>OLSQ01000402.1_pt1 | contig 43425 bp, 42 predicted proteins | sample 1672561 | NCBI WGS metagenome assembly OLSQ01 (sample SAMEA3136699, study PRJEB25190) | human gut metagenome | biome: human gut; feature: human-associated habitat; material: faeces | place: Austria | collected 2013
CTGTAGTACAACAGTAAGACGATTACTCATGCCCATAGGGGTGCTGAGTAGTTACTTCCGGGTGCAAAGGTAAAAGAATACTTACTTACCAATTATACACACGTTCAATTTTTGTTTTACGTTTCATTGTCACTTCTGTTTGTACCTAAGTGACAACCTTTTTCAGGGAAGTACAGCAGGCTAGAGAAAACAATCAATACAGTTTAGCGTATTTATCCCCAAATATCTTTATTTCATTTTTGAATTTGTATAATTGCTCAACAACTTCCTTCTCCCCATGAAAAGGCTTATGCATTCTTAAACTTTGTATCTCTTTAGAAGTCAATAGTTTTATAATTTGTACCAGTTCTTCTACAGTCTGTTCACTTGTAAAAGCATAATACAATGCATATTTTATGATTTTTACTATCTTTCCTTTATATATTGCAATGCACCTCTTCGAAAAATTTGCCTGTTCTTCGTAATCCGTAGGAATATTTCCAAATCCCACAAAGGTTTTAACTCCAGCTTCTATTGCTAATCTAGCAAGACTTTTTGGGGAATTTCTGTTTGAATTACATGAAAAGCAAAAGAAGACTTTCCCCTTAAATGCAGCAATGTTACTTGCATCAATGAACACCTCTTTATTGAAAAAATTAGTATTTTCACTACTTGCAGCTACATCCACGGACATTTCCCCATACACAGCACAGGCACCATGTAGTTTGGTCTCACCACCGTGTCCCATGAAAAAGATAAAACGGCTACCACTCGATTGTTTTATGCAATCCTCATGCTCTTCATTTGAAAAGTGCACTTTATAACAATGCCAATCACTTTCTAAATTTGAGGTCAAAAAAGTATGAATACGATTAAGAAAAGTAGTATTACTACTCTTATCTATTGGGAAGATAGCAAATATTTTACTCATAGCCATTTATAGATGTTATATACGCTAAAATATGATCTACGATGTTCTTACGCAGAGCAACAACATCACTTCCTTTCTTTAACAACAAATCTCCTATATCACTAATTTTTTTATCAGTATATCCAGGAATTGAACATTTCAAATTATCACAGTTCAATGTATGCAAAGAATCAATAAGTCTTGAATCAATAGTTATATCGGGTTCTTTGGCAATAAGACTTTTAAACTCATTTTCAAATTCCCCCTCACCACTCAGATAATGTATATCAGTTTGAGCCAAAATCTTTAACATTTCAACTTGCTGTTTAAATCCTTTAGCCCTTTTTGTAATAATATCATCTATAACTTCATCAATCTGCGCAGAATATATTACAACTTGTTTACGATAATGCGGTTGTAGAGAATATAGCATCTCTATCATATCAATACCTTTAAGTTCATCAGTCACCAAATTATAATCAGTCGCAAACACATCTAGATGAGACAAGAACGATATTGATGCCAACTTATTCTCCAAAGCAACTTTATCCAAAGATAAATCCCCATTATCCTTTCTAACAGAACATTCATTTGGATTAATCTCCTCATAGACAAGCAAAATGCCCTCATTACGCAAACTTCTAGCAATTCGTTTTAGTCTATCCTCCTGAGACTGTTCATCTACTAAAATCAAATATCTTTGTTCCATTACTTAAAAAACATTTTAAAATGAATACCTATTCCATTAATTGGAGTTGCAATTTCAATTGTAGCACGCAAGCTATTGAGGGTTTCTTTTATCAAATACATGCCAAAACCAGAACCTGTTGGTTTACCAGACTTCGCAAATTCAAATATCTGATTAGGATCTTGACGAAAAGAATCTATAAGTCCCTCTCCATCATCGTAAACATCCAACTCTAAATCATTATTATGACGCACACAAGAGAACCAAATATTAGAGGCATGCCAATCTTCTGAATTTTTCACAAAATTATCAATTAGCAATGCTAAGTCTAGCTTACTTCCATATATGGCAAATAAATCCACATCGGTTGAGAAATGGCATTTCAAAGTAGTTTTTACCTCCTCAGCCAAATAGCCCTTCAAGAACATAGGTAAATTTATCTTTTGCGAATCAGATTTTGCCAAATCACAATTGAGAATAAGATCTGTAGCTGCTAAAGTTTTTTGCGACAGTTTTTTTATAATCGAGAGCGAAACTAACACTTCCTCTTTTTTGTCGAAATCTTCCACATCTACTACATACCTAATTAATTCATCTACCTTATCATTTATTCTGCTATTATTATTTTTTACATGATGTATTAAAGCATCAGTATCTGGGTTTGAAGCTTTTTTATAGAACTCAACTTTTAATGTTTCCAGTTGCTTCTCCTTTTCTACCTGCTTTCGTTTTGTTGCCTCTTCTTTTGTTTTCTTTTCTGCTATAAGTCGAGCATTATCTGCTTTAATTTTTTCATTTTCAGCACGCAATCTAGCGAGTTCCGCAGAACGTCTTTTTTCCTCTTCTGATTTTGCCCTAGCTTCAGCTTCACGTCGCATTTCTTCAGCTTTAAGAGCCTTTTCTTCGGCCTCTCTCTGACGTGATTCAGCTTCAGCAGCCTTTCTCTCTGCCTCTTCTTTTTGACGTGATAATTCTTCTATTTTACGTTTTACCTCTTCTACCGAATTTTCCAATGACTGATTTCCTGTTCTTCTTGCAATTGTTTCTAAATCGGAGATAAACTGCAGCTTTATATCTTGAGGTTCCAAACTTGAAGTAACAAAATTTGCTAAATCAGAATTATAAGACAACACCTCGACATTATTATCTGAAGTTAACGTTTTTACAAGTCGAACAAAATCAATTTTGCTACCAAAGCTAGAATGTAAAACGAACGACGGGTCTTCAGAATCTTTATCTACTTTTTGAAGTTCCTTTCGAGCATTCCAAGCCACTTCTTCATTTTTATAATATTCGTTTCTTAAAAATGACTCACCCCACAAAACACCAACAACATATCGTTCTAATCTTTTGTGACACTGCTTGTATAAATCTTTAACTTGCCGAGCCATAGGAGTATCTACCAGTCCACTATCACGACTAGACACCTCTTTTAATTCACTTACATCTTCAACTGTGACATCTACTCTTCCCATTAGATCTCGGCTACCTAGATATCTAGCACGTCCTTGTTGAGCCCTAAAGTCAATCCCCCAACTATCATCACCAGTCTCACCAAACGGCAATATACGGAAACCATTTCTAAACAAGAAAACTGAACCGAAGTTAATAGAGTCCACCCCCATTAACCTAGTAAAATTGTATTTAGCAGCTCTATTTAAAAAAGACAAAGATACTGTTGCATTTTTAATCATAGGGAAATGAATATTATGCTCTCTTATTCTATATATATCCACTCCACGATCGGTTAATGTGGTATAAACAAAACCATCAGATATTCTTACATCTATTTGTGTCGTCTTTAGCTTTAATATTTCCGTTATGCTATTTTTTAATGGACCATTAACAATATCCCTATCAAATCCTACCCCATCATGAAGTTTCTGCAAATCCATTTTTTGTTCTCTTTCACAAACAATTTCAATTACAAAATCATTTGTCTCAGAATATGGATTAATAAGTTTTTGCAAAGAACGCTTTAATTCAAGAATATGCTTTCTAGTCCAAGGCGTTTCTTCATCGTGAAGATCCTCTATTTCAATAATTGTTCCATGTGATTCTTGATCAGGAAACACATTATCCACATTAAGAGTACGATGTTCGACATCAACATTATCAAACTCAATTTTTTGGTCAACTTCAAAATTTGCCCAGTCCACAAGTATTTGCTCAGCCAAAAGAGAGTCACGTGTTTTTGTCGTTATCGTTAAAAGACGCCCCAAACGATCACACGAAAATCTGCCAATACCTTTTGCACCAGCATAAAATCTTCTTATTTTATCCCTATAAGATTTTTGTTTATCATTTACTTCATCTTCTGTTCCGTCTTTTTTGGCAGAAAAACCCAAGAACAACCATTTATTCTTCAAATCAGACAAAGACATACCTTTACCATTGTCCGCAATGGTAATTTTATTTTCAGTAAAAGTGATAACAACATGATTTGCATATGCATCATATGAGTTTTTAACCAGCTCAAAAATGGCCACATTATCACTAGTTATTAAATCCTTACCAACCAAATCTTTTAAGGCTGAGCTAATTTTGAATTGTAAAGAATCTTTCATACTATATCATTTCTTTTAACACTAATCCTGCTTGCAAAGCAAACAATGGTGGGATTGCATTACCCACTTGACTATATCTTGGTACTTCCTTATTACGCATTTGTCCACCAGTTGTATATTTGCTTTTAAACTCATACCAATCTGGAAAAGACTGAATCCTTGCACATTCACGCACAGTCATTATCCTTGGCTCACAATAATGCAAGTAATCATCAGGCATATTAGTTATCGTAGGAGCCAACTGATTCGGATCCAAAACGGTAATGCCCCTTTGTTTTATGCCCCAACCTTCACGAGCCTTACCATCAATACGCTTTCCTTTTTGAGGATAATTTAATAGCAAGTTTTGGAAACACGCCACCTTTTCCGGTGTATGATGAGCAAAGCTATGGCTGTTAGGAACCATTTGTCTCTTACGGATTCCTTGACGCAAATATCGCTCATACTTAGACTCCACATCACCATATAATCCAGACATAAAGCCCTTTCTATCTGGAGTTTCCATCTGTCCATTCTCTCTTAATAAATCTGAAATTGCATCACGGACACAACAAAAAGAATCAAGCTTGTTATCCTTCAAAAAAGATGTTTTCTGTTTATCTATCTTTTCAAAGAATAACTCAGCGTCAGATTCATTTCCTCCCAATACTCCGACCATGATAAAACGCTTCCTTCTTTGGGGAACACCATAATGAGAGAAGTCTACTACTTGCGCATGAACTCCATACCCTAAATCTCTTAACTTTTTCTTTACAATTTCAGAATATGGGACAGCACTCGTATCTTTTATCTTTTTAAATGCATATGTAAATCCTTTAACATTCTCAAAAAGCAAAAGTTTCGGTCGCACCATATCAATAAAGTCTATATAAGAAAATACCAGTTGGTTACGGACATCATCCTCCACTCTTTTTCCTGCCATAGAAAAACCTTGGCAAGGTGGACCTCCAGCAACAAGATCAACCTGCCCCCTTAGTTTTCTCAGTTGCGTTTTATACTTTTCATTTACTTCTAAAATATTCAAAGGACCAATTGGCAGCCACTGAGGCCAGGCAAAATGCTGCTTTCCCTCAATTAAGTTATAATCAAGGGTTTCAAATGCGTTGGGATTTTTCTCAATAGCAAAGATGCCATTCCATCCTGCTTGATATAGACCTAAAGATAGACCTCCACACCCCGCAAATAAATCAATAACAGTATATTGCTTTGTATTCATTACTAACTTTTTGTTGCAAAATTACATTATTTTTCTTAACTTTCGCATTTAAACATAAAACTTTATGCATTTTTAATGCTTGAAAAGTCAAGTCTCCATATTTACAACGTCAAAATACGATGAAACAATGGCTCTTCTTTTAACACGCAAGAATCTAGACATAACCAATAAGCATTTGCAAAATCCTCCTCTTGCATACTTACATTTTTATGCTTTCGAAGACCATAAAACAAGACCTTCACCATCTCATGCCCCACCATTTCCATTCGTATATCAGCAGGAAGCATATTCATGCGCTCTCTTATCTGATTAGGAAAATTAGCAGGAATTGTATTTTTTGTATTTTTCTGGATAATCTTGACTATAAGTTTGCCTTCATCAAGTTTACAACAATTTGTTTGCCTATCGTATGTAAGATTTTTATCAATATCCACCATCTTCGCATTCAGTGGGATTAATAATCCATGGAGATGGAATAAGAAACGACAAATATGTTCAACACTTGCCATAAATGCCTTGACATCGAAATTCCCCATTATTCTAAAAATGTTCAGAACAACCTCTTGAATATATTCCTCTCGATAAAGATAAGACTCCATTGAATTGTAATCAGTATATGCCAAATATCTACCATTTGACTCTTTGCTAAACAGGGTGTCCCAATCTCGATCTATGATACATAACATACGGCAACCATCCACTTTTTCTTCGGCCTTAGAAGCCAAATATACGACCTTTTCTTTATTACAACTTTTTAATCGCGCACATTTCTGTTCTGTCATAGTCATATACTCTTCATCAAAGCCTACCATATCCATCGGATAGACATTCACCCCATACAGATGCTCTTTATTCAAAAATCTATCTATGACAACCTTATCCGTCCATCCTTCCACGAATATATTTTTCATTTCTGGCTCCAACTCACAAATAGCCAATATCTCAGAAACATTCCGCTTTATATCATTCATATTCTGTCTTATCTACTAACTTAGCTACGTTTCCAATATGTCTAGATAATATTTCAAAAGAATGAGTTGCTATAATAAACTGAGCATGATTTTCTCCCACAAAGAAATTCATTGTGTCCATCAGCATACGTTGCCACTTAACATTAAGCGAAATCTCAGGTTCATCTATCAATATCAACGAACATTCTGAGCTTTTCACTATCACTTGACTAAACAAAATGAGTAATTGCTTTTCACCAGAAGATAGAGAGCTAGGTTGTACGATTTCCCCATTCTTACGATGACGTATAACAAGTCCTTCGTTTATAGAGAACGAGATTATTTTCTCATGCAAATATCCAGACAAGCTTTTCAATAAATAAGATATAATTTCCATCAAACTGTCCAAAGCTTTAATTTTATTATTTAGCATCTCAATGTAAGGAGTCAAGACTGCGTTCACAATTTCTATCTTGCGACTTTTTGTATTACTGATATTCTTCAACAAGTTACGATAGTCCGACTCTGACAAAAATCCCATATCTACATATGGCTTTACCCTTATTGAAATATCTGTCAAGTTTTCTTTTATTTTTTCCAATGAAGTTTTTCCATTGTCTGAATTTTGAGTTTTAGATAATTGCTCTATTATTTTCGCATAAATATCAGAAGTACCCTCTTCTCCTTTTTTATTTGCAGAGAGTGCACGATTTATAATCCAATCATGCAGACTTCTGATTGCATTATCTACATCTGTTGTCCCCTTTTCCATACGCCTCATCCTCGCTTTAATGCGATTGATACGATATGTTTCTATCGTTGTCTGGTCATCAAAATCCTGCACTTTTCTTGTATCCGTAATATACAATATATTTAAATTGTGCAATCTATCTAAGAAAGAGTCAAACTTTTCATCATTTAAGCTATCTTGATCTCTTATCACCCAATGATCATCATCATCTTTTCGAGCCACAAGATCAAAATGATCTGCCACGTCGCCTATTTTGTACAATATAGAATAGGTACCCAACAGATTCGTAGAAGTGGACATTCTAACAGCCTCCACAAAGCTGCCATCATCAAAATGTATCTTAAAATCCTTGAAAGGAATATTAGCCAACTGAGATTTATGCCCACAATTACTCTTAGAAGACAATAAATAATATATCATACGCAAAATAGTAGATTTACCTGTACCATTATCACCATAGAGTATCATCAGATTATCAACATCACTATTTGACGCACATTCCAAATCGTAATCATACACACCAAAAAGATACACAACTTGAATTTTTGATATTTTTATTTTGCTCATAACCATTTTATACAAATACTTTTTAATATTCTTTATTACAATCAAACACACTTGATGCCACTTTGTTTGTCACCATTAAATAAGAAGCTACGGCAACAGATCTTATCACATCAGCTATCATCTCTTTCTTCTCCCATAATATCAGTATGTACCTCGTCCGTTTGAGGCGCAAGAGGATGTACAGGTATTTCATCGGTCTTGAAGATAGAATACGACGAGAACACCAAGAAAATGATCATTAGACAGCTCGCAGCAAACATAAGTACATTGAAATCTGCCTGTAGCTTATTGTATTCCAAATGCAAAAGAGCCTCTTGACGCTCTTGATGCTTATCAAGCAAAGCTTGAAGCTGGTCAATATTATCAGAACTCTTACTCTTCACATTCTTACTGCCGTTTAAGACCTGCTCAAACACCCAAGCATCCTTCCGTTGCAAAGCCACAATATCATTTTACGCCTGCTTATAACAACAATAGGAAAGATAAGCAAATGTTGCACAAGACACAAGAATCACAAGAATGACGCAAGCCACGAACCTATGCCTACCGCTAATCGTAAAGACTGATTTTGTTTGATTACTCTTTTCCATACAACTCCCTTATTATATTCTTTGGCATTTTGAAAAATTCTCATTAGCTCTGCGCCCATTCACTGGGCTTACAAGACTATCCTAAGATTCTTTCTGCGATAAACTTGGCTGGGAAAAGCAAGCCAGCCATGAGGTAACCACTTAACAATCCCAGTTCTATCACCATCCGTTGCTACCATGCCTTACAGCAAGGCAATACCCAGCCTACCCCCCACCTTTCCCCAAGCGGTCCCATCCCGCAAAACCTGGCGAGGACTTTGATGCCCCGCCAACCTTATAACGCAGCGGTTCCGAGCACCGGAGGGCGGTTACATCCTTCCCTTTTCAAGAAGGGAAGGCTTGGTTAGAATGTGGAGCTCTCCTTGCAGGAGAGACGGAGAGGTAGAAAACTCCACCTTACTCAGAAAGTATTAAAGAGGCGATTATACAATCGCCTCTTTAATACTTTCTACAATGTAACGAACATCATCATCCGTTACCATCGGACCCGCAGGTAAGCAGACACCTACCTTGAAGATGGCCTCACTTACACCATTCACGTATGCAGGAGCATCCTGATATACTGGCTGCTTGTGCATAGGCTTCCAAACTGGTCTTGCCTCAATCTTCTTGCTCAACATGAAGACACGCAATGCCTCCACATTCTCATTTGGCTGACAATCAGTTGTAGGAGTATCCACCATGTGAATCACACCAGCAGCTCCACCAACAGCAGTCTTCACTACCTCCTTATACGCATTCTCCTGACCCTGAATCTTCAGCTTAGGATCAAGTGTAATGGTGCAGAGCCAGTAGTTGGAATCATAGTCAGCATTAGGAGCCTCATGCAAGGTAACCCCCTCAACATCCTTCAAGAGTTCCTTATACAACTCCTGTACATGCTTATGGTGAGCGATGTGATCCTCCAAAACAGTCATCTGACCACGACCGATACCTGCACAGACATTACTCATACGGTAGTTGTAACCGATGGCAGTATGCTGATAGTAAGGATAAGCATCACGAGCCTGGGTGGCATACCACATCACATTGTTCTTGCTCTCGGCATCCTGACAAATCAAGGCACCACCACCAGAAGTAGTAATCATCTTGTTACCATTGAATGACAACACGCCAAACTTACCGAATGTACCCAGAACCTGCCCCTTCCATCTAGAGCCGCAACCCTCAGCAGCATCCTCCACTACAGGGATACCGTACTTTTCTGAAATCGCCATGATCTTATCGCAATCATAAGGCATACCATAGAGTGCAACAGGAACAATCGCCTTAGGATATTTACCCGTCTTCTCCTTACGGTCGATAATCGCCTTCTCCAGCAACTCTGGATCCATATTCCATGAATCAGGCTCCGAATCGATGAAGACAGGAGTAGCACCGAGATATGTAATAGGATGAGAAGAAGCACAGAAAGTAAAACTCTGAACGCAAACCTCATCACCAGGACCAACACCGCAAGCCAGCAAACCCAAGTGAACGGCAGCAGTACCAGCACTCAGCGCCACCACCTCACGAGACAACTCAGAGCCATCGCTGTTTTTTGAAACGAAAGCCTTGAGATCATCCTCAAAACCATTCACGTTAGGACCCAGAGGCACCACCCAGTTGGTATCAAATGCCTCCTTCACATATTTCTGTTCCTCACCAGTCTCGCTCATGTGAGCCAGACAAAGATAAATAGTCTTTCTTTCTTCCATTTGTATATTGTATTTAAAGTTTATTCATTAACAAATTCCCCCCACTATCCTTAGGCGTCTCCAATCTGTCCCATCAAGCAACACATTATCCCCAGGCGGTCCCAGCCCGCACAACATGGCGCAGACCTTTGATGGTCCGCCAACCTTATAGCGAAGCGGTTCTGAGCACCGGAGGGCGGTTACATCCCTTGCCCTTTTGGAAAGGGCGAGGGCTTGGGAGGGGGTTAAGGACCCTCCCTTCGCAAGGGAGGGACAGGAGGGTCGAAAAAATCATGTTATTATACAAGAAAACAACCTTCTTTTCCCTTTAAGAATTCCTAGGAATCCCAGATACCCTAGGAATGCCCCCACACTATTATGCATTACATCATCCATTTCACAAAGCCCTTTGCAAAAGGCGAATTGTGAAACCTCAATAATTCCCGATAAGCAGATTCCCGATAAGAGAACCTTCTTGGTTTTAAAACCAATTCCTCCGAGCAGGAATCCTATCGGAACAAAGAGTGCCATATTCAGCAGTACCTCTATTAGGTCTGCAGGATAATCCACCCGATTCCAAATATCAAGATAGTTCCAAAATGGAATCAACTCAATATGCCGTTCCCCATAACTTGCTCTACAAATCACGGTAGAGCAAAGTACCAGGAAGTAATATTCCGCAAGCAAAGCCTCAAGCACGAACCTCTTCGCCCTGTGCCCTTTCATCACTAACAATCCTATCACGATTGCAGCAGAAAGCACAAGAAAGGAGATGAGCACATACTCCACAGGAATCCGAGGATTCAGCCATTCGTAGATTTCATCCATTTAATATCTTCCAAATCAACTACTTAACCTATCAAATATTCATAAACAGATGTTAATGCTGCTCTTTTCATTGTACGAGCTCTTACATCACCAACATAATATGCCTCTTTTATTTTATCTTCCGAAGCTATTAGAACATCCTTAACTGTAATCAAACCAATTTCTCTGAGTTTTTCGATCATCTTGGCAGACAAATCCAAGACACAAACATTTTGTGATATTTTTTCTGCCAACGATGCTTCTATATCATTATCTTGAATAGCCGCTAAATTATCCTTTATATCATTATAAATAGGACTATTTGCACCATATTCTATAAATTTTCTAATAGATAGATTTTCAATTATCTGATGAGATACAGTTAAAGGATTGGCTTCCATTGCAAATAGGCATCCTAAGTTAACCATATATCGAGTACCTATTTCTCGAGCTGTCCCCTTATGACCTTTATTTATTTCTATTACGATACCAGAATACTCAAGTAAGGAGATTGCTCTTTTAACAGGTTCGGGTGCATCTCTATTAATCCAAAAGAAAGCTGTAGTTGGCTTATCATCCTCTAGAGCTTCTTGATTTCTTTTCTGTAAATCAGGTAATAAAATGTCCTCGATAAAATTTCTACCCCAATCTATTAGCTCACGTAATTTAGGGTATTTAGAAGATAGAGCAGTATGATCTCTTAAAATATTATCTCTATAAAACGCTTTAATACATTGATTTACTTCTGATGTAGTAAACTTTGTTATTTCTCTGATATTATTCAATAAAAAACGAGGATTACCACTAGCAGCATATGTTAAATCAGTAAATGTTTGACCTTTTCGAGATAATTCTTTTTGGTAAGTACTATCCTCAATTTGTCTAAAAACCAGGTCTTTCATAAAGTCAACATATCCATCTACAAGAACGAAACGGTTTAACTTTATAAGAGAAGCATCTTGCGAGATTTGAAAGATATCACCATAGGCTGTAACCCCCGGATAAACAGCAGCTTTACATGAAACTTTAGGACATCTTAAATCCCTAAATAACGTAAAGAATTCCGCTTGTTGCCCTCTGATAAAATTATGTGCAGCCTCATCTATGAAAAGAACGATTCTATTAATGCCATTATCCTCACAAATCTCCTCAACAGCATCTTTAAAATTTTCTACGGTTGGTATTGCAGAAGTATCTATTTCAGAATCATTATTCCAAGATTCTTCATAAGCTCTTTTAATTTTTTCAATTGTGCTTTCTTCTTTTGACCTATACTTTCCACCAGCAAGTATATCAATGCTTGAATTAGACTCTACGATAATACCATTTCTTTTCAGTTGGCGAATAACCTTGCTACAAATGTTGGCCAACATCCAACTTAAGAATACTCCTTTACGATGAGCTGCAACCAAAGAACTTTTAATAAATGTAATATAGACTGGTAATATTCTTTCTTTAGCGAAAGAATCCTTCAATTCTTTAGCAGCAACACGCATAAGGAAGGATTTACCAACACCACGACTACCCTCGAGTATTATTGGAGTTCGTGATTTCAGCAAATTAATTATTTCTCTATCTTGTGTATTTTCAATACAAAGACTTAAAATATTTGAATCATCAATATCTTCGGTTCTTAAATATAATTCATTCATAAATCTAGCAAATATAATTTTTAAGAATATCTGTTGCAGAAAACTCTTCACTTAATCTCTCCTTAACACATTGTTTTTTACTATCATTAAGGAAATTCCAGTATCTCATCATAAAGGCATACAATATGCACCGAGCAATTGTGTCTGCATAATCGTTCCATTTTGCAGCAACACTCTCGGAAAAATCAATAGTTTTACCCAACTCGTTAATTGCATTGGGATTTCCATGAACAAATTCAGAACAATTCCTATAAACCATTTGTGTCAAAGAGCGAAATGTCTTTGCTGCATTTTCCAATTCTGGGAAAAACGCTCTTGTAAATTTTAGAGAAAACAACCCTATATTTACATTCATATCCTTAACCTTTTCTTTTTCCGAAAATTCGTCTTCACCTTCTCGTCCTATTAATTCCGCCCAATATGTATCTCTTCTTCCATTCATCCATGTCCTCAATTCTAATTCATTCGCAGAATAATATACACCAGTTAAAGTCCTTTCCAAAAAATATCTAAGTCCCATAAATGCAGGTTGATACAATCCCATCAACATATTACCTAAAGCCTCCTGATAAACTTTAGCTGCATTTTTATAAATATATGTTTCAGGAGCATCATCTAAAATTTCTATCCATTTGATATAATCTTCTAGAAAACTTCGATTTTTTGTAAGAAGAGAATGAAAACCAAGCGAAGTATCAAGGCTCTTTTCAATATTTTCCGTTACTTTATCTTTAAACTTTTTATAATATCCATCAATATTCATAATTTCCAATGCAAATAATTAGCAAGTATCCGCTCAACTCTGTATTGCATGTCTCAAAATAATGTTGTAACTATGCACGGCGGCATCATTTTTCTAATTTTGAGACAAGAATACGCAGTTTAGCCCTCCATCAGCACAAGCTAATGGAGGCTATACCTTAATTTGACTAAATTTTAAATTCATTTTTATCGTTCCTCATCTTCCCAAAACACAGGAAGAAGAATGTAATACTTATCCTTAGGCGTAGAATCTATGTACTTCAACACATAACAAAGCCAACGCTCAGGATTTTTATCTAGCACCTTACATGCTTCAAACAAGGAGTACTTCATTGCTGCACGCTTACAGGCATCCAAGTCACGACAGAATAAGTAAGCCTTCTTGCCCATCACTATGTCACGGATTAGACGCTCTGTATCATTGTTATCCAATGGCATATCTTGGATGTCTAATTGATCAACTCAGTATAGTTGCACAACACCTTGTCTTGGTAAGCTATCACATATTCATCCTCGTGTCCTATATAGCCTTCAGGCCAAAGTACCTTTTCCTTATCAGTGAACTCAACCGATGCCAACACCTTATCATAGATAGTATCGCGTTCTTCCTTACTAAAGACTACCCGCTCACGCTTTTAAGCAAATATCATTCTGACAAGAGAGGCTATCTGCTCGGTCTTAGATTTGCTTTTAGCTTCAACCTTGGACAGTTTATCCTTGATTTCATCCGTCAAAGACTCATGCGCTTCCTTTGCCGCAAGCTGAAACTTCTGCAACAGCTCCTGACCTTTGGAAGAATCCTTGTCACCAAGGACGATGAACGCCTGCATGAACATTTCAAACATATTAGCTAAACGATTCAGTGCAGTTTTCTCGAAACGGGTTTTAGCAGCAGACATCTGTTGGCGATCCTGTTCACTTATATTTTGGGCGATGATCTCCGCTTTCTTGTCTACAACAAACTCACGCTTATCCAAAGCCTTATTACGTTCCTCCAATTCCTTGGTCTTATCTGCGAATTGAGCTTCCAACTCCTTTCTGATACGCTCTTCTGCTTCAGCAACACGACGAGCCCCCCTCCTCGTCAATCAAGTCTTGACGAGTGACGCGCTCCACCAGCAGGTCATACACTGCATGCGCTGCCCGAGCATTAGCTTCGGACAACTGGCCTACGGCATTGGCATATTTCTCTGCCAAAGACGCACTTTTCCCTGTATTTTGTTGCTGTTCAAACATATCGTTTACCTTATTGTTTACCATACATTTTTCCTCGCATATCGACTGGCTCCATGCACAAGTAGTACTTCAAGTCATCCGTCAACAGACAAACTCTAGCAATAAGCTTACACTGTTATACTAATGTAGGCTCGAAGCTGTTCGATACTGATGTCAGCAGGGAGAATTAGTGGCACACCTTTGGGATAGCTTAATTTTATATAAGGATTGCGACGGTTGCGAGCATTTGCATACTCACGCATTTTCTTCGCCTCATTGTCGCCGATTACCACCTCGGCGAACTTTGGCTTGCTGTTTAATTGTTTCTTGCCTTATACCATAATTTGAATAATTTAAAATCACGGTGCAAAGGTACGAAACTTTATCTAGGCACACAATACGGATTTCACCGAACACTTACTTTTGGCTTAAGATATGGGAACCTATCAAACTTATTTGATTTCCATCAAATAGTCGTTCTTAGCAAACATTTTACCATATTTAGGCTGCAGAATGGCGGCATCAACCTTATTGCCCTTTACCCACTCGATGATAGCCTTAGGCAAATTCACGCCAGCCTCGTAGCTGAATGGGAAACCACCACCAAAACGTGGATTCAGCTCCAATACGCAATACTCGCCCTTTTCGTTCTGCATCACATCAACATCAAGATTACCTATATGCTTCAATGCAGAGCCAATCTTCTTGCCAATTTCACGTACTTCAGGTAAATCCAAAGTAATAGCCTTATCAGTCTCGCCAGCACGCATCGCGAGTTTCTGCTTCACACTGACAGCAACATTGTTACCCTCCAAGTCATTCATGATATCCAGTCCGAACTCCTTGCCGGTTAATTTTTCCTGAATCATGATGTACTCATCACCCACAGAAGCTGTTGCCAAGATTGTCTTCTTGATCTTCTTCATCAACAGATGATAGTAGATATCCAACTCTTCCATATCGGCGATAGATTCCAAACCAATTGAACCAGATCCCCAGCGAGGTTTCATAAACAATGGAAAATGTAATTCGCCAGTTTCCAATGCCTTCTTGGCATCTGACAATCTAACAAATGTCTTAGGCGACTTAAGTCCCAAAGATTCCACCCATTGTGCAGTCTTATATTTATCAAATGCAATGTCGATAACAGAAAGGTCGCTTACAATAAGCTTGACACCAATCTCTTCAAAACGAGCCTTATTTTCGGCAAGTATTGGTAGTTCCAAGTCATTAAGAGACAACAAAGCATCAATCTTTTGCTCTTTACAAATATCCAAAGTAATATCTACATATTTAGGATCATAAACAGCTGGAACTTGGATTTTGACATCCGCAACTTGTAATGCTGGAGCAGATAATTGCATATCAGTAGCAACCACCTTATCGCCCGCTTCCATATTCTCCTTGAAATATTTCAAAAGATATGTGCGTCTTCCCGCACAAGTAAATAGAATATTCATACTTATTAATATTAAATGTTTGAATTAAGAGGGCCACCAGTCAACCAAAACATAATATTGCCCTTAATATCATGCTTCTTTATATAATTCATCATGCCAAACATAGCCTTACCTGAATATGTTTCATCTAAAAGGAGTCCTGTTGATTCTTTCACACTGTTTATAAATCTCATCTCCTCATCTGTCGATTGCTTATCATATCCTTCCCCTATGTAGTCAGCATTAAAACAAATACTATTTTCATAGCGTTTTTCTATACCATACTGTTTAGCTAGCATATTAGCAAAATCTACAATTATCTTTTTACCCCGATCTTGTTGGCGAGCAATCGAAATACCGATAAGTTTGACATCCCCCCATCCAACAAGTTCCAAGCCTACTGCCATACCAGCTTGCATAGATCCTGTTCCTGAAGCTACAAAAATGTAATCCGGTTTGTATCCATTTAAATCACAATTAGCCTTTAATTCTTGAATGGCATTGACATAAGCAATTCCACCTGGTAAATCATGCCCACCACCATGGACATAATAAGGTTTTAATCCTTTTGACTTATATCTTTCCATGGCAGAATCCATAGCATTTGAAATTGCATCGACTTTAACGAATTCATAGGTGGCATTTGTCATTTTAACCAAATCTGCATTGCCACCACCTTTCATAAACACACCTTTATCACCATGATAAACCAAGTGGCATTCCCACCCATTAGCCATTGCCATAAGAGCTATTGCACGATTATGATTACTATGAATGCCTCCACAGGTTACAATCGCATTATAACCTTCTGAACGGAGAAACTTCTCATATTCTAAAGCTTTTCGGGCTTTATTGCCTCCCCCATAACGTGGAAATTCATCTTCCCGTATAACTTTTATCTGAGTACTATTTATAGTAGCATCTTCTACTGACAGAAAGACTTTTCTTTCCATTTGTTGCTTTCTATACTCATCGAAATCCATTAAGTTTGGAGCTACTTCAATATCTTTTCTCTGAAGGACATTCTTAATCGTCATAAAGATAATCTTAATATCTAAAGCAAAAGAAAGATGCTCAGCATAATATGCATCATACTCAAAACGCTCTTCCCATAAAACATGATTGCGTCCATGAACTTGAGCCCAGCCAGTAATACCAGGTCTTACCATATGGCGCAATTGCTCGCGCTCAGAATAATATGGGAGATATTTCACCAACAGTGGACGGGGACCAATTAAGGCCATATCTCCTTTCAGTACATTAATTAACTGCGGCAACTCATCGATAGAAGTAGAACGGACAAACTTTCCAACTTTAGTTAAACGATCAGCGTCAGGCAGCAGATTGCCATTAGCATCTCTTTCGTCTGTCATACTCTTATACTTGATTACTTTAATAATCTTTCCATTTTTTCCTGGACGTTCCTGAAAGAAGAATGCTCCAGCACCCTTATTTGCAAAGTGCAACCAAATTGTTACGACTATCAAGATTGGACTAATGCATATCAATGCAATTAAAGAAATCCAAAAATCAAAGAATCTCTTAAAAAAATGTTTATACATACAATAATTATTATTAATGTCTTTTCATAGACCTGAAACATGAGCCAATTGCTATTTTATACTTTTATAAAACTCAATTTGACAACTCTGAACAAAGTTTTTTTCAAAACGAGACTCTATCATTTGCCTTGCGTTTTGCTTCATTGTTGAACGAACGGCAGTATCAGTCAACATACGTTCCATCGCCACATAAAGCGCATCAGCATCCTTCGCAGGAACAATCAAGCCATTCTTCTCATTCTCTATAATTTCTCGGCTACCATTAATGTCCGTCACAATTGATGGCAAGCCCATTGCCCCAGCTTCAAGTACAGTATTAGGAAAGCCCTCTCTATAACTTGGCATTACAAAGCAATCTGCATCTACATACATCTGCAACAAGTCATCACCATACTTTGCTCCACAGGCTTCAATACCATCATTTGTATCTATAAGCTGACGTGTATTGTCACTTACCGGGTCAAGATTATGTTCATAATTGCCAACCAAAACAAGCCTTGCATTCTTGTGCTTATCGTGCAACTTAACGAAAGCCTCAACCAATTCGTTGATGCCCTTATCGCTAACAATACGACCAACAAACACGAATGTAAACACATTAGGATTCTTTGTTACGACAAAACGAGCAGGTGAGAATCGCTCCATATCAACTCCTTTCACATTACCATAGCCTAACACTTTCATAGGTTTCTTGGTAATGCCACCATTCTTAAGATCATTAAGCACTCCTTGCCCCTCAGGAATCACATGCGTAGCACAAGCGCAAGTAAGCCAGTCTGTCATCATCAACAGCTTTCTTTTCATACCTGTTGCCGTAGGCCATACAAGACCTGTAAAAGTATGGATTCGCACAGGAACATGAGTCAGCCACGCTGCCACCATACATATCATGCCAGCCTTGGGAGTCATAGAATGCACCACCTGTGGTTTCTCCTTACGGAACACGCTAATCATCCTCTTGAGCGACTTCAAGTCATTCACGATAGAAATATGCCTCTCCATCGGCACTGCCACACAATGGAATCCGTCCACATCTCTAAGTTCATCAAGTTCAGGTCCAGGCGACGTAACAGCCACCATATCATACCCCATTGCCCGCATCTTAATCATCACCTCTCGACAAAAGTCTAAGGATTGAGATACAGTAACAGAACGAATAATTTTATTTTTATTATATCTCATAGTTTATATATAGATTCTCAATTCAAACCACAAATAATTCTTGTAAATTTCTTTGCCCCACAATCATTCAAGTGCTGTGCGTCCTTAAATAATGTTGAATCAACCATAAATTCAGAATCAGAATGATAGTTCATACAACGTACGTCATTAATATCAGCTATCCGAGAAATAGATTCTTCTGCATGACGTGTCAAAACACTTTTCTTCAAATATACAGGCGAAATACAGAGTCTTACGTCACACCCTTTTAAACGACAACGCTTTAATGTTTTGTCTAAAAACGTAAGGAAATCTGGTGAAACTTCTACATCTTCATTTTGCGTCTCCAGCTTCTTCTCCAAGGAGAGGGCAGCATGGATATACTCCACCTTATACTTGTCAGACTTGTCTTCCAACAAGTTGCGATGAAAATACTCACGGACCATCGTTGCCAATCCTTCTCTTCCGTTTCTCATATCTGTCGGGATGCTGCAGATATAAAAATTGGTGCGTGACGTAAAATTTAGCATACTACATACTCATCTTACGCAGCAGTTCTTCAACAACCGCCAAGTTTGAACATTTTATCTCTAGCTCATCTCCTGTTGGACTCGCTATCACCAGCTGTTTTACGCACCACTTTGCCTCTGGCTGTACAATAGGCTGTTCAGAGAAGCGTTCATCTATAACCTGAAGAGGTATCAATGAAGGTACTTCTTCCTTCTCTACCTTACCACGCTAGAAGAGTACTGTTTCTTGTACTCAGACAACCACTTGTAGTCAATTCCTTCATCACTACAATACTTACGCAGGTTTCGACCTCTACGGTTCTGGTTAAAGTCCTGCATCACCTTTTCGAAGTATTCCTTTGTTTCCATAATTCTGATTTTTTAGAATTCGGATGCAAAGGTAAATACTTAATGTGTTAAAACTTTCGCTGTAATGGTGACATACTGATCAAATAGTAAGATTTTCAAAGTTCTCTCGTGCTTACAGCGTGTAGCAGCTTAGCACATTATTGAATTATTAACGAACTATTGTTATATAAAATGTTTATTCTGTAAATCCTTAAAAGCAGCTATCAGCTTGTCGTAATCCTCGGTGGTCAAGGCACCTATATGACCTACACGGAATATAGTATCCTTCATATCACCTCCATTAGGACAAATCCAAATTCCATACTCATCCTTGATTTTCAAGAAAATATCGTATGCAGAAGCTGTTGTTGGATGAAGTGGAGTTACTACGTTTGACAAGGAGTCAGAAACTATCTCGAATGGCAAGCCCTTAATATGCTCACGAAAATAATGAGCCAATCCTGCAATACGTTTGATTTCTGCTTCAACACCACCATTCGCATCAATCTCCTTCAATCGTACATTGATTTGGCGAAGAATACCTACTGCTGGTGTCCAAGGAGTCTGTCCACGCTCCATGTTCTTCAAGGCAATCTGTAAGTCAAAGTACTGACAAACACACTTTGTTTTGTTCACACGCTCGATAGCCTTAGGCGAAAGCACCATAATTGATACACCAGGAGGGCAAGCCAATGCTTTTTGGCTACCAGTCAACATGATGTCAGCGCCCAATTCCTGCATATTGAATGAATCTGCCAAGAAAGAACTGATGCTATCCACTATCAAGAACAGGTTGTTTCGCTTACAGAAGTCACTAATCATGTTGATGTCATAATGTACACCTGTAGAAGTCTCATGCTTGTTGACAAGGAAAGCTGTATATCCTTTCCCCTCAAAAGGAGCAAGATGCTCTGGATTCAAAGTCTTACCATGCTCCAATTTGATATCTGTATATGGAATATGGTGAAGTTCCAACAACTCCACAAAGCGATGCCCAAAACTGCCACCATTCACCACCAAAGCCTTGTCATTTGGTGTCAATGTATTCATGACGGCAGTCTCCATTGCTCCAGAACCAGAAGCTGTAAGGAAAACCACCTTGGAATCATCCGAAGCCTTGGCAAACTTCTTGATGAGTCGTTCGTTCTCAAACATGACATCAGAAAACTCCGATGTTCTGAAATAAGGTACTTGCTCAGAACCAATTGCTCGTACAGCCTCACTTGACTGTACAGGACCTACAGTAAAATTGATCATATCGATAATATTATATTTCAAAGAAATTCTTGCGCTCATCAAACTGCTGCATGACTTGAGCCATACAGATACTTTCCTTTCTTCTTAAACGAGCAGAAGAAAAACGCTTGTTGATGATACAGCTAATAAATTCTTGTATCTCATAGCGGAGACCATATCCATCCCACTTGTAGAAATACTTTTTATTTTCATTTTGGTCTTCATATCGAAGCTCAAAGTAATCTGTCTTCCACCATGGGGCAGGTACATAGGCGTAACCTTTTGTACCAGAAATAACCAAATTACCCTCAGTCTTCACGCCGATGCCCACTTTGAAAGAACAAGTGGCTGACGGATAGCGCATGACACCATGCGTATAGACATCCACAGAATTGTCCATTCTACTGAACAACATCAAGTCATCATAGTTGACACCCATCAACTTGATGATTGGCAGAAGCGGATAACTGCCTTCCTCATGCATGGCTCCACCAGCTTGGCTTGCATCAAACTCTCGCCCAGTCTTGTCAAGCAACTGCGAACAGGAAGCCTCTATGTCAACTATCTCACCTATCAATCCAGACTTAATCATCACCATCAAGTGATTGAATGCAGGGCAATGAGCTGTCTTATTAGCCTCCATCAGAATCACCCCATTCTTCTCTGCCAACAGATAAAGTTCTGCCGCTTGATCCCTACTCAATACCATCGGAGTTTCGCAAAGTACATGCTTACCTGCCTCCAGAGACTTCTTGATGTATTCATAATGGCTCAGATGAGGAGTGGCAATATAAACGGCATCAACGGCATCATAAAACTTTTCCAAGTCTGCATAAGCCCAAACGCTCTCGTTGTCTTTCGACATAGAGACAACAGCATCCTTGTTGAAGTCATAAGCTGCACATACATTGATTCCACTCACCACCGAAGCCTCAGCAGGAAACCGCTGTGCAATGCGACCACATCCAATGATACCCACATTCACAATCTCCTGGTTCTCATTTCTCAGTTTAGTAGAAGAGATACCCTGTGTACGTGGAAGATAAACTACTTGGCAATACTCGTTGAGATAATCAAACTTGCCTTCCCAATCAGAGCCTATGGCAAAGATGTCAACATCATATTTTTGGATGTCATCTATCTTCTGTCCCACATAGTCTTCGATGATGATTTTGTCCGCATAGCCAGTAGCCTTGACTGCCTCCACACGTTCAAGCACATTATTTCTGACATTGAGCTTACCACGGTCTCTGTCAAAATTATCATTCGTGACACCCACGATCAAGTAATCACCAAGTTCCTTAGCTCGTTTCAAGAGATTAATATGACCTTGGTGAAGAAGATCATAGGTGCCGTAGGTTATAACTGTCTTCATAACATTTAAACGTTTGTTTGAATTCAATATATCTTGTAAGCATCCACCCCCTATGACAATACAACTCCATCCCCTGTGTTTACTGGGGATACAGGGTATTTTAAGAAATTGGACTTTTCTGATTTTTAAACAGGTTTAACTAAAAGTGCCTCTGTCATCAAGGCATAATCCCTTCTTCCAGCTACAATCATGTCAAAGAATCCCCTGAAGAAATCCAGTGGAGCCATTGCCATTAGCTTGCAGGTTTCAACGAAAGTAAGGAAGGTCGCTGTAACTCTGGCACCCTGTTCACTGCTAAATCCACCGAAGTTCTTTCGGAGATTTGTGAATGGGCGGACTGCGCGTTCACAACAGTTGTTGTCTATCAAGACGCTGCCTATCTTCGTATATGCCATCAGCTCCTTGCCTGTGTTTACCGACTTGTCACCAGTTTGCTTCTCATTGTTCTTGCCATGCATCTTACGCCTACGGGCTTGCAGTTCTCCAGTAAGCTTGTCAACCTGAGCCTGCGAACCGGCAATCTTACGATCTGCCTCTGCCTGTAGTTCTTCTGCTCATTACCCAAGGCAATATTGGTATCCAGAAGTGTCTGGACAGTCTGAACCAAATCCTTTATCTGATCTAGATATTGCTTACGTTCCATATCCGAGCTTGGATGGTGTTGAAACAGCACTGGTTGAATCTGGCGCACCTGCAACAACACACTCCACTACATTTGGAGCCTGGAACTTCTTCTTGTACCACTTTTCAAATACATGATAAGGAACTCCATTAGATTCGAAAAATTGATTTACCGAAATACCTGCTGGTACCGCCTCCGCTTTATGGCGTTGCCACAGGCTCTCAAGATCTTTACTACTTATTGCCATACTTATAACATTTAATGTTTAACATGGAGCAAAGGTAGCACTTATTGTTCAAACCGTCCAAATAGGGGTTGGATGCTTACATATGAAAACCACCCTTACCTCTAAGTTTATCAAGATTTGATCTAGGTGACGTTACCGCCACCAAGCCATCGTCCGAATCTTAATCATCACCTCACGACATAAGCCTAAGGATTGAGATACAGTAACATAGCGAATAATTTTCTTTTTGCTGCGAGTCATTGTATTAATACAGCTTTAACGTTCTTTCATCCATTTCCTGCAATCCTTGAAAAAACTAACAACTATCATGATAAGCAAAATACCAACGGGGAATGCTGCAATGATAGTTACACCTTGTAGACTATACAAAGAGTTTTGTGCAAAGAGAAGACCTACAGGAAGGAATATTAAGAGAAGAGCCCAGAAGCCTCGAATCTTTCGGGCAGGTTCTTCTTCTGCTGATATTTTCTTATAGCTATATGAAGATGCTACATAAGTAATGCCATCAAGCGTTGTGCTATAAAAGGCAATCATAGTAATAACAAGCAACATCAATGCTACGGAAGGAAGAGGTAGCGTATTAAAAATCATCAGGATAGCATCATACATCTCACCACCTTTACCTATATAGCCCGTTACATCAAGCCCATGTTTCATTTGTTGAGCAAGTCCATAGTTACCAAGAATAATAAACGACATATAGGTACCAGCAAGCCCCCAGCCGAACGAGCCGAAAACAGTATTACGGATAGTACGTCCTTTAGAAATAAGAGCTATGAAGAAAGGAGTAGCTACACACCAAACAAGCCAATAAGCCCAATAGTAAACAGTCCAATTCTGTGCAAAACCATTTTCCCGAAGAGGATCCATATAGGTGGATAGACCTATGAAGTTCTGAGCTAAGTTTCCGATTGACTGAAAGCCTGTTTCTATAATAAAACGAGTCTCACCTCCTAATACAAGAAAATAGAAAAGGACACCAAAGAATAGATAAGAACAGATTCCTGCAAGTCTGCTAATTCCTCTCACACCATATAAAACTGTAATGGTGTAGATAGAGCAAATGAGTAGAAGCACACAAATAGTAATGGATGTATTAACCTCAAAACCAAACACCACACCCATTGCTTTTGTCAGAAGAGGTGTTGCTAATGAAAATGTTGTTGCTGTTGCACAGACTACAGCAAAGATAGCTGTGACGTCAATCACTTTACCCCAAAAGCCGTCAACATTATCACCAAGCAACGGACGGCAAGCTTCCGAGAAGCGCTGGCGTTCACGTTTACGAACGTGCATCATAAAACCGAAACATACAGCAAGTATAACATAGAATCCCCAAGCCAATGGTCCCCAATGGAATAAGGTGTATGTAGGAGCCCACATAGTCATAGAACCCATTTCTACCAAATGTGGTTCTGCTCCATACAGCGCCCATTCTATGAGCGAGTAGAACATAATGTCGGCTGCCATCGTTGATGTGAAAATCATTGTACCCCACTTGAAATTACTATATGCAGGTTTGTCTACATTACCCAACTTTATGCTTCCATACTTGGAATTCATAGCAACGTAAAGCGCACAAACTACACTGCCAATGGCAAGTACAGGATAGTAAATTCCGATAGTATCACCAAAGAATCCACGCATAGTATCAACTACTGACTTGGATTTCTCAGGCACAATTATAAATACCGCCATCAATGCTATTACAATAGCAAAAGGAATCAACATCGTAGTCCAATCTTTTTTTCTCTTTTGTATTTCCATTTATTTTCTGATTTTCTTTAAATTCTTAATTGCTCTTTCGTAACGGTCTCGTCCGTATGTTCCAAAATCATCGCCCTTAGCCTCTTTTATGACAGTCCATTGAGCCCAAAGATAATCCCATAGAATCATATAGCAGAGAATCTTTTGGAAAGCATTTACGGGTATATTTCCATTAAAATACTTATCCAGTATATAGTCTTGATTCTCCTTAGTGAAGGCTGCTTCAACAAATAGAGCAGCAAAATCAGCCATAGGGTCGTTCATACCTGAATATTCCCAATCTATGAGGTAGATGGTTCCATCCGTTGCCTTGATGAAATTCTCATATAGGGCATCATTATGACAAGGACACAATTCAACGCCCAGCTCATTCAGATAACCTTCAAGAGCCATTACTTGTGGACGGACATCTTCCCAACCATCATACATTTTAGCATCAGCCTTCTGTATTAACTGATCATATTTTTCAATCTCTTGAAAAATATTGAACTCATTTTTCAAGCGTATGTGAGAACCATGAATAGTCTGATAGATTTTAGCTATCTTTTTCATGTTGTCATGACGTTGGATAGTTGCAGCATTAAGAGTCTCTGCATTTTCTACGAAGTCTGCCAATTTAATACCTGTCTTTGCATTGAAGTAACGAATCTCCGGATTCACCCCCATCTTACATGCCTCGATAGCATTGAACTCCTCATTCGTGCGTTCTACCATACCCTCCGATCCATTTCCCGGCACACGAAGCACGTAGCTCTTGCCTTCAAAATTCACACGGAAGTTCTTGTTGCTCATTCCGCCTATCTGAATGATTTCTGCTGTACTAACATCCTTGTCAGGGAAGATATTGTGTAAGTGCATTATCAGGTTGTCATGGTCAAAAGGATTCTCACGCCTACGAAGACGTGGATAAATGACATTCTGTAGTTTTTTAAAGTCTTCCTCGCAATCCACATCACCCCAAATTAAGTTTTTAAGCACAAGGACAGGACGATCGAGCGGTTCCGTCACGTCCATCAGCAAATACTCATAATTGAGGTATGGATTACTGGCATGTTCCCATGCGTTCACCAACATTTCAAATGTGTCTAACGTGATACGGCTTACACCTATCATCTCGCCCTCAAAATGACAAACACGATGGCGGTCTTTGGTGATTTTTGTAACAAAGCCATTCTTTGTTTCCATAAAGCATTCATCGCCAGAACCGCTTTCTTCAGTCATGGAAAGACAATTGCCCTCTGTACGTGCAGCCAATTGTTCAATAAGTCGGCGCTCATAGAACGTATCGCTTTCTATGAGTAGGAAATCTTCTTTAACGTAGTCTTTGGCTAAAGCCAAAGAACCCATAGAAGCCGTAAACTCATAGTCTTTGTTCACTATTAGCGTCACATCATCTGCTTCATATTTTCTGAACATTTCTGCCTTGTATCCTACAACAATAAGGATATTACTAAAATGCAAATCACGTAATATTCCGATGGTACGGTCCAAAAGACAAAGATCAGGAGCAAATGCTTTGAGAGGATAAGGTATCTCAGACTCTTTCTCTCGTCGTGCAGCAAGAATTATAGCTGTCTTCATATCTTTTCTATCCTTACTTCGGTTTTGTCGTTATACTCATAAGTGGAGTCACCAACCTTAAACTGAAAATGCAGGTAATCTCCAACATGCTTGATGTTCTTAAAGCCATATACATCCGACTCTTGGAGGTTAAGAGTTCTACATACTGACTTTACAACTGTCGAACGAGTATCCGCTATATAGCTATCGTCAAACAAGCGCAACTCGTCAAGGCTGTCAAATTCTTGGATTTCACCTTCTTTATAGCGGTTGATTTTCATCTTGGGCAGTTGGTCGATATAACGGATATACAAATCCTCCCAATATCCCTTTCTGGTTGTATCGTTCTTATACTCCTCAGTCATAATATTTCTGAAAGCCTCAGAAAACTCACGATTGAAAAATACATGTCCTACCATATACCAAGCATCACGTCCGCCAACCCTTACATCCGTGATATAATCATCGGCATCAGTCGTAAGGCAATACTCATTTGTCTCTCCCTCAGCATAAAGGGCAGAATAATAGCTGTCGTCCGAATCATTCATGAATACATTTTCAGGGAAATAATTATCCGAACTACAAACAAAAGTATTGTCCAACTTGTCTATCACACGAATCAGCGAAGAGGTATTATTGTAACGTGCATAATCTTCATTAAGCACAATTTCTACGCCATACTTGTCGCAGAGATAGGCAAACATTTCAGCCTTATAGCCTACTACTAAAGTAATATCAGCAATGCCAGCTTCTTTCAACTGACGTATCTGGCGTTCTATTAAGACCTCGCCCTTCACTTCAACTAATCCCTTGGGACGTTCGGCAGATAGTGGCACAAATCTCGAAGACGTGCCTGCTGCCATAATAATGGCATTTCGTTTATTCATTATCTTAGAATGCAAAATTCGCTATGAAGTTAACGTATGATTTATCGAATGACGGATTATAGATGTATTCTGCACTCAAAGGTAGAGTCCAACCATTCTTAAACTGCACATTGTAGGTATATTTCAAATCAAGGTTGCATACAGCAAACTTCTTCTGATAGTTTGTATAGCATGACTTGTTTGGTGTAATACCTACGGCTAATGAAAGACGATTATTGTCAAGAAAATCGTAATAAGTACCTACTTCCATATATGTAGAATATGCCTGCTTCTTATTTCCCGAGTCATCATCATACGCATCATCATCACCAGCAAAGAAGTTACTGATAGTAATCCAAAGTGGAACTTTTTCCGGAGCGTACGTTATGCATGCCTCCAACCAATGACCGTTATGTTTACCGCCAACATATTCGTCATCCTTACCATTGACAGTTGGATAATAATAATCGCTTAAGCCTAATGTCAAACCCTTCCAAGTATAACTTACTCCTAAGTCCACTTCGGCATACTTACCATTAATGGCATATCCACCCATAGCATATGCATAAAGTCCTTTCCATTGATAGTTTATACATGGAAACACAACTGGCGACGACTCTTCTGTCATCATCTCCATGCCTCGCCACATATATTTAGTCTGGAGGTCAAGACCAAGATGAAAGTTAGAAGATTTGAGCCTTACTCCCCAATTGTTCGACGATGCTGTTTCATTCTCATTCAATATATTATTTTCAATGTTATCGGAACTTAAATTACTTGCTTGCATTATGGAACAAGCATTTAAGAAAGTTATGATTGCAACTATTGTTTTATTCATATTTTCTATACTGCAAAAATTATTATATTTATTTTGACAATATTATAATTAGTAGTTTATACTTGATATTGCCTTTATTAGATCATCATCTGTCAATAATACGCCATTCGGCAATTGCTTTCGTCTTCTCATTGCAACTAATAAATCCATTTTACCAATCAACGAAAGCACCACATTGATAAAGATTTTCACATATGAGAAAATGGTTGTCTTAACAAACCAAGAGAAAGACTTACCATACTCTTTGTAATGAGTTGCTACCTTTATAATTGTTTTCTGCGTCAAATAGTATTTTTTAAAGGTAGGCACTCCAAATTCACGATAGAACAACAAAGGTTTTGCTATGGCATAAAAGTTACTATTACTTGAAGTACGTATCCAAAGTTCAAAATCCTCTGCCCGTAAAGCCCAATCAGCATAACGATTAGCCTTAAACCATTGGGCTCGCCCCATTACGGTAGGATGAAAAAAAGAATCTGTCTTTCCTTCATTGTAGCTAGAGCCAATTATTTTATTTTTATTATCAATAGTCATTATAGAAGAACCACACACATCGACTTCTGTATGGGCTTCCATAAACTTCACTTGCTCTTCTATGCGATTTATGCACATAATGTCATCTGCATCCATACGTGCATAATACTTCGTCTCACACATTTCTACAGATTGGTTAAGACGAGCAATAAGTCCCCTATTCTGTCCATCATCTATCAATTTTATGCGAGAATCTCCATTTGCCATTTCTTTTGCAATAGCAGTAGATTTATCAGTACTGCCGTCACACATCAACAATAATTCCCAATTCTGATAAGTTTGATTAATACAAGATTGTATAGCATTCCTTATATATTTCTCTGCGTTATATATAGGGATAGCGATTGTAACCAATGGGCTCGTTATACTCATAACCTTATTTTTTTTGAATATCTTTATGTTCTTTATAACCAACAATATTCAGGAACCTCTTAATTCGAATTTCTGGAGAGAACTGTTTTCTTGTTGTCTGCAATATTTTTTTCCATTCGTTTATCAAATGTGGATTTTCCAAAACCTCTTTCATTGCATTATAGATGGAGTCTTCATCCATTCCAAATAGTCTTCCACAACCAGACTCTTCGATTATTTCTTTACCTCCGCTGCAATTTGTTGTCAATACAGGTATTCCCAGCATAATAGCCTCAGTACATGTAGTCGAATACCCTTCTTTTGTAGAAGAGCATATATATGCATCTGATTTCGAAACGTAAGCATGCGGATTGCTTTGCCGACCAAGAAATGTAACACAATCAGTAATCTGTAATTCCTCGGCATATCTCTTCAAGTCGGATAGTAAAGGACCATCACCTAATAACCACAATGAAAATTTGTAGCCAGCATTTTTTAGACGTTGCACGCACTTTAATAACTTATCATACCCTTTCTCTGGACTCATACGAGCAACAGAAATAAAACAGATATTATCTGATTTAGGTATTTCTATGGATTGTATTCCCTGCTGCCTTATAGACACATCATCAATAGGATTATAGTTATAATCAACATCAAGATCTGGTAACTCACTCTTAAGTCTTTGAGCATTGCTTTGAGAAACGCAAACCACTTTTCCTATTTTTTTATATTCATCCGCATACACAAGGTCTTCGTCGTACCCATGCATCCACGCAATAGACTTATGATTATCATTAACACCAACGGCAACAATACGGATAGAAAGTCCAAATTGAAAAGCAATGTTCACATCATACTTATCTCCGACTATATACTTATACAAAAGCGATGATGGTATTTGTGAAACAACACGAGTAAAGCCTCTAAAGTAAAAGCCAAAAACTTTTTTTACAGCAACCCGTTTATCTATGTATTTATAGCACTCTTTGTCTACCTTAAAAAGTGGAATAAGAGTTATTTCTATACTCGGATAGCCAGCCAATCTATTTGCTATGGCTATTGCAGACCGACATACACCATCTTGCAGCTGCAAATGATTAAATATTAAACATATCTTCATATCAAAAACTTTTTGTAGAATCAGGCTCTATGCCCAATATTTCATTCGACTTAACATTATCAAAATCATAGAGATACTCCGGCAATATTTTTTCTATTGTTTTTATATCTTTCGTTAACTCTGGATACCTTTTCCACAATTGCGTGTTACCGACAGAGCGCTTTGGATTAAAACCAGCAAATGGTTTTGCATGATTTTTTTCATTCAAACCAACCATGGCAACAATCTTTTGCTTACTCTCTTCATATTTATATATCATATCCTCAAACTGGAGTTTAAGTACTCTTGTAGAATCATATGTTTCTTTCTTTGCGCATTCTCTTGCAAATCTATACCAGTTACAAAATAACACAGGATCGTCAACGGGGGCAACATGATCTTCCTTCCATATCATTTTGCAAGAAACATAGAGGTCACGCGGATCTCTATCTACAATGAATAGATAGATTGGGTCAGAAAAATACCTCATACATCTTGCAACATTTGAAGAAGGCAATATCTGATCGACCATAAGATATGGCTGATTATCAGGATTTGCTAACGACAATAGCTTATGTATATATTCTTGTGTATGCTGTAGAAATTCTTTTCCATCTAAAATCGTTCCATATTGTACTTCCTTTGATAATGGTTCAAAGATTTTTAGAGGTAGTTTCGCATATAGCTTTGTCAGCAAAGAATATAGATAATAGACATTAACCCCTCTATCAAACATATCGTAAAACCAAAATCCTTTGTATGTGAACGTCGTCAGTTTATCAATATAAGCCTTTGTCAATTTCCAATATTGATTTTGGAAAAAAGGCTCATATCTTTGACAGAAAGAACGTCCTGCATTGAACTTCATCAATTTCTTAAATCGTTTCAATGCATGACCCGAATTATGTCTATTAGGATTATCTATTAAATGATGTTCAAGGTCTGAGATACCATCTATATCATGTATAAACCTAAACTCATAATTCGTAAGCGATTTTACGCCCTCATATTCTGATATCAAATCGGTTACAGCACTCGAACCGCAACCATAATAACTAGCACATGTTATAACTTTCATTTTTTATATATTGTTTTTACAATTGACTTTAAGTAAGGATTGCCGATAGACATACATACAAGCAATATTGTACCTATAATAACAGCAAGCATTCCTTTTATTAATATATTCAACAAATAATAATCTGTACTTACTAATGTAGACATTAAGTAACCAGCAGTTCCAACCAACAACAACTTCACTATATCCTTAATTATATAAATAAGAAACTGCCACTTAGTCCATTCAAATACGTACTTGCTAATAATAGTTCCCTTAACAAAAATAGTAAATATAGCAGAAGGAATAAGCAACCCTATGAACAAGCCCTCCATACCAAAATATTTACCACCTATAAAACCAAGAACAGTTGATAGAAATGCTTGAAAAACCATGTATCTGACATCCAAACGATGCAAGCCCATAGCATTCTGTATCGAAATCATAGGCACATTAAATAGAGATACTATCATCAGAAAACCTATCACAATGACAGACTTTATGGGTAATAGAAAATGATTGCCAAAAATCATGGCAATGAAGTCCTGTATACATGAGATATAACCAACAAATAAAATTATAGCTATACTGTTGGTCAAGAAAGCTGTTTTCTTGTATGCGTTCTCCATTGCCTCTATATCCCTATTAACAGCTAAATTGCCAAAACTTGTGGTAAAAGCGCCACCCAACTGTGAATAAAGCAATGCCATTGTGCTTGATACAAGTTGATAATTTGCATAGTAGCCAACAATACTAATATTACCCATGAGTATACTTATTAATACACTTGGTATTGCGCCTTGTATTGTTGTTGCTATTTGAAATACAAAAAGAGGCTTTATTGTGTCAATTATTCCTTGCCTGAGTTTTTCTTCTATCTTCAGATGTTTATATCTAACAAGATAGGGATAATGTTTTACTACATATTTGTTACATAATACATTCGATACCAATTTCTCTGCTATAAATAGTATAAGAAATAATATATAACTTGGATATATAAGCAAGCATACAATCTGTAAACCTCTAAAAAACAACTCTGCCAGCATCGTATATAATGAACTTATACGATTCTTCTGATCAGCAAAGAGGATACTTCGTTTATGATATGTAAGGAAGTCGAATGTAAACGAAGAAGAGAAAACTAAATAATAGCCAATCACATACACCCTATCAATTGTAGTATGAACTACAAAAGGTAATAAGGATATACCAAATATAAATGTAACAACAGAAAAAATAATTGCTATTTTTATATAGACACCTCTATAGAAGGACATTATTTCCTTTATTTCTTCATATGCCTCATTTTTAACGGGTTCATACAAATGGATAATTACTGCACTACTAATCCCCAACTCGAGCATAGCGAAAAGATTCGTAATGCTCTGAAAAAAACTATGCAGTCCGTAATATTCATCGCCAAGTGACTTAACTAAAAAATATCTAACAGCAAAGTTTAACATTATCATTGTTAAGGCAGATGCGATTCCATATAAAGAATTTAAAATTGCATTCTGGGTTCTTGATTTTGCCATCAACATCTTACTTTAAGCGTTTGTGAAATAATATTTTTGACAAATAAATAATAATACATGCATAAGTCCAACTTAAAAATAAGACTCCTACTCCAGTTCGACAAGCATATAGGATTTGTGAATAGACACAAATACACATAGCAAACATATATATATTTTTTGAATTTGTTGTTATTTCCTCTAATTTTCGAAATAGCCTTCCAATTAATAAAAAGACTATAAGTACGCCTATTACTCCAAACGATATATATACATCTGCAACAATAGAACTACCCATACCATATCCCCAATCAGAACTTTCCCAATACATATTCGATATTTGCGTTGAAGAATTCAATGGAATTCCATTTGACATTAAATAGGTAATTAATCTATCTAATCCTGGTACAAGCAACGCAAATGAAGGGAAAAATGTTACTCCGTAATTATATGGTATAATATCGGGAACATTTTCCATTGCTATATGTACTGTATTTATACTACCTGCCAATTCCTTTGTAAAAGGAGAAATTGTAGCATTAGATGTTAATATTTCTACACCTTGAGAAAAGGATTGTCCTTCTCCACGTATGGCACCAAAAACACTTAGAAGTATAACACCCGCAAACAAATAAGCTACAGTTTTCTTTATGTTAAGTTTGTTTCCAGATACATATATGTAAGCAAACAAAAACATTATAACAACACGTAATGCTTCAGTTCTACGACCAGATAATATAATAGCTATTGCATATAAGCCTACAAGTATTCCTGGTCTTTTAAAATACTTAATAATAGAATCACCTTTACTATTATTTTTATACTCTATACAATATAGTGAAAAGACTGCAATCATTACACTTTGCAAAATTACCATTATACCAAATGAGCCATCCAGTTTCCCTTCCGATGTTAAGTATCCAGAACGGAAGAAGCCATCATCTGCAGCAATTACGAAATAAGCAAGCATACAGTATCCAATATTACACAAAAATTTCTTTTCTGGAAATATTGTTTTTTGCGGAGTGGAATGCAATTTTGAACGAACAGAGTATTTAGCTGTATATTTAATCGATTGAAACTTATTATGTTTAGCTAACCGATACTTATTATGTTTAGCTAATCGATACTTATTATGTTTGGTTAATTGATATTTATATCCTAAAAGAAATGAAGCCATTGCGATATTGCACAGCCCCAAAGACTTCACCACGACAGAGGTATTTATCCATATTTTTTTTTCAGACGAATCTATAAATCCTAAAATATAATCAATGTAAAACTGATAAAAGATAATTACGAAGATCACCACAAAGATATGTGAGTGGCTGAAAACTCCCATTCTACTATTATTTCTAGTCTTTATAAAAAAGCTAATCGTAAAGAACAATAAAATTGCAACTTCTACAAACATATATTCCCTATTCATAGAAGATGGTGCGTATATATATAAAACTATACTACTTATAAGAAATATTATATATTTTATCATACCTATGTCGTTTTATATTATAGCTCTATTTATGGCATAACCCTATACATATAGGCTTAGTGCACATATACAGAGATGTTAAGTATCACTTGTTTATTAACTATTTAATTTTTGTTCGCGTCTAAAAATGTAACAACGCCCCTATTTGTGGGCTTTTGCCAAGCCCGCAAATATTTTTTTATTTTTATCACTAAAAATTTTATTAATCCAAGCTGATTATCATTGGAAGCAGCTTCTCATAGTCCATTCTACCTGATTTCACGGCCTTAAGCAAAACCTCCTGCTAACACTATACCTTTCATGGGCTTGTTTTTATTATTGTTTTAAGCAAGGTAGGCTCCACACCAAAAGCGAAAAGTAGCTTAATGAACAATGCTAATCGTGCTTCGCCTACCTAATATCATATTTCTGTTCGAATTCCTCCGTTCAATGGTCTTTACGACCGCTTCGGTTCCCCTTATAGGGGACAAAAGCCCCTGCGGGAGGGTCCTAACCTATACCCAAGCCCTAAATCCCTACCATAGGGATTAGGGATGTAACCGCCCTACTCGGTGCTATTTGTTCGAAAACCTACCCGTCCTTCCTTACCGTTAAGGAAGGCTCCACCTCTCATCTCGGTCTTCTCCCCTCAGGGAAGAAGAGGAAAACCGCCCTACTCGGTGCTCAGAATCGCTACGCTCTTGGGTTGGCGGACCATCAGAGGTCTGCGCCAGATTTTGCGGGCTGGGACCGCAAGGGGAAGGTTTGCTATTCGAACACATTTTGCTTTGATAAACCGTCTAATGAGGCTACCAACCAAAAATGTCACTATGCGTAACGGTGTCGGTTAAAATCAGAATCAATTCTTTATCATTTTGTTTCCAAACTAAAAGCCAATCTGATGTTATATGACATTCCATACATCCTTTATAGTTTAACTTTAAAGGATGTGGCTTATATTCTGGTGGCAAGGTTCCTGTTTCTGCCAAAATAGAAATGGTCTTACGAAATTTGTCCTCAGAACAACCTCGTTTCATACATTTCTTAAATGACTTTTTAAACAAAGTTGAATACTTAACAGTATATTTCATCATTCTGCAAGACTCTTCATTAATTCATCCAAATCATTAGTAGCAAAGAGCTTTTCATTCTTTGCAGCTTCTAATGCCTTGTCTAATCTACAACCTTTAGGGGCTTTTTGCTTTTTTGCAACCCAACCGAATTTCTTAATCAATGACTTGAAAAGTGAGATGTCGGTTGTAGGAACATCTAATGTATATGTAGCTGTATTCATAATTGATTTTTTATGCAAATATAAGTATTATAGTGATGCCATGAAACTCTCTAGGCTATCTACTCGAACGACACCAGCATCGTGTCCGCTCTCAGCCTCTTTCATTGCTGCCAAAGTTTCTGCATTTGGAATAACTAATGTTTCTTTAATTTCAATCATATTTAATCCTCCTATATTAAAAAAAACTACCACAAAGTATCTATAAAAGCTCTCATAAGGCATATTTCGTATCAACCAACGCTTCTAAACTGTTTTCATCAGCAGGTATAGGGCGTCCACCAGTTGCTTTCAATGTCTTTACATAAGACAAAGCATCCTTGAACTCGGCGGTTTCCATTGGTTTCTGCTTAGGCTGCACCTTTTGCAGAAACAATAAAATCGCCTTTTCTATTGCAGCAGTCACACTCATATTATGCATCTTAGCGTAACTTTCTGCTCCCTTATATATATTGCTATTTATTGCTATTGTATCCATAATTATATCTCCTTTTTTGGTAAAAGTTTTTCTACCTCTCCGTCTCTCCTGCAAGGAGAGCTCCACTTTCTCCCCAAGCCCCTCTTCAATAGTCTTTACGACCCCTTCGGTTCCCCTTCAAAGGGACAGAAACCTCAGGAAGCGGGGATGTAACCGCCCTCCGGTGCTCGGAACCGCTACACTCTATGGTTAGCGGACCATCAGAGGTCTGCGCCAAGTTTTGTGGGATGGGACCGGATGGTATTGCAAAGAATAAAGCTTATCACAATTTAGACCTTCTTCCAAATTTTAGAATTTCTTTATTTCTTGCAAAGCAATCTTGATGAATGCAGCATTGAACATCTTGCCTTTACGAATGCTCCATTCCTTCATCTCATGCTCAAGGTAACCGGCAATTTCTTTTTCATCAGCATTCTTCCACCCCTTTAACTCGGGCTTGTTCTCCAGCAAATAATCTACCGTGGAGAGCAGTTCTAATGAATAATTGGAATAATTGCCTCTGAGAAAGTGCATTGCCTTATCGCAAATATCTTGCAAACTTCTATCCTTATAATTATCTACATATTTCTGCGCCTCTGCAGCAGCATCCTCCGTCAACCAGATATAGTCAAATGGCCGTGCACTCATACCTCCCATTCCTTTCACATAGCTTCCATTCATGTAATAAAGAACATGTGCCACCTTTCCTCCTGAATATGGACCATAATAGTAGGGCTTGAAATCTATCCGAAAGTAATTCTTTGCTCCATATCGCTGCATAAAATATATCAGTTTCTCTGCAGCAAAGACAGAGGCAAACTCACCTTCTCTATTCATATCGGCAAACATCAGCAGAAGCATAGCTCTAGCTGGCGTCAACTTCACACGTTCTGTTTTCATGCGCTCCACTATGGCATCTGATGGTTCATACAAATAAATATCGCAGTCTATCGAAGAAAGCGATTGCTCTATCATCTGTTTAACACGCAACCAATCAAGGCCACCATTGTGTGAACCTAGTGGAGGGATTGCAATAGAACTAATATGACGGGTTTCAATTTCCTTGCGAAGCGATTGTAGTCCCTGCTTTATATATGAATATTCTGAAGGCAACCTCCAATGAGTCTTTGTCGGGAAATTCACAATTAACTTTGGTCCACTAGTCAAGTTTGAATCCTTTACGATAAGCATGTCTCCAATTCGCATCTCTTTTTTCTGACAAGCTTTTTTATACACACGGAAATTTTCAGGGAAAGCCTCCTTAAACTGCAAGGCAATACCCTTACCCATCACCCCAACTGTATTTACCGTGTTGACCAAGGCTTCAGCCTCGCTCTCCAATAGATTTCCTTTAACGTAATGTATCATAGTTCAGCTTATTAAAAATAAAACCCTGGCTTAACTACTATTAACTCTGCAGCAACGCCAATGTTTATAAGACGTGTTTTTGCCGTTTCATTATAAACTACAAATCCTCGAATATATTGTACAGGAAGGTCATCATTGATTAATAATTCTGCTTCCTTACGCCTTTTTAGGTCAATATCCATCTCTGAATTCCAATAAGCAGAATATACATCGTCATATTTGATAAAACGGTCTAGAATCGCAAGCTCATTTTTACTATAATAATTAGTCAACGAACTCAATGCGTGTCCATCAGTAAAAATACAATTGATATTATTTTTAATTATATCTTCAATTCGAACAACACAGTATATAATGTTCTCAGGAGCCACCTTACGTACGCCATTGAAACCATGTTGAATCACATATAGCATAGGCGAACGGGGACCAAAATAAAATGGCATATACTCACTTAAGCGATAACCATGATATTTTCTGTCTTTCCTAATCTGTATAACTTGAACATCACCTATGGGTACATAGTTTTCGTCTCGCAGCATTGATACTGAACGCACCAAGCCATGACTCATAATATATTGTATATTATCAATATGCGTCAGTCGAAAAGCATATTTCAGTTGATTCGCCATAATAATAATATTTTTCGAATTCCTCCGTTCAATGATCTTTACGACCCCTTCTCCCCTTCAAGGGGACAGAAACCTCAGGAAGCGGGGATGTAACCGCCCTCCGGTGCTCGGAACCGCTATGCATCAAGCTGGGCGTACTTCGAGTGCTGGCTCTTGTACTCTGGAACAATCTGCTTCATCTTCTTCACTACTGCCATATCATCGTAGGTGAAGGAGAGGTCGTAGAGTTCCTGCTCGTTCTGGCACGCCAACTCGTATGGATACTCACGAACCTTGGCTACCATAATCTTTGGATGATGGGTTGGTACGGTTGCCTCCTTGTCGTTCAGGACTTCCTCGTAGAGCTTCTCGCCATCACGCAATCCTACGTATTTGATGTCGATGCCATCTACACCCGAGAGGGCTATCATACGCTTTGCCAGGTCGGCGATGCGGACCGGCTTGCCCATATCGAAGACGAAAATCTCGCCTCCCTTACCCATGGTGCCAGCCTCCAATACCAACTTACATGCCTCAGGAATGAGCATGAAGAAACGGATGATGTCTGGATGGGTGACGGTGATAGGACCGCCCATCGCTATCTGCTTCTTGAAGATCGGAATAACTGAACCATTGCTGCCCAAGACATTACCAAAGCGGGTGGTGACAAACTGAGTAACTCCCTTGACCTTGCCATCTACTATCGCCTTGTTCAACGACTGACAGTAGATCTCGCAGATTCGCTTGCTGCATCCCATCACGTTGGTTGGGTTCACAGCCTTGTCGGTAGAGATCATCACAAACTTCTTGGTGCCATACTTCACTGCCATATCGGCTATCACGCGCGTACCATATATATTATTCTGTACGGCTTCTGAAGGATTGTCCTCCATCATCGGCACGTGCTTATAGGCAGCAGCATGGAATACATAGTCTGGATGATAGGCTGAGAAGATATGCTCCATACGGGTAGCATTGGTGATGCTGGTAACGATGGTCTGGCATGGGATATCCGCATAGTTCTTGCTCATGAAGAGACGGACATCGTGCATAGGAGTCTCTGCCGCATCTACCAGAACCAGACGGGCTGGATGGTAAACGGCAATCTGCTTCACCATCTCGGAACCGATACTTCCGGCTGCACCTGTAATGAGAATGGTACGGCCGCTGAGGAGCTTGCCGATGGCATCCATATCCACCTCTATCTTATCTCGTGGCAGGAGGTCTTCGATATCCACCTCACGCATCATCTGGTGACGGATGTTTGACTTGCCGTCCCACCACTGTGCCTTTGGCATCATCATAATCTTGATGCCGGCAGCGGTAAGCTTGTCTATCATATCCTGCATCTCCAGGAACTGATCAGTGACCAGCGGGCTGATGAAGAGGGTCTTGACATTCATGCTGTGCATGATGGAAATCAGCTTTTCATCGTATGGATACACCTCGCAACCCAACAGATATCTACCTACCACATCTTCCTCGATGGTAGTAAAGCCCTTGACGACATACTGGGATGGGTGGCCATTGCGCATAGACTTAGCCAGAGCAATACCACCCTGGCGAACCCCCAGGATAAATACAGGGGTACGGATATCTACGGCAAAGGTGGAATCATACATATATTTAACGAGGATACGCATCGTCCACATCTCACACATCGAGATGAAGAGCATCACGATGATACCCTCTAACGAAATCTTATAGATGTAATCATCCGGCAATACCAGAAGAAGGAGACTATTGAAGGCATATCCCAAGATCAGGGCAGCGGAGATACGCATCAGATCGACAAACGAAGAATAGCGCATGATGCCCGAATAGGTATGGAAGATTCGCATTCCTACCATGAAGAGAGGAAGGGTACAAACGAATGTGAAGAAATAACCCCAGAAATGATCTGCCAGAGCATCTCCACCTTCTGCTATATAAGTAGCGACAATTCCTGCAAAAAGGATAGCAAGGCTATCCAATGCCAGGATACACCAATATGGGAGGGCGTTCTTAGAGAAATACCAGTTTGTCAATCGGTTGACAAAGAGGGATACTTTCATCTTGTGCAGCATCCCATTTGAAAGTGTCTTGTTTGGTTCGTTCTGATTATTCTGTTGACTCATAAACTTATATCTTTTCTTGTTATTATAAAGATCACTATTATCTAGTGAGTTCTTATCTTATTATACACATCTTTTGCTTTCTTGAGGAAGGATGGGTATTTGAAATACGTCCATGCATCTTCCTGCTGCAGCTCTACCATTCCCTTATACAGATAGTTGACTACATTCCTGTGTTTTCCTGTTTTCTGAACTATCGTGTCAAAAAGCGATGTACAGGTGTCATTCGGATTGAAATTGTCTGTAATATAGTTGTAAAGCTCATCCTTGGCAAAATGGACGGAGATGACCTTCGTCATTGCCAGAAAGCGGATGGCTGCCTGCTGCAACTGTCCTTTTTCCAGATAGGCAGTAATCTGCTGCTGGCGTTCCAGAAGTGCCTGGGCAACCTCTCCTATCTGGAGCTTACCCTCCTGAAACCTGAACTTCTCCTCCAACCCTGTGTCGGAGACAATGACACTTGGAAGATCTGCTACCGGTACCTTATGGAGGAGGACATAACGCTGAAGCAACTGACGCCACATCAGGAGTCGGGCACCCTGCCACATCTCTACGGCTGCAGCCGTGGTCTGGGACAAGAAACCCGGTTCATCGCCGGATGCCTGAAGCTGACCAACTGCCTGCCGTGCCATCTCATGGATATCCTCCGTATAAGGAATATCCATATCGAGAGAGAAACCTCCTATCTGATGGACTTTCTCAAATCTGTATCTGCCCTGAGTAAGCAGACGCAGGAGACGAGGATACTTCTTGGTTTCCAGATCGAGGAGGAACTTCCGGTGATCTTCCTCATCCAGCATGGCATACCGGTCGTAGAAAGCACCCCATGAGGTGATTGCCTTCACCTTACCCTCATCTGTCGGCAACAGGGCGATATGGGCATCATACCCATAATCCTCATCGAAGACGGGATTGTATTTATCTGCCTCATAATTCTTACCCCTGAAGTATTCCTGCAGATGGCAGCGGATAACCAGCTCAACGATACCATTATGCTGAAACACGGTATATTCCTGATCCTGCGGAATCGGGATGTCGGTACTTGGCGTAAGAAAAGGACGGAGCAGGACATCGGGGATGAGTTCCTTCAATCCTTCACGGATAGTAGCATTATCGGTCTTGAAATAACCCGCGAGGATGCGGAAGTTGGGATGCATCGCCTCGTCGATATGATCGAGCACTTCCTTCTTCTGGGCTGCTTCTAATGTTGATTTCTTAATGCTATATGCCTTGTCTGTCTGATGACAGCCACGATGGCAGGTCAGTTTCTTCTGGTAATCCTCAAAGAGACGACGCAGGGTGGCTGCAGCATTCTCTGCCGGATACCGGAACTGGAGATAACCGATGAGCTGGTCGATAGCACGCCATACGCCTACCGCTTCCGACTTGGCTCCCCGGGTTGCCTCGTGTTCTACCCGGATATCATACTGGCGGATATTGGAGATATTGAGGCAGCGGTTGTTTCCGAAACGTACCAGAAGGTGGCGGTCTTTCTTGCCATTCTTCTTGATCTGCTTCACCACGCCTACCCAACCCTTCAACGGTCCGTTGAGGATGCGGATGGTATCATTCTCGAGGATGAGATCATCATACCGCTTATCTACGATGCTCAGTCCCTGGATATTTTCAGCTATCTGCTCATTATAATAGATGAAGCGCTCCATATCCGCATTCGGGATGCGGGCGAGGTCGATAATCTCGTCCAGGGAGTAATTCTCTCTATCTGCGCAGAGCAGGCGAACCTTGGCAAAGAAGGTACGCTCTACCGTTTCCCTTGTTTTGATATCAAAGTCATAGCCCTGATACTGGAAATAGCCGTTATGGGAAAGGATGCGCTCCAGTGCTTTCTTATTTTCTATCCGGATAAAGAAGAGACCTGAAAGGATGGGTACGAAACGCACCTTCTCGCTACCATCTTCGGCAGGAATGGTCTTCCTACCCAAAGGAAAGTAATAGTCGGAGATGACTTCCGGGTAATGCTCCTTTAAGAATTCAATGGATTTATTCTCTCCGGACACATCGGTCTGTACTATAAACCACATATCTGATGAAATGATTGACTGTTAATACTGGCATAGGTAAAATGCTAAAATTCATTAATCGATATTGTGGAAAGTATATAGCTCTGCTTCCCCTGAAAAGATGACTCTTCCCGGACTATAAGGGGTTGTGACATGTATCACAGCATTGAAAACCAATAGACTAACTTCCACTAATCGTCAACACTTTTATGTCTTTCTGCTGGCTGCATCACTGATACAGCGTAGCTAGGGTACTGCAACATATTATTCATATTGATTGCGCCTTAGAAAGCCATTTTATCTATTTCTTAATTCGAGATTCCTATTGATCTCTTGTCAAGAGATACAGAATCTTCTGCAAAAGTACGAAAAATAATGTATCTGACCAAATATAATGTGTTAAAATTTTAGCGAATATTTCAGATTTTTTGCTTTTTATTCAAGGAACATCATCTAACGGAGTATCACAACTTACTATCTACTAAAGAATTAAGCATATTCCGGAATGATTCTTTGAAAAATAAAGAAAACTGGTTCATTTTGGTTCATTTTTTGAATCATCTCACTGCCCCCCCATTTCACCCATTTTTATTCATCTATCCATCAGATTACGCTGAGTTATCTCAGGGATGAACAAAGCATTAAAACTTGTAAAAATCGGGCATTATCTGAGTTTTTTGTTTTACCTTTGTACCTTCAATGACAGTTAGAGAGAAAAAACATTAAAGAATATGAACTATAATAATAAAAATGAATACGGTTAACGAAATTTAGCATGAATATGCATTTTCGTAGGCACATAGAGGATCTTTAGGACTGATATCTCAGCCCCTAGCCGACAAGGCGTTCCTTCAGGCGGAGAGATGGTTTTATGGCTTTACAGACTTATATCCATCTATATATATTTTCTCCTGTGTAACAACAGCGAAGGCTTGTCTGATGAGTTTGTTGGCAACAGCGACAATAGCCACTTTTCCTGGCTTCCCATTTGACCGCAAGCGTTCAAAGCATGCTTTGCATTCTGTGTTGCACCGCAATGATGCCATAGCTCCAATATAAAGCTGACTACGCAGATAAGCATCTCCGTTACGATTAATGTGCCCTTTGACATTGACTGACGTACCAGACTGTTGGTAAGTAGGTGACAGCCCTAAATATCGGGTAAGTTGCTTAGCATTATCAAAGTAGGTGAATCCACCTGTGGCAATGATGAGTGCAGCTGCAAGGGTTGCTCCTATTCCTTTTATGGAAGTGAGTAAATCCATCTGCTTCTTGTATTCAATCTCTGCTAAGGAAGTTAGCTCTTCCTCCATTTCTTCGATTTGTTTCTCTAGAAACTTGATAGTCTTCTCCAAGACTTTCTTGCACTTGGAATCAATGAATGGCAGGATTTTAAGTGAACCTTCAAGGTTTCTGTTAGCGGTAAGCTGCTTCTTCAGTTGGCGTAATACAGTGCGCTTTTGCTTGAGTAACAAAAGGGAATCACTACGGAGCTTAAATGGTGCTGGTTGCATTCTCTCACCATACAAGGCAATGAGGCGGGCATCTATCTCGTCTGTCTTGACAACAGAAAGCATGACACGTGCAAAGTTCTTTATCTTCAGAGGATTCTCCAGGCTGACAGTAAAGCCTGCCTTGGAGAGCAAATAGACAAGCAGCATACTGTAGTTGCCT
>OLSQ01000404.1_pt1 | contig 43323 bp, 34 predicted proteins | sample 1672561 | NCBI WGS metagenome assembly OLSQ01 (sample SAMEA3136699, study PRJEB25190) | human gut metagenome | biome: human gut; feature: human-associated habitat; material: faeces | place: Austria | collected 2013
CGCTTCTTGTACTACTTTATCTGTCTTATGTAAATCTTTTCAAAGAACTCTTTCTTAATGCAATCTTAACACGAACTCATCTCGTTTTGCTTGAGGTATCGTTCGTTCTCAAAAGCGGATGCAAAGGTATGACTTTTTTCCGTATCTCCAAAACTTTTGCCAAGAAAATGCTTAATTTTATCAATATTTTAACAGTTGCTTACAATTCATGGTGTTTTGAGAGTGTCTACACATTATATTATATATAAGGCGGAGGGAATGGCGGAGGGGACGAATTGTGTCTGTTGTGGAAAAGGAGTCCTTTTGGAGTGCAAAAGGATTACATTTGGAAGGCAAAAGGACTCCTTTTGCATGGTAAAAGGGGTACATTTGAAGTGCAAAAGGGGTCCTTTTGGAAAATGTTAAGTGTTAAGTGATAAATATTAAGTGACAAGTGATGGATGTTGAGTGTTATGTTTTGGGGATTCTACTCTTGTTCTTTCCAGCGAGAATACGGATTCTGGAGGAGTTGGGAGTTGTAGTAGCGGCGGTCGCCCGTCACTTCCTGACCTATGAAATCGGGTTTGCTGAAGGGTTCGTCTTCTGATTTCAGTTCTACTTCGGCTACTACAAGTCCGGCGTTGTCGCCATAGAACTCATCCACCTCGAACGTATGCTGTCCGTCGGGACTCTTCACCAGCCAGCGACGTTTGTCTATCACGCCACCCCGACACAATTCGAAGAGATGCTGCGCTTCGTCGTTGCTGATTTCTTTTTCAAACTCATAGCGTGACAATCCGGCACGGTCGCTATGGCTCTTGATAGTGAGCCACGAGCGGTCGTCGCGGGTACGCACGCGCACTGTAGCCGACTCGCATGGCATATAGCCTTGCTTGATATGGCTTGAAGAAAAGGCGGCATCCTTCCAGGAGCCGCCTTTGCGTATAAGGAACTTGCGTTCTATTTCCAGTCCACTCATTGTTGTATTGAATAGTGTGTTGACGTTAAGCGTTCATCGTGGTCCAGATCATGAATGCCACGGCCAATATGATGAATGCCCAAAGGATGTATTCCACTACTTTCTTGCCTTTACGCTCCTGTTCTTTGGCGTAACGCTGTTTTCTGATTTTACTGTTCTGGCTCATAGTAATATAAATTTTGAATTTTGATTTTTGAATTTTGAGTTATTCTCGGCTTCGCCTGCGATTGTGAGTTTGGAATTTTGAGTTTTTCGTTTTGACTTTTGAATTATTGTCCAACCAAATCAAAATTGAACAACTCACAATCGGCATAGCCGACCAATTCAAAACTCAAAATTCAAAATTCAAAACTCCTCAGGCTACGCTTCGACCACTGGGAATTCCATGAGGTATGCTTTTATGAATCCGTCTATCTTTCCGTCCATCACCCCATCGACGTCGGTGGTCTGATAGTTGGTGCGATGGTCCTTGACTCGGCGGTCGTCGAAGACGTATGAGCGTATCTGACTGCCCCACTCTATCTTCTTCTTGCCTGCCTCGATCTTGGCCTGCGCCTCAAGTCGTTTCTTCATGGCACGGTCGTAGAGTTGCGACTTGAGCAATCGCATTGCGTTGTTTCGGTTTTCGAGCTGTTTGCGGCTTTCGGTATTCTCGATGAGGATTTCTTCCTCCTCACCGGTGTCGGGGTCGGTATACTGATAGCGCAGACGCACGCCTGTCTCTACCTTATTTACGTTCTGACCGCCTGCTCCGCCCGAACGGAAGAGGTCCCAGCTCACTTTAGAGGGGTCGACATACACCTCGATGGTGTCGTCGACGAGTGGCGACACAAACACCGATGCGAAGGATGTCATGCGCTTGCCCTGGGCATTGAATGGCGAGACGCGCACCAGACGGTGTACTCCGTTCTCGCTTTTCAGATAGCCGTAGGCGTACTCGCCGCCTTCTATCTCCATTGTCACGCTCTTGATTCCAGCCTCGTCGCCCTCCTGCAGGTTGCTTATCGTGACCTTATGGCCGTGAGCCTCAGCCCAACGCATGTACATACGCATGAGCATCTGTGCCCAGTCCTGGCTCTCGGTGCCGCCAGCACCTGAGTTTATCTTCATCACACAGTCCATAGGGTCTTCCTTCTGGCGCAGCATATTCATCAGTTCGAGGTCTTCTATCGCCTTGATAGCGTTGGCGTAGTCGGCGTCAACTTCCTCTTCGGTCACGAGATCCTCCTTGTGGTAGTCGAAGGCGAGCTGCGTTTCGTCGGCAAGACGTCGCACCTGCTCATATCCCTTAATCCACTTTTCGAGTCCCTTCACCTTCTTCATCTGCTCCTCTGCACGCTTAGGATCGTCCCAAAAGTCGGGAGCCTGAGTGCGCAGCTGCTCTTCTTCAAATTCTACTTTCTTCTGGTCTATGTTGAGATAATGGTTGAGCGCGTCGGCACGCTCAAGCAAATCCTTCAGTTGGTCGGCTGTTATCATTTATGAGTTTTGAATTTTGAGTTTTGAATTTTGAATTGTTGCCTTGCGGCAATTTTGAATTTTGAATTTTGAGTTTTGAATTATTCTCGGCTTACGCCTGCGATTGTGAATTTATGAATTTTGACTTTTGAGTTGAACAATTCAAAATTGAACAATTTCTAATCGGCGTAGCCGACCAATTCAAAACTCAAAATTCAAAACTCAAAATTCGCTATACTCATTCTTCGTACATTTTATCTACCACTTCCTTGAAGTTCTTGTAAATCACCGGTCGGCGTATCTTGAGCGTGTTTGTAAGCTCGCCCGACTCCATAGAGAAGTGGTGGGCGATGAGCGTAAATCGCTTTATCTGCTCGTAATGCGCCAACTGCTGCTGCAGTGTCTGTATGCGGTCCATCATCATCTTGTTTACCTTGGCGTTGGCACAAAGGTCCTCGCGGTTCTCGAATGCGATGCCGTGATCCTTGGCCCATTCCTCTACGAGGCGGAACTCGGGCACGATGAGTGCCGACACAAACTTGCGCTCGTTGGCTATCACTATCACCTGGTCGATGAACTTGTCAACAAGCAGCAACGACTCTATCATCTGCGGAGCGATGTACTTGCCGTTGGATGTCTTGAAGAGGTCCTTGATGCGGTCGGTAAGGAACAGCTCACCGTTCTTCATGTATCCGGCATCACCTGTGCGGAAGAATCCGTCTTCGGTGAAGGCTTCCTGATTGGCAGCCTCACGCTTGTAGTAGCCCGGCGTGATAGTGGGACCCTTGAGCAATATCTCGTCGTTGTCGCCTATCTTCACCTGCAATCCGTTGATAGGACGACCTACCGAACCGATGGTGAACGGCATGTCCTCGCGGTCGCAACTTACGGTGGCAAGACTCTCTGTAAGTCCGTAGCCCACTATCATATTAATGCCTACCGAATGGACGAAGCGCTCTACTGCCGGCGAGACCGTAGCGCCTGCCGTGGGGAACAGATGGGCGTTCTCCAATCCTATCTGCTTGCGCACCAGACGCAGAATCATCTTGTCGAAGAGCTTGTATTCCATGGCCAGCAACGGCGACGGACGCTTGCAGCGGCTCTTGCAGTCGATGTTGTATCGGCGGCCTACCTCAAGGGCGTGACGGAAGAGGCGCTGCTTGGCAACGCTCGAACGGTCGATCTTGTCAAGCACAGCCTGGTAAACCTTCTCCCAGAATCGTGGCACACTCGACATGCATGTAGGATGCGTCTCGCGCATTGACTGCTGGATTTCGTGCGGATTGGTATTGATGATGATGTGGCATCCTTCGGAGAATGCGAGGTAAGACCATCCGCGCTCGAAGATGTGGGTAATGGGCAGGAACTGGATGACGCGGTCGCTCTCCTTGAGAGGCACCACCTCGTCGTTGGCCTTCAATGCTGCCTCATACTGTCCGTATGTGAGCGTCACGCCCTTCGACTCGCCCGTTGTGCCCGACGTGTATAGTATGTTGCAGAGGTCGTCGTTGTTGGCCTGTGCGTATAGCTGCTCCACCTCACTCTGCCGTGGCAGTCCATCGCCGAGCTTCAGGAAGTCGTCAAAGTAGAGTGCGGCAGGGTCGTGAGTGGAAATGCGTACCGAGCGGTCGAATATGATGATGCGCTCGAGCGTGTTGCAAAGGGCGAATATACGGTGTGCCTTGTCATACTGCTCCTGCTCGCCTACGAAGAGGAAGCGTATGCCGGCATCGTTTATCATGTATTGTATCTGCTGTTCGGAAGCCGTGGCATAGAACGGTATGGAGATTGTACGCACGCCATAGGCACCAAAGTCGGTGATGAGATACTGTATGGTGTTCTGCGAGAACACGCCGATAGTGTCCTGCGGCTTGATGCCGAGGTTGAGCAGAGCGTTGGATGCTTGCTTCACCAGCTGGGCGAAACGATTGTAGCTCATCTGCTTCCATACAGTGCCTCCAAAGTCCTTGTAGGTGAAGGCTGCACGGTCGCCATACTTCTCAGCCAGCTTCAGGGCGAGAACAGAAAGATGACATCTTGTTTGCATAATCTTAGGTTTTTAATGCGGCGGATTGACTTTACCACATATATGAATATGCAAAAATACGCTAAAAAAGGCGAAAGGCAAAACAATTAACGAAAAAAAGATGATTGTTTTTATTTTCAACGCCAACTGCGGAAGTGAAATCGCGCCAACTACGGAAATGAAATCGCGCCAACTGCGGAAATAAAATCGTGCCAACTGAGGAAATAAGGCGATGCCAAGCCCTTTCGTTTCTCATGATTCTTACTGCCGTAGGCGACTTTGCCTACCAACGCAAGGACGGTGTGTATGTAGTACTAATAAATACACTACATCACACGTATATTTTATGTGCGTTCTGATGACAAGTACTATGCAATACGATAGAATGTACCTTTACAATCGTTACACTAATGCCTGAGTCGTGACATAAAGAAACGTTGCGTGTCTTGAAATGATCGTATCATGCCTTGATACGACCGTATCATGCCTTGAAATGATCGTATCATGCCATGATACGAAGGTTTTTACCGGATAATAGCCGAGCACTTGGGGCGAAGTTGTCGTCATGCGAAATTATGACAAAACAATAACAAACAAAAGAAAGCGTATATCCCGTCCACGCTGTGGACGGGATATACGCTTTCTTTATGTTATGTTCAGTCGATTATTTTAGTTCTGATCGTCAGGTGTCAAAGCCTTGTTGTTCTCAATCTCTGAGATAGGAATCTGATAACGGAAGTTGCGAGACTCCTGATCGAGCTTCAGACGAGCAGCTGGCAAGTGGTTGTTGTGCGGGTCGGTAGAAGTGCGGTCAACCGTGATGTTAAGACGACGGTTGTCAAGGAACTCGATACCCTCACCCCAGAACTCAACACGCTTCTGGAAGTTGATTTCCTCAATGAGGTCAGCCTTGGTGTTGCCCTTAGCGTAGGTGTAGCTGGGCTGACGTGTCTTCATGAACTCCTCAAGAGCAGTCTTAGCATCTGCGAGGTCGCCCTTATGAGCCAGAATCTCTGCCTTCATGAGATAAGCCTCCTCCGAACGGAGATAGATGTAGTCGCCAAGTTCCCAACCTGGAGCGCCATTGCCCTGAGCGATGCTCTTGGCGTTGGCAATGACAGCGTCACGGCCAGCACCGATGAACTTCACAGCCTGATACTCACAAGCAGCAGGAGCCATAACGTCGCGCTTCAATGTCAGACGGCCACCCTTGTAGTCGATACCTGTAGAACGGTCGCAGCAGAACCACTTCAGACGCAAGTCGTCGTCAGCAATCTTGTCTACAAACGGACCATAGGCAGCACGCCATACGCCGATACCTGCATATCCTTTACTGTAGCTGTCCATCTGCGAGAACCACGACATGTATAGAGTAGTATTGTCGGCAGTGATGTCGCATCCATACACTACGTCAGGAAGATTGATATCGCTGAATCCCTGAAGAATCTGATCCTCGCCCTTCAGAACGGGGAAGTTGTCGACTATCACCTGTGCATAGGTCAGAGCCTTATCCCAATCGTGAGTAATCATGTATGCACGTGCAAGGTAATTTGCAGCAACGCATCCGTCAAAATCGGTAGGATTTGTTGTCTTCTGCATGCCGATTTTATTGAAGATGTCGTATGCAGTGCCGAGGTCGCCCTTAATCTGATCCATAACCTGCTTGACAGTGCTCAGAGGCTGGTCGCCCTCTGTCTTCTCTGTTACAATAGGTACACACTTCGACTCTGAGAAGTCGTAGTGCTGACCCTTACCCCACTTGGTGTCGTCGCATCCTACATAGTAGCTCTGCTGATAGAGATAAGAGAGCTGCAGGTAGGCATAACCACGCATGCCGAGAGCTATGGCACGATACTTCAAGACTGCCTCATCGGTAGTTTCCGGATCGATGGTCTTGAGAATCTGGTTGGCATTGTCAATGCAACGATAATACTCACGCCAACGGTTGGCAGTAGCAGTATAGTTCTGTGCCCAATAGTCGCAAAGATAGTGATAAAGACTCATAGCGAATCGGCCGGTCATAACCATATCGTTGCCCATAAGCGATGTAAGATAGTCGAAACTCTTCTGGCCGAAGTAGTTGTGATTCATGTTACTATACACGTAACTCTGCATATCGCTGTACATACCAGCTACTGCTGACGAGAACACCTTGTCAGGATTCTCTTTGGCAAGTTCTGTGCGACGGTCTTCCGTCAGATATGTGTTCTGCTCGGCATCGTCGATACAGGAGGTGAAGAGTGGAAGTGACGCAAGTGCCAGCAAAAATATTTTTCCTTTTTTCATTGTTTTCCTGTTTTAAAATTTGATGAACTTAGAATGTGATGTTGATACCGCCGGTGATTGTGCGCATTGGTGAATAGCCACCATAGCTGCTGTTGCCGCCACTCATTGAAACGCGCGGGTCGAAGCCCTGACGCTTAGAGAAGAGAGCCAAGTTGTCACCTGTTGCGAACACGCGGATAGAACCGATACCCCAACGCTTCATCAAGCTTGACGGCAATGTGTAGCCGAGCGTAATGTTGCGGATGCTGAAGTAAGATGCACTGATAAGGTGGGCATCTGATGTCTGGGTGTATGAGTTAGACGAGTTGTTGGCGTTCCAGATAGGATACTTACCCTTGCTTGTCTCCGGATTCCATGTATCCCACATATCTCTGTTGTGGCCTACGTAGTACGAAACGCTCATACCGCTGAGGTACTGTGAGTCGTATGCCCATCCGCCAAGCTGGAATGCAGTAGCGATGTTCACGTCGAAGCCCTTGTATGAGAATGAAGTATTCAAACCACCGTTGAAGTCGGGCAGAGCCTGCTTGCCAAGCCAGTACTTTGTAGCCTCGGTATATTGGCCTGTAGTAGTCTGGCCGGTAACGTTTCCATTCTCGTCCTTTTCGTCTTTATACCACATTGGGTTGCCCTTCTCGTCCATACCGGCATACTTGTATGTGAAGTACTCGTAGCGGCTCTTGTTCTCCATGAGCTTGAATACACCGCTTACGATACCGTCCTCACGGTTCTCCTCAGGCAGTGTAAGCACCTTGTTAGAGTAGTGTGAACCAAGCAATGTAACGGTCCACTTCATATCCTTGTTCTTGATGATGTCGGCGTTCAGTTCAAACTCGATACCGTTGTTGCGCATTGCACCGATATTCTCCCAGTTGTAAGGACGGCCACTTGATGTTGCCAAAGGACGCTTGAACAGCATGTCGTCAGTACGACGTGTGAAGAAGTCGATGTTACCGTAGATACGGTCGAGGAAACGGAAGTCAAGACCGAGGTCGAATGTCTTCTGAGTCTCCCAAGAGAGGTCCTTGTTGCCATAGAAAGCTACTGCGTAGCCAAGCTTTGAACCGTCCCATGTCACATCATACATGTCTACATACGGAGTGTAGCCATAAAAATAACCCGGAAGGATAGCCTCGTTACCCTGTGTACCGTAAGATGCACGGAGCTTCAGGTCGTTGAGCCATGACTTGGTGCTCTCCATAAACTTCTCTGACGAGATACGCCATCCGGCACCTACCGACCAGAAGTTGCCCCAACGGTCGAGGAAGCGTGATGTACCGTCGCGACGGAACGCAGCCGAGAGGTAGTACTTGTGAGCATAGTTGTAGTCAGCCATTGCGAAGTAGCCCTCGATGTTGTGAGTTACAGAGTTGCTCGTCAGTGACTGAATCTGACCACCATTGTAGAGTTCAGAGTTATACGGATCGAAGAAGTTTGTCTTCTGTCCTTCCAGATAAGTTGTCTTGTATGTATAGTACTCATGGCCAAGCTTGGCAGAGAAGTTGTGATCCTCGTTGAACACATTCTCATAAGAGAGAATCTGGTTGAAGTTGCTTGTCATATCTGTACCACTTGCACGTGTGCCACGACCATTGAACGAAGCACCGTCGCCGATGGTAGGAGTCATGAAGCTGTTGCTTGTTACATTGGTAAAGTCGTAAGCATAGTTGGTAACGAACTTGAAGTTGAGCGGCAACTTCACCTCGATGAACGAACGTGTAGAGATGTTGTTGTAGATATTCTCGTTGATATCCTCGTTCATTGAGCATATGATGTTCGCGTTCTGAGCTGTAGGACGTGATGATGTGCCGTCAGTCTGGCCTGTACCGGCATCATAAATCGGTTTGCCATTCTCATCGCGTTTCATATTGCCCTGAGCGTCATAGGCATGTACCGGAAAGATAGGAGCCCAATCGCGAGCTGTCTCAAACGGGTTAGAAGCCGTACCCGAACGCTCCTGTACGCCATTGCTCTTGGTGTGCGAGTAAGCGATGTTGGTACCTACCTTAAGCCATGACTTCAGCTGTGAGCTGACGTTGGCACGCATTGTATAGCGCTCGTATGAAGAACCGATAACGTACGACTGGTTGTCAAGATAGCCTGCTGACAAATAGAAGTTGGTGCGGTCGTTGCCACCCGATGCAGAGATGGTGTATTCCTGACGGAATGCCGACTTGAACAGTGCATCAGCAAATGAGTCGTTGTAGCGCAACTTGGCATTCTTATTAAATGTACCATCGGTGTTGACGAGATACTCACCCTCTGGAACAATGTAGGCATTGTAGTTGCCCAGTTCGCCGAGCAAGCTGCTACTTGCAGTTTCTGCAGCCTCCGCAAGCGACTTGCCTGCAGCCCACTCTGTGTTGCGGATACCGTACCATGTAAGGCGATAGAACTCACTCTGGTCGGTAGCCATGTCATAGTCCTTGTAGGCACGGTTAGAAACGCCCCATGTGCCACGGAAGTTGATGGCAACCTTCTCCTTGCTGCCCGACTTTGTGGTCACCATAACCACGCCGCCTGCTGCACGCGAACCGTAAAGTGAGTTAGACACAGCGTCCTTAGACACTGAAATCGACTGGATATCCTGAGGGTTGATGTCTGACAATTTGCCGTTGAAAGGCACACCGTCGACTACGATAAGGGCTGCGTTGCTGGCAGACATAGAACCGATACCACGTACATAGATGGCGGCATCGCTACCCGGCTGACCTGAACCACTGAGCACCTGTACACCTGCGACAGCACCCTCAAGAGCACTTGATACAGAAGACGACTGCGCATTGGCAATAATGTTCTTGTTGACGTTTGCCACCGAACCTACAACATCCTGCTTGCGCTTAGTACCATATGCCACTACTGTCACCTCGCCCAACTGCTCGTTGTCTTCCTCGATGACAATAACAAGATTGGTACGGTTCTTCACCTGTACAGTCTGGGGCTTGTAGCCGATATAAGTGATGTTGAGCTTACTGTTGGCCGGCACCGAGATGGAGAATTGTCCATCGCCAGCGGTAACGGCACCTACATTCGAACCTTCAACCTTAACGGTAGCTCCTATGATAGGATTGCCGTTGGCATCGGTGATTTTGCCCTTCACAGTACGATTCTGTGCCATAGCCATAGAGCTGGCAACGAGCGCTGTGCAAAGCGTGAGTGCAATTTTCTTTACCATAAAATCTCTCTCTTTTGGTGAATAATATAATTGTAATTGTTATTATCGAGTCTTAACGTCCGCCACTACCGGCGAAGCTTCTCCGCCTACGGGCGGGAGGTTCTTTAGAGATGTATGTTGCAACGCTTGATGTGTTGTTGTTGCATATATATAATAGGTATAGACAATATGTAATTGTCGGCCTATCGTTGTCGAAGTAATTGCTTAATTACTTTTGTTTTTGTGTAGGCATAAACCCACAATGAATGTTTTAATATTTATAAATATTTCAATTCATTTGCAAAAATAGTTATTATTTGTCATAGCTCCAAATATTTTGATACAAAATGTTCGCAAATATTGCGTTTTTATTACATAAGTCAATAAAACGCCTATTGTACCTTAGTTTTTGCAATGTTCGTGTATGGACATATTTACATATGAAAGGTATAATTATACAGAAAAGTCGCATAAAAATGCAAACAAATGAATTGTTTATATATTTTGTTTACATTCCAACAATTAATATTTGTAAATTTAAAAGATGACAAAAATAAAAGAAACACAGCGTTATTTTGCAATATGAAAGCAAAAACACGCTGCGTTTATTGTAAATAAAGAATATTATTGTCTTTTTTGTAATTTCCGGTTTTTGCGTTGTCTATTTAGTGTCGTCGGTCACGGTGAACAAATTGTCGAGAGTAACCTCATCATCAACAATTGCCGAATGCTTTCCAGGTAAAACTCCGTATGTAGTTACCATTGTCATGCGTGTGCTGCAACGTGTTGCTGTTTCTGCACGGAATATAGCAATACGTTCACGTAAACGACGTTCATAGTCGGCATTTATTATATAAGGTGTACCGGAAAATTTCATTTCACAGATGTTTATATTCCGGTCAGCACGTTCTATTACAAGGTCAATCTGTGTTCCATGACCGTATTGTCGGCTACGCCATGCACTTGAATCGTTGAGGATTCGGTCTATGCCAAGTGCCTGCTTTATCTCGTCCAGATGCATCAGACATAGCAATTCGAAACTGAATCCCTGCCAACTTGCCACTTGCTGGCTCGAAGACAGATGAGTCCAGCGGTGCGGGTCTTTCGTGTCTATACCTTGTATATATTTATAGAAGAACAAAGTGTAGAAGTCTTTTATGCGATATATTGTATTGTTGCACTTATTGCCGTAGCGTGCATAAGGCAGTACAAAATCGCATTGTTCAAGATCAGAGAGTATCTTCGTGAGCGCAGCGCCACCCAGTCCCGTTTGCTCTGATATCTCCTTGCGTGTATATCCTTCTTTTCGCTGTGTGAGATGACGAATTACCGTAAGATAATTGTCGGGACGTTTGAAGAGTGTAGCATACAGTTCGTTGTGTTCTGTCCGTAACATTGCGTGACTGTCGGCAAAGAACAGTTCGTCAATATTTGACAATAGCGACATGTGCGGATTTAGAAGTGTCAGATAGAAAGGCACACCTCCCAATATCATGTAGCATTGTGCAATCTGATATCGACTCCAATTGAAGTGGTGTTCGTCCATATACTGCTCCACTTCATATAGGCGGAACGGACGTAGATATATCTTGCGCGTGATACGATTGAAGAGTCCACCCTGATTATGGAGCAGACTGTCAATCATCCACGATGTGGCTGAGCCGCAAGCTACAAACACGATGTCATCGCGCATTGCTGCCCATCCGTTCCAAAAGTTCTCCAATGACGACACGAAATCCGACTTTGGAGTGTCCATCCACGGCATTTCGTCGAAGAAAATCACTTTCTTTCTGCTCGTGTCTTTTGCTTCAAGCAGTTTGGCAAGACCGTCAAAAGCCTGTGTCCAATTCTTCAGTTCTGGAGTAAATTCTGATGAAGAGTAACGTTGCAATGTCTTTGCGAAATCGGCAAGTTGCTGTTCGCGTGGCATATCATGCTTGCCTACAAACGAAAAGTCGTAAGTGTCGTTGAAGAAACGACGCACAAGAAAAGTCTTGCCTATACGGCGACGACCATATATGACTACAAATTCCGACCGTCCCGATTCAAGACAGTTCTTCAGTATCAATTGTTCTTTATGCCTTCCGATTAACTTGTCCATATGCCATTTATTATTGATAACTTGCCAAAATTACAAAAAAAATACGGTTTTGGCAAGTTATCGGTTTGGATAACTTGCCAAAACTTACAAAAAATCATGATTTTGGCAAGTTATCGGATTCGTTGTCGTCACATTACACCTAATGCCTGCATCATCTTTCTGTTGGCTTCGGCAAGCGAAGGGTCGAACAATGCGCGTATATATATTAAGGTGGTGGACAGTTTGGTGTGACCCATAGCCTTGGCTATTTGCGAAATGTCGAGTCCGGAGCGGTAAGCGAGACTTGCCCACGAATGGCGTGCCACATACGACGAGAGCGTACGGCTGGTGTTGATGAGTGACGAGAGGCGGCGTAGGGCATAATTGTACGAGCGCAGCCGTTTGATATAAGTCGGGTGAACATTGTCGGCTGTGGTGCCTGCAAGCAACGGAAACACGTATTCACTGCTCGTTATTGCGTGGCGATTGATGATTTCAGCCATACATGGTTCGACGTTCACGCACACTTTATGCCCAGTCTTGTGGCGTGCGTAGTGCATTACGCCGTCGTTTATCTGGTGCCATTTCAGGTAGGCTATGTCTACAAACGGCATTCCCATAGCCATAAAGCTGAACACGAAAAGGTCGCGAGCCAAGGCAAGATGCGGTTGGCTGTCGAGCCGTAATGCAAGCAATTGGCGTATCTCTGATTCGGTGACGCTTCGTTTGGCTGTCTGTTCGTGCCCCGTGAACACAGCTGAGAACGGACTGTCGGCATTATTTTCCACCGCCCGGTTGTACAAGGCCCGCAGCGTACGCATATATACCGACACGGTATTGAGCCGTATTCCTCGGTTGCAAAGCCATCGTTGATAGCGCTCAAGCATAGAGGTCGTGATGTCGGCAAAACTCCATTTGTTGTTGCCGATGAATTGCGTGAGCGAGCGTACGGCTGTAAGATAGTTGTAGGCGGTCTTGTGGCGTTGCTCTTGGTCAATACGTTCTGCCTCAGCCTTGGCAAAACTCATTCCGTTCAACCGCTTTGCAGTTGTAACGCTACGTTTGTTTTCTTTCGGATCTTTTCCCAATCCCATTTCAATTCTGAAGTATACCATAACATTAAAGCATTAAGAGGTTAGACAATACGATCCCCAATTTACTATAATAATCAATACAAGCAATACTTGCAACGGCAGTTTCTCAGTACCGTTTTCAGTATAGCATAACTGGTACTGGAGTTTCATACAGCTGGTACTGGAGTTTCATATAACTGGTACTGGAGTTTATACTGGCTGGTACTGCCACCTATATTGATAAGTAACAGTTCAAAATTATCTTTACATATATAGGAGGAGAATGTGCTCAATAATTACAATAAGCTTGACGCACGCTCCCAGTACCGTTTTCAGTATCACCTAACTGGTACTGGAGTTTCATATAGGTGGTACTGGAGTTTCACTTATGTGGTACTGGAGTGTTACTCATGTGGTACTGGCAAAGAACTTATATGCTTCAAACCGAACATGGCGCATTATGAGCGGACATCTGTTATTTTAATTGAACTTGCGAAAGTTCAGAACCTTATTTAATAGGTTCGACGTGTATTATCACGAATGTACCCTCGCCGAGTTGCTCCTTCAGTTTCTTTTCCATGGCACGAGTGATGTCGTGAGCCTTGTCGAGAGTCATCTGTCCGTCCATACGCACATGAACCTCAATAGAGGAACGGTTGCCTATTTTGCGTGTGCGCAGATTGTGTGGATCCTTTACGCCGTCGAACGAGAGCAGGGTCTTGATAATATCTTCTTCAACAGGTTCGGGCAGAGAGTTCTCCACAAGTTCGCCAAGACTCGGACGCAACTGTTCGATAGATGCGTGGATGATGAGAATGCTCACGATAAGGGCTGCAATGGGGTCGAGTATGGTCCAGTGTGAGCCAAGTGCCAAGGCTCCACCGATGCCTATTGCCGTGCCAATTGACGAGAGGGCATCGCTGCGATGGTGCCATGCATTGGCTACGACAGCTTGCGACTGCAACTGTCTGCCCTGCTTGCGCGTGTATTGAAACAACGCCTCCTTGACTACTATAGACAATATGGCAGCCACGAACGCTATCCAGCCCGGCGACTGCAGCGTGCCACCGTTAAGGCACGACCATATCTGAGTGATGCTGTTCCACATGATGCCCAATCCAACAAACAGCAGCATCAGCCCGATAATGGTTGTAGCGAGAGTCTCATACTTGCCGTGTCCGTACTCATGTCCGCGGTCTTGCGGCTTGCTCGATATGCGCACGAAGGCAATAACGATGAAGTCGGTGATAAGGTCGCTGAGCGAGTGTATGCCATCGGCTATCATTGCCGAGCTGCGTCCAATGATGCCAGCCAGCAGTTTGAAGAGGCAGAGCAGTATGTTTGCCACGGCTCCATATATCGTGACGCGGTAGATTTTGCGTTCGCGCTCGTTGTTTTGTGTGCTCTCTGTACGAGGGCACGGATTGTTGGTATAAACCATAATGTCTTAAATTCTAATGTTATTGAATAAATTTAATAAGTCACTTCTGCGTGAAGTGTTTCTTACGCTTTATTTGTCACAAACAGCATGCCATTGGGTGCTGTTATGTGTATGAATGGTGCAAAAATACGAAATTGTGTTTAAAAATTGATGTTAAGCAACTAATTTTGTTTGATAATCTTTGACGTTATAGATTAAATGAGTATCTTTGTATGGATAAAGACAAGCTATGAATTGTGACGCCTGAATAAATAGGGCGCCAAGTCGTATTAGTTTGGAAAAACCGATTTTCAACTAACAAATGACTGCTTATTTAGTTACAACTACTACAACAATCAACAGCGTGTCCCGATGTGACTTCGGGACACGCTTTCAAAAACGCTAATCAAATTTTATTAAAACAAAAATATTATGAGACTTATTATTGAAAAGGATTATGATCAGCTCTCAAAGTGGGCTGCTGAGCATGTAATTGAGCGTATCAACAAGTTCAATCCGACACCCGACCACAAGTTCGTGCTCGGTCTGCCGACTGGTTCTTCACCTATCGGAATGTACCATGCATTGGCTGAGGCTTGCAAGGAGGGACGTGTTTCGTTCAAGAATGTCCTCACTTTCAATATGGACGAGTATGTAGGTCTGCCCGAGTCACACCCGGAGAGCTACCACTCATTCATGGCTAAGAACTTCTTCGACCATGTTGACTGCCCGAAGGAGAACATCCACATCCTCAATGGCAACGCCGAGGATTTGGAGGCTGAGTGCGCACGTTACGAGCAGATGATTGTTGAGGCTGGTGGTATCGACCTCTTCATCGGCGGCATCGGTCCTGACGGCCACATCGCTTTCAACGAGCCGGGTTCTTCACTCACATCACGTACACGTATGAAGACTCTTACAACTGACACTATCGTTGCCAACTCTCGTTTCTTCGACAACGACGTGAAGAAGGTTCCTACAACAGCTCTCACAGTAGGTGTAGGTACTGTAATGTCTGCCCGTGAGGTTATGATCCTCGTTAATGGCCACAACAAGACACGCGCTCTTCAGGCTGCTGTTGAGGGTCCGGTTACTCAGATGTGGACTATCTCTGTTCTGCAGATGCACCAGCACGGTATCATCGTAGCTGACGAGGCTGCTACTGAGGAGCTCAAGGTTGGAACATACCGCTACTTCAAGGATATCGAGAAGAACAACCTCTAATCCTATTACGTCTATGCCTAAAGCATTGAACATAAAGAAAATCTCAGCTGCCTCAGTCGAGGCGGCTGAGATTTGCCGTATTATGGACGAGGCTCATATTGAGTTCGTTCAGGTAGACAACCACTGTTGGGCTGCCGATTTCCCCTACAAGCCGAAGTTTGAGGTGCGTATGGCTCACAATGGCAGCCAGCTGCTCATCAACTATCGCGTCACTGAGGAGTGCGTGCGTGCCGTTGCACCGCACGATGATGGCAACGTGTGGGAAGACTCTTGCTGCGAGCTGTTCCTTTCGCCAGTTGCCGACGGCACCTATTATAATATGGAGTGCAACGCAGCCGGTACAATGCTCATCGGTTTCGGTCCCAGTCGTGAGGGACGCGAGCGTGCTCAGCAGGCTGTTCTTGACAAGGTGCAGCGCTGGTCGACAATGGGTCGTGAGCCGTTCGACAACATCGAGGGCGAGCGTACATGGCAGTTGTGCCTGGCTGTGCCCGTTGAGGCTTACTATCATCACGACCTTAAGGGCTTCGACGGCTTGCACGTGAAGGGTAATGTATATAAGTGTGGCGACATGCTGCCTCATCCTCACTTCCTCTCGCTCTTCCCAATCGACCTGCCTAAGCCCGACTTCCATCGTCCCGACTTCTTCGGTGATGTGGTGTTTGAATAAAGTGAATTCATAGAATATTTACAGATAACACTTCTATAATATATTTAACTGAACTTTAGCAAGTTCATAGAATTCAGAAGTTAAAGAAGTTAGCGCTCCCTACGGTCGCTAGAATTTATAGCCATTACTCTTTTTGCTGAATATTCAGCTATAAGACATACGGCTTTAAATTCTATAACTTCTTTAAATTCTATAACTTCTTAATATAGAAATCAAGTTTCAGAAAACATTAACAAAACGACATTTATTATGAGAAAGATCGGGATGACTTGCCTGGCAGGACTTTTCCTGCTGTCAATGTCTACAGAATGTGCGGCACGACAATGGTCGCTTAAGGATTGTATCGACTATGCCATTGCCAACAACATTCAGCTACAGAAAGCCAAACTCCAGCAATATTCCGCCCTTGAGGATGTGAAGCAGAGCCAGTCGGCACTGCTGCCGTCGCTCAGTCTGTCGACATCGCAGAACGTGTCGTACAATCCGTGGCCCGAGAAGGGGTCGGCTATGATTGCCGGCAACAAGGTGCAGTCGAAGGTAGACAAGGTATACTATAACGGTTCGTACTCGCTTATGGGCAACTGGACCGTATGGAACGGCAACAAGAACCAGAACACCGTCAAGCTAAACAAGCTTGCTGCCGAGCAGGCCAAGCTCGACTCTGCCGTGACTGCCAACAGCGTGCTGGAGCAGATAGCGCAACTGTATGTCCAGATTCTCTACTCTAACGAGGCGATAAACGTTAGCAAGGAGAGCCTGAAAACGAGTCAGACCAACGAGGAGCGTGGCAAGACTATGGTGAATGTAGGCAAGATGAGCAAGGCCGACCTCGCACAGCTAACAGCCCAGCGAGCACAAGACGAGTACAGCATAGTTGAGGCTGAGAGCAACCTGCGCAACTATAAGCGACAGCTCAAACAGTTGCTGCAGATTACCAACGACGAGGAGTTTGATATTGCCATTCCTTCTACTACCGACGAGATGGCTCTTGCCACGGTGCCGGCTCTCAACGACGTGTACACAGCATCGGTAGAGCAGCGTCCGGAGATAAAGAATGCCATGTTGGGCATTGAGAGCAGCGACCTCAGCGTGAAGATAGCCAAGGCTGGCAAGCTGCCTACTATCGGACTGAGTGCCGGACTCTCTACCAACACCTCGTCAATGAGCAACAACGCTTGGGGCTCGCAGCTCAAGAACAACTTCACCGTGGGTGGCGGCGTGACTGTTAGCATTCCGCTGTTTGACAACCGTCAGACCAAGACTGCCGTCAATAAGGCTATGATTCAGAAGCAGAACTATATGCTCGACTTGCAGGACAAGCAGACTACTCTATACTCTACGGTTGAGAACTACTGGTTGCAGGCTGTGACAAATCAGAACAAGTTCAGGGCAGCTCGCATTTCGACCGAGAGTGCCCAGGCAAGCTACGAACTGCTGTCGGAACAGTTTAAGCAGGGACTGAAGAACATCGTAGAACTGATGACTGGCAAGAACAACCTGCTGCAAGCACAGCAGAACGAATTGCAGAGCAAATATCTTGCTATTCTAAATCTTAATATGCTGGAGTTCTACAAGACTGGAGAAATAAAGTAAAAAGGGGAAAGCCCCTCCCCTAACCCCTCCCCGTAGGGAGGGGAATGGTATGTAATATTAATTAGAGACAAGAATAGAGATTTATGAAAAAATTAAGTAAAGTATGGCTGGTAGTGGCGGTTGTCATTATTGTAGCCATTGTCGCTTGGGCATTGTCGGGCAGCAAGAAGGAAGAACAGATTTCGTTTGAAACGGCTGCTGTGGCACCGGCTAACATCATGAACAGTATCACCGCTACGGGTACTATCGAGCCGGTGACTTCGGTTACGGTGGGTACTCAGGTGAGCGGTATTGTGAGCAAGCTCTATGTCGACTACAATTCCGTAGTGAAGAAGGGACAGGTGATTGCCGAACTCGACAAGACAAATCTTATGAGCCAACTAAATTCGGCAAAGACACAACTCGCTACGGCACAGAGCCAGCTCAACTATCAGACCACAAACTTCAACCGCTATAAGACTCTCTACCAAAAAGGACTTGTTGCTGCCGACGATTTCGACAGCGCCAAGCTCTCATACACTCAGGCTAAGGAGCAGGTGGCAGCGGCTAAGGAAGAGGTGCAGCGCGCCCAGACCAACCTCGGCTATGCTACCATCACATCGCCTATCGACGGTATTGTGCTGTCTAAGTCGGTTGAGGAAGGACAGACTGTAGCAGCCAGCTTCTCTACTCCTGAGCTGTTCACTATCGCCCAGGATCTTACCAACATGCAGGTTGTGGCAGATGTCGACGAGGCTGACATAGGCGACGTTAAGGAAGGTGAACGCGTTTCGTTCACCGTCGACGCTTATCCCGACGATACATTCGAGGGTACCGTGAAGCAGGTGCGCCAGGAAGCAACCACTACCAATAATGTAGTGACATACGAGGTGGTTATCTCGGCTCCAAATGCCGACCTCAAACTCAAACCAGGTCTGACCGCCAATGTCACCATATACACAGCCGAACGCAAAGGCGTACTCTCTGTTCAGTCAAAGGCTCTGCGCTTCACTCCACAGAAGGAGACTGTAGGCAAGATGAAGATTCTTGACCAGACTGGCAATGCCAAGAACAAGGTTTGGACCATAGAGGGCAACTCTATCGTAGCACATAATGTGAACATCGGCATGACCGACGGCACTAACACTCAGATTCTTAATGGCATTTCTGCTGGCGTTAAGGTGGTTACAGGCCTTAATGTCACGGGCGGAGAGCAGGATGATGCCCAGCCTAATGCCAGCAGCGAAAGGAGTCCGTTTGCTCCCGGACCACGAGGTAAGAAGAAATAAATACATTTTTATATGGACGAAAAGAAAGTAGTAATACAACTCGACAACGTGAAGCGCGACTTCCTCGTGGGCGACGAGACGGTGCATGCGCTGCGCGGAGTGTCGTTCAAGATATACGAGGGCGAATTCGTCACAATCATGGGTAAGTCGGGCTCGGGCAAGTCGACACTGCTCAATCAGCTCGGATGCCTCGACACGCCAAGTTCGGGTGAATACTATCTCGACGGGGTGTCGGTCAGAAAGATGTCGAAGTCGCAACGTGCCGTGCTGCGCAACCGCAAAATTGGATTCATATTCCAAAACTACAACCTTCTGCCGAAGACTACAAGCGTGGAAAATGTCGAACTGCCACTAATGTACAACGCAGAAGTAGGTGCAAAAGAGCGCGAAGAGCGTGCCATCAAGGCATTGCAGGCTGTGGGACTGGGCGAACGTCTCTACCATAAGTCAAACCAGATGTCGGGTGGACAGATGCAGCGCGTTGCCATAGCCCGCGCCTTGGTAAACGATCCTGCGGTGATTCTGGCGGATGAGGCAACGGGCAATCTCGATACACGTACATCATTCGAGATTCTTGTACTCTTCCAAAAGCTACACGCCGCAGGCAGAACGATTATCTTCGTGACTCATAATCCCGACATTGCCAACTACTCCTCACGCAACATCATGCTGCGCGACGGACATGTGATAAGCGACGAGTACAACCACAACATACAGTCGGCAGCCGAAGGGTTGGCTGCCTTGCCAGCCAACTCGGACGAATAACGGCTTCGTTCAATTTGATAATTGAGAGTTTAGAATTGAGAGTTATGATTACATTTGAAGGATATATTATAGACAAAAAGGAGTATAATATATAAGAGGTATATAATAAGTATGTGGTCATATTTATCTTTATATATGAGTGGCAATTTGTTTGGGTTTTAATACACCCTCATATGTAAAGATAATTTTGAACTGTTACTTAATAATTAACAACTAATAATTAACAAAAAAATGAATTATAGCAATCTTTTAAAGATAGCCCTCCGCGCAATCGCTGCCAACAAATTGCGCTCCTTCCTCACCGCCCTTGGCATCATCATCGGTGTGGCTTCGGTCATCACGATGCTTGCCATAGGTCAGGGTTCGAAGAAGAGCATTCAGGCAAATATTGCCGAAATGGGCTCAAACATGATAATGATCAGCCCGGGTGCCGACCGCGGTCCGGGTGGTGTAAGGCAAGATGCTTCATCGATGGAAACACTAAAGCTCACCGACTACCAGTCGATTAAGGACGAGTGCAACTTCATCAAGGGCATAAGTCCTACCGTGAACAGTAGCGGACAATGGATTTACGGCAACAACAACACGCCGTCGAGCATCTATGGTGTCAATCAGGATTATCTGGAGATTAGACAGTTGTCGGTTGACGAAGGCGAGATGTTCACCGATGCCGACATCAAGTCGAGTGCCAAAGTGTGCATACTCGGACAGACTGTTGTGGACAATCTGTTCCCCGACGGCTCCGACCCTGTAGGCATGGTTGTTCGATTCAATTCTATTCCGTTTCGTGTTATCGGCGTATTGAAGAAGAAGGGTTACAACTCTATGGGTATGGACCAGGACGACTTGGTGCTGGCCCCATACACAACGGTAATGAAACGCATCAAGGCACAAACCTTTCTCGGCGGTATCACCTGCTCGGCCATAACCGAAGACCTTACAAGCAAGGCTATTGATGAAATAACAAAAGTGTTGCGTCGCAACCACAAACTGAAGGATGCCACAGACACACAAGCTGCCGATGACGACGATTTCAACATCCGTTCGCAAGAGGAACTTGCCAGCATGATGAACTCTACAACCGACATGATGACCATACTCTTGGGTTGTGTGGCTGGCATATCGCTCATCGTGGGTGGTATTGGTATTATGAACATCATGTATGTGAGTGTCACTGAGCGTACACGCGAGATTGGTCTGCGTATGTCGGTCGGCGCACGTGGCATCGACATCCTCAACCAATTCCTCATCGAGGCTATACTACTCAGTGTCACAGGCGGACTTATAGGTGTAGGAATAGGAGTTGGCGCGTCATACGCCGTTAAACTCATAGCTCATTGGCCTATCTACATACAGCCCTGGAGCATCATCATGAGCTTCGCCGTATGTACATTCACTGGCGTATTCTTCGGATGGTATCCTGCAAAGAAGGCTGCACAGCTCGACCCGATTGAAGCGATTAGATACGAATAGTTTAAAAGTGAAAGAGTAAAAAGGGAAAAAAGTAAAAGAGTAAAAGGGTAAAAAAGTAAAAAGAGTAAAAAAAAGTATAAGGGTAAAAGAATAAAAAAGTAAAAAGTATAGGGTAAGACTTTTTACTTTTTTACTCTTTTACTTTTCTTACTTTTCTAAGATTTCTTCCGGCTTGCTCACCAACGTTGTTGCTCCATGTTCCAATAGGAATTTCTTGTCACGGAATCCCCACAGCACACTGATACAAGGCATACCAGAATTGCGTGCCGTGTCAATATCCACATCGCTGTCGCCTATATACACAGCACCTTCGGCAGTAACTCCAAGTTGGCGCATTGCTTCCAATACTGTATCCGGGGCAGGTTTCTTGCGAATGTCTTCACGTTCGCCAATCGCTACCGGCACGAGGTCGCCAAAGAAGTGGCGGCACAATTCCTGAGTAGCTGCATAGAACTTATTGCTTACTACTGCCACCTTTTTTCCTTGCTTACGCAACTCCTCAAGCATTTCCATCACACCATCGTATGGCTTGGTTGTATCAAGATTGTGCTGCATGTAATGCTGACGGAAATCGGCATAAGTCTTGTCAAACTTATCGTTATCAAGTCCGCCGGGAATGGCGCGTTCCATAAGTTTCTTCACGCCATTGCCTACAAATTGTCTTACCTCATCAACAGTACGCTCAGGCAAGCCGTTGGTGCGCAAGGCGTAGTTGCAACTCGCAGCCAAATCGCCAAGAGTAGACAGCAACGTACCGTCAAGATCAAAAATATAAGTATTGTACATATATATTAATGTATTTAATACAGCGAAATTACATATATTTTATCTAAAAACGTAAGGAAAATACAAATAATTTTAAGCCCGCAAAGTTAATAAGTCATTGTTTTGTCCTGACATTTTTTTGTTGTACCTTTGCGCCAACGATTAAATACCAAACACATCATGAAAAGAAAAAACAACACGAAGCGAAACGTCATTATATTGGCGTGCGTATGTATGGGCATCATATTAGGTGCTGCCTACATGTTCTTCTTCTCTGCCTTGCTTGTTGGCAATGACACTAAATACGTATACATTGACAACGACGACACTATCGACTCGGTTTACACAAAGATGTCTGAGTTCTCTAAAAAGGGTACACAGATGACAGGCTTCAAGATGCTTGTCAACAACAGCAAGTATGCAGATAACATTCGCACAGGACGTTATGCTCTTCGTCCCGGTGAAGGCTCGTTTGTTGTGTTCCGCCATCTGAAGAACGGATTGCAGACTCCGGTGAATCTTGTTGTACCGTCGGTACGCACTGTGGACCGCTTGGCTGCCGAGTTCTCAAAGAAACTTATGCTTGATAGCGCTACCATATATCACGCACTTGCTGATGAAGCGACATGTCAGAAATATGGATACGACACCACTACAATAGCAGCCATGTTCATACCTAACACTTACGATATTTACTGGAACGTAAGTACAGAGAAATTGCTCGACCGTATGCACAAGGAATGCAACAGGTTCTGGAATGCTGAGCGCAAAGAGAAAGCCAACGCTATGAAGTTGTCGCCTATCGAAGTAAGTACACTGGCAAGTATCATTGATGAAGAAACCGCCAATGATGGTGAGAAGCCAATGGTAGCCGGAATGTACTACAACCGACTGATGCTGCGCAACGCTGAGTATCCCAACGGAATGCCACTGCAGGCTGACCCAACGATTAAATTTGCATGGAAACGATTCGATATAAAGCGCATATACAACAATCTACTCTACATCAAGAGCCCTTACAACACCTACAAAAATCCCGGACTGCCCCCTGGACCAATCCGTATTCCGTCTATCGCAGGTATTGACGCTGTACTGAACCACGTACACCACGACTATATATACATGTGCGCCAAGGAAGACTTCAGCGGCACTCACAACTTTGCACGTACTTATCAGGAACACCTGCAAAACGCCAAACGTTACAGCCAAGCTCTGAATCAGAGAGGAATTAAATAAGAGGAAAAGAAAAATAACAAGTAAAGGAAAAAAATAAGGAAACATTATAAAACATCAAATGCCGGTTGCTTCACAGCGGCCGGCATTTTTATCAATAGGCATTAGTCTTTTTTTCTTAAGGTAAAAAGATTGTATTCAGGATAACTCCACAAAGGTAGGGCTTTCGAATTGAATGTGCAAATTAAAATATATGCTTTAAAGCATAATTTAAAGAAAATCATCAGTCAAATCTACACATCATTACTTACAGTCCTGTTCAAGGATGTTTCTTACCGACAATTTAGGGTTTTGCTTAGCCTGTCGGTCTACAATTGCTGTGTACTTGGTGTTGAAAACCTTGCGTCCCAACAATCTATTTACCGTCCACATTATTTTGCCCATGTGCATGTCGCGCTCCTGCTGCGTACTATTCTCGAAGTTGCGCATCGGGTAAAGGCTCAACAAGTAGAAACTCATACAGTCGGGCACTATCTGCTCGCGAGTCATCTGCTGACGCTGCTCTTTGGTATAGAAGCGACGGTATGGCTCAAAGTCCTTGCCTAAATATTTGTCAAGTGATATGCCAATGGTGTTGTCGCCTATCACAATGCTTTGATTGAGAGCACTTATCTGGGTATATATTGTGGGTATTTTTATCTCAGGACATATCTTCTGGAGTTTCTTAAACGCATCGCTCAATTGAGTATTGATGTCGCTCATATTGGCATACTGCATATCTGTCTCGGTTATGATAGTCTGAAGGATTGTATCCTGATAGAAATTCAGAAGCTTTGTGTTAATGCCAGCATCATTCACCTCGCCCAACTGCAGTATATCCTCAATAAGCATACGCGTCTGTTTGGGATAGTCGATGTTCATCTGCTGAAGAGCCGAGAAATCGCCCGTAGTGAGATAACGGCTTTCAAGACGATCATAACGCTGCACCTGTACAAGCGTCGGATGACCTTCTTCACCAAACTGTTTCAACTTAAACTCGCAAGCAGTTGAAACTAAAATGATGGCTGTTACTATAATAATATAAATCTTTCTCACAATAGGCTTCTTGTTATTCTATAAAAGTGTTCATTAACACAATGCAAAAATACTAAAAAAGTTCTTTCTAAGCAACTTTTCAGCTAAAAAAGATTAAACAGCAGATATATTTCTGCCGTTTAACCATTAAAAAACACAAAATTTGTCGAATTTTAGCCTATTCTTTAATATTTCTATACGTGCAACATCCATGTACATAATACTGCCACAATATAGAATACGGTTTGCGCATAGCGTCTGTAGCCGATGTGCGCGAAGCCTGTATCTGCCTACGGTCGGCATCAAAATCCTTACGCCACGCCTTAAAAGCCTTGCGACCATTGACCACCGCCTTGAACTCGCCAAGATTACGGTCGAGCAGCAACGACTTGAATGCTGCCACATAGTCGAGCACTCTTCTAATGCGCATAACATGTACCAGTTCGGCTTCAGGCAAGTTCTTGTAGAGCATCGTCAGATTGTTGCGGAAGTTGAGAAATGTCTTCATCGGATTACCCTTGGGCAAAGTTCCACCTCCAACATGATACACAACACTCTGCGGAACGCAATATATCTTTCTGCCGAGATTGCACAATCGCCAACAAAGGTCAATCTCTTCACAGTGCGCAAAGAACCGAGCGTCAAGTCCGCCAACACGCCAGTAGTCCTCACGGCGTATCATCAGCGCTGCACCAGTTGCCCACATCACCTCGCACGGGTCATCGTATTGCCCTTGATCCTTCTCTACGGTATCGAACACACGTCCACGGCAGAACGGATAGCCATAGCGGTCGATGTATCCACCGCTTGCACCTGCATATTCAAACATGTCGCGCGAATGCTCGGCACGAAGCTTTGGCTGGCATGCTGCAACCTCCGGATTAGCATCCATAAAATCAATGAGACGCTCCATCCAGCCTTCAGTCACCTCAACGTCACTGTTGAGGAGCATATAGTATTCATAGTCCACCTGCTCCAATGCACGATTGTAGCCACCGGCAAAGCCATAGTTCTTGTCAAGTATAATTGTACGAACAGTAGGAAACTCAGTCTTGAGAAAGGCAAGCGAGTCGTCCTTTGAATCATTGTCGGCTACGATTATATCGGCAACATCAGACGAGTGCTCAATTACCGAAGGAAGGAAGCGGCGCATCATTGCCGCTCCATTCCAGTTAAGTATTACGATTGCAACTTTCTTCATGATCACTTTTCACTCTTCACATTTTCACTTAAACGATTTCCGCCTTCAATGCCGACTTATCGTGATTGAAGTCGCCAAGACGAACACGAATTAGCTGGTTGTCATATTCCTCCTTAGCATCGCGTGGCGAAAGTTCTACACGCACATAGTTCTTGGTGAAGCCATGCATAGCACGTCCACGCGAAGCCTTTTCAAAGAGCACTTCCTGTTCCGTACCTTTATAGCGTGCATAAAAGTCGATACGCTTCTGCTCGCTCATTTCGAGCAATCGCTTGCTGCGCAACTTCTTGTCGGCATCGCTAACAATATAAGGAATACGCAATGCTGCTGTGCCAGGACGCTCGCTGTACGGGAACACATGGAGCTGTGTTACGTCAACACCATCAAGGAAATCGTAGCACTCTTCAAAACACTCCGGTGTCTCGCCACGACATCCCACCATCACGTCTACACCAATAAATGCGTCGGGCATACGCTCCTTTATCAGCGCTATCTTGCGTGCAAACAATGCTTTGTCATAACGGCGGTGCATCAGACGCAGAACCTCATCGCTACCACTCTGCAACGGAACATGGAAATGTGGCATAAAGGCACGACTCTGAGCACAGTAGTCGATAAGCTCATCAGTCAAAAGATCGGGCTCCATACTGCTGATGCGATAGCGCTCGATGCCTTCAACACGGTCAAGAGCCTTAACAAGATCAACAAAGCTCTCGCCTGTAGTCTTGCCGAAGTCACCGATATTCACACCTGTAAGCACTATCTCCTTGCCTCCTTCAGCAGCAGCCTGCTCAGCCTGTGCCACCAGCGAACTGATAGTCGGGTTGCGCGAATTGCCTCGGGCATATGGTATAGTACAATATGTACAATAGTAGTCGCAACCATCCTGTACCTTCAAGAAATAACGTGTACGGTTGCCACGCGAGCATGACGGAGCAAACGACTTGATGTTCTTGGTCTTAACCGAGTAATAACGGTGAAGCGAATCCTGTCCTGTCTGCTGCATATGTTCGGCATCCGACTCCTTAGCAGTCCAAGCATCGCTCAAAAACTGTATAAGGTCGGCTTTCTCATTGGAGCCAAGCACCAGGTCAACACCATCAATCTTGCTCACTCTCTCCGACTCCAACTGAGCGTAACATCCCGTTACAGCCACAAAAGCGCCGGGATTATTACGCACCATACGATTAATTGCCTGTCGGCACTTATGGTCGGCAACTTCTGTCACCGAACATGTATTGATAAGACACAAGTCGGCCTTCTCGCCCTCTTTTGCCGCAACCACGCCCAACTCCTGCAACATCTGGCCGAATGTAGATGTCTCGGAGAAGTTGAGTTTGCAGCCAAGCGTATAGTAAGCTGCCCTCTTATTCTGAAAAACTGAAGTATTTATCATTTCACATTATATATAATATATAAAAGCCAACTGTGGCTTAACAGGTGCAAAGATAGTAAAAAGATTTTATGAATGATGTTTTGTACGCACACAAAACAACAAAATGACGTCAAAAGTGGTATCAGAGAGACCTGTCAAAAAGATTAACATTCGTTTACAGTCTGTATCTTGTTGATTTTCAATACATTCCAAATGGGTTACAAAATTCTCAAAAAAAAAACCTAAAAAGTTGAACGTTGTATCAAAAAAATATATACCTTTGCAATGTTTTAATAAACAAATGATTGTTTTACAGATTTAAAAAAGCAAAGAAAATGAAGAAATTGGTTTTAATGTTCGTAGCTATCGCAGCTATCTCTTTCGCATCATGTGGTAACAAGACTGCAGCTCCTGCTGCTAACGCTGACAGCGATACCGTTCAGGTAGCTGACACAACTGTTGACACAACTGCTGTTGCTGCTGATACAACTGTAGCTGAGTAATAGTTAGCTCGAACAGAAGAAATGAGAGATTAACCGCTGACCCTCAGGGTCGGCGGTTTTTTTATGTCCTTACCGCTACAACCATCTGAATCAGTATGAACACCAAGACAATTCTATCAATCATCGGCATAACATTAGCCAATATAACAAGTACCACAACATACGCTATCGGTACAAATAGTGAGAATAAGGGTGCTGACATTACATTAGTCACTGCAACAACAAAACAATGGCAAGCCGGAAGAATTGTCAGCATGGCAGAAATCAAGAAAAACGGACTTGAACATTATTTCTGCAAGAGAAATATAAATAACCCAATATTTGCACGCATATACGGAAAGTCGTACAAAACCAACTGCACACTGCCTCGCACCGAGCTGCGCTATCTGCAGCTGTTGCACTACACAGTTGACGGACGGATAATGACTGGCGAGATGATTTGCCATAAGGACATAGCCAACGATCTGATTGAGATATTCCGCAAATTGTATGACGCTCACTACCCTATTGAGCGTATGCAGCTTATTGACGACTTCGGCGCCGACGACGTGACATCAATGAACAACAACAACACATCGTGCTTCAACTACAGAGCTGTAGCCGGCTCAAAGAAACTGTCAAAGCACAGTATGGGCAAAGCAGTAGACATAAATCCACTTTACAACCCCTACGTAAAGCACTGCCCCAACGGAAAGACAATTGTCAACCCCGAGAAAGGACGCCAATATGCCAACCGAAGCAAACAATTCGAATACAAGATTGACCGCAACGACCTTGCCTACCGCCTGTTTACGCAGCACGGATTTACATGGGGAGGCGGCTGGCGTTCGCTGAAAGACTACCAGCACTTCGAGAAATGACAGCTGTCTATATATTCTTACCTAACCCCACCCTTAGCTATCTTGAATGTCTTTGCCCCGTACTTCACTATATACACGCCCACATATGCCTTGTTATTCACAAACGAGGCATAAGGCATACGTCCGAGCATGACTCCGCTAATGGAATAGACAGACACCATAGCCAACGGTTCAATAGCATCATGACTGTCATAAACACCGCTTATTCCATTAGTTGCGTCATTCAGTTCCACATTGCGCCAATCGCTCCAAAGCATTTCCACCCCTCTCTTTACAGCCTGAACACGCCATCGATACACCACATTGGGCTGTAGCGAAGTGAATTCATATTCTGTGTCATACACATTATATATATATATCACATCGCCCGCGGCACGCGTTGCAGCAAAGTCGCTCTCCGAGAAAGCGCCATCATATATACCAATTGAATATATATAGCATCGTGCAGTAGGCGCAACATAAAGGTTGAAAGGCTTGCAATACTGATTGTCAAATACTATCAGCTGCCGTTTTCCGTCAGCAACAATATTTGTTCTATCAATAACATTTCCGTCATAATCAATAAGCAACAACATAATATCAGGCTTATCATCCTTATAAGCGGCTGAAACAAAACTTATCGTGACCTTTCCATACTTACAGTTCTTGATATGTGGCGATATGAGGAAGCTGTTTCTGGAATTGGAAGTTCCAAGTTTAAGACATCCCACACCCTTAAACACATTATCGCCAGTCCACCCTTCATTACTCGTATGGGCATCAAGTCGTGACGACAAATCCGTAGTTCCGTCACTCTTGTTTCCACTTCCCCAACCAGTGAAGTCCTCAGCCAAGAGCAATTTATCTTCGGGCGAAACCTTGCCAACCTTCTCTAATTGAACATTATAGTAATCGGCAAACTCCACTTCATTCCACGTAGCACGGAATGAATCAGAACCAGTCTGTTCAGAATGCAACTTTGTAGCCACCGAAGGAGCGCCACCCATAAACAAGAACGAAATCAATCCATCTGAACTCTCCTTGATTTCAGTCACAGGCTTGCCAAGCAACTTTGTTCCCGAACTGTTATTATTGAACAAAGTAGCCGCAGGCGACGAGTTATCAGTCAACTTAGTATTGCCCGACGTACCCGGATAGGTGTCGCCTTTAAGCGATTTGCGGCTTCTATCGTTGTCGGCTGCCACTATGCCGAAGCGCGGATGCGACACATCCGTATTCACCTCATTGTATTCCCAAATCGAACTATAATAGTCAACATGAATGACAAGCAAGCCATGCGAAGGCAACTGCTTGTCAAATCCGGTCTGTTGACGATTCTCAAAGATGTAATATTCACGTGGCTTATTGTCGTTATATACCACATACGATTTAGGCGACTCGCTCAAAGCAGGCAAGTCGTACACATCAGTAGGCTTGTCCAGCACCTCTGGTTGCATCCATCCGCTCACCCAACGCTGGTATGTGTTATAGCCAACGGGACAATAGCCATTGCCAGCATACGAACCATAGTCCATGACATCCCACAAGTCCATGCCAAAACAATCGCCACCAGACGTGTCGTATATATCGGGCAAACCCAGACAATGGCTGAACTCATGGCAAGCCGTACCTATACCAGCCATATTATTACTGCCATAGTCGTTCAGTTCGGCAGTACATCCATAGGTATTTATCTTCACCTTATTGAGAGTGAGGCTATAGCCGGCAGCCTTCAGAGTCCACTCATGCGGCCAAATGGTATTAGGGAGCAATGCCGGACGTGAAGCTTCGCCATAACCAGCGTATATAACGAACACCTGATCGACCTCGCCGTCGCCATCCCAATCATAATCGGCAAAGTTGACCTTATCGGCTACAAGCCGACAAGCCTCGTACACCATACCACCAGGATCCTTATCATTGCCACTATCGTCATTGCCACCATAATCAGCCATATTCTTCGATACAGTCACCGGTCCGACAACGTCAAACGACAAGTCGAACTGTCCATAGCTCTGACTATAAAAATAGTCATGCACCGAACCAGAGTTGCCGAGCGTGTTATAGCCCGACTTATTGAAGAAGTCGTTCCATTCGGCATTGTCATGAGCCGACTGCATCTTCACATCTTGAAAATCAACAAGAATGACCAGACCCTTTCGCTTACCTATGATGCCAATGCCGTCGCCACCCGTTGCACCAGCCATACGTGTAAGCGCAGGTTCGGCAGCAGCCATTACATTCTGTCGCTTGGCAAAGCGTTGCAGACGAGCCTTGTTGCGCTTTGCCGCAAGCTTGGAAGCAAAGCCGGCAATGCGCTCCACCTCAGTCTTATGCCCTGCAAGAAAAGCCTTCTCCTTCGCCGAACGTCGCTCTGCGTCATGCGCCACCTGTGCCGAAGCACGCAGCACACCGTCATCAGCCATGTACGCATAACAATAAGCCTTGTCTGCGTTCATGGCTATCGGCATACCGTCTTCGGTAGACATAAAGTGGAAGTTCTCGTCGCCACGCACCATGACAGTAACCATACTGCCATCGGGTTGGCGCACCTGTGTCTTACAGCGCTTTGCCGGTACAGCCCAAACGGCAACAGTACAGAGCAAGGCAACGAGAACAGCGACGTTTCTATTATGCTTCATGGAGATTAAAAGCTATATCAATCTGTAAATCAGAGCACACACATTATTACAATCCCGAGAAATCATCTGGAGACAACAAGTTGTCTGACGACACCTCACCCGAAACCGGCGACCAGCTGCGCACGTGAATCTTCGGATGCTCCTCGTCATTGAAATCCCATAGCAGGAACACATATCCGTCGTCCATATATGTGCCGCCGTTGTAGCGTTGGCTGTTCCAGCGCTGGCGCAAACGTACTCCATAGATATTCTCGCGCGACGAATGACGAATCAGTTCGATGTCGGAGAAGTCGACCTTGATATATCTGTTCACCCTGAACACATTGCGCAGATTGTTTATATACTGCGTCTTGGTCTGCTTGTTGAATATTATGTTCTTGCCAGGAATGCGAATGTCGGCATTAGATTGCGACGTAAGGTCTTTCCGCAACACGCGTCCGGTGATGATGAGAGCGTTGTCGCTGAAAATCTCGTCAATAGCACTAAGATTCTTTTCATCGTAATAGCTGCGGAAATCCTCAACAAACTTGAGTATCTCGCGACGCATACGCACATCCTTGACCGACATTCCGCCAGCCATCAGACTCATATAAGAGTTGTTGTCCATAGCCGTGCGCACACCCGTAATCATGCCGTTGCGATTGAAGCTTACGGTCAGTTCCTTATGTATTTCGCCCTTATACGTATTGTCAAGCGGCTTCATCTCTACCGGAATCTGGCGTATCTCAAACTCCTGCACATCACGCAGACAGTTCTGCACATTGGTCTTCCACTCGCAGCGGAAGCGCAGATTGGCCCACAAACTGCTCAGTCCGCCACGTGCAGTCTCAGTAATTCTAATGCCAGCAAAGTCAAGACTGCGTCCAGCCGACTCAGCATTATTGATTTCAGAAAGCAGAGCCGACACATTGCGCTCTACGTTTTGCTTCAGCTGTTCGTTGGAAATGCCACCGCTAAAGCGGAAAGTCACCTGTGCATGCAGCAACGCCACACCCACAAGCGACATTAATACTATTGTAGATAATCGTTTCATTAATATTAGTTCGATATGTTCACTATTTACTATTCAGTCTGACACACACGGCTGCACACCCCTTGAAGCGCGACATATCAGCCACAGCGCCGGTGCGCAAGTCGGTACGCTTGCCGTCGGTCTTTGGCGAAAGCACACCCACAACGTCCTTGTCCTCATTGACAGCGAGTATGTAGCAGCCTTCGACATTGCCCATTGTGCGTGGCGAACCATAGTCGCTCACCTCGCCCATGTTGCGCGCATTGTCCAGAATCCAGCGTGCCGACATGAATGTTTCCACACCAACGAGTCTGCTAATCACTTCGGGCGTAACACCCGGAGCAGCAGGTCGCACCTCTGTCTGCACCTTGGTAGGCTGCGACTCACTATGATTCTGCACCTTAGGAGCCGACGGCTGAGCGGCATTGCCACCACCATTGGTCTGCATCAGAGCCAGTCGCGACTTCTCCACATACACAAACACCATAACATCGGCACCACGCTGAATATCAATACTCTTGACATGACTTTCGAGTTGAAGCGATGTTATAGTAGGCTGTTCCTCCTCCATCAACGCCATATTGATGCTGCCAAGCAGCATACTGAAAGCCGACACAAACGCCTTGTCCTGGTCGTGATCGGTAGCCTCAGCCGTATAGTACTTGCCCGAGAGCTTTATCTCGTTCATACGATCGGCTCCCGACTGTGCCCTTAGCCCCACAATACCAGCCAGGCAGAGCACCAAAGTCATCAAAAATCGACACTTACACTTCATCTTCTCTTGACATTTGTGGTTGGCGAATACAGATAGCCACGACCCGTAAGCACCAGATTGTCGGTAGCTATGTCTGCCGTTTTACACTCAACATTCAACACATGGTCGTAGCCCGACTTTGCATCATACAGAAAGAGCGACACTACAAGACGGCCGTCCTTATTTGACTCAACACCATAATAAGGTTTGCAACCCTTGCTAACGGCGTAGCCTACAAGCTGGCGCACCGTAGTGGTCAGCTCCTCCACCTTGCGATTGGCACATACGAAGCGTATCTTCATAGGAACATCGGCTACGCCTTCCCACGCAGGCAGCACAATCAGGTTGCCGATACTCTGTACGGGAAACTGCCGACTGAACACCGGTTGCAACGCATTCGAGCCTGTATATATATAATAGGTGGAATTGGAGATGCGGCTGTCGGCATAAGTGCCACCCTTGCGCATATACAACCGCTTGCCATTGTCGGCAACTTCCTCAAGTCCCGCGGTATCCTTAGGCAGAACATCGGCAGCAACACGCTTGTCGACAAAGCTCTTCAGTCCGCTGAGGAATCGGCGTTCCATCTCGCCACGCGACGAAAGCGACAGCACATCGTACCTTATAGGCACCTTGACATCAGCCATCACCTTACCGCCACGGCTCCATTGCACCTCGTATATACGGTCGTTGACACTCCGCACCGAGCAGTCGGCAGAGTCGCCAAGCTGCAACAGCACGTTCCAGTCGCCCTTGACAAACGTCACATCCTTATAAAGCAGACGATTGGAAGATATGCCGAACTTGCGGTCGAGACAAGCATACTCCAGGAAGTCGTATATGGGCAGAGGCTGATCGCGACGCATGGCAGGATTGAACAGCGGAATACCGATGAAGTCAATATCCCCATTGTCAATCTTGCGCACCAATATGGTGCTGCCCTTCACCTTCATACGGGTGTCGCCTACGGCAAGCGAATCAGCCGACACATTCAGCCGCTGGGCTGCTGCACGAATATGGTCGGAGCTGTATCCGCCATCGGTAGCAGCACTCATGGGCACCGCTACGACGGCAAGAAAAGCCAGCGACAAAAACAATTTTCTCATTTTATCGATATATTACTGACGTACACAGATAAGTAACGGGGTCGGACGTCCACACCATAGCCTTCACCTTTTTTGCCATATCGGCATTGCGTTGCAGTCCGCCGAGTCCCTTCTCGTAAGCATCGGCAAGCACTACGGCAGCCTCACGTGTGAGATAGCCACCGCACATGGCACGCTGATAATAGTCGATGGCGGTAGTAAGATTTCGGTTTACAGCCTTGCCTTCATTATAAAGGTTGCCCAGATGACACAATGCAGGCACATATCCGCAGTCGGCCGACTGCTTGAACAGCTTCAGCGCACGCTCCTTATCGGCAGCCACATCAGTTCCCTTCTCACAGCACAGAGCCAGTCCATACAATCCGGCAGCATCGCCTTCGGCAGCAGCCTCTTCCAGATACTTAATCTTCTTTTTTCCGTTTGCCTTCTTCCACGCAGCATCGTTGTAGCAGGCAGCAATAGCCACAGCCACATGCTTGTTGCCGCGTTTCTCCAGAGCGGTGAAGCATTTCAGCGCAGCATCAACGTCCTTATTGTTGCCGTTAAGCATATTGATGCCGTTCATGTAGTGATACAGCGGCGTACCGTGCCATCCGTTCTGACCGTTGTCAGAAGTAGCGTCGAGCTTGTCCTGTACATTGTTCATCATACCCTTGCGTGCTGCCAGAGCGATCCATGTCAGTCCGACATTATAGTCGGCCTTGACCTCGGTGCCGTTGCAGTATATCACGCCGAGATTCCACATCGCAGCGGGATTGCCATTCAATGCTACTGCCTTGTACAACTTTACAGCCTCAGCCACATTGCGGTCTACGCCGTCACCTTTATAATATAGGTCGCCGAGCAGAAGCTGGGCATTTGGAATATTGGCGTTGGCTGCCTTCTTGAGCATGGCGGCAGCCTTGGTCTTGTCTACAGCCGTGCCAAGTCCCTTGCACAGATACTCGCCACACTTGTACGAGGCGAAGTCGCTCTTCGGCGAAGCCATAGTCCAACGCTTCATTGCCTCGGGATATTTCTCAGCCGACTCATACATGCGTGCCGCTCCAAGCGTAGCGTCGAGCGAACCGGCATCCGAAGCCTTCACATAGTAGGCTATCGACTTGTCTGCATCCTTCTTGATGCTACCCACACCATATGAATAGATGTCGGCAAGCAGACAAGCGTCGTATACATTTGGCTTCTTGATGAAAGCCTTCTCACGATTCTTAACAAGAGCCACGTTGCCCATCTTGACCGACTGCTTGTACAGTTTCACCGACATGAGCGAGTCCTGCTTTATACCATTGCCATACTGATAGCACAGCGCCATATTGGCTACAGCCTCCGAATGGTTCTGCTTGGCAGCCAGACTCCACCACTTAAGGGCGGCAGTATAGTCCTTCTTCACCTTACGACCCGTGTAGTAGCACACGCCAAGCAGGTTCTGCGCATCGGCCTTGCCAGCCGAAGCAGCCGCCGCAAGCTTCTTTATATCGAGCGTGTCGGCAACAGCCGCAGCCACCTGAGTGGCTGGTTTGGTCGGCTTTGTCGGCTTAGTCTTTTGCGCCATCATGGCTGTCGAGCATGCCATGAGCAGCGCCAGTGTCATTAACTTTTTCATACTGTTTAGTTGGTTGTGATGAATGTTGACGGTTTAGGTGGTCAGGATGTCCTGGTCGATATCGTTCATGTCGCCATCGTCGGGCGTATTGTCGGTATCGCCATGTGCCATATATCCACCCTCGCCAGAGTTCTCTGCCAGCAGACTCTCGCTGTCGCTGACGGTGAGAGTACCCGGTATCTCGCCTACGATATTGCCTGAAGCGTCGGCAACGAGGTTATACTGGTTGTTGCCGTCCACGTCAATCATATACAGCTGTTCGCCGTTCTCACCGGTAAACTGGGCTGCATTGAGCACCTGACCGTCTACGGTCTCAATCGTTCCGACATTTGTAATGGCAAGATTCTGGGCTTCGATGTCGCTGGGATCAACATATTCGCCCGTCAGAATATTGTTGGCTACGACGTCAGGGGCAACATCAGGTAGTCCGTCGATATCAATCTCGCCCGGAGCAATTGGGTCCGGCTCTATCGGATCGGGTTCAATTGGGTTAGGGTCGGGATTTGGTGTAGGTTCCGGATTGACGGGTGCTGGCTCTGGATTAACAGGTTCCGGCTCTACCGGAGTAGGCTCTATAGGCTCCTCATGTCCACCAGCCTGAGGTCCGTGCTGCTCGTTCTGCTGGGTTGTATTATCCTCATTCTGAGTTTCGGCAGCAGGCTCTGCAGCCTGTTCTGGCTCCTTCTGTTCGTCTTCGGGCTTTACTTCGTCAGGCTTCACTACAGTAGGTTCAACAACAGGAGCGTCGTCATCAGCATCGCCATTGATTACTACGCCTGCAGCAAATGCGGTTCCGGCACCTGCAACGGCAGCACCTGCCATAGTAGCAGCAGTCTTCAAGCCTTCCTTCTTACCTTTCTTATTATCCTCGATAGGTTGTGTACTCATAATCGTTATGTTTTTTGATGGTTAATATTATGTTTACGATTGCAAAGTTAGTTTTATTTTTTGATGTCGCCAAACGTTTTCGGGTCGGATAAACGAAGTGGGCAGGTTTGCTGACGAAACCATAAGTTTAGCTGACGAACTGCCCTTTATCCACAGTCTACCACTTCGACGTGACGTCTTTCCACCAGCGTCTGATTCTGTCGGCAATGGAATCGTTGTCGTCGAAGACGCTCTCTATAGCCGTCTCGCACGTAGAATTGACCGTAGGGTCGCCCTCCTCGTGCTCCACATCAGCCACCTCCACTATCCACGCCGTATTGTTGTCGTGGCTGTCGGCAGTCTGCTGCTGCAAGAGTTCGCCCTTCTGCTGCAGCGTAAGGTCGTCGGCAGTAAGCAGTCGGGCCAAGTATTCCTCGCTCACGACACCGTTAACACCGTCGCTGCACAATAGGAACACATCGCCAGGACGCACGTCGGCAATCATATCGACAGTAGCCTGCGATATGCGACGTTGGCGGTCGGGCACAAACATGCAGCGTGTTATGATGTTGCGTTGCGGATGTTGCAGAGCATCCTCGGCAGTTATGTCGCCACGTGCCACCATTTCAGCCACAAGCGAGTGGTCAAACGTGCGGAAAATTGTTCCCTCGTGAGGTCGCAATTGCAGTATCGGGCTGTCGCCTATATGAGCCACAAGCACTCCCCTACCGGTCATTACCATCATGGCAAGCGTGGTAGCCATGCGGTGGCTCACGCTGCGGTTGTCGTACAGACAGTCGTAGGCCCGGCACAATACTCGCTGCAGTTCGGCTACACCGAATGTGCCGCCATCGGCAAGAGTCTCCTCAACCATCCGCTCAACGGTCTCGGCTACAAGAGCACTCGCTACCTCGCCACGCTCCAGTCCGCCTACTCCATCACACACAACGAAGCACCGTGTAGCTGTATCGGCAGCCTGCGGAGCTATCGAATCCTGCTGGCCTTTACGCTGTCCAATCTGCGTGTAGCCGTATGGTTGATTTATACTTATCTTCATAAAAATAACGGTTAATTTCTAAATGTAGTCCTTTTGGCTTGCAAAAGGATTCGTTTTGGAGTGCAAAAGGAGTCCTTTTACGAGGCAAAAGGGGTACTTTTGGAGGGCAAAAGGAGTCCTTTTGAAAAGCCTATGCAAAATCTTAATAACCAAGGAGTTTTAATGTTGCCTTACAATCATCATCGCCCTGTTCAGCGCCTTTCTTGTACCAATAAACAGCTTGATCAAAGTCCGGCTCAACACCTTTACCGTTTATGTACATAGAACCTAAAACTCTCTTTGCAATTACATTTCCCGAATTTGCAGCTTTAAGGAACCAATTGAAGGCTTCCTTATAATTCTGTTCAACACCTTCACCTTCGTATAACATAGCGCCTATATTGTATTGTGCTTCGGTAAACCCTTGATTTGCCGCCTTAAGATACCATTTTGCAGCCTCTTTAAAATTTATATCCACACCCTGACCTTTTTTATACATGACACCTATATTATATTGTGAAAGCACATGTCCTTGTTCAGCTGCCTGATGAAGCTTTTTAAAAGCATCACGATATAATCCCATATCGTAAAACTTCTCCCCCTCCTTTACCAATTCAGCTACCTCTATTGCTGTCTGTTTTCTGCCAGCATCATTAGTGTTGTCGGTGTTTTGCTGTGCATTATTGCTTTGACTGTCGCTTTCTTCAACTTTACTGGTGCTTTGTTCAACTTTACTTGCGCTTTCTTCAATTTTATTAGCTGGCGTTACAGCAGTAATGCTATTCTGTGAGACATTATTTGACTGAGTATTTGGTGTTAAGTTGCCATTTCCCAACATCATCTGCAGCTCATCAACGAGATTAAGCTCGTAGGTGGAATTGCCTTCGAGATGCTTGTATCCATAATCGGCAAAGTTGATAGTGAGGGGATAATGATACTGGAACGACAATTCGATAGAGGGAGTTGCCGACGTTATGAATATCAGTTTCACCGGTCCTTCGGTCACTATATCACCTATGTTGCCACTACTGCACTTCGTAATGTTGTCGAGCACCATCACCTTGAGCAATGCACAAGGCTTGCCGTTAAGGTCATGGCGCTGGTTCTTAACGTTACGGGCACTTAAGTCGTTAGGTCGAAGCTTCAACGACTCAACGGCAAGACGCTGGGCAGATGCTGCCAACGACATAAAGAGGAATAAAAATATCAACTTGATTCTATTCATAAAACTCATAAAATATAATAATAGATTACTGACCGACACTCATTGCAAGCCTTAATCCGAGATAGTTCATACGTCCGTGCGGATATTCATATCCACGCGTCCAAACATAGCAATCGCCCTTCACGCTATCCCAACTGCCTCCACGCTTGCAACGCCATGTGCCTTCGGTAGGACCTTTAGGATTGGTTTGCGCGCGCAAGCCATACGGCTCCCACCAGTCGGCACACCACTCATAAGCATTGCCCGACATATCGTACAGACCAAGTTCATTGGGTTGTTTACCACCAACGGGATGCGAATAGGCATTGCCCGATACTGCACTCTTTATTGCAGCCGACTTGCTCCAGTACCACGCAACATCATCTATCTTGGCACTTCCTGCATAGTCGTAGCCCTTACTCTTGTTGCCACCACGTGCAGCGTATTCCCATTCCGCCTCAGTAGGCAAACGGAATGTCATGCCTGTAAGGGCGTTCAGTTTGGAGATGAACTCCTGACAATCGTCCCAACTAACATTATCAACCGGATAAGAGGTGACATCAACAAAGTTGTGAGCCGACGGATTACGCCCCATTACAGCTTGCCACTCCTCCTGCGTAACCTCATATTTGCAAATATAGAAATCGGAGAGAGTGACGCTGTGCTGGTTCTTCACGTCATCAGTTGCCTTGCGGTTGTCGCTGCCCATAATGAATGTTCCACCGTCTACACGCACCATATTACGAACGATATTAGCCAACACTGGGTCGCTTATGCCGTCAGCAGACAATTCACGTCTACCTGTATTTGAAGCAGCCTTAGTTGATGCGGATTCGTCTGCAATAGTAAGCACATAAGTGGTGCCGCCCGACAGCGTGCGCTCTCCATAATCGGCAAAGACGACCCTAAGCGGATAGTGTTTTTTGAACTTCATGACAATATGCGGAGCCGCTGGCGTGACATAAACCAGCTTCTCCATACCTTCATTTACCGCATCGCCAATGCTTCCCTCACAACTTACAATATCATCCGTTACACGTACCTTCAACAACGCACATTGCCTGCCGTTCAAGTCTTGACGTGGTTGGCGGCGAGCTGTAAGGTCGGTGGGCAAAGACTCAAACGACTTTATGCGCAGTTCTTGGGCTGAGGCATTATTAAATCCTAATATTGCAAAAAGCGCAATCACCAATATCTTCATAGTCTAAAATCTTAAATATCTGTATGTTCCAAGATTGTCATAAGTGAAAATCTCATTGTCATCCCTTCTTTCTATCCTTATCCATTTCACATACGACGGTGCTTTACCTTTCGGTGTAATGTAAATCACATTTCCCGACACTCTGGCGTTATACTTAGTGTTGCCGTCCTGCCTGCCGTTCCATTCCAAGACACCGTTATGCAAGAGCATGTATTCCCCTGAACCGAAAAACGTATTCAGTTCCTTGCCGTCTTTATATCCTCCATATTTGAATAGCGACAGCTTATTATTCTCATAATCAGACCAGTTGGTTCCAGTTGCATCCCTTCTCAAACTGCGACCATTACCTCTGTCTACATTTTGTGTTGTAGTCGCTGTTGAAGTTTGTTGTGCAGTATTGGCATTCTGACTATTGCCATTGCCCATCATCATCTGCTGAGCATCAACGAGGTTAAGCTCGTAGGTGGAGTTGCCTTCGAGATGCTTATATCCATAATCGGCAAAGTTGATAGTGAGAGGATAATGATATTTGAAGGACAGTTCGATAGAGGGAGTTGCTGATGTTATGAATATCAATTTCACCGGTCCTTCGGTCACAATATCACCAATATTGCCACTACTGCACTTCGTAATGTCGTCGAGCACCATCACCTTGAGCAATGCACACGGCTTGCCGTTAAGGTCATGGCGCTGGTTCTTAACATTACGGGCACTCAAGTCGTTAGGGCGAAGCTTCAACGACTCAACGGCAAGACGCTGGGCTGATGCTGCCAACGACATAAAGAGGAACAGTATTGTTAGCTTTAGCTTGTTCATATTCTTATTATTATAGAGTTTCAGATGTAATGATTAATAGCCAAGACGCTTTAAGGCTTCCTTGCAATCATTTCTGTTTTTCTCTGCACCCTTTTTGTACCAGTAAACGGCTTTATCAATATTCTTTGATACGCCCTGCCCCTTTTCATACATCTCCGCTACTGTAAACGTGTCAGAATCATTCCCATTTTCAGCAGCCTTAAGATACCATTTAAAAGCAGTAGAATAATCTTTTGGTACTCCACTACCATAATAATACATCATACCAATGCAAGATTGCGCTACAGCATTACCTTGATCTGCGGCTTTATGATACCATTTTAAAGCCTCAGCATTGTTTTCAGTCACCCCTACACCATCGGAATACATCAAACCAACTCGAACTTGCGAATCTGCATCCCCTTGTTCTGCTGCCTTAAGAAACCATTGTATAGCAACAGATGGGTCTTTTTTCACTCCAGAGCCAGATTCATACATATCACCAATATGATACATTGCATTTGTATCACCTTGTTCTGCTGCCTTGAGAAGCCATTTCATTGCTTCGGAATTCTTGCCCCTACATCGATACATAAGTCCTATATCACAAAGTGCATGTAAATCACCATTGGCGACAGCCTTGTTATACCATTGTAAGGCTGTTGAATAATTATGATTCACACCACGTCCTGCTAAATACAAATCGCCTATATGACGTTGCGCTTCTGTATTTCCTTGGTTTGCTGATTTAAGAAACCACTTTAAGGCAGTGGAATAATCCGCCGTAACACCTTGAGCAGAATTATACATGTTTCCTATTTGACATTGTGCATGTGCATTTCCTTTGTCTGCTGCCTTAAGATACCACTTCATAGCCTTACTGTAATCTTTTGTCTTGTAGGCATCATCTGCTATCTTTACCATTTCAGCCACATCATTAACTGCTGGTTCTCCACCAACATTGGCTGTATTGTTGGCGTTCGGCTGTACGTTATTACCTTGGCTGGCGCTTCCTTCAACTTTTTTGCCATTCCCCAACATCATCTGCAAGGCATCAACAAGGTTAAGCTCGTAGGTGGAGTTGCCTTCGAGGTGCTTGTATCCGTAGTCGGCAAAGTTGATAGTGATGGGATAATGATACTGAAACGACAGTTCTATAGATGGAGTTGCTGATGTTATGAATATCAGTTTCACCGGTCCTTCGGTCACAATATCACCTATGTTGCCACTACTGCACTTCGTTATGTTGTCAAGCACCATCACCTTGAGCAATGCACACGGCTTGCCGTTAAGGTCATGGCGCTGGTTCTTAACATTACGGGCACTCAAGTCGTTAGGGCGAAGCTTCAACGACTCAACGGCAAGACGCTGGGCTGATGCTGCCAACGACATAAAGAGGAACAGTATTGTTAGCTTTAGCTTGTTCATATTCTTATTATTATAGAGTTTCAAATGTAATGATTAATAACCAAGGCGTTTTAAGGCTTCCTTGCAATTAATGTCCTTGTCTGCACCTTTCTTGTACCAGTAAACGGCTTGATCAATATTCTTTTCGACGCCTTCACCTTTCTCGTAGCAGCGTCCTAAATTCCACATAGCCTGATCATTACCTAAGTCGGCAGCTTTGCGAAACCATTTCACTGCTTCCTGCTTGTTCATTGCTACGTCTTTACCATACAAATATAATTCACCAAGCGCCTCCATCGCATCATGATTGTTTTGTTGAGCTGATTTACGAAACCATTTCATTCCCTCAACAGGATCAAGCAGACTCTTATCTGGTTGTTTACGATTTGAACAATAATAATAATAATCAGCAGAATAACAATAATAACTACCAATACGAAATGATTCCCATCCATCCGTTTCATCCTCAGCCAATGCCTTATGTATGGACAAACCCTTGTCTATATCATATGCTGTTCCTCTTCCTTTTAGGTAGCAATCCGCCAAAGCCGACATTGCATTTCTGTCTCCTAAATCAGCACCTATCTTGTAATAATTATAAGCAGACGCTGCATCCTTTACCGTTATACCATTGCCTTCTTGATAATAGTACCCCAAAACAAAAGCAGCTGGTCCATAACCGCTAACAACAGCTTTTTCATACCATTCCAATGCTTTCTTGGTATCAACCTTACAACCTATGCCTTTTTGATAATAATAGGCAAGATTATCTTGTGCACGAGGATTACCAGCAACTGCTGCCTTCTTGCATAACTTAAAAGCCTTGTCATAGTCTTTAGCTTTTTCTGCCTCAACAGACTGCTTAAATATATCTTCCGCTGGCGTAATTATACTATTGCGATGTGAATCTTTCGAAGACGGACTGGACTCCATTTTTACTTCTGTATTAGTTTCTGTCTTGACTTCCGGCTTAGGTTCTGTCTTTGCCTCTACTTTAGTTTCAGTTGTAGATTCTATCTTTTGTACGCCATTCCCCATCATCATTTGCTGGGCATCAATGAGGTTAAGCTCGTAGGTGGAGTTGCCTTCGAGATGCTTGTATCCATAATCGGCGAAGTTGATAGTGAGAGGATAATGATACTGGAAGGACAATTCGATAGAGGGAGTTGCTGATGTTATGTATATCAGCTTTACCGGTCCTTCGGTCACAATATCACCTATGTTGCCGCTACTACACTTCGTAATATCATCAAGCACCATCACCTTCAACAATGCACACGGCTTGCCGTTAAGGTCATGGCGCTGGTTCTTAACGTTA
>OLSQ01000416.1_pt1 | contig 42582 bp, 40 predicted proteins | sample 1672561 | NCBI WGS metagenome assembly OLSQ01 (sample SAMEA3136699, study PRJEB25190) | human gut metagenome | biome: human gut; feature: human-associated habitat; material: faeces | place: Austria | collected 2013
TTTCCCTGCTGCGGTCTCCATGGGAAAATCGTAAATGTATCCAGATCCGGATATAGATACATATCCGATTCCTCGATGCGGACAAATCCCTCGATAGAAGATCCGTCAAACATGCATTTATTATCCAGTGCTTTTTCCAGCTGACTGGATGTGATTGCTACATTTTTTAAAGTACCAAAGATATCGGTAAATTGAAGCCGGATAAACTCGACATCCTCTTCCTCTACCATACGGAAAATATCTTCCTTTGTATAATTGCTCATGATCATTCTCCTTTCATTGAACCTTTTCATCTACAGATTTTTGTTTAACTCGGAAATTTCCTGTAATACTTTCTGGTATGGCATCGTGCCTCCAAAAATATCCAGTGCACTTCCAATTGTAACATTTAAATGATTGCTTCCAAGTTCTGCCAGTTGTTTTAAATCTTCAAAACTGTGAACTCCGCCAGCGTACGTGATTGGGATTTTACCCCAGTCACCCAGAAGTTTTGCCAAAGGCTTCTCGATTCCGTTTGCTTTTCCTTCCACGTCTACTGCATGTACTAAAAATTCCACACAATATCCGGACAATTCGTCCAAAAGGGACGGTGTCACCATCTCATCGGTATATTTCTGCCAACGGTCGGTTACAATATAATACCCTCTGTCCTTCCCCGGCTCACTACGGTAACGGCAGGAGAGATCCAGAACCAGATGATCTTTTCCCACAGCTTTCTTTATTTTATTTAAATTTTCATAATTGACGCATCCATCTTTAAATACGTAGGAAGTGACAATAACCGCCTGTGCTCCTGCCTCAATAAATTCCGGGGCATTGTCTGCGCGGATGCCACCGCCTACCTGAAGGCCACCCGGGTATGCATGCAGTGCTTTCATCGCCTGCGCTTTCGTTGCTTCATAAAATTCGCTTTGCTGCGGATTCAATAAAATAATATGTCCGCCCCGAATGTTCTGACTCTGATAGAGTCTTGCATAAAATGCAGCATCCTGCTCAGAGACAAAATTTTCTGTTGCAAAATCGCCCTGGTCTTTTAAGGAACTGCCAACAATCTGTTTGACTTTTCCATTATGAATGTCAATACATGGTCGAAACTCCATATTTTCTCCTTCTGTTACATATCAAGTTTTCTCTGCAAACTTAATACATTTTTAAAAAAGGGCATAGAAAGTCCTGAGTGTGGCTCCCTTGCCCTGCATTAAAAAATATCAATATGTATTTAAAATGATAACACATATTTTTGAATTTGTGAACGAAAGATTTTCCTATTTTTATTTATAAGAAAACGACCGCTATTTTATAAGAAATAATGCACTTTGCATCCCTTGACACCATTTCGTTATTTTGCTAATGTTAATACAATTATTCATTCATTAATTACATAAAAGAAGAAAGCGAGGAAATTAGGAAATGGGTACTATTATCGGCGAAGGAATTACATTTGATGACGTTCTTCTGGTACCTCAGTATTCTGAGGTTACACCAAACATGATCAACTTAAAGACACATCTTACCAAGAAGATCGTCCTGAACATTCCTATGATGAGTGCAGCAATGGATACTGTCACAGAATCCAAGATGGCAATTGCAATGGCAAGACAGGGTGGTATCGGTATTATCCACAAAAATATGTCAATTGAGGCACAGGCGGACGAGGTCGATAAGGTAAAGCGTTCTGAGAACGGCGTTATTACAGATCCGTTTTTCTTATCCCCAGATCATACACTTGCAGATGCAGATAATCTGATGGCAAAATTCCGTATTTCCGGTGTTCCGATCACAAAGGACGGCCGTCTTGTCGGAATCATCACCAACCGTGATTTAAAATTCGAGACAGACTTCAGCAAGAAGATCAGTGAATCCATGACTTCTGAAAATCTGATCACTGCTCCGGAAGGAATTACACTTGAAGAAGCAAAGAAAATCCTTGCAAAAGCAAGAAAAGAAAAGCTCCCGATCGTTGACAAAGATTTCAACCTCAAGGGACTGATCACAATCAAAGATATTGAGAAGCAGATCAAATATCCACAGTCTGCAAAAGATGAGCAGGGACGTCTTCTCTGCGGTGCCGGTGTTGGTATCACAGGTAATATGATGGAGCGTGTCGATGCACTGGTCAATGCACATGTTGATGTCATCGTTGTAGACTCTGCACACGGACATTCCAAGAATATCCTTGAGGCAGTCAAGAAGATCAAGGCTAAATATCCGGATTTACAGGTTATCGCCGGAAACATCGCTACCGGTGCTGCTGCCAAAGCACTGATCGAAGCTGGTGCTGACGCTGTCAAAGTCGGTATCGGACCTGGTTCTATCTGTACCACCCGTATCGTTGCAGGTATCGGTGTTCCACAGATTTCTGCGATCATGGACTGCTACGCTGTTGCCAAAGAATACGGCATCCCGGTGATTGCAGATGGTGGTATCAAGTACTCTGGTGATATGACAAAGGCATTAGCAGCCGGTGCTAACGTATGTATGATGGGATCTATGTTCGCAGGTTGTGACGAAGCTCCTGGTACATTCGAGTTATTCCAGGGAAGAAAATACAAAGTATACCGTGGCATGGGATCTATCGCAGCCATGGAGAACGGAAGCAAAGACCGTTACTTCCAGGAAGGTGCAAAGAAACTGGTTCCGGAAGGTGTCGAAGGACGTGTTGCTTACAAGGGAACACTCGAAGATACCGTATTCCAGCTGATCGGTGGTATCCGTTCCGGTATGGGTTACTGCGGATGTCAGGACATCGAGACCTTGAAAGAAAACGGAAAGTTTGTTAAGATTACAGCAGCATCTCTTCGTGAGAGTCATCCACATGATATTCACATCACGAAGGAAGCTCCAAACTACAGTTCCGATGATAACTAAATCGATTTTTTAGAAATTTATAGAAAATATATGAGGTGAATTTTATTGGGCCCCAGTGATATACCACAATTAATATTTTTAGTTGTACTTTTAATGCTCTCTGCCTTCTTTTCTTCGGCAGAGACCGCATTGACAACTGTGAACAAAATACGTATGCGTACCCTGGCTGAATCTGGAGATAAACGGGCAGACAGGGTTCTGCGCGTTACGGGCGATTCCGGAAAGATGCTTTCCGCAATTCTGATTGGAAACAATATTGTCAATCTTTCCGCTTCTTCTCTTGCGACTTCGCTCGCAATCAAGTATTTCGGAAGTTTCGGTGCCGGTATTGCAACCGGTATTCTGACACTTTTGATTTTAATTTTCGGAGAAGTCACACCGAAAACGATGGCAACGATCAAGGCGAATCAGCTTGCATTACATATTGCAGGAGCGATCAGTTTTCTGATGAAAATTCTGACACCTGTCATCTTTATCGTCAACAAACTGTCGTTAGGTCTTTTGTTTCTGCTGCGCATCAATCCAAACGATGCCAATGCACAGATGACCGAAGAAGAGCTCCGTACCATCGTAGATGTCAGTCAGGAGACCGGTGTCATTGAAAATGAAGAACGTGATATGATCCACAATCTGTTCGATTTTGGCGATGCCGAAGCCAAAGAAATCATGGTTCCGCGTATTGATATGACATTTGTCCAGGTGGACGCAACTTATCAGGAAGTACTTGATGTCTTCCGCGAGGATATGTTTACACGTATTCCTGTCTATGAGGACTCCACAGACAACGTCATCGGAATCATCAACATGAAAGATTTTCTTCTGCAAAATGATACCGAAGATTTTTCTGTACGTAACATGCTCCGTGAGCCATATTTTACATACGAACATAAGAACACCGCAGATTTGTTTTTGGAAATGCGTAAATCTTCCATTTCTCTGGCTATCGTTTTGGATGAGTACGGTGTGACTGCCGGACTGATCACCTTAGAAGATCTGTTAGAGGAAATTGTCGGTGAGATTCGCGACGAGTATGATGCGGATGAGGAAGACGATATCGTAGCAATCAATGAACGGGAATACTATGTATTAGGTTCTGCCAATCTCGAAGATGTCAGTGATGCCTTAGGTGTTCACTTTACTTCCGACGATTACGACACGATGGGTGGTTATTGTCTGGAGCTTCTGGATCATCTTCCGGAAAAAAATGAAATTGTAATTACCGACGAAAATGTGCTTCTGCGCATTGATCGTATGGACAAAAACCGTATTGAACGGGTTTATGTAAGACTTCCGGAATCGGAAGCTGACGCAAAAACCGATACGGACAAATCATAAAAACAGCATTGGACTGTGCAATAAATGCACAGTCCTTTTTCATTTCATCATGGTGACAGGTTCTTTTCTTCTCCAATGTCCCTGTGTGTATTCAACGATCTGTTTTTCCTGTATCCGCATCGCCCGAACTCCCGGACTATACTTCAAAAGACACAGACAGATACACAGCGTATTAATCAGAATGAGACTCCCCATCATCCCCAATATCATATTTTTCATTTTTCCTCCAATACTCATCAAATGCAGATGTGGTTACTTCTTTTTCCTGTAACTGGCTTTCTAAGCAGGAACCGGCATAAGAAAGTATGCCCTGCCTGTCCCCAAACGGGAACAGGCACAATAACCCAAAGAGTCCAATTCCTACCGTCAGCGCAATCCATATGCCACCATACTGTGCAATAATCTCTCTCATCCTAACCTCCCAGAGATACCCGGATCAAACCGGCAATCACCCCATCCGGTCCCAACAGCATCTTTCCTGCCATGGACAGATACGCAAAGCTCCCCACCACAGCAATCAACACCATTCCATATTCTTTGCATAATTCTCTCATAAAAGTCCCAATGCCCTCTCAAATATCTGTACAATTCCAAGTCCCAACATAAGAATCATCAGACAGCCTCCATATTCTTCAATCAGTTCCTGCATACGCATCCTTTCCAATATAGTCTACCATTTTCTGTTTTTTACAGAATTGAAAAACTGGAAACTGAATGGTCGTTTCCAATTCAACTTTTGCAATTTCCACATCATCCGTTTTGACTGGAAGATCACCTTTTTCTTTGCATTGTGCAATCTTTCCTTTTGCTTTATAAAAAGTAATACAGAGATTGCATCCCATATCTTTTGCGCGTTCAAAACAATTTTCCATAACACGCGAATCTAAATTGCAGCCTGCAAGTTCTATCATAAATGTTTTGTGCATATTCTCCGCCTGAATCAGCTGCATCTGTGCCGTGACGATTCCCATTGCGGACACCGCCATAAGTAAAAGCAGAAACAAAGCCATATATGCTTTCATTATCTGACTCATAAATTTTTTCTCCTGTATTCTTTCCTGTTTTTATTCAAATCCGCTACCCATATTTTATCAACCACCTATCCCGGAAGACTGAAGGAATGTCAACATAAACAATGCCATATCCACAAGCAGCTTAAAAGAAGCGGTGACTACCGGAGCCAGAAACAACAGATACAGTCCACTGTTACGATTATGCAGACGCTCCGTTTCCACCGCATCCTGCATGGAAAAGTTTCTTGTGATCAATTCCCCCACCTGCTGGTCTGCACGATCACTATTGCCCATAGAAAGGGCATAGAGCATACTCATTGCAGAATGAATTTCCGGAATCTGGAACTTTTGCATAAAGGCATGATATGGCTCCGGTGATTCCGGTGCAATCTGCAAACGGTCGTTCAAAATTTCCAACTCCTGTTCCAACACCAGTGGTGCGTGTTCCTGCGATTTTGCGAGCGCCATCTGCACATTTTCACTCTGTAATAACAAAACAATGTCCATCAGCCACACGGGAAACGCACTTTTTATATTCTTTATGCGTTTCTTCGTCGCCAGTCTTCTTCCTATGCGATGCTGGTTTGCCATAAAAAGCGTCAGAAACATCCCTGCTGCTGCCCACACCTGCAGTCCGGCGTACAAAGCAAAAGCCGTCAGCATTCCACAAATACCGGCCATAACCACAGAAAGCTTTCGTTCCTTTTTTTCATCATAAAGATCATATCGTTCCACTTTCTGCCGGTCTGTCTCCTGTCGCACGCCATCCAACTGCAGCCAGTCCACCATAAGATATTTCTGTGCCCGGGCAAAAATCCAGTCATCCAGCAGCAAGACAACGATTGTAATCATCTGAGAAGCCATATTTGTTCCAATATCGACCGTTCCTACCGGCAAGTACAAAATCATTGCACAAATCAGAAGCGACGCCACAATGGATAATACAACGTCCATAAACATCTTCTGCCGTTCTTTCATCGTGATCTGTATGCGCTTTTCCCACCGGCTTTTGTCCCTCAAAAGCAAATCTACCGACGTATCGATCGCTCCTCCGTAACTTTCCACATGCACGGCAAAATCGTGCATCGTCCTTATGCGCTCACAGGGATAGTCCCGGTCAATTCTGCCTAATGCATTACGCATAATGTCCGTCTGGCTGTCATCGTACACCATATACAGATGGTCGAGTCCTTCCTCGACTGCCTCCCGCATGGGACCATTCCCCAGTACCTGATGCGCATCCGTCAATGCCCGTTCCACTTTTCCTTCTTTGACAAATGCATACAAAAAGGTGTCCATATACTCACAGGCTTCCTCAAAGCGAAGTTGCTGTTCCTTCATCTGTCGAAAGCGTTTGCGGTAAATGCGCACCCGCACCATCATATACAAGCCGAAGAGAACCGTTGTCATCCACTGCATTTTGAGCAGCAAACGCAGCGTGTACAATCCGGCAATTACCAGTAATTCAATCATCGGTTCCCTCTTTCCGGCCCTCTGATTTTTCATAGGAAAACGGATCCGTGATCGCATCTTTTGCGAACTGTGCCTGCAATACCTCCGGGAGCTGTTCTAACACAAGTTTGCCATCCTCCACGACCATCACGATTTTGTTCTCGCATTCCTCTCTTAAGAAAAAGCATACCTGATCAATATAGCGATACGCCTGTTGCTGCTCATTCATGCGTTTTCGGATCAATACTCCGACATCCATCGCCTGATAACAGGTATTCTCCAGACGATCCGCATCTACGCGATTCTCAAGCATATTAAGAATCCGGTCCGGTATGTTGCGCACATCGTCCGTATGCAGCGTTGTCATTCCGCAGACACCTGTCGACCAGCTTTCCAGCAGATATTTCACTTCCTTCGAACGCGCCTCTGAGAGCATGATCCAGCGGGGATTTAACCGAAGGCTTGATTTGATTGCATCCGCATAATCAAACCGTCCTGCCTGCACACGCATCTCTACACAATCCTTTCCCGGATTGGTTGCTGCATAACGGATTTCCATTGTATCTTCGATGGTAATCACACGGTCATTCTGTGGGATATACTGCGAGAAAAATTTGATGCACTCCGTCTTACCGATTCCCGGCATTCCACAAAAAATCATATTACAATGATTCTTGACACAATGGATAAGCAACGCCAAAACTTTTTCTTCACAAAAATTCTCTTTCATCGCCTTTTCTTCTGTAAGGCGAATGATTGGCGGTGTTTTGCGGATACTGATCGTCCTGCCGGAACGTGCCACAGATTCATGAACAATGGTCACGCGTAGTTCGCTTGTCTCAGCTTCCAGCTGCGGATTCTGCTTGTTGAACTGCCGGCTGACAACATTGGCGATCCGCTGGGTAAACTGCTCGATAAAATTGTCTGTAATAAATTCTTTTACATACTCCGGATTCGCGCGATACCGTATATTTTCGGTATTTGTCAGCCATATTTCCCGGCCATTGTAATCGACATCCGTAATTTTATCATCGTCAACATATTTCCACAGTGGTCCAAAATATTCTTTTCCAAGTTCTGTCATTTACTGTACCCCTGTGTTTGCATTTACCTGTGCAACAAAATTGTTGATGATCTGCATAAACGCCTGTCCGATCGCACCATTTTCATCTTTTCCAATGACAGCTGTGATAACGACAATAACTGCCAGAATCGCAACAACCGTAATCAGAATCCCACCGTACTCCTGAAAAATTTCTTTCATATTCTGTTTTCTCCTTACTTTGGAAACGCTGCAACTGACTTGTTGCAGACATAAAGAAACAGGCCTATGTATACATAGCCCGTCGAATGAAAAAAGATATTATTATAATACATGATTTTTTTGATTTGTAAATACCCTTTATCGAAAAAAGCGGAGAAGTTGCCTTCCCCGCTTAAAATTTGTTTTCTTACTGCTGCTGTGTTGCCTGAATCTGATTCAGTTTTGTCTGAATTTTTCCAATAAGGTCATTTGCAAAATGATCATTATTATCATTATTCTCCTGGATGACTGACATATGCTCGGAAATGTTAGCTACATTGTCTGTCAGATCAGAAATTCCCTTCACAGATTCCTGAGCGGCATTGTTGATTGCCTCTACCGACTGATTGGAATCTTTTACCTGGTCAAGAAGTTCCTTGGACACATGTGCAAAATCCTGCATTTTATCAAACATGATCTTAGAATCGTCCTGATATTTACGTCCAACGGCTACAAGTTCTGTATAACTTCCAATCGTACGTTCCTTCATGAAACTTACCACATTGTTTGCCTCGTTTGCCAGATCACTGACTGCCGTAATAACGGTGTTGGAAATCTCTTTGATCTGACTTGCAGTCGCACCGGAACTTGCCGCAAGCTTTGTAATCTCATCTGCAACAACTGCAAATCCTTTACCGGCCTCTCCTGCACGAGCCGCCTCAATAGAAGCATTCAGTGCAAGCAGGTTTGTCTGATCTGCAATCTCCATAATATCTGCGGTCAAAGCCATGATCTTCTCTGCTTCTTTAGACTGCTCAATCTTCTCGCCGAGTGCACGCTCTACTTCATCCGCACGCGCCTCTACTTCTTTCTTCTCTTCCTCAGACTTCTTCATGATCTCATAGGCAGATGCATTACTGTTCTGTGCGTAATCGGCACCTTCCTGCGCTTCCTCATTCATCTTCTGGAAGGACTGTTCCATGTCTGTCATTACGTTGGCAACTTCCATAATATTGGAAGTAATCTCCTGAATCGTCGCAGAAAACTGCTGCATTACTGAAGAAATTGCCACAGAACTGTCTGTTGCTGAATGAAGCTTCTCACCTACCTTGTTGATAGAACCTGCGAGATTCTGTGCATTTTCAAGAACTGACTGAAGCAGTTCTTTCATTTCTTCCTGCTCTTTTTTTGCTGCTTCCGCTTCTTTTGCCTTTTTACCGAAAACTCCCATATGTACCTCCTGCCACTCTTGTTAAGTGTTTCAATTTCGTATTCTCATTTCGTGTATAAACACATCCATTAGTGAAATTATACCAAAAGTACCAGTTTTCGTAAAGAGAAAAGAGAAAAAAGTACCAATTATTTTGTTTCTAACAATTTATCTACGCTTACCAGACGTACCACAACGGTAAATACCTTTGCTGCTTCCTTCAGTTCATCCATGGAAGGATAGGTCGGTGCGATACGGATAACAGCATCCTTTGGATCTTTTTTATATGGATATGGAGATCCTGCACCGGTCAGTACAACGCCGGCTTCCTTGCATTTCTCAACAATTTTCTTTGCACATCCTTCTAATGCCTCGAAAGAAATAAAATATCCTCCCAGTGGATGCATCCATGTACCGATGCCTCTGGATGCGATCTCTTCTGTGAGCATTTCTTCTACCATCTCAAATTTTGGACGGATGATGGCAGCCTGTTTCATCATATGCTCCTGAACACCCTTCTGGTCTTTGAAAAACTTCACATGACGCAGCTGATTGATCTTGTCGTGTCCGATTGTCTGGATCGTAAGCTTTTTCTTAATATCTGCAATATTTGCTGCAGAAGCAGAAATTGCTGCGATACCAGCACCCGGGAAGCTTACTTTACTTGTGGAGCAGAACTGGAATACGATGTCCGGATTGCCAGCCTTCTCACACTCGTCGAGAATATTTAAAATCTGTGCCTGATTATCTTCATACAAATGGTGTACAACATATGCATTATCCCAGAAAATACGGAAATCCGCTGCTGCCGGCTTTAAGTTTGCAAAACGGCGCACGGTCTCATCGGAATAAACTACACCCTGTGGGTTGGAATACTTTGGAACGCACCAGATTCCCTTTACCGCAGCATCATTGTTTACATACTGCTCCACCATGTCCATATCCGGGCCATCCGCTGTCATCGGAATATTGATCATCTCAATGCCAAATTCTTCTGTAATGGCAAAATGTCTGTCATATCCAGGTACCGGACAAAGGAATTTTACTTTGTCAAGTTTGCTCCATGGAGTATTTCCGCAGATGCCAAAAATCTCTGCACGTGCGATCTGATCGTACATAATATTCAGACTGGAGTTACCATATACAATAACATTTTCCGGCTTTGCACCTACCATATCACCGATGAGTTTCTTTGCTTCTGGAATTCCATCGAGTACACCATAGTTTCTTAAATCTGTTCCATTCTCACTCTTTACCACAGATTTTGCATCTACTGTGTCTAAAATGCCCATGGACAGGTCTAACTGCTCTGCTGCTGGCTTTCCTCTTGACATATCGAGGGAAAGGCCCATCTCTTTGATCTTTGCATACTCTGCCTCAAGCGCTGTCTTTTCCTGCAATAATTCTTCTTTGCTCATCTCCTGATACGATATCATTGTAAGTTCCTCCTTAATAAATGTTCTTAACTGTTTTCTAAATTATGGAAACACAAAGATCACGATTCCGGATCCTCATGTATTTTTTCAAAATATTTTTTGATTTCTGCCTCATATCCATTGTCCGACGGCTCATAAAACACCTGATCGGTCAACCCATCCGGCAGATACTGCTGCTGCACATAATGATTCTTGTAATTGTGCGCATATTTGTAACCAATGCCATGTCCCAGCTTGCCGGCTGACTTATAATGGGCATCCTGCAAATGCGTCGGCACCGGCGGTGTCTTGGTCGTTTTGACCACTTCCATCGCTTTGCTGATTGCATTGACTGCCGCATTACTCTTTGGTGCGCTGGCCATATAAGTGACTGCCTGTGACAAAATAATCTGTGCTTCCGGCATACCAATGCGTTCTACCGCCTGCGCGGCAGATACCGCGACATTTAACGCCATCGGATCGGCATTGCCGATATCCTCCGATGCCAGAATCATGATACGCCTTGCAATGAATTTTACATCTTCGCCCGCATAAAGCATGCGCGCGAGATAATACACTGCCGCATCCGGGTCTGACCCTCGCATACTTTTGATAAAGGCCGAAACCGTATCATAATGATTATCTCCTGTTTTATCATAAGAAATCACTCGTTTTTGTATACACTCGCTGGCAACATCAATGGTAATATGTATTTTTCCATCCTCGCTGCGGTCCGTTGTCAGCACACCGAGTTCAATGGCTGTCAGAGCTGCCCGCGCATCTCCGTTGGACACATCTGCGAGAAATTCCAAAGCATCCTCATCAATCGAAGCATTATATGCACCCATGCCCTTCTCCTTGTCGTTGACCGCACGAAGAAGAAGCGTTTTGATGTCTTCTTTTGATAATTTCTTTAATTCAAAAATAACAGAACGTGAAAGCAGAGCTCCGTTTACCTCAAAATACGGATTCTCGGTCGTTGCTCCGATCAGTATAATGGTTCCATCTTCCACAAACGGAAGCAGATAATCCTGCTGCCCCTTGTTAAACCGGTGAATCTCATCGATAAAAAGGATGGTCTTCTTTCCATACATCCCCTGATTGTTCTTTGCCGCAGCAACCACTTCCTCCATGTCTTTCTTTCCGGATGATGTGGCATTGATCTGCATAAACTCTGCGCTCGTCGTGTTTGCGATCACTTTGGCAAGAGTTGTCTTGCCGGTTCCGGGCGGTCCGTAAAATATAATGGAACTGAGTTTATCCGCCTTGATTGCGCGGTACAAAAGCTTATCTTTGCCTACAATATGCTGCTGTCCAACCACTTCATCAAGGCTGGTCGGCCGCATACGCGAGGCCAGGGGTGATTCCGACTCCATGTTCTGTTCTCTCATATACTCAAATAAATCCATTCCAATCCCCACTGTTTTCCTGCTGCAGTATATATCTTCCGCAGACAGTTTTTGAATAATTTATTGCTGCATCTTGCATTTTTCATCTTTTATTCTCAATTCAATCCGCAAAACGCATTTAAATATGACAGAAAAAGTGCCGAAAAATTCATTTCATCTATCCTAGAATACATGATTTTCCGGCACTTTACAAGCCATAAATACTTTTTTAGCGCATATTCATGAAAATATTTCCATAATTTGCCCGATTATTGTGCGACTGTGGCAGTCAGCTGTCCGTCTGTCGCATCAATCTGAATGGTATCGCCCTGCTGCACTTTATCCTCAAGAATCAGTTTCGCAGACAACGTCTCTACATGTTTCTGTAGGAAACGTTTCAGTGGCCGTGCACCGTATACCGGATCATAGCCATGTTCTACGATGTAATCTTCTGCATTCTGTGTCAAAGCGACATGAATGTCACGGTCTGCAAGACGTTTGTTCAGGTCATCCATCATCAGTTTGATAATATTTCCAATGTTGTTCTTTGACAACGGCTTGAACATGATAATCTCATCCAGACGATTCAAAAATTCCGGACGGAAATGCCCCTGCAATTCCTCCATGACTTCACTTTCCGCCTGCGGAGAAATATTTCCATCTGCATCGATGCCATCAAGCAGATACTGTGAACCAAGGTTACTGGTCATAATAATAATCGTATTTTTAAAGTCTACTGTACGTCCCTGTGAATCGGTAATACGTCCATCATCCAATACCTGTAACAATACATTAAAGACATCCGGATGGGCCTTTTCCACCTCATCGAACAAAACAACGGAATACGGTTTTCTTCGAACTGCCTCGGTCAGCTGACCTCCCTCATCATATCCTACATATCCTGGAGGTGCTCCGATCAGACGTGACACGGAGTATTTCTCCATATATTCACTCATATCAAGACGCACCATATTGGATTCATCATCAAACAGGCTTGCGGCAAGCGCTTTGGCAAGTTCTGTTTTTCCGACACCGGTAGGTCCAAGGAAAAGGAAGGAACCGATTGGTTTCGTCGGGTCTTTGATTCCAGCTTTAGAACGGATGATTGCCTCAGTCACTTTTGTGACACCGTCATCCTGTCCAACGACACGTTTGTGCAGTTCTTCGTCGAGATGTAATGTCTTGTTCCGCTCGCTCTCGCTTAATTTTGCAACCGGGATTCCCGTCCAGCGTGAGATAATCTTTGCGATTTCCTCATCTGTGACATTCTCATGAACCAGCGACAGATCGCGGTCTTTTAATTTTTCTTCCTCGATTTCAAGTTCCCGCTGCATCTGTGGCAATACACCATACTGCAATTCTGCCGCTTTGTCCAAATCGTAATTCTGCTGCGCTGTCTTGATTTCATTCTTCGTGCTCTCGATCTTCTCACGAAGTTTGCTTACATTGTCAACCGCACTCTTTTCACTGTTCCACTGTGCTTTCCGTGTGTTGAGTTCGTCCCGCAATTCAGCAAGCTCTTTCTGCAGGTCTGCAAGACGCTCCTGACTCAGACGATCGGTTTCTTTCTTTAAAGCCGTCTCCTCAATTTCCATCTGCATTACCTTACGGTTCAATTCATCCAGCTCTGCCGGCATAGAATCCAATTCCGTCTTGATCATTGCACAGGCTTCATCCACGAGGTCAATGGCTTTGTCCGGAAGGAAACGGTCCGAAATGTAACGGTTCGAAAGTACTGCCGCAGTAACCAGTGCGGAATCCGTAATCTTGACACCATGGAACACTTCATAACGGTCTTTCAGTCCACGAAGAATCGAAATGGTATCCTCCACGGTCGGCTCATCGACCATAACAGGCTGGAAACGACGCTCCAACGCGGCATCCTTTTCAATATACTCACGGTACTCATTCAAAGTGGTTGCACCTACACAATGCAGTTCACCTCTTGCAAGCATTGGTTTTAACAGCTGTCCGGCATCCATCGCTCCATCGGTTTTACCGGCACCGACAATGGTATGCAGCTCATCGATAAACAGAATGATCTGTCCGTCGGAATTCTTTACATCGTCAAGTACTGCCTTCAGACGCTCCTCAAACTCGCCACGGTACTTTGCACCGGCTACCAATGCGCCCATGTCCAATGCAAACAGTTTCTTGTCTTTTAAGCCTTCCGGCACATCTCCTTTGACAATTCGCTGTGCGAGTCCCTCTACAACGGCAGTCTTACCTACACCAGGCTCACCGATCAGTACTGGATTATTCTTAGTCTTACGGGAAAGTATCCGCACGACATTACGGATTTCTTCATCACGGCCAATGACCGGATCAAGTTTCTGCTGTCTTGCACGCTCTACCATATCATATCCGTATTTTTCCAGTGTATCATAAGTTGCTTCCGGATTATCCGATGTCACACGCTGGTTTCCTCTGACTGTGGACAATGCCTGAAGAAAACGGTCTCTTGTGATTCCATATTCTTTCATCAGGGATTTCATCGCTGCATTCGGATATTTTAATAAGGTAAGGAACAAATGCTCAACGGAAACATATTCGTCTCCCATTGCCTTTGCCTCATCCTCCGCATGGATCAGTACATTATTTAAATCTTTTCCTACATATACATTTGCACTCGCACCGGAGACTTTTACTCTGGCAGCAAGTTTGTTCTTCGCATTTTCCGTAAAATGCTGCACATCTATTTCCATCTTTTCTATCAGCTTCGGAATCAGTCCATCCTCCTGCTGTAACAATGATACCAGCAGATGTTCCTGTTCGATCTCCTGATTTCCATAGTCGTAGGCAAGCTTTTCGCAACCATTAATTGCTTCAATAGATTTCTGTGTAAATTTCTGAATGTTCATAGCACGCCCTCCTTTTATATTCCATTAAACATTATGATCTTCTTTGTTTACGAATATGTTATAGCACGCAAATTAGCACTCGTCAAGTAAGAGTGCTAATAATTTTTCTAAATTTTTTATAAACACGAGAATATTTCGACAATTTGTCAGACTTTAATAATATTCATCTCCATGAATTCTCGTGTTTTCAAAGGATTTCCCTATACAACAGTAAAGGACGAAACAATTTGTCTCGTCCTTTTTGTAAATCAATTCTATTTATCCCTGTGCATATCGGCTGAGGAACTGCTTGGTCCGCTCCTCCTTTGGATGTTCGATCACCTGATGTGGATCTCCCTGCTCGACAATGACTCCACCATCCATAAAAATCACATGATCTGCAACATCTCTTGCAAATGCCATCTCATGTGTAACAATGATCATCGTTGTCTTCTGGTCCGCCAAGCTACGGATTACTTTCAGCACCTCACCGGTAAGCTCCGGGTCCAATGCAGAAGTCGGCTCATCAAAACACAGGATGTCCGGCTGCAGTGCAAGTGCACGGGCAATCGCCACACGCTGCTGCTGTCCACCGGATAACTGGTGCGGATAGTGATCCATACGCTCTGCTAATCCCATACGGTCAAGCAATTGCTTTCCATTCTCGTCAATCTTTGCCAGAATCTCTTTCTTATTCTGTTTGAAGTCTGGCTTTTCCTGTGCAAGAAGTCTCTCTGCCAGTGTCACATTCTGTAATGCCGTATACTGTGGAAAGAGATTAAATGACTGGAACACCATGCCAAAATGCAGGCGTTTTTTGCGCAGATCCGCATCTTTGTCGGTCGCTGCATTCTTTGCATCAAACAAAATCTCATCACGTACCTTGATGGTTCCCTGATTTGGTTTTTCCAGGAAATTCAGGCAACGCAAAAGTGTTGTCTTTCCCGATCCGGAGGAACCGATAATTGCAATCGCGCTTCCCTCTTCCATTGAGAAGCTGACATCTTTTAACACTTTTGTCTTTCCAAAATGTTTTTCGATATGATTTACCTCTAAAATTGCCATATCATCTTCCCCCTACTTGAAATAATCGAGTTTGCGCTCAATGTAGTTAAATAATAATGTAAGAACACCGACGAAAAACAGATAAAATACACCGGTGTAAAACAGCGGCCATGTCAGACCTGCGGATTTCATGAAAGAGAAACCTGCAAAAGTAAGCTCATAAGCTGCAATAATTCTTGCAAGGGAAGTATCCTTTACCAGCGTAATGATCTCGTTCGACATCGGTGGAACGATTCGCTTGATCATCTGAAGCAATGTGATTTTGAAGAAAATCTGGCTTTTTGTCATACCAAGCACCTCTCCAGCCTCACGCTGTCCAGCCGGCACGCCTTCGATTCCGCCGCGGAAAATAACAGAAAAATAACATGCATAGTTGATTGCAAACGCTACAACGGTTGCGGTAATACGTCCCGCTTCATTTCCACTCCAGATATTGTGGGAAAGCCAAAGTCCCGGGCCATAAAAAATAATGATCAGCTGCAGCATCAGCGGGGTTCCACGAATCACCCATACCAGAAGCTGTACAAGATAACGCAACGGCTTAAACTTACTCATAGAACCAAACGCAAGTATGAGTCCCAGTGGAAGTGCAAAAATCAAAGTAAGTATAAAAATTTCAAAGGTGGTCCAAAGACCACCCAGAAGTGACTGTGTAACTGTCCAAAACATCCTTTGTTCTCCTTAGTTCTCCGGTACAACAACAACCTGCGCATTGTTGCAGTATGCGTTCGTACATTCCATGGAAGAAGTAACTTCGTCTGTAAGTGTCATACCGTTCCATACAACGTCAATATTCTTTGACTCAAGTTCCATGGTCTTTGTATCCCAGTCGATTTCTACGAACTGTACATCGACACCTAACTTCTCGCCGACCACTCTGGCCATATCTGCATCAAAACCGATCCACTCATCGCCATCTTTGTAATCCATTGGCTCGAAATCTGTGATACCCACGATCAGTGTGCCTTTGTTCTTAATATATTCTACATCGCTGTCATCGGATGCTTCATACTTTGCATCCTTCTGCTCGATCAGAGATTCCTGTACGCCGTACTTCTTTGCGATCTCCTGCATAGATCCATCCGCATAGGTCTCAGCAAAAACTTCATTAATATAGGAAGCTAAGTCAGAACCTTTTCTGCATCCAACGCCATACTTCTCGGTTGTAAGTTCCTCTGTATGTACCATATTCGGATAGCTGGTTCCCTCTCCGATCATAGCGCCTGCCATCAGCAGATCAATGATGGCTGCATCCGATGTACCAGAAGCAACTTCCATCAGCGCATCAGCCTGTGAGGATACCGAATTGTATTTGAAACCTTTCTCCTTTGCGGCAGCCTCTCCTGCAGATCCTGCTTCTACGGCATATACCTTAGAATCATTATCAGCATCTCCACCTTTTGTTCCGCCACATGCCGTCATTCCCAATGCAAGACAACATACCAAAATTGCTGCAATTTTTCTCTTCATAAAATGTTCTCCTTTATTTATCGTAATCATGTTTTTGTATATTAGCACATTATCATACTAAAGTAAATACTCATATCACCTTAATTATTTAATTTAACCATAATGTAGTTTGATTTTTTCCTGTTTTCCATCATTTATTTACATCCATTCCTGTTCTGTGTTTTCTTGTCTTTTATTTTATATAATTTTTGTTATACTTTTTCCATCAATAATCCTCATTTAATTTTTGCTTTTCATACATTAATTTTATATATTATCTGTCAATTGCATGTATACCATTCATTTTTGTATATACGCACCATTTCTTATGCAAAAATGACGGCTTTCCACTCATTTTATCCATCCAAAACATTATACTAATTTCCTGTTTGTATTCTGTATACGCATCCGAAATGTTACGAAACTCACTTTTTGTTTATTTATTATGCACTCGTTTTTGTGCAGAAAAAAAGAGACATCTAAACGATGTCTCTTTTTTCTTGTGTCATTCTATCCATCTGTCCATTTCTGTTTCATTTTCGCTGTATATGTCAGATTTTAATTCTTGTTTTATTTTTGTAGTTTCTGTTTTTGTTATTCTTTTTGCAGTTTCTTATACGTTACTATAATTTAAATATTTCTTTATTCTGCCTTTTTCTCGTCATTTTTGAAAGAATCTTCGATAACACTTCTTAAGGTATTTGCCGACTCGTGTAGATTTGTAACTTCATCCTGATCCAGATCAATCGGCACCTTTGTTTCATATCCATCGTGGCCAACAATACACGGCATTGACAAAACAACATCCGAAATTCCATATTCGCCATGCATCATGGTAGAAATCGGAAGAATTGACTTCTCATCGCGGATAATTGCCTCACAGATACGTTTTACCGACATTGCAATTCCATAATAGGTTGCGCCTTTCTTTGAAATGATCTCGTAGGCACTGTGTTTTACTTCCTCCGCAATGCGCTCTGTTGCCTGCACATGATTGTAATGTCCACGCATCTCACAGAATTTATCCAGAGGAATACCGGACACATTCGCACTGCTCCACGCTGCAATCTCACTGTCTCCATGCTCTCCAATGATAAATGCATGTACGCTTCGGCTATCCACCCCCAGATGTTCTCCCAGATGATACTTTAATCGTGCACTGTCAAGCACTGTACCGGAACCGATGACGCGATTTTCCGGATATCCGGACAACTTTAATGCCGTATAGGTAAGAATATCTACCGGATTGGCAACGATCAGCAATATTCCACCGAAATCTCTCTTTGTGATTTCTGGAATGATTGACTGAAAGATCGAAATATTCTTGTGTACAAGATCCAGACGTGTTTCATCCGGTTTCTGGTTTGCGCCTGCGGTAATGACAATAATTGCCGCATCTGCTACATCATCATAATCTCCGGCATAAATTTTCATCGGACGTCCAAACGGGATTCCATGCGCGATATCATCCGCTTCTCCCTCTGCCTTGTCATGATTTGCATCGATCAGTACCATCTCGGTAAATAATCCACTCTGCATCAATGCAAATGCAGATGCGGAACCAACAAAACCGCATCCTACGATAGCCACTTTTCCCTGATTCACTTTTCCCATTCAATATCCTCCTTTGCATTACCTGTCTATTATTTTCTCAGCCATTCTGTGAAATTATCCACGATATAATCTGCATTTTCTGCTTTATCATTTTTCGGTGATATATTGGAATTGATGTAAAAGGTATCAAATTCCACTTGTTTTGCCCCGTCAATGTCACAGCGGCTGTCGTTACCAATAAATAATGTCTGTTTCGGCTTTAGCCCATGTTTGTTTTTCAACGCCTCAAAGAATCGGATGTCCGGCTTCTTTGTCTGAAAATCGGATGAAATAAAAATATCATCAAAATACTTTGCAATTTGAATTACCTGCATCTCATATGCTGTAAAAATGCGCTGTGCGTTCGAAAGCAGATAAACATTCTTGCCTTTTTTCTTTAAATTTTGCAACATTTCTATCGTTCCCGGATATACACGAATATATTCGGTCGCCAGCACCCGGAAAAACTGTCCTGCGTGTATTGCCAGTGTGTTGTCTGCCTCTACACCCTTTTCCATAAATAATGATTGAAATACGTCTGTAATCTCAATCTCCGGTGATGATTCATGTGCATAATGAGGATCATTCTCCAGCGATACCTTCAAATCTGCTTCTTTGCCTTTCACAAGCGTTTCGTAGCGTTTTTTTAATTCTTCCGCAGAATAGCATGCCCCGTAATACCCATAAAACAAAGCAAGCTTGTCCCATATCTCCTGCGATGATTCATCCGTGTGAATATCGACCAGTGTTCCATAGAGGTCAAACACGTAATTGTCGTATTTCTCCGGTAATATAGCCTTATTTAATTTTTCTCCCACTCTTTTTCTCCTCTTTTGTTCGTTATACCTAACCTGTTTTTATTATACCAAATATTGAATAATTTTAAATAGTAAAGTTTGCATTTTATTTCATGCAACGCATTTTATGCAAGTTTTTTTCTTAATTTTCCCAAAATATGCCGTTCCTGACGGGAAACCGCAACCTGATTTGTCCCCAGGATCTGTGCAACCTCTGCCTGTGTATGATTTTGCATATATCGCAGAGAAATCAGACGTACTTCCCCTTCATCAAGCTCATCCATCACCTGTTGTAACGCAATCCGGTTCAAAATAGGGCCTTCAAAAGGCTTCTTATCCTCCAGCTGATCCGCAATCGTCAATGCTCCCGCACTGTCCTCCCCTGCAACAGGCTTTGAAATCGACTCTACGCCAACCGAAGATTCCATCGCTACCACAAGATCTTCATAAGATAGCCCTGTTTCTCTTTGCAATTCCTCAAGTGTCGGATCTTTATTTTCCGTCTTTTTCATTTTTTCTTTGACAATTGCAATCTTTCTTGCGTTTTCCTTCACCTGACGGCTTATATGAATCATGTTATCATCCCGCAAAAAACGCCGGATTTCGCCCATGATCATTGGAACCGCATAAGTAGAAAACGTATATGGAAGTTTGGAATCAAATTTATCAATCGCTTTAATCAATCCAATTGCACCAATCTGCGTTAATTCCTCTTCCTCCACACCTCTTCCCTGAAATCGTTTTGCCACCATATAGACAAGCCCCATATTCTCCGACACGAGGGCATCTCTGATTTTCCGGTCTCCCTTTTGTGCCTCCACTATGGCTTTACGCCAGTTTTCCTCATTTGCATACTCCTTACTGTTCACTCTCCCTTTCTATGTATTTCCACATCACTACTTTCGTTCCCACGCCAAGCTGCGAGCACACTTCCACCTTGTCCATGAAAGCTTCCATAAAAGTAAATCCCATACCGGAACGCTCCAGTTCCGGCTTTGTCGTATAAAAAGGATTTCTCGCCTGTTCAACATCCGCAATTCCCACGCCGTGATCTTCCACCGTTACGATCAACTGTTGTCCCTCGCGGTCGCAACACAATTCCACCGAATCCTCCCTATTTTCATTTTCATAGCCATGAATGATTGCATTGGTTACCGCCTCCGATACAGCCGTCTTCACATCCGATATCTGTTCTAAGGTCGGATTCATATCCGTCATAAAAGCTGTTACCACCATTCTTGCAAGACTTTCATTTACTGATTTTGCATCAAACATCACCTGCATATGATTCTGTTCTGCCATAACTATTCCCCCTCTCCGCCGGCTTCCACCGGAATAATCTGCGCCAGGCCTGATTTATCAAATATTTTCTGTGCACGTTCTCCAAGATTTCTTGCACAGATTTCTCCCCTGTGCATATCCATGGTCTTTTTTCGCCCGATCAGGACACCAATCCCGGAGCTGTCCATAAAATCTGTCTCTGCAAAATCAAAAATCAGTTTTCGCACATGCCAGGAATCAATAAGAAAATCAATTTCCCTGCTGATTGTTTTTGCGATATGGTGATCGACTTCTTTTGGCATTGGTACCATCAGTTGTTCTTTTGTAATCTGATATTGTAATTCCATATTGCTCCTCCTCCCAATTTGATGTGGGTTCTTTCCTGCTTCCTTTTGCTGTATGGGAAATTTCTGTATAACGAGTTCCAAAAATTTGTCATACAGAAAAAAAGAGACCCCACAGCCTTATACCATGACGTCTCTTTTGTTAAATCGTTATTTTATTATGTCGCAATTATCCTTTATTCCTGTGCATCCACATAATTCTGTGAAGTTCTCGCACGTTCTGTTCCCGGATAATTATCTACCACATACTGGTAATACTGTTTTGCTGTCTCAAGCTTGCCATTCTTTCGATATGCCTGTGCCAGATAATATGCAGCGGAACCGTCCCGGAAGTCTTCCTGTTTCTTGACAACCTTCTTCAGATCCTTGATCGCATCATCATAATTACCTCTCTGGTAGAATCGGTATCCTTCCTGATACAGCTTCTCAAGATACTGTCCCTGCACTTTATCATTCAAATCATTATAAATGGTTTTTGAACTCTTTGACAGATAGGATGTATCCACTTTTTCCAAAGTCTCTCCCGTCGCAATCACATCATTATCCGCATAGGAAACATATGCCTTAAGCAATCGCTCGTAGGATTTGATCTGGTCTGCAACTTTTGCATTATTGTTTGTCTCTTCCTCAAGTTTATCCTGCAGATCAGAAATCTGATTTTCAAGATCTTTGATTTCCTGTCCTTTGGTCGAAATTGTATCGCTTGCGTCTGCGACCTGCGCTCTGGCATCTTCCATCGCACGGCTCCGCACATTCGGTACTACGAGAAATGCTGTCACAGCGGTACCAACCAACAATCCGATCACGATATATACCAGCGTTGCACCAATGGATGTCTCCTTGAAACGCTTCGGCATGATAATGGTCTCATTTCCACTCTGATAAGAGATCAGATCATCATTTTTTGGCTTTTTCGAAGGGTTTCTTTCCTTTAATCTAGTATTAACTTCTTTCAAATACCGCAGAGTTGTGGTATTATTTGCATCAATCTTCCCAGCATTGCGAAGTGTCTTCTTTGCCAGCTCCAACTTGCCATCCTGGATGTATAACAGTGCAAGAAGTTGGTGTCCCTTGACCAGTTTCGGGTTTAAAGACAATACCTTTTTCAACTGGATAATTGCAAGGTCTCTGCTGTCCTGTTTGCAATAATGTAAAGCCTGATTATATTTTTTAATAGTCTGATTTACCGCATCCAGCTGTCCCCGGTTCTTCTGAATCTCATCCAGGTAGCGGTTCGCAACATTGTTCTGTGGCTGATAGCTGCGGCTGATCACCCACTCGCTCAGCGCTGCAACCGTCTCACCCATTTCACAGTAAACCAGTCCCAGTAAATTTCTCGCATCAATGTTGTACTTATTAAATTTAAGACTGTTCTTCAGGCTGATGACCGCACTCGATAAATTACGTACGCTCGCCTGTTCCAGTCCTATGTTGTAATATGAATTGGAAATGCGTATCACTCGGTGAAACACTTCCAAGTCCGCTCCACAGGACGGACAGTGCCGCGCATTGCCAGCTTCCATTCCACATCTATAACAAATCATATGAACCTCTCTTATGTCTGCAATACTGCCTATCGGTTACCATTTTCTTTTACATCACGTAAAATTTCCGTGATAATATCGGTCACATCAGTTAAATCGTGATTATATATAGCAGATTCTGCTTCTTCCACTTCAAGACTCGGTTCGAAATTTTTCAATTCTTTCTCAAAATTTATCATTTTCGTTCTCCTTTTGCCCAGGCCGACACAATATTCTTTGTAACAGATGCCGCGAAGGATATCGCGACATCTGTTGGCATTCTTCATTATAATATAGTGACTTTTTTATGCAAGTAAATTTCTATAAAGTTTTTAGAAAAATATCGCAAAAAGCGACGTAATTCCTGCAAATCTACTTCATCTGGGCAAGACGCTGCTCAACCTGAGCCATCATCTGCTCATATTTTGCAAGCTTGTCTTTCTCTTCCTGTACTTTTTCAGGCTTTGCATTGTTTAAGAATTTCTCATTGGAAAGCATTCCCTTAGAACGTGCAAGTTCCTTTGTCAGCTTATCCTTTTCTTTGTTGAGACGCTCTTTTTCCTTCTCAAAGTCTACAAGATCTTCTAATGGAAGATAAACAACAGCGCCAGGGATCACAACAGATACCGCATCCTCTCCGATTCCGTTCTTGTCTGCCTGTACCGTAATCTCGCTTGCAGAAGCAAGATTTACGTATACTTCTTTGTTCTCTTCAAACGTATTGCGAAGATTTGCATCCTCAGAAGTAATGAACAGTTTTGCCTTGCGTGAAGGTGGAACATCCATCTCTGTACGGACATTACGGATGCCTTTTACGAGATCTTTGCAGTGCTCAATGGCAGCTTCCTCTGCCGGGAAATTCCACTCATCCTTGTATTCCGGCCACTTGGAGAGCATAATGGTCTCTTCCTCTGACTGTAATGTACAGAAAATTTCTTCTGTGATGAATGGCATATATGGATGAAGAAGCTTCAGTGCCTCTGTCAATACGGTCTTTAATGTCCAGAGCGCTGCGTTTGCAGACTGTGGATTTTCGTCCTTCTTGTAAGTACGGACTTTTGCGATCTCGATGTACCAGTCACAGAACTCATCCCAGATGAAATCGTACACTTTCTGTACGGCGATACCAAGCTCGAACTTGTCCATGTTCTCGGTTGCATCTTTTGCCAGTGTATTGACTTTGGAAAGAATCCACTTGTCTGCCGGACGAAGTTCATCCAATGCAGGCTCCTTAATCTCCATTCCATCCAGGTTCATCATGATGAAACGGGAAGCGTTCCATACTTTGTTTGCAAAGTTACGGGAAGCCTCAACACGCTCCCAGTAGAAACGCATATCATTTCCTGGCGCATTACCGGTAATCAATGTCAGACGAAGTGCATCTGCACCGTATTTGTCAATAACTTCAAGTGGATCGATACCATTTCCAAGTGATTTACTCATCTTACGTCCCTGGGAATCTCTGACAAGTCCGTGGAACAGTACGGTGTGGAATGGTGCCTTGCCCATCTGCTCATATCCGGAGAAGATCATACGGATAACCCAGAAGAAAATGATGTCATATCCGGTTACAAGTACGTCGTTCGGATAGAAGTAATTCAGATCTTCCGTCTTTTCCGGCCAGCCTAATGTAGAGAATGGCCACAGCGCGGATGAAAACCATGTATCGAGTGTATCCGGATCCTGTGTCATATGTGTGCATCCGCATTTTGGACACTTGCCCGGATTCTCGATGGATACTACCATCTCGCCACAGTCATCACAATACCATGCCGGAATACGATGTCCCCACCAGAGCTGGCGGCTGATACACCAGTCACGGATATTATCGGTCCAGTTGAAGTATGTCTTGTCCATACGCTTTGGAAGAAGCTCAATCTCACCGTTCTTTACACCTTCAACTGCCGGTTTGATCATCTCATCCATCTTTACGAACCACTGCTGTTTGATCATTGGCTCGACGGTTGTATGACATCTGTCGTGTACACCCACATTGTGAGAATGTGGTACGACTTTTACAAGAAGCCCTTCTTTTTCGAGATCGTCCACTAACGCTTTACGACACTCATAACGATCCATACCTGCATATTTGCCAGCCTTCTCGTTCATTGTAGCATCATCATTGATTACAACGATCTCCTCTAAGTTATGACGCTTTCCAACTTCGAAATCGTTCGGGTCGTGTGCCGGTGTGATCTTTACACAACCGGTTCCGAACTCTTTGTCTACATAAGAATCTGCAATTACCGGAATCTCACGGTCCGTCATTGGAAGCTTTAATGTCTTTCCAATAATGTCCTGATAACGCTCGTCATCCGGATTGACTGCCACTGCAGTATCACCAAACAAAGTCTCCGGACGTGTGGTAGCGATCTCTACAAATCGTCCTTCTTCTCCGACTACCGGATAATTGATATGCCAGAAAAAGCCATCCTGTTCCTCATGCTCAACTTCCGCATCGGAAATAGAAGTCTTACATACCGGACACCAGTTAACGATACGGGAACCCTTATAAATCCATCCTTTATCATAAAGCTTTGTAAATACTTCCTGTACGGCATGGGAACATCCCTCATCCATGGTAAAACGCTCACGCTGCCAGTCTGCGGAAGAGCCAAGCTTACGCAGCTGCTTTACGATACGTCCGCCGTACTCTTCTCTCCACTCCCAGCATTTTTCCAGGAACTCTTCACGTGTCAGATCTGCCTTGTTGATTCCCTGCTCCTTCAGACTCTGGATTACCTTAACTTCTGTTGCAATTGAAGCATGGTCTGTACCAGGCTGCCATAACGCATTGTAGCCCTGCATTCTCTTATAACGAATGAGAATATCCTGCATGGTATTGTCCAATGCATGGCCCATATGGAGCTGACCGGTAATATTTGGTGGTGGCATTACAATTGTAAAAGGCTTTTTGCTGCGATCTACTTCTGCATGAAAATAGCCGTTGTCCTCCCACTTCTTATAGAGACGATCCTCAATATCTTTTGGATCATAAGTCTTGCTTAATTCTTTGCTCATGATATCTTCCTTTCCTTAATAAATGGTCAATGATGCATCTTAGATGCATCACATTTGTAGAACATCGTCCCATGATAGTTTGCCTTCGGCAAAGGGACGACGCTGCATGATGCATCTTAGATGCATCACATTAAAAAGCCCTCTGTACAGAAAAAGCTTTCTGTACAAAGGGCGAAATTGTTCGCGGTACCACCTTTGTAATACTCATCATGTCCGTTAACGGGGACGATCCGGGAATATCTGTGGAACAATGCATGCACCTTTCTAAATATTCCAGCTCCGAAGCTACCTTCCACACTGCATCCTGCGAATGTCTCTCAGCCGCTGAACATTCTTCTCTTTCAGGAATTCCATATGTACTCCTCTTCCTCTTCACTTTCTCATATAAAATATATCTTACTTGCGGCACGCTTGTTTGTCAAGATGCATTTTCTTCATAAATTCCGTTGTAAATATCATGAAACAACTTCTGGTCATCTGCACTAATATCATAATAGAAAGATGTTCCTTCTTTTTCTATTCGTACAACTGTATATTCTTCTGTCTCAATTAATTCTAATGAGTATTGTAACTCCTCATCTGTATAAACGTTCAGTTGTGTGCATCCTCCCTCATACGACAATCCATCCTCCGCTTTTGGCAGTTCATTCATATTATTTTCAGAAAGCCGGGAGAGCATTCCTTTTATATCATGAATCTGTTCCTCTTTGGAAGAAAAGCACTCTTTTCCAAGCACATAGGCTGAAATCTTATTAACCTCTTTGAAATTTAATTTGTCCATTTTTTTCTCGCTCTCGGTTGTCATGGATGTTTTCGTGTCCTGCGATGATCCTGGCGTAACATTGTTTGCACATCCGCCAAGACACATCACTAATAGTAAAATAAATATTTTTCCACTCCTGATTCTTTTCATCATAGTGATCACCTCCTCAAGTGAACCATACCACATGATTTGATCATATGCCATTTGATGTTGAAACTCGTACACTTTTTGTAGAAATTCAGTTTATTTAGGCAAAAAAGTCCTCACAGCCAATCATAGCGGAAGGATAATTACTACTTTAAATAATTCGTTTGTATTTTCTATTTCCATCATTCCATCATACTTTTCAACCGATTTCTGTATGCTAAGAAGTCCAACACCATGTCTCTCCTTATCCACATTCGATGATTGAATATTGCCATTCTTATAAATAATTTTTCCATCGTATGTATTAACAACTACAATCATTAAACATTTCTTGTCATATCGAATGCTGATATTTATTTGCCTTTTTCCAAGTTGCACTCTTGTGCAAGCATGAATTGCATTGTCAATAAGATTTCCTAATATAGAGCATACATCTACTGATGCTACATTCAGACTTGAAGGAATATTACATTGCAATGTCACTGGTATCCCAGCTTGTTCTGCTTCGAAAATTTTATAATTTAATATACTGTCTATATTAATATTACCAGTATCCGCATAATTTTTTGTCGATTCATTTGCGCCAATTAAATCATCGATATGTTTATTTACGGCCTTTATATTTCCACTTTGTGCAATTGCCTGAAGTGCGCAAAGTTGATTTTTCAAATCATGACGCAGGACACGCACTCCTTCCATTGATGATTTCATCATTGCAATTTGCATTTGAAAATACTCATTCTGCTGTAATGTCAAAAGCATTTGTGTCTTATTTTCAGCCATCAGAATCATTCGATCATATAAATAAAATGTTCCAATATTAATTAAAAGAAGTAAGGAAATGCAAACGAGTAGTGGAATCATACTAAACTTTCCGTACTCAAATAACAATATCAAAATAACAATTGATGAAATTGGTAACAATAATACATTCAACCAATACTCTGTTGGTATATCCAAACCTCTTTTTAAATTTCGAAATCCAGACAGCACAGCCACCAAAACAAACGTAAGGATTCGAATAAGAAGGATTCCAAAAACAGATGCATATTGGCTATTCTTTAGCAAATGAAAGTCAATGTATCCAGATATCAGCACCACTATCATCTCAATACATAACAATGATAAATAAATTAACACAACCGAAAGAAGTCTCTTCTTCATTGTTGTATGATAATTAAATGTAAGTAAAAAAAGCATCACTAAATTACTCATCATTAAAATTACCGGGATATAGAAAAACAAGTATACAATTGTACTTATTGCAAAATATGCAACATAAGAAAAAATTTCTGCTATTACACTATCTTGTCTCTCTACGAAAAAAATTTTTTGAAATTTATAAATTATAAAGGTAAAAAATATATTTGTTATAATATATACTGCATCATATAATTCAATTTTCATATATCACAGATTTCCTTCGTATACTGTAACTGCCTTGCTCTTACAACTTTACGCTGACTTTGACTGATAGGAAGTATTTGTTGATTCGACATCTTTACTTTCTTCGTTCCAACTTCAATCACATGTAAATAATTCACCAAATATGACTTATGTATCTGTATGAAATCGCTTTTTGCTAATTGTGTCTGAACTTTCGCAAGTGTAGAATAAAATATTGCATCACCAGATTGAGTAACCATTCTGACCGTTCGATTTCCAGATTCAAAATATAAAATATTTTTGATTTGTTCTTTATAATCGGCATGTCCTATTCGATATAGAAAAATTTGTCCTGCTCCCGGATATAACTCCAGCAGCAGTTTCAATAACTTATTAATCTTCACCTCATCTATTGGTTTCTCCAAAAAATTCATCGGTCGTATATCAAACAGTTCCATACAGTACTTTGTCTGTGCCGAAATATATACAATCTGTACTACTTGATCATTCTGTTTCTCACGAATAAATTTTCCGACTTCCACACCATTTATATCGCCCAACTCAATATCTAAAAAAATAATATCAAATGAATGTTCCGACTCTATAAACCGACACAGTTCTTTCCCCGTTAGAAAAAGTTCCACATCCATTGCAACAGCTTCTTGCCGTGAAAATTTTTCAACTATTCTTTCAATCTGTGTACAGATTGCTGATTCATCATCACAGATTGCAACTTTAATCATACCCTCACCCTCTCTTATAACAGGCATTTACTATATTTTTAGGCGAACCTTCTTTACCCAATTATAGGATAGAATAGCCTGGTTTGCAATCACCTTTTATTATCATTATATGATTAAAGGGTCAAAAGGTAGCATCGATGCATGCTTGCATGCAATTCGATGTATACCTTAGTGACCCGCACTACACCGAGAAAGTAGCAATTTACTGCTGAAACGCAGAAAATTAGCGGATTTCGAGGTGGAGTCAGATTACGGGAATGCGTAGCATGTAGTAATCTGATTAATCATAAATGAGGGGCAAAATACCTTTTGACCCTCATATCATTATATACACAAAAAGGTCACCCAAAGAAAATCTGCTTCACCTGTAATACGGATTCACAATTTACTTCGTGTGACCTATAACTTACTCTAAAATTTTAGTATTCAAAACTTCATTATAATTATACCAAAAACAACACCATCTAAATCTCTTCCTCTGTCATATCCTTCTCACGATTGAACAGGTCGTAAATACACGGAATCACAATCAGTGTGAGTATTGTACCATAGACCAGTCCACCGATCAGTGTGATTGCCATCGGGCTCATCATATCGGAGCCGTCTCCGATGCCAAGTGCCGTCGTCAGCATTGCAAGAACCGTTGTCAGTACCGTCATAAGGATTGGACGCACACGGGTCTTTCCGGATTCGATGATTGCTTCCTTTTTGGATGCTCCTGCACGTCGCGCCTGATTGATATAATCGATCAGTACAATACCATTGTTTACAATCAATCCCGAAAGCATGATAAATCCAAGCATTGCAAGGACATTGATCTCCTGTCCGGTCAGAAGCAATGCGATAAATCCACCGGTAAAGGCAAGTGGAATGGAGAACATAATGATAAACGGCGAAAGCAGGGACTGGAACTGTACCACCATAATCAGGTAAATAAAGATTACTGCGAGTACCAGCATCAGTACGAGCTGTTTCATGGACTCATTGATTGTCTCGTCCTCACCGGTCATCTCTACTTTATATCCATCCGGAATATCCAGTTTGTCAATGGCTTTCTGCAGCTTGTTGCTCACCAGTGTCACGTTGTGATCTTCATCCACACCGCAGGATACTGTAATGTAACGCGTCTGCGCATCACGGCTGATTGTGCTCAATGTACTTGTCTCTTTCATCTCGCAGATTTTCGTGAGCGGAATCTCTTTTTCTTTTCCGTTTTTATTCGTATAAGAAAAAGTCATATCCTTAATATCCGAAAGTTTTGTATCCGCCTGCTCCTCGGTCTGTACATAGACTTTGTAATCTTTGATGTCTGTGGTGATTGTCGTTGCCGTCTGGCTGTCTGCCATCTTTGCACTGACAAGCTGATATACCTGTGCTACGGTAAGTCCGTATTTTGCTGCCTTTTTCTTGTCTACCGAGATGGTAAGCTGCGGTTCGGAATCTTCCATACCGTCATCAATATCAATTGTGCCTTTGGTATCTTTCATGACATCGGCAACTTCACCTGCCAGCTTCTGCAAAGTTTCAATATCATTTCCCTTGATACGCACAGACAAACCGCTTCCAAAATAACTGCTGTAATCCATGGAAGAAGTATTCGTAGATACCTCACAGTCGAGATCCTTTGTCTTTTCTGTGATGGTATCTGTGACATCGGAAACTTTCACATCCGTATCCTCATCAAGAAGAATGTACATGCTTACACTGTCGTTTCCGCCACCCATAAGGGAAGTCGTTGAATTTCCTCCTGCCATGGCACCAACGGTATCAATGCCCTTGATATCCGAAATCCGCTCCATTACCTGATCCGATGCCTCGGTAAGTTCCTGGAAGGTCAGCTTTTCTCCCTCTTTTGCAGAAACTGAAACCGAAATCTGGTTGGTTTCCATATCCATATCCATAAAATTCAAACCTTTGGATATGCTGAGTGCTGCACTCGCAGCCAAAAGCACAACTGCAACAATAAGTACAATCGGCTTAAAACGCAGACACCATGCCAATGCCCGTCCGTACCATTCCTTCATGGCATCAAACCACGGATGACGGATCTCTTTGGTACGGCGCAATGTCACAGAAGACATTGCCGGCACGAAAGTAAGCGCTACCACAAGGCTGGCCACCAACGTATATGCAATGGTCAAAGCCAGATCAACGAACAGCTGCCGCGTAATGCCCTCGGTAAAAATAATCGGCGCATAAACGCTGACAGTAGTAAGTGTCGATGCAATGATTGCACCCGTTACCTGTTTGGAACCTTCCACAGCCGCCTTTTTGATCGAATAGCCCTCTCCTCTGAGACGGTAGATATTCTCGATGACAACGATGGAGTTATCCACCAGCATACCGATACCAAGCATCAGACCGGACATGGAAATAATATTTAACGTAATTCCGGTAAAATACATGAGTACGACCGCCGCCACAACCGAAAGCGGGATTGAACATGCAATGACAATGGTCGGCTTGATATCTTTTAAGAACAATAACAATACAAGGATTGCAAGCAGCGCACCCCAGAGCATATTCTGCATTACGCTGTTTACGATCATGTCAATGTAAATGCCCTGATTCATCAACACACTCAGATGCAGATTGGAATCTTCTTTTTCCAGAGATTTGAATTTCTCCAGAATACGGTCCGTCACTTCTCCGGTAGAATATCCGGTCTGCTTTTCCATCGAAAGCATAATGCCCGGATTGCCGTTGATCACGGCATAGGTTTCATCCGAGTTATCCGTCACGGTTATATCCGCTACATCGGACAGACAGATGGTTTCGACTCCGTCAATTCCCATATCGATCAACGGAAGTTCCTTAAGATCCTCGACGTCTTCCACGGCATCGCCTACACGGACAAGATACTGTGTATCCCCATCCATCGCATAGCCTGCCGGCATATCAAAGTTCTGTGCTGCCAAAAGGCTTGTAATCGTGTCTGCACTGAGCACTTTGTTCAAATCTGCCGAATCATACGCACTGTCTTTTGCATCGTCGAGTTTGGTCTGTGCTTCTTCTAAGGCTGACGCGGCACTTGTCAGTTCCGCAGAGCTTGCGCTTACTTTCAGCGCGGTAAGTGACGCATTTGCATTCAATGTATCCAGTGCAGAGGAAAGGCTGACCTTGCCACTCTCCACCTTCTTTTGTGCACTCTCAATGGTTTTAATTCCGGTATTTACCTGTGTCAGAAGCTTGCCGACTTCTGCGGAAGCAGCCGGAAGGTCTTCGTATGTATTTACGGTAATTCCAAGCGAAGACAATGCCGCGAACTGTTCTTTCACTACTTTGTTCAGCTGCTTGATCTGTGCTTTCATCTCTTCGCTTTCTGCAAGCTGCGGATTGTCCTTGAGCACAGAGACAATTCCCGTATATGCATCTGACTGCATAAAAGTCTGAATGCCTGATTGAATCTGTGACAGAGATTTCTGCTGCTTTTTCAGATCGGCCAGCTGATTCTTTAAATCTTTCTCGGTCTTTAACAGTTCCTGCTGCTTGTCCATCGTCTGATTGATGGCATCCGTCAGCTGATCCGAGCCTGTATTGATCGAAGACTGTCCGTCTTCTACCTTCTTTTTGTTGGCATCAATTTCTTTCTGGGATTTTGCGAACTGCTTGTCAATGCTTTTCTGCACCTTTTTGTTTAATGCATCGATCTTGTCCTGATCGAGTGTTACCTGCACACTCTCCTCTAACTGTCCGGTCGTGGTAACCGATGCCACACCCTCAAGACTTTCAATTGCCGGAGAGAGTTCATTTTCCACATATTCGGACAATTTTGCAGCATCCATGCCATCCACATCCACCGCTGCTGCCAATACCGGAAGCATATCCGGATTCACTTTCATGATCATCGGTGTTCCGATGGAATCATCCCACTGGCCGGAAATCTGATCGAGACTCTGCTGAATCTCAATGACCACCGAATCCATGTTTGCATTCTGCTCATATTCAAGTGTTACAATGGAATAGCTATTGTAAGAAATAGAACTGATATTTTTGATGTTAGAAGTGGTCGCCATCGCCGATTCGATCGGTGCGGTCACATCACTTTCCACCTGTTCGGGACTTGCTCCCATATCCGTCGTGATGACAAGTGCGTACTGGAAACTCATATCCGGCAACAGGTCTGTCGTCATTTTTGACAAAGAGACCACGCCAAGAACGATCACCAGTACCACTGCCACCAGCACGGTATAGGGACGTTTTACACTATACTTTGAAATCATGCTTTCCTCCTGCTATTATATGATTAATGACTCTTTCATCATTATAAAGAAATAAATCCTTATTTTACAAGAGAAACGCCCAAAGCTTTATACTTTTTTAATGAAAAAACATCCGGCAAATCTGCTTCTTGCAAATTCGCCGGATGTCTTTTCGCTATACATCTTCTGCACTGTCCTCTTCATCTGCAATCGCTGCAGATGCACCAGATACAGCCGCAATCACCGCGATGACCGCTCCCAATACTGCGACACCTATGATTGCTGCCAGAAAAATGAAAAACCCCGTTTCTGACATATGTTCCATCTCCTATTCTGAAATTTTGCCTTTTATCTATACAAATTCTACCACAGAACGCATGTCATCTCAACGCTATTTTCATTAATCGATCGCTTTTTCTCCACTTTCTCGTGTACGGATCTTTAATGCACTGCGCAATTCGTAACTGAAAATTTTTCCATCTCCGACCTCGCCGGTAAAAGCGGCTTTCTGAATCGCATCGATGGTTGCCTTTTCCCATTCTTCCGAAGTTACAACGATCTCAAATTTAATCTTTGGCTGCATGACTACATCTACTTCCGTACCACGGACACGCTTTTTGTAACCGCGCTGCGCGCCACATCCCATCACCTGGGACACAGTAATTCCATTCACCTGGATGCCGCTCAATGCGTCTTTGACATCCTCAAACACTTCTTCACGCACAATTGCTTCTACTTTTATTAACATATGGCATATTCTCCTTTTCTATTCCGCTCTCTTTATGAATCCAGTCCGTTGAAGGTCGGATAAGCACTTTCTCCGTGCTGTGAAAGATCCAGACCAACTTTCTCGGCCTTTTCATCTACACGCAATTCTGTAAAGAGACGAACAACGCCAAGACAGATCAATGTACCTGCGATTGCTACTGCCAATGTTACCACAATTCCAATAATCTGTGCAACGAACAGGTGATAGTCGCCATAGATCAGACCATCCCATTTTGCAACTCTGTTGATGGATTTCTTTGCAAAAATTCCGGTGGCAATACCGCCCCAGACACCGCCGATACCATGGCATCCGAATGCATCCAGCGCATCATCGATTTTGAGTTTTCCTTTCAGCAGTGAAATCGTAAAACAGCAGATCGGGCTGACCAGCGCTCCGATAATGATTGCCGACCAGATTGGAACAAATCCTGCTCCCGGTGTAATTGCCACAAGTCCCACAACAAGTCCGGTAGATGCGCCGACAAGCGTCGGTTTTCCATCTTTCATCACATCAATAAAAATCCAGGAAAGCATTGCGCTCGCACTTGCAAGTGCTGTTGTCATAAATGCATGTGCTGCCAGACCATTCGCTCCCAGTGCACTTCCTGCATTGAAACCAAACCAGCCAAACCATAAGATAAAAGCGCCCAGTGCCACAAACGGAATATTGTGCACACGGTATGCCGTATTTTCATATCCTCTTCTTCGTCCAAGAATAAGCGCAAAAACCAACGCACTGACACCAGAACTGATATGTACGACGTTTCCTCCTGCAAAATCGACCGAACCGATTTCTGCAAGGAAACCGCCCTCGCCCCAAACCATATGAGCCATCGGATAATAAACAACCACTGACCATAGCGCGATAAATAAGAACAACGCTTTAAATTTCACACGCCCAACCAGTGAACCTGTAATCAAAGCCGGTGTGATCATTGCAAACATCATCTGAAATGCAACGAACACAAGATGTGGAATTGTTGCAGCATATGGTCCGGCTTCATCCATTCCAATCCCGCTTAATCCAAACCAGCGGAAGTCACCGATAATTCCTGCATGATCGCCCCCAAACGAAAGGGAATAACCAAACAGAACCCACATCACAACGGATAATCCCATGATCGCCACACATGCCATCATCGTATTTACCACATTTTTTCTTCTGACCAGACCTCCATAAAAAAACGCCAGACCCGGTGTCATAAAAAACACCAGAGCTGCACAAATCATCATAAAACCAGTATCTCCTGCACTCATTTTCCAATCTCCTTTCCTTGAACATCAGCCCGTACAAAACTTGACACTATTCATTAAGTATACATACAACGCAAAAAGGCGCCAAAAGAATGTTTCCATTCTTTTGACACCTTTGTCGATGTAATCATAGCAAACTTTATACTCCAATGCAAGAACTTTTTATCTCTTTTTTGTCCCTTTTTTCAACAATTTTTTTTTTTTTTTTTTTTTTTTTTTTTTTTCGGGCAAAGCATACTCCCTAAGTACTATTTTCCTAATTCGTAAAAGGCAACTGCACTGGCCGCTGCCACATTAAGTGAATCCACTCCGTGGCTCATCGGTATGCGCACCGTATAGTCACATTGTGCCAGTGTCTCGTCTGCTAATCCCTCTCCCTCGGTTCCCAGCAAAATTGCAAGTTTATCCACTTCATGAAGTCTTTTATCATCAATTCCAAGAGAATCTTCCCGAAGTGCCATAGCAACAGTCTGAAAGCCCATCTGCCGCAACTGTTCCATGTCTTTTGGCCAATCGCCCGCCTTTTCTCCGATATAGGTCCACGGTATCTGAAATACCGTCCCCATGCTGACACGGATTGCACGGCGATACAGCGGATCACTGCATGCAGGGGTCAGCAGCACTGCATCCATATTAAGGGCCGCAGCCGAACGAAAGATTGCCCCCACGTTCGTTGGATTCACGACATTCTCAAGCACCGCGATACGCCTTGCGTCCCTGCAGATTTCCTGCGGTGTTTGAAGCTTCGGCCGATACATGGCACAGAGCATTCCCCTCGTCAGCTGAAAACCTGTCAGTTTTGTCAGTACTTCAAATTCTGCCACATATACCGGGAACTCTTTATTTGTACTACTGCACATCCGAACAGCCTCTAACGCTTCGCCCTCCGTCTTTAGCTGTCTTTTCTCCATCAGCACAGAAACCGGCACACATCCGGCGTCCAATGCCCGCATGATCACTTTCGGACTCTCTGCGATAAACATCCCCTTTGTGGGGTCTGCACGGTTGACAAGCTGATTCTCCGTCAGTCTTGCATACACATCAAGCTCCGGCGCTTCAAAATCTTGAATTTCTATCACATTTATCATTTTTTCTTCCCATCATTGAACATCATCCCATGCAAAAGTTGCTATTAGTGAATGGGCTGACACTATCCTGTAAAACAAAGTTCCTAAACTGATATACTTAAAAAAGATATGCATATTTTTCCATCTGTATAAACATGATTGTTTCCACTCTTTTCCGGATAGCTGTATCATATATCTTTGCATTGTTCAACAGTCTGCTGACATCTTTTTTTGTAAATGAAAACTTCAAATTATATCCATATAAATTTTCAGAAACATCCAATTGTTCATCAAAATCCCTGCTTATTGTTTTCGCCTTTACTTCTTTGATCAATGAATACACATCTTCTCCCATTGGATAATCCATAGTTGTATCGGATAGCAAACCCGCTCCGTGGTCAAAAACAGGACAATATGCAAAATCGCCATCTTCATTCATCAGCACGGCAATATTATGCATATGGCGATCTTCGTTCAAAAACAATGCATCAATGGTGAATAACTGATTCATGTAAATTCCAAAATCTTTCAACCCTGTTATTTTCTCCACTTGATTTGTCAGAAACAACAAACGCTCTGTCACATCATGTATTTTCCAGATACTCTCGCTCAACCGCTTCCCATACATTGAATGAAAAAGTCTCTCCAATGTAATAATCTGCCAGTCTCCCTGCAAAAAATCTTGGCTTTTTGCCCCATTATATATCATTTTATGATATCGAATTTGTTCTAGATCATATAAAACAAATTCCTTTTCCTTCAATGTCGACTGGCTGAGCAACTGCGAAATCATATATTCTGAAAGTCCTTCATACCCGGTATAATCTGCTTTGTACCAGATACCATCGTTCTCCCATTTTAACTGGTTTCCTTTTGAGGAATTTCTATTCTGCAGTTTTTCATTTTGTTGAAACAGTTCTATCATCGTCCATCCTTATCCAAAAATCATCCTCTGCCATCCGCCCCTGTGTTTTTTGAATGATCATATAAGGATCATAGAATGGCACATTCAATCTCTCAAGTTCTAACTTTATCTTGTCCCTTGTTCTTGGAAAACATCTGGATTCCAAAAATTCTTTGTAATCTTCTATATCCGGTTCCACAATATTTCCAAAAGCGGTAAACATCACATTGTCTGCATAATTTTTTATCCGCACAATCTCCTTTACCTCATCCACATCAATGAGTGTGCATATTTTATCCTTGTACATATACCACATGCGCACAGGTAATTCTTTCGGAGGTATTTCCAGCCGGACCACATAATCCATATTCTGTTTCAGCATCTCAACCAATAAAACGATCGGTCCTTTTACTTTTGCACCTTCTTTTTCCCACCGCTCGACTGTCGGTTTGGAACTTCCTGTCAACCGGGCAAATTCACTTTGGGTAAGATTCATCTTTCTTCGCACTTTTTTAATTTCATTGGATGTAACATATTCATTTACGGCAAATTTTTTTTCCCCCATTGTTTCCTCCATGCATGCCACATATCCTATCTATTTTCATACAATAACATAAATAAATAACGGCGTAAACAAAAAACATCAAAATGATTACTTTTTTATTTATTCAGCAATCATTTTGATGCTTTTGTTATCATTCTAACCCTGTTTATCTTTTGTCTGCTCATTTATATGTCGCCTCTTTATAAAACTTATCCGTGCATCTATGCCGCTACACATAAACGCCAACCGGAATCAGATACTTCAGATAACGCATGACCGGAATATATGCTCCCGCATCCCAGAATACCGGACACATGATTGCTGCAATTACCATCATAACGATTCCGTATGCAAGAAATCCTTCGGTGCTGCCTGGAATTTTTGCACACAACGCCGTCCATATTATAGCATACGCAAGAAATATTACAAATGACAGCAGTTCCTGCCACAGACTTCTTGCCTGTGGAGTGGTCAGCAACAGGAAAATTCCTGCCACGGCCGGAATCGTCACGGCCGCCAGCTCCTGTACACACGCAAACATAAAACGTTCCCGGTTTGTAAAGGCATGCTGCACCCATGCCCCTTTCGGTTCATATCTCTTTGCATTTGCAAAATACATCATTCCAAGAAGAAAGATTGCAAATATTCCATGCACCGGATATGTACCATGATTGTCCTGTACTTTCTTCACTTTCGTATCTACCAGAACAATATCCGTATAGAAAAAATCACTCTGCAAAAAATCATCGCTTGATTTTTGCATTTTTTCAAGACGCTTTTGATCCTGCGTTGTAAAGATTTCCTTTTCACTTTGTGCTAACAATTGTCCGCTGTACTCCCTGAAGAAAGCCGCAAAAAATGTTTCTTTTGCAACTTCTCCCTTGGTGGTAAACGGATTGGCGATATACGTCACACATTTTCTCCAGTCATCCCGCCGAACCCTTTCTGTGAAATCACTTTGCATAAGAAATCCACATTCCAGTTTGCCGGACTGCACTTCCTTGTACATTTGTTCCTTATCCGGAAAAATCACAAATGCAAACCGGCTGTGCGAATTTTTCAAATCTTCACACAATGTTCTCTCCATGCTCCCATCCTGTTCACAATACAATCCGATCGTCATCGTCTTCACGGACGGCATGTGGATTCCCTGAACAACCAGCAGAAGCAGAAGCAGCGCGGCTGTCATAAGCCACGCTGTGATCTGTTTTGTATTTCGCTTTAACAAAAGTCCATACCATATGATTACTTTTTGCATACACTCACCATTTCCGTCAAAACCAACTGTTTCCAAAGAAAAGCTCTAAACTGTACCGGTTCAAATGATACAGCGGCGTCCAATGACTGATCTGTTGTACGAATTTCGGCAGATAATCCACCGGGACCAGCATGCCGGATGCAAGCACCATAAGAACTTCCAGCGCCAGCAGCACAAGCAACCCTTCCGTCGATTTTCCTGCAATGCAATAGATCAGATGATATCCAACCGCAAACAACAGGCAAAGCAGATACAATCCCGGCAGAACACGCACATCCCAAAAAAGAAATGAGATTTCCAGCTCATACGTAACGATGCAGCCGATTCCATATGCCAGAAAAGCCAGAAGGAACAACACATTGGTCATCGCCATGATTTTGCCGAAAGCAATCCTGCCTGCTCTCATGCCATACAGGGAAAGTTTCTGCTCCACCACCTTTGTCCCGCCTGTATACAATCTAGCGAAACATAGACCGGTAAACAATAAGACCAGTATCAGTCCTGTCGAAAAATAATACTGCTTTTGCTCATATTCCCCAAACGGCGAACAGACCATTGAATCATACAGTCCCGTGCGGGTCAATGCAGTCTTCAGATAATTCGTTGCAACTTTCAGCCCGATATCCTGGTATGCAATCTTTGTGTTGCCATACTGCGCCTGTTCCAACACGGCAGACACACCGGCCTCTGCCGTCCACAGAATCGAGACACCATCCTGCAACAGTTCCTGAAATGTCTGCAGACTGACATCCGACTCCTTGGGAACACACAATCTTACAAAAGAATCGTTTCCCTCATCCAGATCCTTATAAAAATGTTCCGGGAAAATCAATACCGCCTGCACCGTTCCCTGCGCGAGCTGTTCCATCGCCACAGGTTCATCCACATAATGCATCCGACAGATGCTTTTTGTACTTTGCATGGCAGATGCCAGACCTGTTAGAAGGCGCAATTCTTCGCCCTTTTCTTCCGGAATGACAACTGCCACGTCTACCGCATTAAGCACCTTTGCATCACGAAATGCCGCGCTGCATGCAAGCACTGCCATACCAAGCAAAAGAACCATGCATATAAAATACCGGAAAGACTTTATAAAGACGGCAAGCGCCTTCTTTTGTTCCATGCATAAGTATCGAAAAAACATCCTATTTCTTACAGCTCATCGCCCTCATCATAATTGTAGTCGTCGTAATTGTAGTCGTCATAGTTGTAATCATCGTCACTGTTGTCATCACCATAATCATAGTTATAATCGCCATCATCATAGTTGTAATCGCCATCATCGTAGTTATAATTGCCATCATCATAGTTGTAATCACCATCATCATAATTATAACCGTCACCATAACCACTGTTGTCTCCACTGATTCCATAAACTTCCTGAACCAGTGCCTGAAGCTCCTCCTCGGATGCGTTTCCGATATCAAACGTTTCTCCGCTGAATTTCTGAAGCTCTGCGCCTTTTTTCACATCCAGTGAAATGTTGACACCAGCACCTTCCATGGTCAGTTTCAAACCATCGCGTTTACCTTCCAGTGTACCGCTGACAGAACCCTCATCTTCGATATCCAGTGTGTATTCTCCTGATTTGAAATCATAGGTCAGCTCTCCGACTTTATTTCCTTCCAGCGATAAACTGGTTACTTCTTCATTTCCATTTACACTTCCGGAAATTTTCAGCACAGACTCACCACACGAAATCAGCTCCATGTTCTGTGTTCTTCGGTCTCCGCCCTTGAAAAGTATCTGTATATCCTGATCCTCCTTGGATGGTTCTACCGCTTTTATACATGCCAGCTTATTCTTATAAATGTAAAAAGTGATATCAAGATCCGGCATCTCTTTAAAGGCGTCTCTCAGCTGAGCAAACGACTCTTTGTAATCATCGTAATCAGATCCTGTTACGGCCTGATCCAGAAGATCTCCCATCTGGGCATCCATATAATCCTCAAAAATATCCACACATTCGATCATATAGTCTGATGTGATCGTTGTCTTATAACCTGCACACTTGCGGTCTTTTCCATCTACTTCGAAAGACTCTTTGTCTGTGGATTCAAATTCCAGTTTCTTGTACATCTCAGAATATTTTTTGCTGAATTCTAAAGCATTTTTCTTCTGCTCTTCGTCCGAAAACATCTGCTTGCAAAGCTTATCAAGCGTTTCTACATTGTCGGCCCCCATAGAATCTACAAGATAACCACTTTTCTTCTCGTTGTAATTGTATGTATAAATCTTGTCACCCAAAAGCGGTGCAGATAATTTGATTTCATCTTTATCAATACCCGCAAGGAATTCTACGTCGGAAAGTTCCGGTCCCTCAACACTTCCGGAAATCTGCTTTTCGTTATCCTTTTCTGCATAAGTTGCCTGAACACTGTAACCTTCCGCCTCACCCTTGATGTCAATGGTATAAGCCTTGGAACTCATAACACTCAGTCCGGATAAAGCTTCCATCACGTGGGAAGACTCGCTGAATGTATTCGCTGTAGCTCTCAGTACTTTGTTGGATTTGCTCAGGAAAAATCCGCTCTGCACTCCTGCAAAAACCGTACCGGCTCCTGCGACAACAACAACGCCTGCCACGATACCGACAATCAGTCCGGTTTTTTTCTTTTTCTTTGGTGGCTGCTGCAACGGCATTCCTGTCATCGGATCAAATGCCATCTGTGGCTGCGGTTGTACCGGTGTCGGATTGATCGGCTGTCCCGTCATCGGATCAAACTTCATCTGTGGCTGCTCCGGTGTCGGTGCCGGGTTGATTGGTTCTCCTGTCATTGGATCAAAATTCATTGCCATTTTCATAATCTCCTTTTCTTTTCAGAACATCCCTTTCAAATGATCTTCATGTTCTTTTGCTGATATATGTCTTGATTTCTTCCAGCCTCTTTTGTGGATCTCTGCTCAGCTCCCACATCTGCCCATTATCCATCAGCAGACAGCGATCTGCAAACACAATTTCCTGTTCCTCGTGGGAAGTCATGATAATCGTGCCATTCATCTGTTTGTACCTGGAAAGCCATGCTAAAATACTTTCTTTATAATAAATATCCAGAGCCGCCGTTGGTTCGTCCAGTAGCAAAACCGGTGGAAGCTCCATAAAGGCACACGCAATGGCCAGTCTCCGTTTCATTCCGCCGGACAGCTTCTCCACTTTCATGTGAAGCATCTCCTCCAGCTGAAACTGTTCGATCACAGAATCCAGATTCTCTTTTTTGCCGGCGCCCCAGAATTTCAGGTTATCCTTTACCGAAAGTTCCTCAAATAGCGGATTCTCCTGCGGCACATAACCATAGTATTTTCTGGATGACTTGCTGCGGCCCACCTTATTTCCAAAATAGGTAATGCTGCCACTGTCGGCTTTCTGTGCTCCTGCCATAATCTGCAAAAGTGTCGATTTCCCGCATCCGTTTTTTCCTACGATCACAACACTCTCACCGCTTTCCACATCAAAAGAAATCTGCTGAAGCACCTGTTTCTTTCGATAATTCTTAGAAACGGCAGATACCTCTACTGCATTCACTTTCATAACCATTGTCCCTTCCTTGAACGGCCATCCGTATTTCAAACATCAGAACATATGATTCCATTATACGTAATTGTGTCTGCTGTGAAAATAGGAAATTTGCCCTAGATTAAATTGTTACTAACATCAAATTATGTAATGCTCAGGTGTATCATGCGACACCTATGGGGTCTATTTAAAAAA
>OLSQ01000419.1_pt1 | contig 42447 bp, 51 predicted proteins | sample 1672561 | NCBI WGS metagenome assembly OLSQ01 (sample SAMEA3136699, study PRJEB25190) | human gut metagenome | biome: human gut; feature: human-associated habitat; material: faeces | place: Austria | collected 2013
CCTTGCAGCCCAGCTCGTCCTTCAGGGACAGGGCGGCCTCGACGGCGTTCAGGTCGTCGGGGTTGATGATGGTCTGCATGGAAGCACGATCCAGCGTACCATCGGGATTCACGGCCACCTTACCGGAGGTATCGGGGACCTGCTTAACAGTAACTAAAATCTTCATTTTTCCTTTTACCTCCTTGCTTACAGCCCCATATTGCCAGAAATAACCACACGCTGAATCTCGGAGGTGCCCTCGTAGATCTCGGTGATCTTCGCGTCGCGCATCATGCGTTCCACAGGGTAATCCATTGTATATCCATAGCCGCCAAACATCTGCACGGCCTTCGTGGTGACCCACATGGCAGTTTCGGACGCGGTCAATTTAGCCATAGCGGCCTCTACGGTGCAGCGCTGTCCGTTCTGCTTTGCGCAAGCCGCCTGATATGTCAGCAGACGGGCACACTCAATGCGGGTATACATATCAGCAAACGTAAACTGTGTATTCTGGAATTTAGAAATGGGCTTTCCAAACTGACTGCGGCTCTTAGTATAATTGATAGCTTCATTCATTGCGCCTTCGGCAATGCCCAGAGCCTGCGCCGCAATGCCAATGCGGCCGGTATCTAAGGTCTGCATGCAAATTTTGAAGCCCTTGCCCTCCTGTCCCAGCAGGTTTTCCTTCGGAACGATCATATCCTGGAACACCAACTCGGCGGTATGGACACCATGGAGGCCCATCTTTTCCTCGACCTTACCGATGGAAAAACCGGGATAGTTGCTTTCGATGATAAAAGCGGACAGGCCCTTTGTGCCTTTTGACTTATCGGTCATGGCAAAAATCACAAACACGCCGGCCTCGGGGCCATTGGTAATGAATATCTTGGAGCCGTTAATCACATAGTGATCACCCTCCAGCTTCGCCTCGGTCTGACTCTTGGAGGCATCGGAGCCAGCGTTGGGCTCGGTAATTCCCATACCGCCGAGGACGCCGCCCTTTGTCAGCATCGGCAGATACTTCATCTTCTGCTCCTCACTGCCGTGCTCCAGGATGGGCACACAGCAGAGGGTGTGTCCGGCCACAATATCGCTGGTGGAGGCGCAGGCCTTGGCCAACTCCTCGGCGACGATGGCGGCGGAAAGCTGATCCGCCCCCTGACCACCGTACTGCTTGGGCACAACCATGCCCATGACGCCCAGCTTGAACAACTTAGCAATATTCTCCGCGGGATAGGTGTGGTTCCGGTCAATCTCCGCCGCAATGGGCTTCACCTCATTTTCGGTGAAACTGCGGATCATCTTTTGAATGAGCGCCTGCTCTTTTGTCAATGTAAAATTCATGGTATTCCCCTTCACTTACTTTTCGTCTTTGTGGCCAACACCTGCGATATGCGCAGCCATTTTCTTCTTGCTTTCCAAATCAGAGAGTTTGGAGTACATTACCTTCTGCGCCTGGGGTGAACCAGCGCCATGCATAGACTCCACCAGCGCAGTGCCGCCGGTCATGTTTTCAATCAGACGCGCTACACGCATGCGATCCTCGGTGGATACGCCCTCTACGCCGCGAAGATACTTTTCCACATAGGCGCCGATCTCCGGAGACTTCAAGTCCTCCTCGGAGGGCATCGTTGCAATAATACCGCCGCCGATGTCCTGCGCCAGACGATCAATGTCATAAATCAACTTGGTGACATTGTGTTTGCCCACGTTGGCCAGCAGCGGGTCCACAAAATAAGCGCCGGAGGGGGTACACTTTCCCTCGCAGGAGCAAGCCAGTGAGCAAGCCCACAGAGATTCCTCCATATGGATCATCTCGTTCAGCTTTTCTTTGACATGGCCAGCTTTCCCATAGCCGCTGTAATCAGCCATCAGGGCGGCGGCGCCAATCACGATATCGGACACGCCGCTCTTGCAACCGCCATAATTGGCGCGGTGGTAGCAGGCAAAACGCTCCACCAGCAGACCAGAGAACTGATACTCGCCGCACATGAACACGCGCTCCCAGGGAACAAACACGTTGTCCAGAACTGTCAGGCATTCGCCGCCCACGATGCCGTACTGAGCATTGCCCTGATCGATAGATCCGCACATTTTTCTGTCATCGTTGGTCTGGCGGCCAAAAATGTGAATTACGCCGGGAGCATCCACAGGCAGTGCACAACACACTGCATAGTCTTTTTCGTCTTCCTTCATCCCCATGGTGGGCATAATCAGCATTTCGTGGGAGTTCACCATACCGGTCATATGCGCTTTGGCACCCCGAATGACGATACCGTCCTCTCGCTTCTCCACCACGTGGACGAACATGTCCGGATCCTTCTGCTGGCCGGGACGAAGGCTACGGTCACCCTTCACGTCAGTCATAGAGCCGGAGATCATCAGGTCGTTCTCTTGAACATATTCCAGGAACTTCTTGAAACGTTCATGGTAGTTGGTCCCCATCGCCTGGTCAATCTCATAAGTAACGGTATAGGTGGCGTTCATGGCATCAAAGCCAACGCAGCGCTGATAGCAGGTACCGGTTTTCTGAGAGATCGTCCGCAGCATCTTCACCTTTTTAATCAAATCATCGGTGCTCTGGTGAATATGGGTAAAGCGGTTGATTTTTTTGCCGGTCAGATGGGATGTGGCAGTCATCAGATCCTCATATTCCTTGCTGCCGGCCAACGCATAGGTCATTGCTGCGGAATTTACATGGCCACGAATAAAGGGGTGATCGATTAACGTTTTGCTATCCAGAAGCTCACCCTTCAGATATACCTTAATATTTCTGCTGCGCAGGCTGTCTTTATATTCTTGAGCTGTTTTCATGTCTACATCCTTTCCGAAGTAAATTCCGTTTATGAAGATCTCGATTTGACTACTGCTGTCAAATTAGCTCTTTTACCACCGCTGCCACAGCCTCCGCCAAGGCACGGTGGGATTCCGGCATCATATGGATACCGTCAATTTCGCTGGGGGTTGCATATGCAGCGGAGTTCAGGAAATGCACATGATGGTTCTCGGCCACTTGACGATACCAATGGGCAAACGTTTTGGATTCATCCGCGCCATTCATCAGCGTACTCCATGGATCCATCTCTTTCACTTTTTCGTGGACAACAATCGGCGACAGCAGCAAGATTTCTGGTTTACGCGGCGTCTTCTGCTGCCCATCCACCGGCCAGAAGCGGCCTGCGGCGATTTGCTCCGCAATGCTCTCTACGGCATAGATGAGCGCTCTTCCCCCTCGTGCCGCGCCTCTGGCGTCGGTAAACTGGAGATCATTGGTGCCCAGCGCAAGAATCACCATATCCAGAGGATCATTCGCCAGCAGCGCAGGCCCCAAAGCATCCAGTCCGTTGCGGTAACGGTAAAAGGGATCTGTAAAAACCGACGTTCTGCCGTTCAGTCCATCCTCAATGATGCAATAATCCTCACCCAGAATACTTTGCAGTACACCGGGCCAGCGGATATCCGCCGGATAACGACCGCCGGAGCCCGGTATGTATCCCCATGTATTGGAGTCGCCAAAGCAGAGGATTCTCTTACTCCCGTGCAATCCCATTCCTGCACCCCCTTTGCTTTCAGCGCCGGGGTTTCGGCACATTGCAGCTAGCGCCAAAGGCAGCCAGCGCTGCTTCCATAACAGCCTCACTGATGGTGGGATGGGGATGTACCGTCTCGGCAATGGCGGAAAGCTTTGCGCCGCTCTCCATCGCACAGGCCACACCGGAAGCCAGATCCGTGGCGTGGGGGCCGATCACATGGAATCCGAGAATCTCCTCAGTGTCACGGTCATATACGAATTTCACAAAGCCCTTGTTCTCGCCCATGGTCAGAGCCTTGCCGTTTCCGGTCAGGTCAAACTTTGCCACACCGATATTGCGCCCGGTCTCCATTGCCTGACTCTCCGTCAGACCGACCATGGCGGCTTCGGGGTTACTGTACACACAAGAGGGAATATTGTTGTAGTTCAGAGGCTTGCAGGGCTTGCCCGCCACATAATCGGCTACCAGAAGTCCCTGCGCCGAGGCCACATGGGCCAACTGCATTTTGCCGTTGATATCGCCGATGGCAAAGACGTCCTTCACATTGGTCTGGCACATATCGTCCACGGCGATGATACCCTTGCGATCCATCTCGATACCGAGCTCTTCCAGACCGAAGCCTCTGGTATTTACAGCGCGGCCTCCTGCCATCAGAACAACGTCGCCCTCACAGCAGCCTACATCGCCATTTTTCAGGGATTCATAGCTGACCTTCAGGCCGGGCTCGATGCCGGTGACCTTGACGCCGGTAATCAGCTCCACGCCTGCTTTCTTCAGATCACGGGTCAGAAGGTCGCTGACGGCCTTGTCCAGCGGAGCAAGGATGCGATCCAGCATCTCCACCACGGTGGTCTTTACGCCAAGACGATTAAAGAACGTTGCGAACTCAATGCCAATGACGCCGCCGCCAATAATGATGATATGCTGCGGGCATTCGGTCATGTCCAGCAATCCGGTGGAGTCCACAACACCGGGCAGATCTACGCCGGGAATGGGGACAGTCGCAGGACGGGAGCCGGTGGCAATCACCAGATGGTCACAGCTCAGCACTTCGCCGGTGGACAGTTCCACTGTCTTGGCGTCCTTCACGGTGGCGTGAGTGGAAAACACCTTGACACCCCAGCTCTTCTCTAAAAATGCGACGCCGTTGGAAAGCTGTGTTGCCACCGCGTTCTTGCGGGCAATGATCTTGGCATAGTCAAAGGATGCGCCCTCTACGGTGACGCCAAAGGCGTCGCCGTGGCATGCTTCATAATAAACGTCGGCGGAGCGCAGCAGGGTCTTGGTGGGAATACAGCCTCTGTTCAGGCAGGTGCCGCCCAGCTTGTCCTCTTCTACCAGAGCGGCAGAATAGCCGTTCTGACTAAAGCGAATGGCGCACTCATAGCCGCCGGGGCCGCCGCCGATCACGATCACATCAAACTTTTCCATTTTTATTTCTCCGTTCAACCATTAAATTTGAAAGAGGGCCTTCCGGACACCCCCGGTCTGACCTTAAAAACGCCTCCGGCCAGAGGGTATTCACGGGTATCTGTCAAAATTGCCGCCGTGGTGATATACAATTCATCCAGTGCTTCGCCGCCGAAACAGCAGGATGTCACATTGGGGCAAGGCAAGTCGATTTGCTGAAGTGCTTTTCCGGTGACCGGATCATAGCGGATCACGCAGCCGCCGCCCCAAAGGGCGACCCAGATCATGCCCTCGTCATCCACGCACATTCCGTCGGGAAGTCCCTGTTCTTCGGGGACTTCTATGCAAACGCGACCCTGTCCCAACGAACCGTCTTCCGGATGGTAAGGGTATTCCGTCACATTCCAGCGCATAGTATCCACAAAGTAGAAGCGATCCTCCTCTTTGTTCCAGCCCATGCCGTTGGCCTGTATCACACCGGTGAGCTTTGTCGTCACCCGCAGCTGTTGATCCATACAATACAGACCGCTGTCAGGGCCAGGTGTAATACCATCTGTCATGCACATAGTGCCGCCCCACACTCGCCCTTGTGGATCTACCTTTCCGTCGTTGAAGCGACCGTCTTTTCTGTTCGCTTCCGGGTCAGCAATGGCCTGTATCCGACCATCCTCATCCGAGAAGTAATAGCCGTCCCGCAGGCCCAGCACCAAGCCGCCCTGCTTGCGCAGCACAGCAAAACCCACCGGCTGGTCGAAGGACAGCGTCTTCTCCAGACCGTTATTTCCGCAACAGAAGACTTTCTGGTCTCTTACGTCAATAAACCAGAGTTTTTGCGCATCGCTGTCCCATACAGGGCCTTCGCCAATCACGCAATGAGGGTTTATTACAAGTTCAGGCTTCATCGTCGTTCTCCTGTCAATCAAAATCGACCATCAACTTGATATAGTCCTTTTTCTTTTCCGTCAGGCACCGTTCCATATAGGGGCCGCACTGGTCGAAGGGAATGTGCCGTGTGATAAGCGGTGTCAAATCCAGCCCCTCCTCCATAGCGCGAATCACATCCTCATAGTCATGATAGACCACGGTCAGAATGGAACCTTCCTTCATAGTGAGCTTATCCAGATCAAACGTATTGTAGAGCTTTTCATAGAACGCCACGACCACCAGTTTGCCGAACGTCGTCAGCACATCTATCGCATCGTCCAGCACGGAACTATTGCCGGAGCATTCAATAATGCTGTCGACGCCCTTTCCGTCGGTCTCCCGCATTACAAAATCCTTCAGAGATTCCTCTGTCGGGTTGCATACGGCATCTACGCCCAGCTTTTTTGCGATCTCTAATTTCCAAGGAGTCCGACCAGAAATCATGACCTTCTTTGCACCATAGTGCTTAGCCAGAGCTGCTGCCGCAATTCCGATAGGACCTACGCCGATCACCAATACCGTCGTCTCGTCCGGAACGATGGCACATTTTTTCACGCCCAGCATTCCAACGGCAGCAGGCTCAATCAGCGCGGCCAGATCATTGCTGAAGCTCTCTGGAATTTTTATCAAATGGCGTTCCGGGAAAAGGCAATACTCCGCATAGGATCCGGGCCAGGTATTTACTGTCCCCACAGAGCGCATATTCTGGCAACGCTCATAGTGACCCTTTTGACAGGCTTCGCACACACCACAGGAAACGAAGCCCTCGGAAATCACCCTGTCGCCCAGCTTCAAATGCTTTACATCGCTGCCGCATTCCACTACTTCGCCGACAAATTCGTGGCCAAAACGCACGGGGTAAGGTGTCGAGCCATCTTTAATGAAGCCCGCTGTTCCCTCCAGAATCGCCATATCGGTGGCGCAAATACCATTGCGCAGCACCTTAACAACCACTTGATCGCCCGTCGCTTCTGGCATGCTGTATTCGTCTGTATAGACGGCTTTTCCCGGCGCCGCCGCTACCAAAGTTTTCATATGTAATTTCCTTTTTTATCCAAATCCGTTATGCGCGTATCTTTTTCTTGCTTCTGATAATGTCCACCAGAACGGCACCGGCCAGCACACAGCCCGTGAATACATTGGAGTAGTAGTTGGAGATATCCATCATATTGATGATATTGTTAATGATGAACACCACAAACACACCCAACGCCACACCGAAGGATCGACCCTTACCGCCGCTGAGGGACGCACCGCCGATCACGCAGGCCGCGATTGCCTTGAATTCCCAGCCCGTACCGGATGCCGGCTGAGAACTGTTGATATCGATCGTTGCCATAACACCAGCCATACCCGCGAACAGGCCGCAGATCAAGAAAGAGATGAACCGGATCAGATTTACGTTCACGCCTTGAAGTTTCGCCACCTCGGCGTTGCTGCCGCAGGCATAGAGACGGCGGCCGAATACGGTCTTCTTTTGCATAAAGCCTACGATCACAAAGATCGCCAGCACGATCCAGAAGAACCAGGAAATGCCTAACGGAGTCGCCTGAGAGAAGTTACGGTAGGATTCCGGCAGCGTGATGGGGTCACCGCTGTTTATCATATAGCGCAGGCCGCCCGCTACATACAGCGTTCCCATGGTGACAATAAAGCTGTCAACGCCCACATTAATGCTGAGAAAGGCATTGATAAATCCGAACAGGAGGCCGCAGCCAATGCCGCAGGCCAATGCTGCGATCAGACTTCCCGTTGCGTCCAGAATGTAGCCGAACACCATGCCGCACAGGCCTGCCACACGGCCAATGGAGATATCCAGTACGCCGCAGTTCAGGCACAGTGAGCAGCCCAATGTCGCCAGCGCAATAAAGGGGATTGATTTCAGAAGCGCCGTCATATTGCCAACCGAAAGGAAGTTGCTGTTTGCAATCGCCGTAACGGTCATGATAAGTGCCAGCGCCAGGATCACGCTGATCTCCGGCGTGTTGGCAATGATCTTCTTGATTTTCTGCATTTTCACACCCTCCTTATTTACGCTTCAAGCTCAGCTTGCCCTTGAACACATCAATGGCAACCGCCAAAATAAGGATCACGCCGGTAAGTACCATCTGCGTATTGCTGTTGAATCCCAGCATCTGCAGGCAGTTTTTCATGGTCTGATACATCAGCACACCGGCGAAAACGCCCAGCATGGAGCCCTTGCCGCCAGCGGAGCTCACGCCGCCGATAACGCAGCAGATGATAGCCGGGAACTCGTTGCCCTTGCCCAGCGCGTCGTTGGCAGCCACGGTGTTGATGACCTGCAAGATACCGCACACGCCGCCCATGATGCTGCAGAAGATCATACACAGCGCCTTTGTCAGCTTCACATTGATGCCCGCGATTCTTGCAGCCATGGGATTAAGACCCACGCTGTGGATGGCGCGGCCGATGGGCGTAAAGCGGATCAGAACCTCGGTAATGACCAGAATGCCCAGCATAATGAAGAACATCCAGGAGAGTCCCAGCGGACGTGCCGCATTCATGGCCTTTACCGCATCGCCCAGTCCACTGATGGCGGCGCCCCGGCATATCACGGTGGCAAAGCCGATGCATATGTACTGCGTCGCCATTGTCACGATCCAGGAAGTCATTCCGAACAAGAGCGTCAGGACAGAGTTCAGAATGCCCACCAGCATGGCCACCAGGATGGCAAGCAGGATTGCCACGAACAGGTTCGTTCCGTATACTGCCAAAGCCACCGCAAATATAACGCCGGCCAAGGTAGAGCAGGTTCCGATGGAAAGGTCGATTTCGCCGCACATCAGCGCAAATGCCTCACCGATTGCCAGAGAGCCGATAAATGCCGTGTATCTCAGAATGACTTGAATGTTTTTAATCTGCAGAAACGCCGGCGCAACGGTGCTGGTATAGATACAGAGGATGACCAACGGGATCAAGATGCTGATCTCCGGCGACATCAACGTATCAAGGAGCGTCGTCTTATTTAATTTCTTCAATCTAAGTTCGTTCATGTTTCTTCGCCCCCCTTAATTGACTGTCTTGAAGGTCTTGGTTGCAAGCTCCATGATTTTGCTGTCCGTCGCTTCTTCCTTGGTCAGCTCGCCGGAGACCTTGCCCTCAGCAAGAACGACGAACCGGTCGCTCAGCGCCATGAGTTCGGGCAACTCCGAAGAGATCATGATGACAGCCGCCCCCTGTTCAGCCAGATCGTTGATGATCTGATAGATTTCGGCCTTCGCGCCGATATCGATGCCCTTCGTAGGCTCGTCCAGAATGACGATGTTGGGCATCGCGTTCAGCGTGCGGGCAATGACGACTTTCTGCTGATTGCCGCCGGAGAGACCGTCCACTAGATCCTTCAGTCCATTGGCCTTGACCATCATGGCGTCATAATACTTCTGCGCCGTTGCATTTTCCTTCTTGCTGGAAATAAACGGGCCTACCAAAATGTTCTTCAAATTGGACAGGGAGATGTTTTTCTTAATGCTCCATGTAAAATGCAGGCCGTATTTCTTGCGGTCCTCCGTCACCAGTGCAATGCCATTGGCCAGCGCATCGCGGGAATTCTTGATCCGCACCTGACGGCCGTCCACGAATATTTCGCCCTTGCTGTGGGGCAGCTCGCCGAAAACAGACATCACCGTTTCGGAGCGGCCGGCTCCCACCAGACCGGCAAGGCCAAGGACCTCGCCTGCCCGGACGGAGAAGCTGATGTCCTCCGCCAGATATCTGTCCGCAATATAGGGATGCGGCACATACAGGTGCTCCACACGCAGCCGCTCATTCCCGATCTCCGCGTGGCGCACAGGGTACATATTATCCAGCTTGCGGCCGATCATATCCTGAATGATCTTGGCCTGATCGTAGTTTTCACGCTCATAATTGCCGACATTTTTGCCGTCACGCATGACGGTCAGCGAGTCGGTCAGCTCCATGATCTCCGCCATTTTATGCGTCACGAAGATGATGGAAACGCCTTTTTCCTTCAGCAGTCTCACCACGCGGAAAAGGCTCTTTACGTCCTCGCCTGAGAGAGACGTGGTGGGTTCGTCCAGAATCAGAATCTTGGGGTCGGAGGCCAGGGCCCGTGCGATCATCAGCATCTGCTGCTGACCCACAGAAAGCTGTCTGGTGTTGGCCTCCGGGTCCAGATTGATCTCGTTATCTTCAAGGAGCTTCTTTGTCCGTTCAAAGAGTTCCCGATGGTTGACAAGTTTATTTTTTCCGCCGTTTTTCAGGTCGAAAAGGTAAATGTTCTCCGCAACGTTCATATCGCCGAGAATGTTGATCTCCTGCGGAACATAGCCGATACCGGCATGCATCGCGTCAAGGGGGCGCTTCAGGTATACTTCTTTGCCCTGAACATAAATCGTTCCTTCGTAGGAACCGGTAGGATAAACACCATTGAGGCATTTCAATATTGTTGATTTACCTGCGCCATTTTCACCAACCAGACCCATGATCTCGCCAGGTTTTACTTTCAGGCAGACATGGTCATTGGCAATAGTTCCAGGAAAAACTTTGGTTATGTCTTTCGCTTCGATCATATAATGTTCCACAATTTCACCTCAATTTGATTGTATAGATAGAATGATTGTATGGTAGAGATCTCCGAAATGTTAGTTGGAGGACAACCCCGGGGAGTCTCTTCTCCCCGGGGTCGAGGCAGAAAGTTATTTCATATGGCAGTGAGAATCATTGTCTTTCGGCAATCATCCTCTTGATAATAGTGCGATGGTTTCGTGGTTACCAGAGCAATTAGAAGTCAGACTGAACGCGATCCAGGATGGTAGCGTAAGTAGCGGGATCGTGTACGCCCTCACCACCGGCATAGACCAGAGGAGCATCCAGCAGCGTCCAATAGTCGACCTTCTCACCGCGCAGGACCTTGTCCAGATAGTACACACCCTGATAGGCTTCGTCGTACAGGGGCTGGGCAACGATAGCGGTGCAGTAGCCAGCCTCGATCTCAGCCAGGTTGTCAGCGGTGTAGTCCATGGCTACGATGCAGAGGTCGCCGGCGGCCTTGCCGCACTTACGGGCAGCGTTGGACCAGGTGACAGGGCCGGAACCAGTGGTAGAGAAAGCGCCGATGAGGTCAGGGTTCGCCTGGATGATGGAAGCGTTAACATTGGTGGACTCGGTGATGTCCTCAGCACCTTCCAGCATGGGATCCAGAACGGTCACGCCAGCCAGCTTGCCCTCTGCCTGCAGAGCTTCGATCTCAGCCTTGAAAGCGGCAGCGGCGGCATCCTCGTTGGCGGTAAAGGTGGCCTGGGTGATGGCGATGGAGCCGGTCTTGCCTTCCAGACGCTCGGCCATAAAGTCAGCAACGTCCTTACCGTAAGTAGCGGGATCGCAGGCCATGCAGAAGTTCAGGCCGGGGACGCTGCCCTCTTCCCAATAGATGTGGGGGCCGCCGACGATGGTGCCGTAGTCGTTGTACAGGGTGGAGCAGCCGTTCACGGCGACCTCGTCGCCGACCCACAGCAGCATCGCGGGGGAGCCGGCAGCGGCGGCAGCCTCAGCGGCGGCATTCGCCTCGTTGTAGTCGACGTTCTCAGAGCCGACGATCTGATACTTGTAGCCCAGTTCCTTGCAGGCATCAATGAAGCCCAACTCGCAGCAGCGCAGCACGGGGTGGTTGATGATGGGGGAGCACCAGGTCAGGGTAATGGCGGAGGGGTCAAACTCTTCGCCATCAGCGGGGGTTTCGTCGTTCGTGGTGGTATTTCCGCAGGCAGCCAGAGACAGTACCATTACGAGTGCCAGCAAAATACAAGCAAATTTCTTCATCATTTTGATCCTTTCTGAATGTATTTGTGTATCCTCTTCTTGTTGAAATACTTCCGCCTTTTTCTTCCTCCTCTCCGAGATTTATTTCAGATCTCTATACAATCAGCCACCAATTATTTTCCGCAAACCTTGGTGACGAACTGTCGAAACGCGCCCTCAGAAACCAGGTCCTTTGTCACCATGGCCTCTGCCTTAACCATGTCAAGGATTTCCTGAATCTGCTCATTGGTTGCTTCGATGCCGTACTTGTCCAGGAACAGCTTGATGGAATTCTTGCCACTGCTCTTGCCCAGAACAAATTCCAGATCATCGGGACGGCCAATAAGGCTGGGATCAACGGCGATATTCAGATTTTTGACGTTTCTGTCGCTGTTGCTCAGCTTATAAGCAATGTCCATAGCAACGCCGGACTCTGCCATATAAGGACGTCTGCCCAGAACGGGCTTGTTGTCATAGATGGGGACTTTGCTGATGGTAGATACCAGATGGCCCACATTGTAGAGCTTGGTCAGGTCGATGCCGGTGCGCATATTCTTATGCAGCTCAAACATCACGGCCAACTCTTCCGTGGCCACGTTGCCGCAGCGCTCACCCAGTCCGTGGATCGCACCGTGAACAACCTCTGCGCCGCCTCGGACTGCCGCCAAGCAGTTGGCGTTGCCGCAGCCCAGGTCGTTATGACCGTGGAATTCAAGACGCAGGCTGGGGAACCACTCGTGGAACCGCGCCGTCATCTCCTCTACGGCTTCGGGCGTGGCACAGCCATAGGTATCCACCAGCACCAGACCGTCCATTGCCGTCTTGCTGACCAACTCACCCACCAGCCACTTGGTATATTCAATAGGTGTCCTGAACCAGTCCCAACCCATAAAGGTGGCGTCCAGACCGGCAGCCTTGGCAGTGTTGATGGCCTCCACCAGCATATCGCGGACTTCGCTGGGGGTCTTCTTATAGGCGTACTTGATGATGATGGGGTTCACCGTGTACTCCACGATAACGCCATCGCATCCAATGTCCACCGCCAGTTCCGCGTCGCTCTTCATGGCGCGGATAAACGCGTAGATTTTGGACTTAGGGTACTTGCGGGCGACCATGCGGCGCATGGCGTTCTCCACATGTTTGCCAACCATGGGCATACCAGCCTCAATGCGGGGTACACCCATTTCCGCCAGAGCGTCCGCAATGCGCACACGCTCTTCTTCCAGCAGCACGACGCCGGGCGTCTGGTCGCCGTCACGCAGGGTCACATCGTGGATCACAACATTCTCTCTGCGCTTGGACTTGTCCTCAAAGTCAAAGTTGTATTTGGATGTCCACAGGAGTCCGTCTCCCTTATAGTACGGTTCTTCCAGCAGGAAATCCGGCATTGCGCCGTGTTCAAAATCGTACATAGAATCCTCCAATATCAGAAATCTCTGGAATAGCCCACGCTCCAGCCGCCGTCGATGGTGTTGACGCTGCCGGTGATGTAGGACGCATCGTCAGATGCCAGGAAGCAGACCATGGCAGCTTCCTCCTCGGCTTCGCCGGTGCGGTGCATGGGGATATGGGACAGCATCGCCTCGGAGCGCTGCTTATCGTTGTAGAACACTTCCTTCAGCTGCTCATTCAGCACCGAGCCGGGAGCGATGGCGTTAACCCGGACACCCTTGTCGGCGATCTCAATGGCCATGGCCTTTGTCAGGTTGATGACGCCTGCCTTGGCGGCGCAATAAGCGCACTGCAAACGCAGCGGCACGAGACCGGTAACGGAAGCTACATTGATGATGCTGCCGGAGCCCTGCTTGACCATCTGGGCGGCCACGGGCTTGGACAGGTAGTAGACACCATTCAGGTCGGTGGCGATGATCTTGTCAAACAGCTCGTCGTCATACTCCCAGAAGTTCACGCGCTGAGCCTGATTGCCGTTGACGCCTGCGTTATTCACCAGAATGTCGATGCTGCCGTAGGTCTTCAGCGTCTCGTCCACCAGATTCTGAATCTTGGCCTTGTCGCTGATGTCGCTCTGAATGATCGTGCACTCGCCGCCGGCGGCCTTGATCTCGTTTTCAACGATCTCCAGCGGGCCCCTGGAGCGACCGGTAAGAACAACCTTCGCACCGTTAGCGGCCAGAGCCAGAGAGATCGCTTTGCCGATCACGCCGCCTGCACCTGTGACGATGGCGGTTTTCCCGCTGAGATCCACTTTCATTTTGTTGCTCATGACAAATCCCCCTATCATTCCACCGCGGTACGCGTCTTTTCCTTATCGCCCAGCGTTTGCGCCAAGGATTCCAGGAACATCGCGCCCACATAGCCATCCACGATCCGGTGATCCAGCGTCAGGCTGAAAATCACCGTCTTGCGGCGCTCCAGCTTGTCGTCCGCGCCGAACACGACCCGCTCATTGGTGCGGCCCACGCCCAGGATCGCCGCCTCCGGATAATTGACGACGGGCGTAAAAGCGTCGATGCCGGCCATACCCAAGTTGGAGATGGTAAAGGTTCCGCCGCTCATTTCCTCAATAGTCAGCTTGCCGCTTTTTGCCTTGGGCACAATGCCGCTGTAAGCCTCGACGATCTGATCCACGGACATATCGTCCACACCTTTGATGACGGGAACCACCAGACCCTCCTTCACCGCTACGGCCACGCCCATATTGACGGCGCCGTAATAGTGCAGCATCTTCTCCACAATGGTGGCGTTCAGCTTTTCATGCTCCTGCAGCAGCGTGGCGCAGACCTTGATCAGCACATGCATAAACTTGTATCCCTTGCCGGCGGCCTTCTGCTCGTTGATATACGCCAGCATGCCGTCGATCTCGATCTCGCGGGTAAGGGTGTATTGAGCCGTCTGATTCAGACTGCTGCACATTCTCTCCGCAACCGTACGGCGCATGGGAGAAAGGCGAACCTCTCTATCTTCTCTTGCCATTACTTGCCCTCCGTACAGACCTTTTTCACCGCAGCGGCGATCTTTTCTTCATCCGGGAAGCATGCCTTGACCAGAGACATCGCGTAGGGATGGGTGATATCCGGCATGCAGACCCGCTCAATGGGTGCCTTCAGGCAGTTAAACAATTCGGGGTCGGCAGTGACCAGCGCAGCGATCTCAGCGGCGGCGCCGCAGGTGATAAAGTCATCCTCTACGATGACAAGACGGCCGGTCTTCTTCACAGACTCACGAATCTCCTTGAAGTTCAGGGGATACAGGCAGCGGGGGTCGATCACCTCGATGTCCTCTTCGATCATGCCCTTGCTCAGAGCGTTCATCACGCGCCAGTTCATGCCGCCGATGGCGACGACCGTGGCGTCCTTGCCCTCGCGGCGAATGGCGGCCTCATCAAAGGGAACATAGTACTCCTCTTCGGGAATTTCCTCACGCTTGCCGAACACCGTCTTATCTTCACAGAAATAAACGGGATTATTGCAGTGCAGGGCGGTCTTCATCAGGCCCTTGGCATCATATACGCTGCCGGGATAGATCACCTTCATGCCGGGGTAGTGCATCGCAACGGAATAGAGGGTCGAGGAATGATGGCCTGCGAAAATTCCGCCGCCGCCCTGCGCTCTGATGACGATGGGGGTGGTGATCTGTCCGTTGGACAGATAGCAGTTCTTGGAAGCCTGGTTAAAAATCTGGGCACCCATCTCGTTGATGATGTCGCAGATCATGATATCCATGATGGGACGCAGGCCGTTCTCGGCAGCGCCCACCGACAGAGCGGCCCAGCCGTTTTCGCTGATGGGTGCATCTACGATTCGCTCGTCGCCGAACTCGGCCCACAGGTCCTTGGTCTGTGCGTAGCTGCCGCCGCGCTCGCTGATACCCTCGCCGATCATAAAGATCGTCGGGTCCTTCCGCATTTCTTCCGCAATACCATCGCGGACAGCGTTCAAATAGGAAACCTTCTTCATGCCTTAAAATCCTCCTCTGCAAACACATGATCAGATACCGTGTCAGGATCGGGGACAGGGCTACTCTCGGCAAATGCGATTGCGTTGTCCAGTTCCTTCTGAATGTCCTCCTCTGCAGCGAGGATCAGGGCTTCGTCCAGACCGTAAACCTTGGAAAGGCATTCTCTGAAATTCTTGACGGGGTCCTTTACCGTCTTGAACGTCTCCATCTCTTCCTTGGAGCGATATACGCCGGAAACGATGTCGCCAATGTAATGGCCCCAATGGCGGTAGGTACGGCACTCGATCAGCGTGGGACCCTCACCGCGGATGGCACGCTCCCGCGCCTCGGCAACTGCCTCGTAGACCTCCATGACGTCCTCGCCGTCCACGGACACACCGGCCATATGGAAGGCAGCAGCACGGGAAGCAACTTCAGTATTGGCAGTTACTTTCTTGAAGGGCGTTGCAGTGGCGTAACGGTTATTCTCACAGATGAAGAGAACGGGCAGGTTATGCTTGGCAGCCAGATTCAGGGACTCATAGAAAATTCCCATGTTGCTGGCGCCGTCACCAAAGAAGGTAACACCCACATTCGGCTTCTTCTGATACTTGAAAGCAAACGCGGCGCCCATGGCCCGGCCAATGCCGCCGCCCACCATGCCGCTGGAGCCCATAAAGCCAGCAGGCTTATAAAACACATGCATACTGCCACCGCGGCCGCCATTGCTACCAGTAGACTTGCCCCACAGTTCCGCCATCAGCTTGTCCATGGGAACACCCTTGGCCAGCGCGTGGCCATGGCTTCTGTGAGTACTGTAAACGACATCGCCCTCGGCCAACGCATGGCACACACCGGAGGCCACTGCCTCCTCACCCTGATAGGTATGGAAACCACCATAAATTTTACCCGCCTGATACAGCTTGACCACAGCGTCCTCAAACCGACGGATGCCGTACATCCGCTTGTAGAGTGCGATCAGGTTCTCAGGGGTTTTCACAAAACGTTCAGTAATATCGCCCAAAACCGGCATCTCCTTTCTGAATCAACCCTCGATAATAGCGATAGTCTCGCCCACGTCAGCTTCGTCGCCCTCGCCCTTGCAGAGCTCGACGACGGTTCCGTTGTACAGGCACTCGATAGGAGAAGTGGCCTTGGCAGACTCCATCTCGCCGATCTCCTGGCCTTCCTTTACGGTATCACCCACCGCAACGGACCAACTGGTAATGGTGACATACTCGGTAGTTTCGCCCTGCTGAGGGACTTTCAGTTCATAACGCATTTTTTTACCTCCCAAAAGTTTTGTATTGTAATGTTGACACCATCGACCGCCGGAAGCAGTCAACGGCAGGGATGACATAGTAACCAGCAATCCCGGTTAAGGCTCTAGAACCGCGCCCTTTCCCAGCGACTGCACCTGCGTCACATAGCGGGCGATCACGCCGCTGAGCTTCTTGGGCTCATACTTCCACTCCGCCAGGCGGGCCGCGATCTCCTCCTCACTCAGGTGCAGGGTAACGGCACGCGCCTCCACGGTATCAATGGTAATCATATCGCCGTCACGGACAATGGCGATGGGGCCGCCTTCCGCCGCTTCGGGAGAGACATGCCCCACAAAGCAGCCGTTATTGGTTCCGGAGTAACGGCCATCCGTAATGACGGCCACCTTGTCCATCAGGTTCTTGCCCTTCATCATCTTCAGCACAAAGCCCATCTCTCTGGCGCCGGGGCCGCCTTTAGGACCTTCATAGCGGATCACCGCCACATCGCCCGGCTTCACCAGATCATCCTCCAGCGCTTTGACATAAGCGCGTTCGCCGTCGAAAACGCGGGCGGGACCGGTAAAGATGCGGTTCTTCGGCAGGATGCCGGAGGGTTTTGCTACACAGGAATCCGGCGCCAGATTGCCATGCATGACCACCAGGCCGCCGGTCGGCTCAAAGGCGTCGTCCCAGCCGCGAATCACATTCGGATCCTCCGGGAACAGGAAGTTGTAGCTTTCCAGGTTCTCCTTGACGGTCTTGCCCGTTACGGTCAGACAATCGGTATTCAGTACGCGCTCGATGGCTTTCATCACGCGGGGAACGCCTCCGGCCTTGTGGAAGTCCTCCATATCCCAGTCCGCATTGGGATTCACATGAGCCACCAGCGGAGTCTTATCCTTGAACTCGTTGAACAGCGGCAGTACCTGTTCTGCGGGAACTCCGATCTCATGGGCCAAGGCGACGGCGTGGATTACCAGATTGGTGGAGGCGCCGGTGGCCTGCGCTACTGCGATGCCGTTTTTGATGGAGTCGATGGTAATGATCTGGCGCACTGTGATGTTCTTTTTGACCAGTTCCACAACAGCTTCGCCCGCTTGCTCACAGCTGTGCTTCTTAGTGTTGTATACCGCCGGGATCATCGACGAGCCAGGCAACGCTAGGCCCACCGCCTCAGCAAAGCAGCACATAGAGTTTGCCGTTCCCATAAACTGGCAGGAGCCGCAGGTAGGGCAGATGATATCTGTGATGGCATCAAATTTTTCCTTTGTGATGGTGCCGTTCGTGCGCATACCGAACGCCTCTGGATACGAGGTCAGGTCTGGCTTTCTTCCGTTGAACTGATAGTTGTTCACACTAAGCATGGGACCGCCCAACACCATGACGCACGGAATATCCAGGCGGGCCGCCGCCATCAGCAGTCCCGGAACGATCTTGTCGCAGGAAGCAATCATGATGATGCCGTCCAGTCCTTCGGATTGAACCACGACTTCCACGCTGTCGGCAATGACGTCGCGGGAGGGTAACACATAGTTTTCGCCTCTGTGGGGCGCAGACATTGCATCGCAGATGGAGATGGTTCCGAACTCCGCAGCCACGCCGCCGGCCAAATTGATTCCCTTGCGGATATAGGGGATTAGGCTCGCATAGTGACAGTGGCCCGGATGGGCTTCGTTATAGGTATTTACAATGCCAATCAGAGGCCTGGCGATGTCGCTGTCCGTATAGCCGCTGGCTTTCAGTGCGACACGCTGCCCTTCGCGAAAGGATTTGCACCGGAAATCATTACTCATGGCGTTTTCTCCTGTAATTTTAGGTTGGTGACATAACTCGTTCATATTTCGGTTGTGTCATCGCAATATTGGTAAGTCGTCTGACAAGTTGTGTATTCAAATATAACAAATGTCCCCATAGAAGTCAATACACTTTTTATCAATTTTGGCATTTTCACAGTTTTTCTGTTGAAAATGGCTATAAGATAAAATTGACAACGAAGATAAATAATGCTAATGTTATTATAGATTTTAGAGAATTTGGTCTTTTTTGACAATTCTACATGAAGGGCTACAGTAACATGAGTATTAAACGTATCAATGTCGTCGACGAAGTCATCAAACACCTTGAAACAAATATCATATCGGGGTTTTGGGCACCTGGCCAAAAAATTGATTCCGAGGCTACCTTGTCTAAACAGCTAAATGTTAGCCGCGCAAGTATTCACACGGCAATTCAACAGCTAATTGCTACTGGTGTGCTGGAAAGCTTTCAAGGAAAGGGCACCTTTGTCCGCTCCGTCTCCCTTATGGAATTGAAGACCAAACTCAGCAGCCGCGCCAACGTGGTCTCCACCCGCGAGATGACAGAATTTCGCATCATTGTGGAGGGGCAGATCTGTAAGGCGCTGGCTGCCAGCATTTCAGACGAGACGATACAGCAGCTCTATAAGTCTGTGGACAGTATGGAGGAGCATAAGGATCAGCCTCAGATCACCATGAAATGCGACCTGCAATTCCACCGGACGCTGTACTTTGCCACCCAGAACGAACTCATTATTCAGAGCATGGACATCGTTTGCGACGAAATGGAGTGCTGGCACGCCATGCATTTCAACCCCGATTCTATCGCACGCACGATTTCCGACCACCGTAAAATCGCGGACTATCTCAGCCAGCACGACGGCGAAAAAGCAAAGGCCGCCATGATCTACCATTTGGCCGTAGCCCCCAACGACCCGCCCTTTGACCTGAACGCCATCGAGGATTCTCTGTTTACCGCCGCACGATGACCATTACCTGTTCTGTCAATGCAGGTCTCTCCATTGCCTGCGGCAGCCTCAAGCTGCTTGTCGATCCTTTTCCCACCGAGCGCGTCGGAGTTTTCTCCTCGCTAACCGAGGATATGTTGGCGCAGGCGCTGGACTCCCCCGCCTTTCAATCGCCTGATATTGTGTTTATCACTCATACGCACCGGGATCATTACAATGCCCCTGTCATGCAGCGTTTTCTGACCCGCTGGCCCACCGCTCGGATTATTATGCCGGACAATCCCTTTCCCCAGGGGCTTCTACTGAACGCTCCCTGCACCTTGCAGTGGAACGGCGCACGGCTCCGTTTCTTCCCACTTACGCATCAAGGGGCAGAATATGCCGGTACAGCGCACTTTGGCCTGCTGCTCACTGCGGGCGGCATGACACTTCTGCTAGTGGGAGACGGCGTCGTGGCAGACGAAACGCTGGCTGAAATTCTCGCTGGAGAAACGGTAGATATTGCCGTACTCCCCTTCCCTTGGGTCTCGCTGCGGCGCGGTGTCGCCTTTGTGGATCAGGTCATCCGCCCAAAGCATATTCTTGTGAATCACCTTCCCCTTCCGGCAAGCGACGTCTTTCATTATGCTGAGTCCGCCGCCCGCCACAGCGCTCAACTGAACTGCACATCCGATGTGCAGATGATGAACGCCTTTTTGAAATCGTTCATTTTTGAGCTTAGCACCCCCGCTTATCCACGAGAGAAATACACTCTCTGATAAACGGGGGTGCCTTTTATCCATAGATGATTGCTTTATTCGTATGGCATAGAATAATTTCATGGTGCATTAATTTGAATCATTGTCAGTTTTATCGGATCTAACACAAGCACAGGCTTATGGGCTGTATCCGCAGCATAGGCCAACGCCCTATCCTCGGCATCTCCTACGACTGGGCTATCCAGATCGTAGACCGTCAGCACCACGTCCGCAATGTCGATGCTCTTCCTGTAGGCGTGGAGCTGTGCGTCCGGCGCTCCGACTTTGCACACAGCGGAGATAAGGGTGCTTTTCTCCAGCATAGTGAAGTAGCGCTCCCGCAGATAGGGAGCCCATTTCGTAGCCTGCTCCTCGTGTGGCGTATAGCAAATGAGCATCAGGTCACGGTCAGTCATCCGCAGGCCATTGATGATCTCGCCCGCGTACAGTCCCACGCCGCAATCGCAGGCGGTCAGGAACTGAGACACACCACTTTGGCGTAGCACCATGATCTGCTGCGCCAGTTCCAGTTTCATTTTAGAACAGAACTTATCTTCCTCGTCGAAGCCCCACGGAAACCGCAGGGGGTGCTGCCCTATGACCGCGCAGCGAATCAGTTTATTCATACACATTATCTCCGACGTATATCTATTTCTGTATACACTATATTTTGCTTGTCAAAAATGAATAATACGCCAATTTCAACTCGCTGTCAATAAGTCATATTTGATGTAGGCTATAATTCCTTTACCACAAAATGGAGGACTGCCTACATGAAGACTTTCTGCGAGATTATCCGAGAACTGCGTGAAGATAGGGATTTAAAACAAGCCGATGTAGCAAAGGTGCTGGGTACCTCACAGCAGTATTACTCCAAGTACGAAACCGGCAAATACGAGATGCCGATCCACTGCGTGACAGCACTTGCAGACTTTTACGGGGTTTCAACTGATTACCTCCTTGGCCGTTCGGAATTCAGCATTCGCCCTGACGACTACAAGAAGCCCCTTGTCGGAAGCTATACCGCAGACGCAATGCTTGCCGATATGCTGTCTCTCGATGTCAGCGGGCGCAAAGCGGTTCGAGATTATATTGCACTTCAGAAAAAGGCACGTCGAAAATGAACACCTTTCTTCTACAAGAAATTTTTCTCATTTTTTCTCTGTACTAATACCTCCGATAGAGTGAGTCCTTCTGGGTGGTCCATCATGAACCGCCCCTCGGTTCAGTAAACGGGCGCAGTTGTTCCTTGGCGGGAAGTTTGTGTTTCCGAAACGGCAATAGATTTTATTTATTGTCACAGGTAATCAATTTTCATAAGATAAAACATATATCCTAAATCTGCTTGAGTATCTAAAAAATAGTTGCAAGTGCTTTTTGCTTTATGTATAATTGGTAAATCTCAAAAAAGGAAGGCCAATGCCCATGAGCAAAGTAACTTATATGGAAACCGGTTCTACTGATCCCACTTATAACTTGGCATTTGAAGAGTATGTGCTTACTCATCGCCAGCAGGGAGAATATCTACTCCTTTGGCAAAATGATAACACCATTGTTGTCGGCCGCAATCAAAACACTGCACAAGAAATTGACCCGGCTTTTGTGGAAAAACATCATATCAACGTAGTACGCCGGAGCACTGGCGGTGGTGCTGTATACCATGATATGGGGAATTTGAACTATTCCTTTATCACTGATATCGGTAATTCCGATCGTTTGACGATGGAACGATTTACTCAGCCTGTCGTTGCGACATTAAGAGGATTAGGCTTACATGCGGAAGCATCTGGTCGGAATGATATTCTGGTAGAAGGTCGCAAAGTGTCTGGAACAGCGCAGCGCCTTGTTAATGGACGTATTCTGCACCATGGCACGTTACTATTTGACTCGCGTCCAGAGATGATAGCTGGTGCCTTGCGGGTTGACCCGGCCAAATTTGCATCCAAGGGCGCAAAATCTGTTCGAAGTCGTATCGGTAATATCCGAGAATTTTTACCAGTCGATATGACGTTGTCGGACTTTTGGACTTATCTGAATGACGCCCTGTCTGGTGACGGACTCGTGCAGGATGAATTGGCAGCAGACGAATTGGCACAAGTGCAAGTGCTTCAAAAAGAAAAATATGGCACTTGGGAATGGACCTATGGGCAGTCTCCCAAGTTCGACATGGTTAACCGCAATTACTTTTCCGGCGGGCGCTTAGAAGTCGGCGTTTCTGTGGATAAGGGCATAATCACAGTCATCTGTTTTTATGGTGATTTTCTTAGTGCAACGGATACCACCCCCTTATGCAAAGCACTGGAAGGCGTAATATATCGCGAGGATGCGGTAGATGCTGTATTGTCGCAATACCCGCTCGCAGAAATGTTTGGCGGCATTACTCAGCCAGAAATTCTTCACACCATTTTTAACATGTAATAATATTCCCGCTTGTTAGATAGTTCAACGCTACTTAACAAGTGGGAATCTTTTTCGTTAAGCTATGCCTGTGTTTTATCGTACCGTATAGAGGTTGGAGGTGCTGCTGCCGTTGGGGCGGTAGCGGGGCAGGCGCTCCAGATAGCCGTGCTGCTCCAGCTCTCCCAAAGCCCGTTTGACCGTACTGCGGGACAGGTGAAGATCTGCCGCAATGGTCTTGATGCTGGGCCAGCATTTTTGATGGGCATCGCCCCGATCCCGCAGATACATATAGACTGTCCGCGCCCTGTGCGGCAGCAGGTGGTCAGCGTAAATAGTCTCAAAATAGCTCATTGTTCTCCTCCGTTGTCATAGAGATCCATGGCAGACTGCGGCGACTTGCGTGTGTCAGTCTTTTCGGACTGTTTCGCTTGTGCAGCCTGAGTGTTCTGCTCCCGCTGTGCCTTCCTGACGCTCTGGAACAGTTCTTCCCGGCTGGCATAGGCCACCTTTCGCACGGCGTGTTCTGGAGTGGTATATGGCTCACCAAAGGTAATGCCCCAATCGAAGAACAGCCGCAGCTTTGTCTGCATAGGATGTGTGCCTGTTTTCATCACCACGAAGGTACCTTTTGGCAGCGACTTCAGTTCATCCGGTGTCATCAAGGGCCGCTCTATCATTTGAAGACTCTGGCTGGGATCGTTCTTTCCCTTGCTGATAGAGCCACTCAGTACCGTGCGGCTGCCCAGTGCTTTTGAGAGCTTCTCCGCCGTTTGGCTATTGGGCGCGAAGCCACCGAAGATCGTGTCTTGGCAGTTATCCGCCAGTATTTCCGCGCCCTTATCACCGTAGTTTTTATTGAGCTGCGCCAGAGATTGGATGATAGGCACCAGCATGATACCGCGGGAGCGGCCCGCGCTGAACAGTGCCTCCACATCAAAGGCGGGCATGGTACCAAACTCATCACAGAAGAAAACGACACGGTTGGGCAAGCGTCCGCTGCCTTTTTCCGCCAGCTCAAACAGCTCTTTGGACAAATTCTGTATCATAAGTCCTGCCATAAAATTCTTCGTGCGGTCCTCCTCCGGAAGTATAAGGAAGAGGGCGGTCTTTTCTTTGGCAAATTTCTCCGCATCTATATGGTTGTCGAAACAAATCACCTGCTCCAACGCGATATCCATAAATGTATTCATCTGTGCCAGCGCTGTGGACATGGCGGAAGCCGTTGCCTGATCCGATGATTCCAAAGCGGACGAAGCCAGATTTCGCGCTCTGTGGTGAGCAGGCAGCATATCCATCAGTTGCTTGAAATAGCTCTGTCCCCGCACACCAGAGGGTGCCAGCAGTTGTTGGATCAGGATAAACACAGACACCAGATGCCGCCGCTCTGTTGGATGTTCCTTGTCCGGTGGCAGAAACTCCGCCAGCAGCAGGAGCACCGAGGCCACCACACCCTCGGCAGCCTTATAGAAGTAATCGTTCTGACCTCGGCTCTCCTCGCCTTTCGGTGAGATGATGCTGTGTGCCAGAATGTTGATCAGATTTTCCGCTTTGCCATACGCCTCGATGCTATGCTCACGGAGCGCTTTGTCCATGTATCGGTTGATGAGCGTCATCAGGTTGTAGCCATCCGAGCGTGTCGGGTTCCGCAGATCTACCACAGAGACGTGATAGCCATAGTATTTCTCTGCCACCGCACCGTAGTTGCGGGCGAGATCTCCCTTGGTGTCAGTAGCAAAGAAGCTCATACCGCAGGCGCAGGCATACTCCAAATTGGGGTACAGGAAGTAGGCGGTCTTGCCCACACCGGATGCGCCGATCATGAGGCAGTGAATATCATCGCTGTCCACCAGCGCCGTGATACCGCCTTTTCTGCTGTCGCGGCTGCCCAGCACCAGACCTTGAGCTTCCGGCAGGTTTTTGCCTGACCGCTAGTCGGCCACTTGGAATGGCACCAGCGCGTAGCTGCTGCGGATCTCCTGCTCCGTGGCCCACCGGGCCGTACCGTGCTGGCCATCGCCCACAGTTCGGGATTTGATATTGTTGAGGTTGTAGTTATCCGCCAGCAGCGACAGCGCGACAAACACCGCCACCACCGCGCCGCCCGCCGTCAGCAAGATCCAGAGGTTTCCGGTCATGTAGATTCCTCCTGCGCCATCAAGTCCTCGTTCCAATCCTTCCGCACCGGCACCAGCCGCATGGCGGAGATGCCCTCCGCCTGGAGATAACCTTCCATACGCTCAGAGGCGCTGTGTCCGGCCTCGTCGTTGTCCAGGCAGAGATACACCTGCCGGATCTGTGGGTGAGTGCGGAGCATCTGCTCCACCGGCGCGAAGGCCGTACCGCAGCATGCCACATAGTTCTGCGCCTGCCAGTCATTCATATGCAGGGTGATGTAGGACAGCAGATCAATGGGCGACTCGAAGACATAGAGCGCTTCACCGCCGCCCGCGAAGTGAAAGCTGTATCGTGCGTCGCTGCCCTCCACGGTCTGACGAAAGGATTTTCCCTGACTGGCCGTGCTTCGCAGGTGTGCGTGTCTGACTATGCCGTTTTCGTCCACACCAACAAATACACAGTTGTGATGTGCCTCATCCTCGTAAAGCAGATGGGCATGGGCAAAAAAAGAGACCACCTCACGGTGGATACGTCGATGCTGTGTCAGGTAAGCAAACACACGGCGCATATTTCCGTTGGCGGTCGGCAGGGTGAATTTTTTCGGTGGCGATGAGACTGGTTTCTCATAGGTCTGCCCGTTGCACAGCAGCAGCGACACGGCGTCGGCATAGCCCAGATGGTAGAATCGCTGCACAAAGCTGATGGCGTTGCCGCCCTCATGCGTGGCGTGATCGAACCAGTGGTTACCGCGAATGGTGACGCTGTGATCACTGCTCAGACGCTTGTCTCGCCCGGAGGGCAGCAGCTTTTCTCCGCGGCTCCACAGGAACACTTCCAGATCCGTCCTCGCCGCCCGGTCTTTTTGCTCTTGGGTAAAATGAATGTAGGGCATAGTAGTCCTCCTGAAAGAAAATCGGAGCAGTGCCTCTACTCCGAAATTTGTGTATGAAGAGCGGACTGCGATGCAGTCCGCTTCGGTTATTCTTCCCGTTGATAATGGGGTTCTGGTGAATATTTCTCGCCTTGGTATTTCCGATATCGCTCCGGTATCTGTTCCTTACTGTCATTGTCCGGCAGATCAGGATCGTACTCGACGGGCTCGTCACAGATGGCATCCAGTAGAATCTTCTCCAGATGTTCATACTCAGAAAATTGATCTAAGGAGGCCATGACAAACGAGTCTCTGACATAACCGGCGCTCTGCGCCATCAGCTCCTGATCCATATAGTAGCCATGTTCTTCTACGAAGAATGTCATCATCATGACCACGGTTCTGGTATTCCCCTCACGGAACGGGTGTGTCTGCCAGATTTTAGGAAAGCTCAATGTCAACTCATGGGCAAATTCTTTTCTGGAGAATGTATCCCACCGCTTCGCGTGAATTGCATCAAATGCCGCCTGCAAATCGCGGGCAATGTTCTCGTCGTTGCTATACCACACGCTGCGCCCACCGAGCAGCCGTTCACGCTTTTCGATGTTGATCACACGGTACTGACCAGCCCAATCGTAGATATCCCCAAACAGATAACGGTGGATCTCACATAACCCCTCCGGCGAAAAATCATGAAAGCCCCGTTCATACAACAACATCATGTTGGCGCGGGACTGTTCGGCTTCGATCAGTTCCAAGGTCTTTTCGTCCTTGATCTGCAGCTTGTTGCGCAGCACCGGCACGTCATCATAGAGATAAATGTCAGGCATGGCTCTGCACCTGTGCCGCCATTTTCCTGTGAGAAGCCAGCAGGGCTGCCTTCATCTGTTCCCCCGTGATCTCACCTCTTGCCCAGCTATTGGACAGTATTTTCGCATAATGAGATACGGGAGCACCCTCTATGGCGTTGATAGCGTCTGCTGTTTTGACAGCGGCGATCCGACGATTTATCTGTTTTTTGGTCATAGTGGCTCACCTCACTTTTAGAACTAGAATACCACACAGAACGAAAAAACGGAAGAGAAATTTCATAGTCACAGTATCTGCTCATTCCGCAAACGCTCCTGCTCCTCGTGGTCGTCCCGCTTGTGTCCCATGGCCATACGCTTCTCCTGTAACCGTCTGCGGCGCTTGGAGTCGATACGCAGCGCAGGCGGGATGGCCGGCATATTGCCGCGGAACACACGGCTCATGTGGTGGAGCAGTTGAATGACCGCGCCGCCCTCTATTTTGATCTGCGACGTGACCGTCTGCGGCTGCGGCATAGCCACAGCCGATTCAGGTGAGGGCGGCACTTGCTGCTCATTAGGCTCTGCCTTGACGGGAGCTTGCTCCGGCACCGGCTGCCGAAATGTTTCCGCCTGTTGAATGATCATATTCTTGATGGTGCGGAACTCTTTTTGCTGTACCAGTGGCTGATGGGGCGGCGTGTTCCGTCCGTAATAACCGGCGATCTCATCCTTCAGCCGCCACCACTGGTCATAGCAGGCTGCCACCTCCGGGAGCTGCGCCAGCCGTTCCACGATCTCGTCCACCTGCATCTTGACCTCTTTGGACAGATAGCCATAGACGTGTTTGCCATCGACCTGCTCCAATGCGTGGGACAGGTCACACAGCTTTTGCTCTATCACGGGGTCAGCTGACTCGCTGTTCTCCAGCATCCTGATATATAGCAGCAGTGACTCTTTTGCGGTCTGGATGCTCTCCTTGTAGGCGGCATCCTTCTTAATGTAGAGTTCCGTCATCTCCTCACGGAAGATAGCGTTCGTCATCCTGGAACGCATGGTGGCGATACCTTCCCGCGTGAGATATCCCTTCTTTGGTTCATCTGACGACACCATCATATGCACATGGGGATGATGCCCCTCGTCGTGGTACGCCGCGTACCAGCGAAAATCATCCGTCCGAATACGCATGGCCTCCGCAATAGCGGCACTCTCCTGCTTCAGCAGATTCTGCCATGCGGCAGCTTTGTTGTACCCAAGTCGCTCCGCGTCCTCACGCCGCAGAGAGAAAATGAACGTCCACACTTTTCCGTCATGAGCCTCCAGCTCAGCCTTTGCCGCCTTGAGGTCGGTGGTGTCTGCCTCGCTGAACAGGCCATGGCCGCCGTGCTTTTCGGCACGGGGACGCTGGGCGATGTAGGACATATAGCCGCTCTCGGATTCCACTTCATGCAGATGCGTATCCAGCACGGTGGCGATAAACGCGGACGCCGTACCGCGATTAGGCGTCTGTAGGTAGTCGCTGTACTCGAAAAGCTCCTTTACGTCAGGGAAATCCTTCAGCAGTTTCGTGATGAACTGCTCTTGCTTCCTGGTCACAGGCTCGGTGCTTTGGATGATCTCCACACCGTCCCGCGTGGCAACATACTCCATGTATCCCGACGCCTTGCCGTTCTTGATGTAACCGCTTTTTTGTATCAGCCGCGCCATGCGTTACTCCTCCTGATGGAACAGCAGCACGTCCTTGAAGGAGATGTTTCCGTGTGTGGACGCCACCTCGCGGACACTGCTGCCGCGCATTTTGCTGTACTCGTCGCGGGTCATATCCACGTCGCCGCCCAGCAGATGGTTGGTCATATTGTGCTCTACTACCAGCTTGAACAGCAGCCTGCCCAGCCGGTCACCGAACACGCCCAGCGTTCCTTCCAGCACCTCCTGCATTGCATGAGGCAGGTACGCACCTGTCCGCTCGGCGTGCAGGCGGCTGCAATAGTATCGAAGAGCTTTCTCTACGAACTCGTTGCGGGTGGGGCAATTATCCAGCTTGTAGAGTGCATCCACCTCCTGCCAAACATCGTCCGGCAGCCAGACCGAATGCCTCCGTTTTTCCTCCACGGGTCACACCTCCTATCTATGCTGCTGCGCGTCCCGAAAGCCTTGTAAACACGGGGCTGACGGGCATTTTTGCAAATAATAGCGTCAAAACCTATCCGGGCTCTGAGAATCAGCGCCATTTTCAAAACGCCGCAAACCCTTGTGGCAGTCCGCACTGCGGGCTACCGTGAATGGCATTGGTGCAGAAAAGCGCCAATGCTTTTCTCCTGCTCCGCTTTCGGCGCACCGAAAAGCGGGCCGAAAACGCTCCAAACCTCCGGGGCCGCCATCCTTACCCTCCCGCGTTCCTGCGAGGCCACAAACCGGCCCACAGGGGCAAACACGGGGCTACATCTGTATCTGCGGAGACGGCCTCGGCTCCTCTTGAAGCTGCCGGGCGAAATCGTGCAGGCTCATGCCGTTTTGCTGCTGGCAAAACTCCTCCATCTTCCGAGCCAGCACCTCCTGCTCGGCGGCATTCAGGTGATAGCTCCAATTCTCCTCTGTGCCATCCCCCTTGCAGAGATCCAGTTCCAGCGTATCGCAAGGCTTGTCCTGCGCGATGTCATAGTTGGCGTAGATATTCAGCCAGTCATCATTCTCATCCGTACACACGAATGTACCGAAGACAGCGTCCACGTCGAAGTCCGCTTGGACATAGAAGTTGAGCTTGCCATCCTCCATCATGATCTCATCGCTGAACGAAAAATTCTGCGCGGTGAGATGCCCCGGTGATGTGAGCTCCATGCCATCCAGCAGCCCCAGCAGTTTGCGGAGCTGCTCATCCGCCGTTGTGAAGAGTGGACTCGTGGCCTGATGGATAGACGGGATCACATCCCGCATCGCCCACGTTGTCCAACCGTCCATGGTGTGGACTGCGGAGAATTCACGCTTGTCAAAATCCAAATCAAACACGCCGGTGACTTTTCCGGTGTTCTCCATGCGGAGACGTATCAGGTTCTGATATTCCTCCGGTGTGATAGGCTGCGCCTGCGAATACAGAGAGATAAATTTACCGGTGCTGTGCTCTGTGTTCGTGCAGTATCTGCGAAGCGTCTGTGCGGCATCCAGCAGTTCCTCACCGGGTGATGTCGTGAAGTACCGCGTCTGTCCGTTTTCCGTTACACGGTATGCGGCGCAGGTAAGCGTTGTCAGACTCTGCTCCTCCGCGGGGTAGCACACATAATCGCTGCCGATGAACACGCCGGGATGCTCGTCCTCATAGCGGCAGCCCAGTGCGTCCAGATCCATGTGCTCGTACATTTCCTCCGGCACCGAAGTCTCGTGGACGAGGTAGTACCCGCCCAATGCCGCGTAGCTATTGACGCCCTTGAGGATCGTGTAATCATGCAGTCGCTCCGGTGAATTTGCGAAAATCTCTCCCGCCTCCTCCTCACCTTTTTGCAGGAGAATGGCAGAGCGGATCGTATTCTCCTCATCGCTCGATATGCGCGGCTCACATTGAGATGCGTCAAATTTCCCGCGTGATGTGTAATGCAGAGACATATCATTCTCATTTTGACATTGTTTATTATCCAAAGGTCATCCCTCCTCACATTGTCAGGTCTTGCTGATTCTCTTGCAGATCTTCACAGAGCCGGAAGACCGTATGCCTGAACTCATCGTCACGATCCACATCCTGCTCTGTCTGCCACGCATCCCGTACACAAGTCAGGGGATACCCGTCGGAGAGCAACAGGAGCATCTGGTATCGTTCCAGGTTGGCGGTAAGAAGCGCATTGTAGCAATAGCGGGTCGCCTCGATCTCTCCGGCATTGGCAATAAGTTCACTCTGTGTCATATGGTAGAGGGATTCGGTATACGCTTTTTGTTCCTGTTCAATGCGTTGGAAAAGAGCGTCCCGCAGCTCCGCATTGGTCTGTACCGGCTCACCCTGTGTAAGTCCTTCCGTAAGAAAGCGCGGCACGTCGATGACCTCTGCATTTTGGAAAGCGAGGTCGCCGCGATAGCCTATTTTCAGTGCGGAGAACTCGTGCGCCGCTCTGACCAGCTCCGCAGGGCTTCCCGCAGGCACCTCCTGCTCCCAGCGATACCAACTGTCCTTCTGATGGCAGGGCGTAAGCTTGAGGAGGATGTAATCCTCCGGCACGAATTTAGGATAGCGGCAGAGCTAACCGCCCACGGCATAGTAAGGCTTGCCCTCACACATGACGGTTTGCTCCATATACGCTTTCATCTTTTGCAGGTCTGTGCAGAACCAGCACTCGCTGTCACTGAAGCGACGGATCCTGTCAGCCTCCAGAATACTGTCCAGATTCTCTTTCTTCGTCAGATGATAGACCTTCGACGGTGCTCTTTCTTTGATATATGCCATGATTACTCCTCCTGCTGTGCAGCCGCTGTCTGCTCATTTGCCGCCTTCGCCGCCCGCACCGGTCGGCGGGGACGGGGCGGCGGAGCCAGCAAGCTGTCCACATATTCCCGAATGGGTTCCGGCACTTCCTTCTCATAGAGCTGCCGCAGGGCATCGTCCATGCGGCGCTGGACGGAGCTGTTTTTCTTCTTGAGGGCGAACTCCAGCGCTTTAAGGCGTTCCTCCTCCATGCTGACGGTAACGCAGACCTTCTCCATGCCGCACCTCACATTTCGCCGCAGAGCTTGTACAGGATCACCTTCAGCACCGGCTCGTTGTCGCCGCTGTGCAGCTCCAACCACGTGTCCCGCAGCGCCGCCAGCGGATCATCCAGCGACAGCAGATACCGCATCTGCGGCAGGGAAATGTCATCCCTGCGCTGCACCAACCGGCAGCAGACCTGCGCCGCGTAGACCTCCTTTGTCCTGCTCAGCAGTTGTTCCGACGTCAAAGCTTGCAGCGAGGCGGTGTAGTCCCGATAGTTCTGCTCCAGCTTCTCCAGCAATGCCCGCCGCATTTCTTTCTCTAATGTGCAAGTGTTTTCGTTCATTTGTGTCCTCCTGTTAGTCGTAGTTGATATACGGGATCTCCAGCCAGTGCGTCCAGCCGCGGCCTTGAAGCTGCGTCATGACCACGCCGTATTTGGTGCCCATAGCCTCAATGACCTGACCGCCGCCGATATACACGCCGATGTGCCCCGACTTCCATACCGCCAGTCCCGGCACCTCCGGTATGGTGTCGATGGTGCCTTTGCGCGTGGCATTGTAGTACATCTGGTTGGCGCCGATGTCCGGCATCCCATGTGTGCCGTAGTCGATCTCCATAGTGTCCGCATTGAGCCAGCCGTAGCCTTTGATGAGTCCCACGCAGTCTGCGGTATGCTTACCCAGCCAGTTATTGCGGATGAAGTCCGCGTACTGCCCCACGCCCTCCGGGTATTGGGTCAGCTTGTACTGGAACAGCTCCGGCGTCAGCACCTGACCATAAGTGCCCCACACATAGCCCCAGCCGGACTGCCATGCGTTGGTGACGTAGGCCACCAGATCGGCGGCGTTCTTGCTGGCGGGACTTGTCAGGTCGGAGATATCCAGTTCCACGCCGCTGCCGCCACCGGGCGTATAGCTGCCATCGAAGGTATCGCCGCTTGTGCTGCCCACTACCATGCTGTAGATGTGCGCGGCGTTGGCCTTGTCCTCCTCGGTCACCGGTTCGCCCTGCCACGCCGCCAGTTTTTCATACACCGTTTCCAGCGGCAGAGGTATCGCCACATAGTAGACGGTGGTCTGCACCACCACTGTACCATCTTCCAGCACGTCCGTGGTGGTGTCGGTGCGCTCCTCCAGACGGTAGAAGCACTCCACGAAATTGGCGGCGGCACGGCGGGTAGGCGCGTCATCGCCAAAGCAGAGGGCATAGAAAACGGCCTTGACCTGCAAAGGGTCAAGGCCGCCGCTCTCGGCTTTGGCATTCACGGCGGCGACCGCCGAATCCAGAAGAGAGAAAGCTGCCCGCATCTCGGTGATGTGGTCTTTGTATTCGGTTGGGATCTTGTCCGTGAAGGCTGGGCCATAGAAGGAGGCAGACACAGCAAAGTTGTTATGCTCCACCGCCGCCGTGCCGAAGCTGCACAGGAACGCCGCCAGCAGGATCAACGGCGAGAGGATGGCGGCAATGACCCAGCCCACCGTCTTGCGGCCTTTTTCCGTAGACAGCACAGCCGCCGCCAGCCGTGCCAGTGTTGCCCCTGTCATCACTTCCCACCCTTTGTGCCGAACAGCTTCGCCTTATGCTCCGGCGCAATGACCTTCATCATATACCGGTCGCTGCCACAGCGGAAAAGGCATTCACCATTCTGCGCCTTGCTGATGAGGTCGAACTCCGTGTCCTCCATTTGCAGCATATTGGTGAAGAACTGCTTCTCCGTAGTACCGGGGTTGAAAAAGAACTGATGGGGCGGAATGGCGAACAGGGGCTTGGTCATCTCCCGTACTTCCCGCTGGTTGAAATCCTCCAGATTTTGCGAGGCCATCATCAGGGCGGAATCCCGCTTGCGGACACGCTTCAGACAGTTCCTGATATACTCGATGGCGATGGGGTTGGACAGCCACAGGTACAGCTCGTCCAGCGCCGCCACCGTCCTGCCTTCTACCAGCAGCTTGTCCGACATATACGCCAGCACATTGAACAGCAGTGCGTTCCGCAGGCTCTTGGCGGCGCTCAGCATGCCGCCCACGCCGAACACCAGAAACCTATCACTGGTGATGTCCGTATGCCCATTGAAGAAATGTGCGTCGGCTCCCACGCACATGGAGTGTAGACCCAGCAGCACTTCTTGCAGCAGCTCCTTGGTATAGAGCTGGTGAGTGTCCGGATCATAGTGGAGGTATTCCTCCTCCAGCAGCGCATAGAAGTCCGACAGGATGGGATAGTCCATGGCGGTGAGCTGCCGGGGGTCGGTATGCTCCGAGATGCCCCACTTGGCATAGAGCTTTGTCAGCATGATCTCAATGGTGTCCAGCTGGGTATCAGAGAAATCCTTGTATGCCCTAAAGAAGTCTTTCAGGAAGGAAATGTGCCGTGCTAAAAATGTATTCTTCCGGAATGCTTCCGGTGCGGACTCGTCCGGTTCCGGCGCGGTGTCCCAGCACTTCACCTCCAGCACATTGATATGCCGGTCACCCGCCATCAGGTCGATGAAGCAGCCGTTCAGGTTCCCGCACAAATCTCCCAGCTCATGCTCCGCGTCCAGCGAGATCACGGATTTCCCCGACTCGATCAGGTTGCAGATCAGCAGCTTCATCAGGTATGATTTGCCCTGACCGCTGTTGCCCAGGATCAGGATATTAGCGGAGGTCTTGTCGCTCTCGCGCCGGTCGAAGTCCACCACGATGTTGCTGCCAAACTTGTCCTTGCCAATATAGAAGCCGTTGGGATCGGCCTTGCCGGAATAATTGAAGGGAAACAGGTTGGCTACGGAGCTGGCGGGCAGCACCCGCTGGAACTGCGGCCCCAACGCGGCGTAGCCTGCGGGGTTCACCGTAAGGAATCCTTGCTGCTGCCGCAGCACCAGTTTGTCTATCGTTAGCTTGCAGCGCACCAACTCCGCTTCCACGCTGGTTTGCAGCAGCTTCAGGTTTTCAAAGCTGTCGGCCATGACCTCCACATAGACCGCGCAGTACAGCAGCGGCTCATGCTCACGATCCAGCGCGCCTACCAGCGAGGCCATGTCCTGCAAGTTACTCTCCGCCGTGATCACACGGCGCAGGTCGTTGGTGTTGGCCCGTTCCAATTTGTTGCGGTTGGTGGCGTTGTGAATGATGCGGTTCTCCTCGGCGGGCGTCACCAATCGGCAGACGATCCGCAGCGTCACGCCGCGCCGGTCGCCCAAGCGGCCCAGCAATGCCTGTGAATCCGTGGCTGCGGGATACTCCCGCAGCGCCCATACGCACCGCCATGTGTTGCCGCTGATATAATGATCCGTCTCAAATTTCAGCACCCCCGGCGTGATGCAGTCCAGAAAGGACAGCACCGTTGGTTCCTTCGGGGGTACTTTCTTGCGTTTGAAGATATTTTTCATAGTCCCTCCATAAAGAAGATGTCCATCCGGGGCTTCAGCTCCGGCTCGTGACCGGTAAACTGCTCCGGCTCCTGAAACTGCGCCGTGTACTTCTGGATCTGGTCATCCGTCAGGGAACAGAAGCCGCCCTCGTGGTCGTCGCCCACCAGAAAGAACGGGCCGCAGATGATATCCTCCTCCAGCCACCGGTTGGGTGCCATACCGTTGAGCTTGCCCTCCTCGTTGCAGCAGAGGATAACGCCATCCTCCACATACACCGGCTGGAACAGGCCCTGCACCTCCTGCTGGATGGTGGCCAAGGTATCTTCCATCTCCTTTTCATAGGGAGCCTGCCCCGGCTCCACTTTCAAAATACGCATATCAGCCCTCCTTCACATATCGCTCTCCATCCACGCTGTCATAGACCTCGTGGGATACGTCCTGTTCATAGTAGACCGCCAGCAGCTCCCGCAACTCCTGCTCATTGGCACGGTGGACGGTAAAGCCGTTATCAGAGAGGTGTTTCTCCACATTGGCCAAGTACGACTCTGTGAAGCCTCCCTCGCCACGCTGCCGCAGGATCAGGCAGAAGGTGCGGGCCGAAGCCATGGAGGTCTGGACGCTGTCCAGATGGACACAGTCCGCCTCCAGCAGCGCACGGATGGCGGGGTTCGTTTCCTCCTCCAGCCGCTTGCGGTAGAAGCTGCGGTTGTCCTGATAGGACTCCTTGGAATCCGTGGCCAGAATCTCCACTTCCGCCATGCCCTTCAGCACATTCATCAGGCTGTAGATGCGCTGGCGGACGATGCTCTCCGGCAGCACATTCAGGTTGCTGGGCTTCAGGATGAGATAAACCAGCTCGCCGTTGGGGGTGCGGATGCTGCGCTCCGTGATCTCGTCAATGCCCAGAAGCTGCTGGGCGGAGGGTAGTTTCTTCTTGAAAATGCTCATGAGCCTAATCTCCATTCATAGTATTGACGTCCGAAAAAGAATGCTCCGGCGTAGCGCAGGAAATCCAGCATACTGACACCATCATGTCGGATGGCCAGAAAGGCGTACACAGCGGTGACCACCAGCGGAGTCACGAAACCGGTCTGTGCCAGCGCCAGCGCAGACAGCAGCAGGCCGATGCCGATCAGCGCCACATCCCGCAGCGCCCACAGCCACAGCATAGGCCGTGCGGTCAGGTTGTCTGGGTATAGGTACATAGTTTTCCCTCCAAAAGTGGAAGCCGCAGGCGTGTACCTGCAGCTTCCGTGTTCTATTACTCCGCTACATCGGCGGCGTCGTTCAGCTCCCGCTCGATAAGGCTCAGGATGAAATCCTTCTGCTTCAGGCCGTTCCGGGCGAGGTAGTCTTTCAGCCGCTCGAAGAGCTCCTCCGGTACCTGAAAGGCGATGGTGCGGTTGTTGGTGTTCATAGTCCTTGCTCCTCCTTCAAAATGTTCTTTGAGTATGTCTGTGATGTAGTCGGACAGTGTCTGCCCGCGCTGCTCCTGCTCTGCCCGAAGCCGTTGGTGCAGGGACAGCGAGATAGGCGCGCAGAGGTTTTTCTTTTCCTCCATGATGGATACTCCTTTCCGCCTCCCGCGAGGCAAGCAAAGCATAGCCCAAACACCGCGGTAAAGCTATTGACAAGTACAACGAGAATGTAAGCGCAAACGAAGCACAATGGACAAGGTGCTCATTTTACCGCCTGTACCACCGTGCGAGTCATATTGACCGCAGTCTGTGCCGTGTATACGGCAGACATAATGTTAGCTCTCGTGGTGGTATCCAAGCCGAAGGCTCCCGCGATACGGGGGATCTCACCGGCAGAGAGCATCAGGCCCAAACCCAGCAGGGCGTGATCTTTGAATACCATTAGGCCCGCCACGAGGATGGTGGCCTGCAAAAAGGCGGTCAGGCACAAGCCAATGACCTGTTTGCACCACTGGATGAAACCATCTGTGTACCCTCTCGGTACGCTGAACATATACAGGCTCCCCACGGCGATCTGGATAAGTAAGATGCCGCCGCGCTTGAGGTTGGCGAAAAACACCTTGATAATGGCGTAGGCCATAAGAATCAGGCAGAACAGCAGCATAAGACCGCTGGTGGGGGTATTCATGAAGCCGCCGAAGGGCGTCAGGTTCACAAGATTGGCGATGCTGTCCACAAGGCTGAAATTCTCCAGTATCTGCTTCGCTACATCGCCTATGGTGACCGTCCCGAAGCCGGTAATGCCCGCGGTCAGGCTGGATTGCAGAGAGATGGCCAGCACATACAGCCTGACCGGAAGCTGCGTGAACAGCTCCACGGCCAGAAAGCCTTTGAAGGCGTTCAGTACCGTTTCCCGCACATTGCCTCGACCGGAGGAATACTCCACGCCGCACTCGAAGCAGGCCACCACCAGCCCCACGGCATACAGCGCCCAGCCTAAGTAAGAGAAGAACAGCACGATGCTTTGCACCCAGCTCATGTCAAAGAGCTCGGCGCCCATGCTGCCCATCTCAGCAAAGAAATTGCCCAGGAAGCCCACGATCTGGCCGTAGAACCAGTCCAGGATCTGCCCCAGCACTGTATTTGCCACAAAATCCCAGATAAACAATTCTCAGTTCACCTCCTCCACGCAAAAGAGCGGGCGTTTCATCAAATCCCGATGATGTCCCACACATACAGCGGGGCGGTCAGGGTGAACACCAGACAGGCGAAAAGGATGGCCGGTGCGCTCCACTCAAAGTGACCGGTCTTGCGGAAATCAAAGTACGCAAGGCCAAGTTTGGCGAAGAAAAATACTGCCAGGATCAGGTCAATGGCGGGAAATACCACGTTGTTGACCACCGTCTTGATCTGACCGGAGGCTGTGGCCCAGGTGCTCTCCACGGCGCTGGCCACATCGCCGGTGCCGCCGCTGGTGCCGGTGGCGTAGGCCGACACGCACAGCAGGCAGCAAAGAAGCGCTGTGAGACACAGCGCCGCCATCGTTCGTTTTACAGTTTTCATGTTCATGTTCTCCTTGTCACATTGTCATTTCATTCATGGACGGGCTTTGCGCTGCCGCCTGCCGCAGCTGGGCCAGCTTCTCCGCCGCCCAATCGGGAAGGCACTCGTCCTTGAGGATACCCACGAACTCCGAACGGTTCCAGCGGGTCATTTCTTCGTCCCCCAGACAGGTGCAGCGCACCGAGCGGCCTCTGGCATTGGGGCGGCAGCCGAATCCGTCCCATGCCAGCCAAAGCTGATCCTCCGGCCGCCAGCAGGCTTCTCGCAGCACTTCCGGCGACAGCACCAGTACCTTTCCGGTGAAGTCCTGTTCACGGGAATTTGGCGCACAGTGCTCCGCCCCAAACAGGTGCAACTTTGCCAGCTCCGCCCGATACTGCGTAACGAAGCCGTCCAACACCGCAGGATGGCTGCCCACCATAAATGCGTAGCGATGGTCGCCATCGGGAGGAATATAGATGCTCCGGCTCCACTGTATATTTGTCGGGTGATAGCGGCCATCATAGGAATGCTCCTGCAAGGTGTTGGACAGCACAAAGGCCGTTCGCTTATAGCCGTAGTGGTCTATGACACGCCTGGCGCAATCCTCTTTCAGATGCATACCGTCAAAGCTCTCACGGATCACCAGCTCTATGGCTCCGGCACAGGCGCAGTTGGCACGGTAGTTGGCCCGCCATTGCTCCAGCTCACCACGTTCCCGTGCTTCCTTTGCCGTGTAGGGGTACATTTGCTCATTCTCCATAGACAGTCTCTCCCGTCTCCAGACGCCTTGCCAACAGTCCCTTACAGCAGTCATTGTCCATCAGCAAAGCCAAGAGCTGTTCCGGCACCTGAGAGAGATCATAGTTCCCCTCGTCTACCGTTTGACAGCGATGGCAGCACATGGGGCGGCAGGCGGCGATCAGGCCGTTCAGAAGCTGGTCGAAGGCCTCCTGCATTCCCTCCAACACGTCGATGAGCTCCACGACAGTCATGGTCTGGGGCATCAGCATGATAAGATGTCGGCACATATGGGCTTCCAGCGCAATGTCCGACAGTGCCAGAGCCGCAAGCATTTCGTTGGGTATCTGAAGCCCTCGTTGATTGAGTTCCATCTCACAAGTCATATTTTTCTCCTATTTTTCTTTCAGTGGGTATTGGGGTGTATGTACTAACGTACAGGCTTTCTTTCCGTTGTCGTAGTTATTGAAGAAGGATATCTGTGGTGCAAACATAGATGGATCATAGTTGGTCATAATGTACTCCTCATAACGATCCTCCTTCTTTTTTGACATACTGTTCGGTCGGTCTACTTCAAAGATGAAAAAGTCTTTATACAGTTCCTTGATCTCGTCTTTCTTGTTGTAGGACACGATCACAAAGCTTTTTCGCGTGGCCAGCATATCATGCAGTTCCTGATGATCCGACCTGTAAAAAGGTACGCCATACTTTTCCGCGCCAAGATACGGCGGGTCACAATAGAAAACTGTATCCAGCGCGTCATATTTACCCAAGATTTCCTTGTAGCTCCGGTTCTCCATGGGAATGTGCTGCAAGATCCGCGCACATCTGGTGATCTGATGCTCGAATCTATCCCAATCACGGTCGAGCGCGGCAAACTCTGTTCCCAGTCCGTTGTAGCTGAGATTATGAAGCAAAAAGAACATCGCCGCCCGCCGTGCGTCCGGTGGGATGGCGCGCTGCATCAGCTTCGCACTGATCTCCTCCGCCTGTGCAGGCGGGAAACTGATCTGCGTCAGCTCCAGCTCTTCCGCCAAATTCTTTCCGGCAAAATCTTTATCTTTCAAAGCGCGGAGCATGGTCTCAAATTCCTCACGGGAATTTTGCATATATTTTAGCTCTGTGATCACGGACACCGGTTTTTCCCTGACGCAATACATCATGTTATAAAGGTTGCTGTCAAGATCGTTATAGATCCGCAGCACGCCGCGCGGCGTTTGAAGATTCAAGGTCACACAGCCGCTCCCACCAAAAACATTCACCAATTTGTTGTAATGTATCGGCATCAGGCTCTGGATCGCCCACATCAACTGCGCTTTGCTGCCTTTCCATGGAATAAGCTTGGCCAATGGTATGTTCATCCGCCCTCCTTACCAAAGCCATCCAGCGAACGTACCAGCCCTGCAATGGCGGCATTCAGCCCATCCCGCATCTTTTCAAGACTGCGGATAGTATCGTAGACCTCTGCCGCCGTTTCGGCATAGAAATACCCACCCCGGCAAGCCGAGATGGGTATGCTGTCGCACCGCAGGCGGTTGATCTTCTTTCGCAGCTCATTGCCGCTCAGGCCCAGCGCCTTTTCCAGCGCACAACTGCTGATAGCGTTCTTCCTGCCTTTATAGCCCTCCTCCAGATACCGCGCAATGGTTTCTCGTTGCATAAATGTCTCCTTTACATGGTCAGCTCCATTTCTTGTCGCGGGGCTTGAATCGGCTGACCGTCCAGACGGGCAAGGTAGCCGTAATCGCCAAGGACACCGTTATCCCGTCGCATCACGTCCTGACCGTAGGCATCCAGATCCAGATGCGGCAGGAGGAGCTTACATTCCTTTTCACCGGTGATGACGCCCAGCTCGTCCCGCGCCAGCTCTCTGGGCGAATGGATCTCCGGCTCGAAGCTATATTCGTCCAGATGGCCGGTCAGAGCAATAGCTTCCTCCAGTCGGGAAAGCTGCAACTGCTGGGCCACCGCCTTGAACTTCACCAGCTCACCATTCATGTCAAGCTCCTCCAAGCACCGGGCAAAACGGTTGAGCTGCTCCATCCCGTCATAGGCCATATCTGTAAACGACCACATTTCCGGCATGGCAGTATCTTCACATTCCAGATACACCTCCTGCCAGCTGTCCAGATCCAGCTGCATCAGCACGGCGTTTAGTTCTGCCTGCGATGCGGGCAGGTTCAGCGACACAGTCTGGTTTTCATTGCTGCACAGAAACCGCATCATATACGCCAGTTTCTGAGGCGGCCTGCCTAAATCGGAGGGAGCCTGTTTCAGCTCGGAGTGCCGCTCCACATAGCCGTGGGGTGTAATGACGCTGTTTTCGCCTTGCCGCATCGTCCTGCCGATCTTGGCGTAGTCCAACATTTCCAGCACCTTGTCCGGAATCTTTTCCAGCTCCTGCAGGAAATCATTTTCCACATAGAATTTCCCCAGTGCCGTATCGTCCCTGACCTCCGGCACCACATGACAGCAGTCTACGCTGTACGCCAGATCCAGCATTCGCTGAACGGTCAGCTCACCGCCGTTTTCCTGATGCAGCCCGTCGATCTCCATCTCCACCAGTCCCTCGAAGGCCACGGCGTCTGCCTCGTTGAACGTACTGAGCTGCTCAGCCAGCGCGTTGAAGTGATAGAGATCGCACTTGTCCAGATGGGACTCCAGAAAGTCATACCGCCCCAAGTCCTCCACCTGCCAGTAGGGTTCCTGCCCCTCCCGCAATCGTAGCTTCTCCAGCGCGTCCCGCATTGCCCACGGCTTGGCGGGCAAGTCCAGTGTGGTGCCGTTGTCGTTATCAGGGTTGCCAAGATACACAGAAAAAACAACTTTATCCAAGCTCCATTCCTCCTCGCCGCTGCACGATGTCATCACAGTTATCGGGGTCTGCGCCGGGTACGTCCCAGCCGCACATACTGCCGATCTTCATGGCCTCCTCCTGCGCGGGCATCACGCCCAACTTCCGGTTCTGCTCATCCGCAATGAGGCGGTTTTCGTGGGGATCATCGGTCGACCAGTCACTGGGATAGTACCCGCTCTCGCCGCGCTTGACGCAGATGAGCTGGCCCGTCCCCGGCAGCAGTGTGAAGCACATCTCCGGCAGCTTGTCCAAATGGGGGCAAAACCGCTCCTGCTCCGTCTGGATGCTCCAGCTGTGATCCTGCCACAGATGGACGTACAGTTCATTGCCTCGTCCGATGGCGATCTCCCGCTGCTCGAAGCCCTCGCCCCATCCGTCCGACGCCTGACCGGTGATAAACTCCTTCAGCGTGGTCAGCTCCACCGCGGAAAGCTCGTGCCAGAGCTGGCACTCCGCCACGCCCCAGAGCTGCTCACCGCGCAGTTCCGCGCCGAATGTAACAGAGCGTACCTTGTTGTTTACAGCATCAGGCTTATTGTACCAATTCATGAGGCCGCGGGTGACCTCCTCCGGCATCCGGTACTTCACAAGGGCGCTGCGGATGTTGTCCTCGTAAGGAAGCAGGTCGCGTCCCGACAGCAGCTCCGGCTCCTCCGGCATATTGCCCCATTCGTCCCGCTCATAGAGGTCAGCGGTGAGGGGCATATATAGCTTCATTACGCTGAGCTTGGGCGGCAGGACGGTGAAGCTGTCCACGCCGGGGATGAGCGCCAGCGTCCGACCGTTATCCCATTTCATGTGGAACTGCCCCGCGTCGTCGATGTGTTCCACCGTTCCCGTCATCCCTGCCGGTACCGGCGCGAAGGGATCATCCATATTATCCAGCCGGATACGGGTGCCGGGCGGGTACTGCTTCCGCAGGAACGTTACCATTTCTCTGCTGATATCCATGTCACAGCCCTCCCATCTTCCTATAGTCTGCCAACTCATGAGGATTTTCTTCCCCAACGAAGTCGAATAAAATATCATCCGCCGCCTTGCGGACAGCGGGATCGTCTGTCAGAATTTCATAGCGAAAACCTGTGGTGTCCCGATAGAGCAGTTCCTCACGGATGCAGTCCAGAAAGGAATCTGCGTCATAGTAGGGGATGACGTCCCCGTTGGCAAAAGTTGCTTTGCCAACCATATGAATGCTGCCCACGGCTTACATCTCCCTGCGGCCGCGGGGACGGGTACGGCGGGTGAAGTAAATGGCCGCAGCGCCCGCCACGGCCAGAATGATACAAATTGCTTTTTTCATAGTTTCCTCCTAATTTTCGGTTCGTTCGCAATAGACCACATACCGCTGTTTACCGCCGCTGGCATAAGGGTGGCAGGTTAGCAGCGTCAGCAGGTCGCGGTTCGGTT
>OLSQ01000420.1_pt1 | contig 42440 bp, 72 predicted proteins | sample 1672561 | NCBI WGS metagenome assembly OLSQ01 (sample SAMEA3136699, study PRJEB25190) | human gut metagenome | biome: human gut; feature: human-associated habitat; material: faeces | place: Austria | collected 2013
CTCGATCGTGGATCGTAATGCGGAATGGCATTTTCTTATGGGCGCGGTGGCATATCACCGCGGCTGGATGGACGAGGCGTCCAAATACTTCCGCCAGGCGGCGTCGATGGATCCCGGCAATGCGGAATACCGGCAGGCGGTCGCACAGATGGAAAGTCAGGCGAGAGGCCCGTTTGCGAACGGACGCGCCGTTGGAGTGAACACGCTCGACTGCGGCGCGTTCTGCCCATGCATGGCGCTGATGGCCGCCTCCGGCGGCTGCGCGCCGTTTATTTGCTGCTGTTGATAACATTTTGATTCACATATTTGGGGAGATGGGAAGAAATGGGAAAACTGCTCAGTATGACCGGTTACGGAAGCGCCAAGGGCTCCGTAGAGGGTCAGGAGATCACCGTTGAGCTGAAAAGCGTGAACAACCGCTATCTGGACTGTTCGGTCCGGCTGCCGCGTAATTTCCTTTTTGCCGAGGATACGGTAAAGCAGGCGGTCTCCGCCGGCGTTTCGCGCGGCAAGGTGGATGTTTTTGTATCGGCGCAGGCTTCGCAGGATTCCGGGACGGTCGTTTCGGTGAATGAGGAACTTGCCCGCGGCTACCGCGACGCGGTCGCGCGCATCGCCGAAACGCTCGGACTCGAAAGCGGACTCAATGCATTCAGCCTTGCCCGGTTCCCGGATGTGCTCACGGTCGAGCGGCGCGAGCTGGATAAAGACAAAGCCGCCGCGGCGCTCTCGGAGATCACGGCAAAAGCCGTGGAGGAATTCAACGCCATGCGTGAGCGCGAAGGCGAACGGCTGCGCCGGGACATGCTCGGAAAGCTCGAAACCATTGAGGGGCTTGTTTCCGTTGTGGAGGAGCGATCCCCGCAGACGGTGAAGGAATACCGCGAGCGTCTCGAAGCGCGTCTGCGCGACATTCTGGCTGACCGCTCGCTCGATGAGCAGCGTGTCATCACCGAAGCCGCGATCTTCGCCGACCGCACCGCCGTGGACGAGGAGACGGTCCGGCTCCGCAGCCACATTGCGCAGTTCCGTACCATGCTGGAGGAAGGCTCTCCGATCGGCCGGAAGATGGACTTCCTTGTGCAGGAATTCAACCGCGAATCCAACACCATCGGCTCCAAGTGCAGCGACGCATCTCTCGCCAAGGTCGTGGTCGATCTCAAATCCGAGATCGAGAAGATCCGCGAGCAGCTGCAGAACGTGGAATGAGGTGCGGATATGAAGCTCATTAACATCGGTTTCGGCAATCTCGTTTCCGCCTCGCGTCTGATCGCTATCGTCAGCCCGGAATCCGCGCCGATCAAGCGCATCGTTCAGGATGTCCGCGAGCGCGGCGAGTTGATCGACGCGACCTATGGCCGCCGCACGCGCGCAGTCATCATCATGGACAGCGGCCATGTGATCCTCTCGGCGCTCCAGCCCGAAACGGTCAGCGCCCGCATGATCGGCCGCAGTGAAGAACCTTCGGCGGAAGAGAGGGACGAGGAATGAAACGCGGTAAGCTGCTGGTGATCTCCGGGCCGTCCGGCTGCGGAAAATCCACCGTGATCGGAAAGATGATGGCAGGGCGGGAGAATGTAGAGTTCTCCGTATCCGCCACAACGCGCCGCCCGCGCCCTGGAGAGAGGGAGGGCGTCGATTACTTTTTCGTTTCCCGAGAGCGCTTTGAGGAAATGCTCCGAAATGACGAACTGTTAGAGCATGCCGAGTTTGTCGGCAATTGCTACGGTACGCCGAAGTCGCAGGTCTGTACGCGGCTGGAAAGCGGCGTGTCCGTGATTCTGGACATTGAGGTCCAGGGAGCGGCGCAGGTGAAGCAGAAGCTGCCCGAAGCTATTACCGTGTTCCTTGCTCCTCCGGGGCTGGATGCGCTGGAACGCCGTCTCCGCGGCCGCAGGACGGAATCGGAAGAGACGATCCGTGCGCGGCTCGACACAGCACGGCGCGAGATGGCGCTGGCTCCAAGCTATGATTATACTGTGATCAACGATGACCCAGATCGCGCATCCCGCGAGCTCGGAGCCATCCTCGACAAATAAATCGCATACAATGTTTTGCACCGGTAAACGCCGGATCAGAAAGGAATGGAATCTGTTATGATGCTTTATCCCCCGATGGCGAGCCTTGTTGATAAGGTCGGCAGCCGCTACCTTCTCGTGAACCTTGTTGCGCGCCGCGCCCGCCAGATCGCGAACGAAGCCGAGGAAAACGGCGAGATCCTCGATAAGAAGCCGGTCTCCATGGCGATCGACGAAGTGTATTCCGGCAAACTGACGCTGGAAAAGACGGATGACTGATTCGCCGGCAACGGCAAAAATCGCTGTCGCCGCCGCGACATACTGGGTAGACCGACCGTTTGACTACCGCATTCCGCCCGCGCTCGCAGATAAGGTCGTGCCGGGCGTGCGTGTCGTTGTCCCATTCGGCGGCGGCAACCGCCGCACGGAGGGGATCGTTCTGTCTCTCGGTACGGCGCAGTCCGGTATGCGGCTGAAAAGCATTGCCTCGGTGCTGGATGCGTCGCCCGTGCTCTCCCCGGAGATGATCCGCTTGGCGGTCTGGCTGCGCGAGCGGTATTTCTGCACGGTATATGATGCCGTACACGCGATGCTGCCCGCCGGACTCTGGTATCAGATGGAGTCGGTATATACGCTCTGCGCCGGTTTTGACCGGGAGAGCGCGTATGCCGCAGCGGGAAAGTCTGCGCAGGAGCAGCTTGTTCTCGATGCCGTTTTTGCCCATGGCGGAAGCTGTCCGCTGGTCGATCTGGAGCGGCTTTTTGAGAATGTGAGCCCGGCACGGGCGCTGCAGTTGCTCGTGCGCAAGGGCGTTCTGGAAACGGACAGCCGCGAAAAGCGCCGCGTCGGCGATAAAAAGATCCGCATGGTCTCTCTGACTGTTTCAGCGGAGGACGCGCAGGTCGCGGCGGACCGCCGCGAGAAGCGCGCGCCGCTGCAAAGCGCGTGTCTGCGTCTTTTGTGTACGCTCGATCGGGTTTCCTTTTCCGAGCTCTGCTATTTCACAGGCGCTTCGTCCTCGTCCGTCAATGCGCTGGTAAAAGCGGGACTGGCGGAGATCACGCAGGACGAGGTGTTCCGCCGCTCCGTTCTCCGCAGTGAGGAGCAATCCCCGCTGCCGGAGCTCAACGAGGAGCAGCGCGCGGCGTTTGAGGGCATCCTATCGCTGTACGACGGCGAGCATGCATCGGCGTCGCTCCTCTATGGCGTCACCGGAAGCGGCAAGACATCTGTGTACGTCCATCTGATCGACGCCATGCGCCGAAAAGGGAAGGCGTCCATCCTGCTCGTACCGGAGATCGCGCTCACGCCGCAGATGATCCGCATTTTCTCCTCATACTTCGGAGATGACGTCGCGGTACTCCACAGCTCTCTCGCCGTTGGCGAGCGCTACGATGAGTGGAAGCGCATCAAGACCGGAAGAGCGCGCGTTGTGATCGGAACGAGAAGCGCCGTCTTTGCCCCGTGCAGCGATCTCGGCCTCATCATCATGGATGAGGAGCAGGAGTATACCTACAAATCCGAAACCTCCCCGCGCTACCACGCCCGCGACGCCGCCAAGTTCCGGTGCGCATCTTCCAACGCACTTCTGGTTCTCGGCAGCGCGACGCCGGATGTGGAAAGCCGCTACCGCGCCGAAAAGGGCGTGTATCATCTGTTTACCCTGAAAAACCGCTTCAACGCCCGTCAGCTGCCATCCGTCCGCATCGTAGATATGCGGCAGGAGCTTCGCGGCGGAAACGGCAGCGAAGTAAGCGGTGTGCTGCTCCACGAGCTACGGGAAAACATTTCCCGCGGCGAGCAGAGCATCCTGTTTTTGAACCGCCGCGGCGCGGCAAGCCATGTCGCCTGCGGTGAGTGCGGCTATACCTACAGCTGTCCGCATTGCAGCGTGAATCTCACGTGGCACAGCGTCACCCGGCGGCTCGTCTGCCATCACTGCGGCTACACGCGAGCACTCGACGATGCCTGTCCCGAATGCGGCGGATTACTCAATCAGTTCGGCACCGGCACGCAGAAGCTCGAGGAGCATCTGCGCGAGTCATTGCCGGATGTGGAGATACTGCGTATGGACGCGGATTCCGTTTCCCCTGCGGGTTCGCACGAGAAGATCCTCTCCCAGTTTCGGGAGAAGAAGGTGCCGATCCTCATCGGCACGCAAATGGTCACAAAGGGTCTGGATTTTGAGAACGTGACGCTCGTCGGCGTTATTTCCGCCGACCAGCTCCTGTATTGCGGCGATTACCGCGCGGGAGAGCGTTGTTTTTCTCTGATCACGCAGGTCGTCGGTCGCTCGGGACGCGGCGCGAAGCCCGGACGGGCGATCATTCAGACGTTCACGCCGCTGAATCCCGTGATCGGTATGGCGTCCCGGCAGGACTACGAGGGCTTTTATGCCGAAGAGATCGAGCTGCGACGGCTGCAGAACTGCCCGCCGTTTTCGGATATCGTGACCGTCACGGTGTCGGCGGAGGATGAATCTGCCGTCCTCCGGTGCTGCACCTACATCCGCGACCGGATAAGATCGGAGCTTCGCGGACGAAAGGACGCCGCTGTGCTCGGCCCCGCGCCGCTGCCGGTCGTGCGCGTCAGCAACCGCTACCGCTACCGTGTAACGCTGCATTGCCGGTTTGACAAGGAGATCCGGACGCTTGTATCCGGTCTTCTCATTCAATGCAATACCGCAAAAGAATACAAGGGTGTGTCGGTCTTTGCCGACTATAACCCAATGGAGTGAATACTATGGCGCTTAGAAATATTCTGACTGAGGAAAACCCTGCGCTGCGGAAGGTCTGCCGTCCGTACACGGCCTTCGACGAACGGCTGCATCAGCTGCTGGACGATATGAAGGAGACGCTTTCGCAGGCGAACGGTGTCGGCCTCGCCGCGCCGCAGGTCGGCATTATCCGCCGCGCCTGCATTGTGATGGAAACCAACGTTCCGGAAGGGGAGGACGAGTATTTTATCGAGCTTGTGAACCCCGAGATCATCGAACGGGACGGCGAGCAGGAGGGGGGCGAGGGCTGCCTGAGCCTGCCGGAGCGGTACGGCGTCGTCAAGCGTCCGAACCATGTCAAAGTCCGCGCACAGGATCGGAACGGCAACACGTTTGAGGTCGAAGGCACCGGCCTTACCGCCCGCTGCTTCTGCCACGAGATCGACCATCTCGACGGCGTTCTCTTTACCGACCGCGCGACGCATATGTACACAGACGAGGAAATGGAAGAGCTCTACGGCGGAGACGATAAAGAATGAGAATTGTTTTTATGGGTACGCCGGACTTTGCGGAAGAATCGCTGCGCGCGCTTCTCGAGGCCGGTGAGGACGTTGCCGCGGTTTTCACGCAGCCGGACAAGCCGCGGGGACGCGGCATGCAGGAGAGTTTCTCTCCGGTGAAAACGCTGGCCGTGGAGCGCGGCATTCCCGTATATCAGCCCGTAACCTTCAAGGACGGCGCGGCAACGGAGCTTCTGCGCACGCTCGCGCCGGAGCTTCTTGTGGTCGTGGCTTACGGCCGTATTCTGCCGCAGACGTTTCTTGACGTGGCAAAATACGGCAGCATCAATGTCCATGGCTCGCTCCTGCCGAAATACCGCGGCGCTGCGCCCATTCAATGGGCGGTGCTCAACGGGGACAAGACGACCGGCGTTTCCGTGCAGTACATGGCTGCGGCGATGGACGCCGGGGACGTGATCGCTTCGCGCGAAACGGAGATCGGCGAGTTTGAAACGTCCGGGGAGCTCTTTGACCGGCTCAAAACGCTCGGCGCAGAGCTTCTTGTGGAGACCGTGCGGAAGATCGCTTCCGGTGATGTTGTCCGCGTACCGCAGAACGAGGCGGACGCCACCTACACGAAAATGCTCAATAAAGAAATGTGCCCGATCGACTGGAACAAATCGCCGCGCGAGATAGTGAAGCACATCTGCGGTCTGGATCCGTGGCCGGTGGCCACGGCGGAGCTCGGCGGCGTATCATTTCGCGTGTTCGGCGCGGAATACACCGGTACGAAAACGGCGCTTGCGCCCGGAAAGATCGTATCCGCCGGAAAAGCGGGCATTGAAGTCGCCTGCGGCGGCGGTCAGACCCTTCGCATCACCGAGATACAGGCGGCAGGGAAGAAGCGCATGAGCGCAGCGGCTTTTCTGCTCGGCCACCCGATGAAGGCCGATGGCTAACGGCACGGCGGGCGCCCGCGAGGCGGCGCTGTATGTCCTCGCCCGCTGCCGGAGGTTTGACGCCTGGTCGCAGCAGACGATCCAGGCGGCGGCGGAAAAGTTTTCTCTGGATGAGCGCGACACGGCACTCTGCACAAAGCTCTGTCTGGACGTGCTGCAGAACGCGGCGCTCTGCGATTATTACATCGGCTGCTATTCCAGCGTTCCGGCCGCAAAGCTCGAGCCGAACCTTCTGGATATTCTCCGGCTCGGTGTCTGCCAGCTCCTGTTTATGGATAAAATACCCGTGTCGGCGGCGGTCAACGAAGCGGTCGAACAGACGAAACGCTCCGGCTCCCGTGCCGCAGGTCTGGTGAATGCCGTGCTGCGCCGCGTTGCGGAAAACCGGGAAAACCTCCCGGAGATCGCAAACATCGGAACAGCGCAGGAGCTCTCCGTCCGGTTCAGCCACCCGCTGTGGCTCTGTGAGCGGATGGTTTCCGAGCTTGGCTATGACGGGGCGCACGCCTTTTTCGCGGCAAACAACCGCGCGCCGCAGCTCACAGTCTCGGTGAACACCCGGTACGGCGACGCGCCGTCACTTGTGGAGCGTTTTTCCTCGGCGGGCGTTCGCGCGCATGTCAGCGAGCTTTCCTCCGTGTCCGTATGCGTGGAGGATAAAGGCAGCGCTGCCGCGCTCCCCGGCTTTGCTGCGGGCGAGTTCTTTGTGCAGGATGCTGCCGCAGCGATGAGTGTTTTGTGCGCCGCGCCGAAAAAAGGGATGTGCGTGTTGGATGCCTGCTCCGCGCCCGGCGGAAAGAGCCTTCTCTGCGCGTCGCTGATGGAAAACGACGGAGAAATTCTCGCCTGTGATCTTCACGAAAAAAAGCTCCGGCTTGTAGAGGAAAACGCCGAGAGACTCGGTTTTTCCATCATCCGCACTGCGCCGATGGACGCTTCCAAACCGTATGAAGCGCTCCGCGGGAGCTTCGATCTTGTCATTGCGGACGTTCCGTGCTCCGGCATGGGCGTTATCCGCAAAAAGCCGGAGATCCGCTATAAGGACCCCAAAGCGCTTGCCGGTCTCCCGGCAATACAGAAGCGGATCGCGGATGGGCTTGCCGCGTGCGTCCGGCCGGGCGGAACCCTTCTTTATTCCACCTGCACCGTTTTCCATGAGGAAAACGAGGATGTTGCGGAACGATTTCTTCACGATCATCCGGACTTCGTCCGCGAGGAGCAGCGGCTCATATTGCCGCAGGAATATGATACGGACGGCTTTTTCTATTGCCGTATGAGACGAAATGGCTGAACTGACCGAAAAAATCGATATAAAATCCATGCTTCCGGAAGAGCTGGCGGAGTATCTCCGCTCGCTCGGACAGCCGGCGTATCGGGCAAAGCAGCTCTTTCGCTGGTTTTCCGCCGGCTGCGGCTCGTGGGATGAAATGACGAATCTCCCCCGTGCGCTCCGGCAGGAGCTTTCCGAGCATTGCACTCTCTCCGCGCCGCGGGTGCTTAAAAAGCAGCAGTCCGCCGAGGACGGCACGATCAAATTCCTTTGGGAGCTGCAGGACGGAAACGCCGTGGAAACGGTCGTCATGCGGTATCACTACGGGAATACGGTCTGCATCTCCTCGCAGGTCGGCTGCCGGCAGGGATGCGCGTTCTGTGCTTCGACCATCGGCGGCCTTGTGCGGAATCTCACGCCGTCGGAAATGCTTGACGAGGTGCTGTTTTCCGAAAAGGAATCCGGTCTGCCGGTTTCTCACATCGTTCTGATGGGCATTGGCGAACCGCTGGATAATTTTGATACCGTCATGCGGTTTTTGGAGCTCATCAATCACCCGGAGGGACGCAACATCAGCATGCGCCATATATCGCTTTCCACCTGCGGGCTGACAGAGCGCTTCGACGATCTGGCGGAGCGCGATCTCCAGATCACGCTTTCCGTATCGCTACACGCGCCGGACGACGAAACGCGCAGCCGCATCATGCCGGCCAACCGCGGCCGCGGCGTGGACGAGCTTTTCCGCAAATGCAAAGCCTATTATGACAAAACCGGACGGCGCATATCGTTTGAATATGCGATGATCGACGGCGTGAACGATTCCCCGGAGCAGGCGGAGCTGCTTGCCCGGCGGGTAAAGCCGCTCGCGGCGCATATCAATCTCATTCCGCTCAACCATGTGGATGAGCGCAGCTTTGAGCCATCCAAACCGGAGAATCTCAAACGGTTTGTGAATATACTTACGAAGAACGGAGTCAACACGACCATACGGCGGCGTCTCGGCAGCGATGTGGACGCATCCTGCGGACAGTTGCGCCGCAAAATGACGAGGGAAGCAAAATGAACGCTTTCGGCATTACCGACAAGGGAAAAGTACGTTCCGCCAATCAGGACGCCTACCGCCTGAGCCTTTCGCCGGATGGCGAATATGTTCTTGCGGCGCTGTGCGACGGCATGGGCGGCGTGCATGGCGGCGAGATCGCCTCGGCGGTCGCCGCGGACTCATTCATGCAGTATGCGGAAGATATGCTGCGCCGTGAAACGAAATCCGATGCGGCGCAGATCCTGCGCGAAGCGGCGGCATATGCCAATCTGAAGGTATATGACCGCGCCTTCCGCGACGAGAGCTGCCGGGGTATGGGTACAACGCTTGTGGCCGCGCTTGTGCGTCCGGAAGACGCCGCCGTCGTCAACATCGGCGACAGCCGGTGCTACTGGCTGGCGGACGGCCAGCTCCAGCAGGTCACGCGGGATCATTCGCTCGTGCAGAGCATGGTCGACCGCGGGCTGATCACCGAGGATGAGGCTCGTTCCCATCCGCGAAAGAACGTGATCATGCGGGCCGTCGGATTGGAACGAACCATTCGCAGCGATATTTTCCGGCTGGACATCCGTCCCGGCGACGCGCTGTTGCTCTGCTCCGACGGGCTCAGCAATCTTGTTGACGCCGGGGAGATGGAATCCCTTCTTCTGGCGTCCTCGGATGACGATGCGGTCTGCCGTGAGCTTCTGCGCATGGCGCTCGACCGCGGCGCGCCGGACAACGTCACGCTGGCGCTCGTGCGCCGATGAACCTACGGGGGAATGATATGGATACGAAAAATCAGGATAAATACCGCGGCATGATGCTCGATGGCCGGTATGAGCTCGTAGAGCTGATCGGCAGCGGCGGCATGGCGGTCGTATATAAAGCGATGTGCCACCGGCTGAACCGCTATGTGGCGGTGAAGATCATGCGCCCGGAGCTTGCGAAGAACGAAAAGTTCCGCCGCCGCTTCCAGACGGAATCGCAGGCGATCGCAAAGCTCAGTCACCCGAACATCGTCGGCGTGTACGACGTGAGCCGCACCGATCATGTGGAATACATCGTTATGGAGCTCGTGGACGGCATCACGCTCAAACAGTATCTGCAGGACCACGGCCCGCTTGACGCGGTGCAGGCAGTGGATTTCTCGCTGCAGATCGCGCGGGCGCTTGCCCACGCGCACGGGAAAGGCATTGTCCACCGTGATATCAAGCCGCAGAACATTCTTGTCGTCAATGACGGCGTCATCAAGGTCGCGGACTTCGGCATCGCCAACCTCCAGTCCGAAGTGCCGGACGTGGAGAACGAAGCCATCGGCTCGGTGCATTATATCTCGCCGGAGCAAGCCAGGGGCCTTCCGGTGGACGGACGGAGCGATATCTATTCGCTTGGCATCGTCATGTACGAAATGCTCTCCGGCAAGCTGCCGTTTGATGGCGACGATGACCGGACGGTTGCGCTCAAGCACCTATCGGCGGTCCCGACGCCTCTGCGCGAGATCGCGCCGTCGGTGCCGGAAGCGCTCGAAAAGATCGTGATGAAGGCAATGGAAGCCTCGCTCGATAACCGCTATCAGACGGCGGACGCGCTTGCCGCCGATCTCGAGGCGCTGCAGAAATCGTTCACCGGCTCACTTGACAGGATCGAGGGCAACGTTGCGCCGCTGAGCACGGCGGGCGAGCTTGGCAGGGAGGACTATGTCCGCCGCCGCCGCCGCGCCCACCGCGTCAGCATGCTCTCCGGCTTTTTCGGCGTGATGGCCGCCATTTTGATCATTGCCGTCTTTCTCTGGAACTATTTTCTGAGCGATATATTCGTTGTCAACCAGCGTGTCGCCATCCCGAACTTTGTCGGCAGCAACTACGAGACCATCATCAACAGCAAAGAATTCAAGGGGAAATACAACTTTGATCTCATTTACGAGATCGACCCGAACGTCGAGCGCGGTATCATCATCGGCCAGTCGCCCGATGCGGGAAAGAGCTATATGCTGACTTCGGACGGCATCCATGTGACGCTTACGGTGAGCACTGGCGTTATGTTAACCGAAATCCCGAACCTTCTCAACTACGATTATCGCGAAGCGACGAGCGAGCTGGAAAAGCTCGGCTTTGTTGTAGACAAAACGTTTGCCGATTCCGACGATGTCGCGGCGGACTGTGTAATGCAGATCAGCCCCTCGCCGGGGGAGAAGCTTCCCGCGGGCGCGACGGTCTATCTCACGATCAGCCAGGGAGCCAAGACCGAAACGGTCATCATGCCGTATCTCGTCGGCAAGGACTATGCCACGGCGGAAGCAGAGCTTGCCGCGGCGCGGCTGACGCTCGTTTCCGTGAGCTACGTTTACAACAACACGATCCCCGTGGACTATGTTGTCAGCCAGACGGTCGAGGCCGGAACGGAGATCCCCGCGTACTCCAAGATCTATCTGCAGATTTCGCTCGGACCCGAAACGACGCCGACACCCTCGCCCTCGCCGGTTCCGACGCAGGATCCGAACGCCGAGTGACGCGCATGGAAGGACGGATCATCAAGGCGCTGAGCGGCTACTACTATGTCGATACCGGCGCGGAGCTCGTCACCTGCCGCGCGCGGGGAAAGTTTCGTCTCGACGGAACGAGCCCGCTCGTCGGCGACCGTGTGCGGATGGATGTGTCATCGGACGGCACAGGCAGTGTGCGGGAGATTCTCCCGCGGCGGAATTATTTCATTCGTCCGGCTGTCGCCAACATTGATCTCATGGTGATGCTCGCTGCGGCGGTCAATCCGGTCACGGACCCGTTTCTCATCGACCGCGTATCCGCGCTCGCGGCACATCATTCCTGCGACTTTCTTCTCTGCATCAATAAGGCCGATCTCAATTCCGGCGACGAGCTTTTCTCCATTTACTCCGCCTCAGGCATCCCCGTGCTGCGGACGAGCGCCGTCACCGGCGAAGGGCTCCCGGAGCTTTCCGAGCGGCTTGCCGGAAGAGTCTGTGCATTTACGGGCAACTCCGGCGTCGGAAAATCCAGCCTTTTGAACGCGCTTTCGCCGGAGCTTTCCCTGCTTACCGGCGAGGTGAGCCAGAAGCTCGGCCGCGGCCGCCACACGACGCGCCACGTGGAGCTTTTTGCTCTGCCGAACGGCGGGTACGTCGCCGATACGCCGGGCTTTGGCTCCTTTGATATCGAGCAGATGGAATCCATCCGCCCGGCAGAGCTGCAATATTGCTTTCCGGAGTTTGAGCCGTATCTCGGGGCGTGCCGGTTCACGGACTGCACGCATCGGAATGAGCCGGACTGCGCCGTGAACGCCGCGGCGGACGAGGGGGCGATCCATCCCTCGCGGCTCGACTCCTACCGCCGTCTGTGGGAGCAGGCGAACCGGAAAAAGGACTGGGAAGTCCGCCAAACGGAATAAGAACATATGGTCCCCCGGTGCGTACTATGTAATAAACAAGGTGCGCATCGGGGGACTGTTTATGCGGCGCGGAAATCGGCGAAAAAAACCGGTAGGGTGGATCATCGTAACGGTGGGGGTCATCGTCCTGCTCTCACAGATCCTGCCGGAGGGGTTCTGGTGGTTTTTGCTCGGCGCGTGTCTGATCGGCGTCGGCATATGTATCAATCGAAATTGCTGTTGAGGAGGATCGTATATGTATATGAAGGTCATTTATATCCGACTTCCGGGATTTTTGTATCGGATGCTTTCGAAGCTGTGACATATTTTTCGGGCGTTCCTCATACGGTATATTGAAAACGGACAAGGAGAGGAATGTCTATGGAAGTCAATCTGAAACGGGAAGCCATTCAATACTGTACTCCTGTTTATTCCGATACACTCAGCCGCGAGGAGACGCTCGAAACGGTCGTTTCCGATACGCTGCCGGATGTCGCCCGTATTCTGGACGTGGATGCCGCGGTGTATCTGCGCTCCAAAACGCTGCAGCAGGGGAGCATCCGGATCGAGGGAAGTATCCGCGGAACGGTTCTCTATATCGGCGAGGATTCGGAGCGGCTGCAAAGGATCGAAGCGGAGCTTCCGGTCAGTTTTTCCGCGGAGGCAGAGGGCACGGAGGATACCGATATACTTGCCGCGAATCTCTGCGTATCGTCGGCGGACGCCAGGCTTTTGAACCCGCGGAAGATCCAGTTTCGCGTCGGGGTCTGTGCCGCGGTCGCGGCGTATCGCAGCGTGACGGCGGAGCTCCCGACAGAGGCGGAGCCGACGCCGGGACTTTATACGCTGACCGACACAAAGACGGTCAGCTTTCTCTCCGGCATCGAGGAGAAGAGCTTTCTTGTATCCGACGAGGCAGAGCTTCCCGCCGGATGCCCGCCGATGGAAAAACTGCTCTGCTATTCGCATACGGAGACCGTGGAGGAGCTCAAGCAGGTCGGCGGAAAGATGATATTGCAGGGAACGGTTCGGCTCGATACGCTGTATCTGACGGCCGGAGACGATGCGCCGCAGCAGCAGAGCTTTCGCATCCCATTCTCCCAGATCCTTGACATAGCGAACGGAAAAGCGGAGCTTTCCACCGTGAAGCGGCTGTAGCATTTAACAGCATCCAAATGCTGCTAAATACTGTAATATCATAGAAAATAATAAGAAATAGGAGTGGTAAAAAGTAGGTAACGGGAATCCGTTCCTACACCACTCCTACATTATTTTTTATTGACTATTTTATTTTTTCGATTTCCGCTTTGAGCCAGACGTAATCGCGGTCGGTATAAACACGTTCGGTTAAATCCGTTATTGTATGGCCGACGATCCGCTTTATAGCATATTCATCCACATTATTCTTTTTTGCCAAGGTTACAAAGGTTTTTCTTGCGTCATGCGGCCGGTGGGCCGGATTTAACCCATATTTTTCCATGGTTTTACGAAATCGTTCTAAATAATAATGATATCCGCCATTAAACAACCGGTCATTGAATTCATCAAACCCCGACAAGAGTAATGGGCTGATCAATGGGTGGATAGGAACAATTCGATTCTTACCGCTTGCGGTTTTACTTCCGCCCTTGAAGCTTTGTTGTTCAGAGTTAATGCTATCAAGCCTAAGATTTAAAAACTCACTCGGACGCCAGCCGGAGTAGCATTGAATTAGAATCGCCCGAACACAAGGATCGTCTGTATGCGACCAAAGGATTTCCAATTCGTCGTAAGTAAAGGCGATATGGGGTGTTCTTTCTTCTTCTGCTCTTTTTGATAGTTCCTTACATGGTCTGCATTCCCGGGCGATATTTCTTTCTACTAATTCATACTCTACTGCATAGTCGAAAACACTGTTCAAAGCTTGCTTCACGAGACTTTGAACAGTCGGGCTTTCCGTTGTCTCAATTTTATCCAGAAAATCTCGTATACACCGGGGGCGCATACTTCGAATCGGTAACGATTCGAGCGGCTTGCATCGTTTCCAAGCACTCTGAATCCCTCGAAGACGGGCATCACTTACTGTTGGTTTATATTTTTCAAACCAGGCGTCATATACTTCTTTTAATGTTGTGTTGTCGAGTTCGTAAGGACGCTTGTTATATTCCATAAGCGCGCTGTATGCTTCGTTGTATGTCCGGAAATACCCCTGCGGCTTGAGGATCTTGCAGATGGGTCTTCCTTCGTCGGTTTTTCCTACGGTTATCATGACCCGGTACGGATTCCGCAAACGGGTATTATTGATCTTACTGATCTGTCCGAAGCCGTTTGGCAACCGCATTCGTTTGTTTGCCATTACTATTACCTCCTTTGCAATGTAGTAATAGTATATGCATTTGTACGCGAATTATGTCATATCCCTTGTTCTGACAGACTATGACACCGGGCATCTGGTATGGTTTGTGTAGGAGGTGGTACGATGTATAAAGTCGTATTCGAGCCCGGCTCCGTGCCGGTAAGCGTTGTTGCAAGAATTTATGGGAAGGACGCGTCATGGGTCCGTGCCGGTATCATTTCTGGGTGGCTGCCGATCGGGAAGGCTACCCGAGATGGAAAGCTGGTTACGGACGTAACGGAAATCGACTCAAAGAAGGGGCGGATCAACTTTTATATTTCCCCGAAACTCTTATGGCAGGAGACAGGATATGTATGGAAGGGAGAGCGGAAATGACAACAAAGATTCGTGCGGATATTTCCCGGAGAAATCCGTATTGGCTGGAACGCCATCGCTATTATGAATTGAAGCATTTCTGTTTGCAGTACCCATACTGGAAGAAAATGTACCGATATTTGGACGGTTACGCCGCAAGGCACGACAGCAGTAGTAAAATGCCGTCCGCAGGAGACCGTGGCCGTCCGACAGAAAGGGTCAGCGAGATGCTGATATTTTACAGCAGCCGGATGGAGCTGGTCGACCGGATCGCCGCACAGACATCTGATGAACTGGCGGATTATATTCTGGAGGCAGTGACGCAGGGGTTTTCTTACGAAGACCTTTTGGCGAGGCGGGCAATTCCCTGCGGGCGGGATATGTATTATACCGCGTACAGACGATTCTTCTGGCTGCTGAGCCGAGAACGGCAGTGACCGCGAAAAAAACTATCTCTTATATGAAAGGAGATGATAAAAATTATTACGATCATTATTTTGGCGATAGCATTTATCTTTATGTTGGTGATTACCATACCGTTAATGGGTATGGGTCTCGGGATAGGATTTCTGCTATTTGGCGACCTATTGGTGGGCGGATATTTTATCTATCTTATAGTAAGGAGATGGTTAAGAAAACGACGAAGATATTGGTAAGAGGATCTTTATAGATCCTCTTTATTTTTTCAGCACGCAGCCGACGAAAGGCTGTGATATTTTCTATGTGTCGAAAGGAGCAGCTATGACAATTCTTTGGATCATTATTGGTCTTCTCTTTGTATACTCTGTGTATATGACCTTCTGGGGTGTAAAGACAAATCACCCGCAGATTCCCGTTCACGGCAGTCTTGAAATTGCCGATGGCGATGATGGTGAGTCCCCGTATGTATTTATGCAGATTGATATTCCACCGAACGAATTCAAGACGGGGGATGTTGTGTGTCTATGTGTGCATAAAATCGATCCGCGAAATTAATTCCCCCTATTATGGAATCTAAAATTTTTGGAAAGGAGATTATACACATGGAAGAAAGAAATCAGCTGGAGGTTATCCGCGATACACTCTATGAGGCCATGATGAACGAGGAAGCAGGAAGCGAAAAGTATAAGGCGATCTGCGAGGAATACCTGAAGGTATCCAAACACATTGAGGAGATTGAAACTGAACGACGGAAGCGTTCGGCGGAAGACGATCGGGTTCTTTTGGAAGAAAGAGCCAGTCGTCAGCAGCAGGAAGCATTCGAAGAACAGAAGAAATCGACGCGTGTTGGTTGGGGGCTGACGTTATTCAGCGCATTGATCGGGCCGATATGCTATAACGGGTGGCTGAACAAGTCCATCAAGTTCGACATGGAGGGAATCGCGCATTTCCCCAGCGTTCGCAATGTCATGAACAAGATCCCGATGCCGAAAATCTTTAAATGACAGAGGAGAGGAGTCTTTAACGAGACTCTTCTCTTTTATATTTCCGCGAAAAAATCTTACTCCCTTATGGAAGCGAGCAAACACAAAACTTTAAAAACATTTTTGAAAAGGAGAATAGTTATGAAAAAGCTTAACAACACTTGGAAGATGGTCCTTGGAGTGGGTCTTTGGGTCGTATGTTTGGGCGGAAGCTATGTCGCTGGCACGATGGTTGGCGAAGTTGTTGGTGAATGGATCGTGAACAAACTTGATTAAAGAGGGTTAATTAACCCTCTTTAATTTTTTGAAAGGAGATAATTTGAAATGCCGGAGGAGTTTTCCTTGAGTCTTGGGCAGTCGTTTGTACAGAGAATCGCAGAAAAAATTATACGCCGCGCGATAATAAAATCCCTCAATATTACGCCGGAAATTGAATTAAAGGATCTGCACGCATGGTCTGACGGTGACAGTATGACCGTCCTTTTAACCACTCGGGTGGAACTGGACAAAGATGATATTTTGAAGCTCATTAAGCTGTAAAGGAGAAAAAATGAAACTACCAAACATCAAATACTTTTTTCGAAAAAACGGATCCTTGATCCTGACCTGTATGGGCGCGGCAGGCGTTGTTGCAACGGCGATCTCTGCAGCGAAATGCACACCGAAAGCAATGGATATTTTGTACGATTGCGAAAAAGAAAATGAGGATAAGCTGCACACGGTGCTTCGTGTTGCCCCGGCTTATATTCCCGCTGCTGGTATTGCAATCGGGACGATCGCCTGCATCTTCGGAGCCAATGCACTGAACCGCCGTCAGCAGGCAATGCTTATCAGCGCATACGGTTATCTGGACCAGACGTACCGTCAGTATCGCCAGCAAGTGAAAGCTATCTGCGGCGAGGAGACAGAAAAGGAAGTCAATAAAGCAACGATGGAGAGTATTCAGAAAATGGATTTAGCGACGAAATCTCGTACGAACGAGAAATGTCTTTTCTATGATGAGATCTCCAATCGATATTTTGAGCGTTCCATGCTTGAAGTCACGGAGGCAGAGCTTCATTTAAACCGAAACTACCAACTCCGAGGATATTGTGAGCTGAACGAACTATACGAATTTCTTGGCTTGGAGCCGACAGAATATGGTGCAACAGTCGGATGGGGCATGGACGTTGGCTTTGAGTTCTACGGCTACAGTTGGATTGATTTTGAGCACGACCTCGTGACCATGCCAGATGGAATGGAGTGCTTCGTTCTTGACATGCCATTTCTGCCGACCCCGGACTTTATGGACTGACCGCGAAAAACTTTGCGGCTATTATGGAAAGGAGTGACTTTTATGAACACTAAAAATCTCAAAATCGGAACAACGATCGTTACTATCCTTGGCCTGGGCGTCAATCTGGCGCTGAATTGGCTGGAGGAAAAAGAGCGGGAGGTTATGAAGCAAGAGATCAAAGAAGAAATTATAACGGAACTCAATTCCGAAAACGAGGATGAAGAGGAATCTTAAATGGATTCCTCTTTTCTTCTTTATCGGGAGTACATGCAAAGCTATGCAATCGGAAAGATAATACTATATCAGGATACTTTGTATTCGACACCGCCAGTATCTGAATGCGAATATGAGTTTTTTGTTTGGTCGTTGAAACGGTGGGTTTGCAACGAGATCATCGCTCGTATTGTCGCATCGGAAGACGACTCGGTTGTAGAGGTTATCCGATCATTCATTCGGGAACTGGAGTCATTTGACCAGGGCTCACAAATCTACACCCACAAGATCTACTTTTCGATTGCAGCTCTCGAAGCAAAAAAAATCCTGAAAATATTCAGCAAAGGAGATTCAAAATGAAGACGGTACCTTTAAACACGGCATTCCGGGATCTCAGGAAATATATTTCCCGGAATTCACCCTCGATCCTCACCGGATTAGGAATTGGCTTAGGCGTAGCATCCACGGTCCTTGCAGTGACTGCTACCCCGAAGGCTGTGCAACTTCTGGCAGAGAAGAAAAAGGAAGAGAAGAAAGAAAAGCTCACGGTCATCGAAACGGTAAAGACAGCCGGTCCCAGTTATATTCCGGCGGTGCTCGCTGCTGCGGGATCAATCTATTGCATCATAAGCGCCAATGCTAAATTTAGCAAACGCAATGCCATTCTCGCGACAGCATATGCCCTGTCAGAACGTGACCTGCGGGAGTATCGCGATAAAGTGAAAGAAACCGTCGGCGAAAAGAAGGAAAAAGAAATTCGAGGAAAAATCGCGAAGGACCATATCCTGGGCAATCCTGCGGAGCCGAATCGCATTCTCACGCCAGAGGGCGGTAAGACACTGTGTTACGACAACTGGACAGGACGGTATTTCATGTCTGATATGGAATCGCTCCGACGATGCGAAAATGAATTGAATTCTCGTATCCTCAAAGAGCAGTTTGTATCGCTGAATGAGTTATATGACCTGCTGCATCTGGAAGGAATCAAGATGGGAGAGGATTTCGGATGGAATTATGACGGATTCCATGATGAACTCATCCATTTTAGCTATTTCTCTCAGCTTGACCGGGACGGAAACCCCTGTCTGGTGTTGGATTATGATGCAGAACCGTTTGATATTTATCAGCGGGTCGGCCATTAACCGCGAAAAAATCTGGTTATATTATGGGAAGAAATTCCACAATTATTATTTGAAAGGAGTTCAATACAATGAACGAAGAGATGAACAATCAGGAAGCTATGGAGCTTACTCAGGAAGACGAGGAAGAACTGGAGCGCTGTGATGGCGAGCTGAATCCTGCGAGTCTGGTGCTTACGGCGGTTGTCGGAGGTCTCTCGGTCATCGGTGGTGTCACCGTTGGCAAGATGATCTACGAGAAGGCGCTGAAGCCTGGATTCAACAAGGCGAAGAACGCGATCGGTGCGAAGATTTCGGAAGCGAAAGCCAAGAAAGCTCTGAAGCAGTCCGAGGAAGATCTCGAAATCGTTGAGGACGACGAAGAGTAACAATTTGGTTTCGACCAAAGGGAGGATACCTTAAGAAAGGTGTTCTCCCTTTATTTTTCAGCCAGAAGGAGGGCGTCATGGATCGTTATATTTACAACGGGCCGGTGCTGCATTTCGACCGTGTCGTTGCAAGCAACTGGAAAGCGGAAACGACCGCCGTTTCCGAAGCAAAGGCGCGCAGCAATATGATATTTCAATACAAAAAGATCGCGGGGCTTGCACCATACGCAAAGGTGACGCTCCCGGGGAAAATCACACTCTCAAACTGAAAGGAATTATATTCATGGATGATTTGAACACCTTGAAGGGCAATTCCCATAAATCGAAGGAAGCTCTTCCGGAAAAGAAAGTCGAGAAAGTCATTCAGGGCGAAGCAAGAACCAAAAAGAAAAATGAACTTGAAAAAATGGCGGATACTTTCCTTGTGGAAGACCGCAGTAAGGCCCGAGACCACATCGTCAACGATCTTCTGGTTCCGGCGGTAAAGAACTTCATCATCGACATGATCACGGTTCTGCTGAAGGGCAGCTCCGGTCCCGGCGTATCTGCACGAACGGTCGATCGGGTTTCCTACCGAAATTACGACCGTGATTATGATCGAAGCCGACCGGCAGCATCTACGGCGCGAAGAGCGTATGCCTATGACGATGTTATTCTGAAAAATCGCGGCGATGCGGAAATGGTTCTGGATCAGATGCGCGACGTGATTTATACGTACGGGTTTGCGTCGATTGCAGACCTCTATGAGTTTGCCGGACTCAAGTCCAATTACACGGATACCAAATACGGATGGTCAGACCTCCGTGACGCGGATATTGTGGAAGTCCGCGGCGAATGGCTGATCAAAATGCCTCGGGTAACCCCGATCAATTGAAAGGAGTCAAAATGAAAACGAACGAAATTATGAAAAAGGCATCCGGTCTGGTTCACAGAACCGGATTCAAGATTCAGCAGAGCAGTCCGGAGATCCTGATCATCGGCGGCATTATCGGCGTGATCGGAAGCGCTGTCATGGCGTGCAAGGCCACGACCAAGGTCAGTGAAATCCAGGACAAAGCCGATGAGCAGCTTGCTGCAGCGGAAGAGGCGCTGACAAAGCACGCGGATATTTACTCGGAAGAAGACTATAAGAAGGACAAACTGATCATTCGCGTTCATCAGGCTGTCGACTACGCGAAGCTTTACGGGCCGTCGATCATTTGCGGTGCGCTTTCTATCAGCTGCATCGTTGGCAGCCATGTAATTCTCAAGAAGCGCAATCTGGCGCTCAGCGCAGCATATGCTACGATCGACAAGGCGTTTAAGGAGTATCGCGGTCGTGTCGCAGAGAAATACGGCGATGATATTGAGAAAGAGCTTCGTTACAATGTGAAAAAGCTTGTGACGGAAGAGAAGGTCAAGACCGAAGAGGGAAAGACCAAAAAGATCAAGGACACGGTAAGCTATCTTGACGGCGATTACAGCGATTACGCCCGTATCTTTGACGAATCTAACCCGAATTTCGAGCGCAATCCGGAGATCAACCGCGCATTTCTTCGAACGCATCAGCAGTTCGCCACGGATAAGCTTCGTGCGCAGGGCTACCTGTTCCTGAATGATGTATATCGAGATCTCGGATTCAAGCCGACACAGGCTGGTCAGGTCATTGGCTGGATCTACGATCCGAAAAGCAATGATAGCGACTGTTATGTTGATTTCGGTATCTTTGAATCCAAGCGTCCGAAGGCGAAGGATTTTGTGAACGGGTATGAGTATGCTGCGGTTCTCGACTTCAATGTTGACGGGCCGATTCTGGATCGTTTCGTGAAGGAGGTGCTCTGATATTTTGAAGAAGGGGATTTTCTACTTCCTTGCAGGAGCGGTCATCGGAGCCGTTCCCGCCTGGCTGCTTGCCAAGAAAAAGTATGAGCGCATTGCAAATAACGCAATCGCGGAAGTAAAGGAAGCGTACGCCAAGCGCCGAGAGCAGGATATTCTGGCAGAGAAAGCCCGTACGAAACCACCGCTGGAAGAGCTTGTGCAGAAAGTGCGTGAAGAGGTTGACACGGACGAAGCAGATCTGGAAGAGATGCAGGAGATCATCGAGACCAACGGCTATGCCGCAGATGGCACGTACAATGGCTACGAACGCCCTACACTGGAGGAGCGCCTGAATGCTATTCCATACGTTATCAGCCCGGAAATGTTCGGTGAAGTTTATGGTCCCGGGAATACCTGCACGATGACTTACTATTCTAATGGCGTCCTTGTGGACGACGCGAGTGGTATGGTCGAGGATATTGAAGCCATGATCGGCATGGACGCGCTAAATCACTTCGGTGATTATGAACGCGACATTGTTCATGTGCGAAACGACCGATACATGATGGATATTGAAGTCTGCCGCGATCCGGTGACGTACGAAGACGTCGGCGGAGTCAACGAAAAGCCGTACAATCCGGAGGACGACTTTGACGAGGTAGATGAATGACAGACAGCGAGCTGATCAATGCATATTTTGAGTGGATGTATCAGCTCGTTTGCGATGATTTCAACAAGCGTCTATCTTTTCGGAAACTCTTAGCCCGATTATATGATGCCGACTTTGAGTATTCGCTTCCTATGGACGAAAACCGGGAAACGGATGGTATACGTCTGCGTTATCGATTCGGGCAGGAGTGTTCGTATGACGATCGAATTATTGCGACTTGTCTGGACAATCGACCGTGCAGCATTCTGGAAATGATGATCGCGCTGTCTCTACGGTGCGAAGAATTCATCATGATCGATTCACATTATGGGAATCGAACGGGTCAATGGTTCTGGAACATGATCAGTAGTCTCGGGCTGGGTGGTATGACAGATGAAAAGTTTGACCGGGACTATGTGGCAAGAGTCATAGAAAACTTTAACAATCGTCGTTATGCCGCAGATGGGCAAGGAAGTCTCTTCCGTGTCCAAAAGGGTAATATCGACATGCGCAAGCTGGACATCTGGTATCAGATGCAGGCTTATCTAAATGATATTTTAGAAATCTGAAAGGAGATAAACATGGAACAGAAAACGGTCCATATCCTTATGACGGACAGCAGGAGCTTGGAGCGCCTTTGGCGCGGTATTCGTCGCAATCGAAAGGCAATCGTTTTTGTGGCTCTCGCGCTGGGGCTGGTAGAGCTTCAGGTCAAGTTTCTGGAGAACAATCTGTATCATCACATTCAGGAGTACCATCGAACGGAAGGGGATTAATGATATTCTATGGTCGATTTTCTGATTATTTCGACTCGTAGCGGTAAGCGCGGAGTTACAGAGATCTATCCGAAGTTTGTCATTAAGAAAAGCTCCGATCTGATGATCCGTGGCGGCGACTTTTATGCCATATGGCTGGAAGATCGTAATCTATGGTCTACGGACGAGCAGGATGCACTTCAGTTGATCGACCGGGAATTGGATAAGTACGCAGAGGAACATCGGGATCGTTTTGACGGCAGCATCAAAGTTCTTCATATGTGGGATTCGGAAACGCGCATGATTGACCAATGGCACCGATATTGCCAGAAAGACATGCGCGACAATTTTCACATGCTCGACGAAAAAATTATATTTTCCAATGTCGAGACGGGAAAGAAAGACTATGCCAGTAAGAAGCTGTCGTATCCGCTGGAGGAAGGGTCGACCGAGGCTTACGACCGGTTGATGAGTGTTCTCTATACGCCGGAGGAACGTCATAAAATCGAGTGGGCTATCGGTGCGATCATCACCGGCGATTCCAAGAAGATTCAGAAGTTTATGGTGCTCTATGGCGCAGCGGGCACGGGTAAATCTACGGTGCTGAACATCATCCAGCAACTGTTTGAAGGATATTACTCTGTATTTGACGCCAAGGCACTCGGTTCTGCGTCGAACTCCTTTGCGTTGGAGGCGTTCAAAACAAACCCTCTGGTGGCAATACAGCATGACGGCGATTTGTCCCGTATCGAAGATAATACTCGGTTGAACAGTTTGGTATCCCATGAGCTAATGACGGTGAACGAGAAGTTCAAGTCGACATATGCCAACCGGTTCAAGTGCTTTCTCTTCATGGGCACGAACAAGCCAGTCAAGATCACCGATGCCAAATCTGGTTTGATTCGCCGATTGATCGACGTTTCTCCTTCAGGCGAGAAGCTTGGTGCGAGGGAATACAGCAAGACTGTAAAACAGATCAGCTTCGAGCTCGGGGCCATTGCGTATCACTGCCAGGAGGTTTATCTGAGCAATCCGGGAATCTATGACGATTATATTCCAATGAACATGCTCGGTGCCTCCAACGATTTCTATAACTTCGTTATTGACTCCTATCATATTTTCAAGAAAGAAGATGGTATCACTCTCAAAGCCGCTTGGGAACTGTATAAGACATACTGTGATGACGCCAAGGTGACATTTCCGTACTCACAGCGGATATTCAAAGAAGAGTTGAAGAACTATTTCCGCGATTACCGCGACCGGTTTGGTCTGGAAGATGGCACCCGAGTTCGTTCTTATTATTCCGGATTCCGGACAGAAAAATTCGAAAAAGGCGAACTGGACGACGAACCGGAAGAGGAGACCACGACTTGGCTCGTTATGGAGAAGCAGAAGTCTGTTTTTGATGATATTTGCGCAGACTGTCCTGCACAGTATGCCAATGCGAAGGAAACGCCTTCCAAGCGATGGGACGATGTGCAGACGAAGCTTTCTGATTTGGATACGACGAGGATCCATTATGTGAAAGTTCCGGAGAATCATATCGTCATCGACTTTGATATTCCCGGCAAAGACGGAGGCAAAGACCCGGAGGCGAATCTGCGGGAGGCCGCAAAATGGCCGCCTACGTACGCTGAATTGAGTAAAAGCGGAAAGGGCGTGCATCTCCATTATATTTATGCCGGAGATCCCGCAAGACTCAGCCGTGTCTATGACGACCACATCGAAGTGAAAGTGTTTTCCGGGAAAAGTTCTTTGCGGCGCAAACTTACCAAATGCAACGATCTGGCGATCGCAACGATCAGCTCAGGCTTACCGCTGAAGGGAGAGCAAAAAGTGATCAATGCTGACGTAATAAAGTCTGAGCGCAGTCTCAGAATTATGATACTGCGCAACCTGAACAAAGAGATACATCCGGCAACCAAACCAAGTGTAGACTTCATCTATAAGATTCTGGAGGATGCTTACGCCAGCGGGCTGCATTATGATGTTACCGATATGCGAAATGTCGTATTTCAGTTTGCTGCGCAGAGCACGAATAATTCGAGCTATTGCATCTCTCTGGCAAACAAGATGAAGTTCAAATCTGACGAACCGTCCGACTCTGTACAGGTCGATAACGGGGAAATGATATTTTTCGACTGTGAGGTATTTCCCAACCTGTTTCTCATCAACTGGAAGGTAGCAGGAGAAGGAAAGCCAATCAATCGAATGATTAACCCGTCCGACGAAGAAGTTAGAGCGCTCTTTGCTATGAAGCTCGTTGGCTTCAACTGCCGGCGCTACGACAATCACATGCTGTATGCACGAAGTCTCGGATATTCCAATGAGCAGCTCTACAAGCTTTCGCAGTCCATTATTCAGAAGAAAACAGGATTTTTCGGTGAAGCCTACAATCTGAGCTACACTGATATTTATGACTTCGCTTCCGCGGCGAACAAGATGAGCTTGAAGAAGCTGGAGATCAAGATGGGTATCCACCATCAGGAGCTGGGGCTTCCCTGGGATCAGCCGGTGCCGAAGGAACAATGGGTCGAAGTTGCAGAATACTGTGATAACGACGTCATCGCTACAGAAGCGGCCTTCAACTATCTTTCTGCGGACTGGAACGCACGAGAGATTCTGGCGGACTTGGCTGGCATGACTGTGAATGACACGACCAACAGCCTGACAACTCGAATTATATTCGGCAAAGATCGAAAGCCGCAGAGTCAGTTCAATTACCGCAATCTGGCGCTTCCCGTTGGCCCGGAGCAGTACGAGGAGTACCGAGAGAAATTCGGCCCAGACTATAAGTTCCGTGTATTCAACGACGAAGGTCAGCCGATCTATGAAGATTTTGACCCGAAGAAAACATACCCGAGAGGATACAGCATTCTGCCGTTCTTCCCCGGTTATATTTACGAGCGGGGCAAGTCGATGTACCGCGGCGAAGAAGTCGGCGAGGGCGGCTATGTGTATGCAAATCCGGGCATAGCGCTTTATCTCGCGCTGCTGGATATTGCCTCGATGCATCCGCACAGCATTATTGCAGAGATGCTCTTTGGCCCGAAGTACACCAAGGCGTTCATCGATGTCGTCGAGGGACGAGTGAACATCAAGCATAAGGCATGGGATCTGGTCGATCAGATGTTGGATGGCAAACTTCGTCCGTACATTGAGAAAGTCAAGGCTGGAGTGATCACAGCGAAACAGCTTGCCAATGCGCTGAAAACTGCGATCAACTCCGTATACGGTCTCACGGCAGCGAACTTTGATAACCCGTTCAAGGATCCTCGCAACATCGACAATATCGTAGCAAAGCGCGGTGCGCTCTTCATGATCAATCTCAAGCATGAGGTTCTCAAGAGAGGCTTCGATGTACGGCACATCAAGACAGACTCCATCAAAGTGCCCCGGGCGAACAATGATATTATCAAGTTCATCATGGCTTATGGCAAGGAATATGGCTATACCTTTGAGCACGAGGCAACGTACGAGCGTATGTGTCTTGTCAATGATGCCGTGTACATTGCCAGATTCGACAGTAAGGAAGCCTGTCAGGCACGCTATGGTTATATTCCGGATGAGAACAACGAAGATCCGATGGTCTGGACGGCGACCGGTACACAATTTGCTGTTCCGTATGTCTTTAAGACACTCTTCAGCCACGAGGATATTCTCTTCGAGGACATGTGCGAAACGAAATCTGTGAGTAGTGCGCTGTATCTGGACATGAACGAGGCTCTACCGGATGTAAGTGCCCTTGAAGCGGAAAGAGATAAACTGTGGAAACAGATTACCGATTCTAAACGCATGACTGAGCCGATGCCCACTGAATGTGAGCGCGTCGAAGAACTAACGGACGAAATTGCCAAGGGTCACGATTATCGCTTTATCGGCCGTGTAGGACAGTTCTGCCCGATCAAACCCGGATGCGGTGGCGGCCTCCTGATGCGACAGACGGAGGGTAAAGACGGCTCGATCGGCTATGCTGCAGCAACCGGATCCAAGGGTTACCGATGGCTGGAGAGTGAGTACGTACGGGAGCTGCATCTTGAAGAGAGCATCGATCGCAGCTATTATGACAAGCTGGTGGACGATGCTGTAGCAGAGATCAGTAAGTACGGCGACTTCGAATGGTTCTCGATGGATGATGCCATTACCGATGATATTTCTCATCCGCCGGAGGACGAACTTCCGTGGTGACCGCGAAAAAAGTTGAGACTGTTATGAAAACGAGGAGGAATCGTTAATGACGGTTCTTCCTCTTATATTTTTGAAAGGAGAACAAAATTATGCCTATCGCAAATGAAGGAAAAACCGGACGTTATCCGTGGGGTGAGGTTAATGCTGAACCTGTAAAAACCTGCTGCCCGGAGGAAGTCACGCCGATGATCGAACGACTGCAAATACTCGGGCGTCAGATGGAAATGATCGCCTGCGGACTGGACAAGCTGAATAACCGGCTTTTCATAGGTGGCGAAAATGCCTCAAATTTTGAGTATAACCAAGGAACGGGAAGTGCTGACGATGCCATTAACGATATTGCGCGTCTCGCTGATATTTCCCTGAAGATCCTTGATAGAATTCACATCGCGCTGTAAAGGAGAATAAAATTTATGTATCAGAACAATGGACTTGTAAATATCGAAGGAGCATCCTTCATTTTCATGACGAACTTCTCCGGTGACCCGGCGAGAAGCGGTAAGTATCCGAGTACCACGCGGCAGGCGAATCTGACGATCCCTGACGTGGACTTGGCGCGTGATCTTATTGACGAGGGCTTCAAGGTGAAGCTCACGAAGCCGCGCGAGGGCGAGGAAGAGGGCTTTGTCCCGACGTACTTCATCCCGATCAAGGTGAATTACCAGGTCAAGTATCCGCCGAAGATCTATCTTGTGGCGGGCGATGCTGAGCCCCGTCTTCTGACTGAGGATACGATCGATGTTCTGGACAAAATCCGCGTGAAGAATGTCGACGTTACGCTCAACAAGCGGTTCACGGACATGGGAAATACCTTGTACGTACGCACCATGTATGTTGAACAGGATGTCGACGATGACCCGTGGGCAGGAAAGTATTTCTGCCGTCACGACGAATATTAAATTAAAAGCGATAAGGAGAAGTTGGAAACAGCTTCTCCTTATATTTTAAGAAAAGGAGACTATTATGAAAATCGGCGAATCGAATGATAAACATTTTTGCAACGAATGCAACGAATACGGATACACATGGGATATTTACGTCCATTCTGATTTCGACGAAGAAACCCAATCATGCTACCCCAGCTTGCAGCTGTGTAAAAGCTGCCTTGTAAAACTATTTAAAGCAATATTGTACAGGTGAGGTCATTTATGAAAATTTATATTCCTTCAGAAATTTATACCGGTAAACCGATCATATATCTCGAAGATGGCGAGAAAGAAGATCTTGAAAAGATGGAAATGGTCGAACGAGATTATTATATTTGGCTCGGAGAGGTTTGTACGTTCGATGATACACCATCTGGATCTGGGCAAACTATGCGACGTCTTTATCCGATAAACGACACTCAATGCCAGTATGAGGTGATACGCATTAAATGATATTCATGCCCGGATGGTGGAATGGCAGACACAGCGGTCTTAAAATCCGCGGGCATATGCTGTGAGGGTTCGAGTCCCTTTCCGGGTACCATCCACCTGCAAGCCTCTGCTGCCGGTCACGCGGAACAAGCAGGTGATTTCCGAAAAGACAAAAGCCCGTCTTTGTATCAGACGTGTTTCTCAGTTCGTCGGAGCGACATGACTGATATTTTGCGGTCAACCGGAAGGCGAGAATCCTTGAAAAGACGACCACTCAGTAAAGCAGAATCGCCGGTAGGACTTGCCGCCCTACTCATATAAATAGCGGCTTTATATTTAACTGTTTTTGTGAAAGGAGAATGTGTCATGTATCGTTTCTTAGGTGAATTCGATTGCGAAGCAGATCTCGCAGACGCCATCGGTTCTGAAACAGCAGCGGCTGTTTGGGAAGGAAAGTCAAATTATTTCCATCATTTGGAGACCGGCTTTATTTTTGGGGTTCCCGATTTTATGGCAGATGCCATTTTCGACTCAGGCAACGTACTCTAATCCAGCAAATAGGGGCGTGGCGGAATTGGTCAGACGCACCGGATTTTGATTCCGGCAATTGGAGGTTCGAGTCCTCTCGCCCCCGCCATCATTATATTTTTAAAGGAGATGCTGAAAAATGAAAACTGTTTTGGATGCTGTTCGTAAGGTGGAATCGCTGGATAACATGATCTGTGCACTGGAAAACATGGGCAATATGGATGGACCAGACGCTATGCTCATGGAAGACCATGATCGACTGATTATTCTCGATCTCCTTGACGAATATCGCACAATCATTTTCGAGATGCATATAACGAAATGATACCTGAAGAATTATACTCCCAGAACGAGCCGCTCGTATGGTGGACAATGAAGAAATATTACCATGATTTCATAGACGATGAAGACCTTATGCAGGAGGGTCGGATCGGGCTATGGCGAGCCTGTCTGGCGTATGACGAAAAGAAAGGGTTCAAATTTTCGACGGTGGCAGTTTCTTATATTCACAACGCCATTCGTCACGGATATGAAAAGCTCTATGGACGCAGTCTCGGGAAACGTCAACTTTTATGGAACACTCAATCGTTATATGAAATAATCAGTTGTGACAATCTCCCGCTTCAGGGCATCATTCCGGGAGATACAGATATAGCTTTTCTGGATATTTCCGGGGCATTAAACCAGATGTCCGAGCGGGACCGAAAGATACTGTACCTGTCGATTGCCGGTTTTTCGCAAAAAGAAATTGCAAAAAGGGTGGGCGTTTCTGAAAGAACTATATACCGGGTATTGCAAATTGCCAAAAGAATTTTCCGAGCATACATTTGAAAGCGGGGCCGCGAAAAAAATGACTCCTTTTACGAAAGGAGAGTGATATACTATGGCAATCAAAACAAAACGTATACCTATCACGGGCGAACTTATGGGACGTCATTTGATAGAAAAAATTAGGCAATTATACGGCGATGATATGGCTAACAAAGTTAAATTGATTAACGAAATTAGTTTTCATGTGCCAGTTTATAATGCTGATTTTCCTACCAAAGACGTGGTTGAGTTTTATATTCCCGAAACGAACGAATGGTATTTGGAATTTCCAGAAGAAATCACTATCAATACTTGATGAAAGGTCCCAGCTATTTTAGTTGGGACTCTTTCTTTTATATTTTTAAAAGGAGAATAGCAATGAATCTTAACGAATTGCGCGAGGCGATGGCTTCGGACGCCACAAAGGAAAACGAGGAACTGAAGCGAGAGATCGAAAGTCTAAAGAAAAGATACCATGAAGACACAGTGTATCTTCGTAACTGCTACGCTGCTCAGCTTGAAGAGTTGAGGGCTTTGGCAAATCGCTGCTGGGCACTGACACATGGTGCTATGTGCTGCTTCTGCGAGTTGGACGTGTTTAAGTGCTCACACAGTATGGGTTTCGTCGACAAGCTGCGTGAAGTAAGGAAGATTGGAGAGGGGAATAGCGATGAAACAAGTGATCTGTGATATTTGTGGAGAGCCTATTCTAAAAAGCGAGCTCAGCTCAAAATATCGAATCCAGAAACGTGTTTGGACTTCTATATTCAATGCTGAATGGAACGAGCTGGATGTCCACTCGCATTGCATGAAGGAGCTTATAGAGATTATAAGAAAGAAACAGAAAAACGAGGAAGGCTGAATAAAATGGGAAAAAGAGGAAGACCGCCTAAAGCCGATAAAAGAAACGATTCTTATAGGCTCAGGCTAAATGCAGAAGAAAGACAAATGCTCGTACAAATGAGTGAGTGGGTAGAACAACCGAGTGCAACAGTAATTCGCGCAGCTTTGCGTGCTTATTATGAGACTATTAAGTCTGAAAGAAATACACAGTTTAATAATTCGGAGGAAGAAAATGCTGAAAATTGAAAACACGGAAGTCATTGGTTGGGAAGCTGCTATTCGCGGCATGCGTAATCCGAAGAACTCTTGGGAGAAGAGTGACAGCGGTATATGTCCGAACGGAACTGAGTTTGGTTACTGTTATCTCGATCATCGTAAGTATTGTCAAAGGCGAAATACGGATGATCCAGCTTTCTGTATCGGTCCCAAGGATCTCGACCTTATGACTCGCCTCCGCAATGCGGGTACAGACCATCGTAAGTTCATGCGAATGATCGCTGTTTACCTTGATATTACGGCGCCACTGTATTGGTGGAAGGAATTCGATACCTACAAAGTAGGTACGGTAGCGAATTCCTGCTCCACGATGCATAAGATCGCGGCAAAGGAGTTTACGCTGGATGATTTCAGTCATGAACATTTACTGAGTATGGCCAATAATGATGCAGGCGACGCTCTTTTTCTCAATGATGCAAATAATATCCGGATAGATGGCGACGACCTTCTTGGTTTAACGGTCAATGTCCTTAACTACTACCGAGGAAGATATATTAAAACAAAGGACAAACGTTACTGGTGGCAGCTCATCCAGCTTCTGCCGAGCTCTTATAACCAGCGCCGAACGATCATGCTGAACTACGAGGTTCTGGCGAACATCTACAAGTCCCGTCGGAACCACAAGCTCGACGAGTGGCATACGTTCTGCGACTGGATTGAAGGTTTGCCATATGCTGAGCTTATTACCGGCGAGGAAAGGAGAACGACTAATATTTGATGCCGGGACAAAAGAAACGTTATATACTCACTCTAAAACCGCGAAAAAAACATGCTATGTTATGGAGAGAATAAAGTACGTTTGACCAGCTAATTAAAAGTTAGTGCCTGCGACAGGATAAATAGGAATCGGAGCGTGTACGGGGTGGAACGCCCAGGTAGCACCCTTGAAATAGAGGGGACAGGTACATGTACAAAGACTCAGGATAAAAAACTTGAGCATTTTCTTTTTTCGCCAAATGCGGCTAACAGAGGACCGCCTATTTTGTGCAAGATTAAAGCCTTAGTTGAAAAATACTGAGGCTTTAGTCTTTTATATTTTGAAAAGTAAAGGAGAATGACAAATGACTGTTTCTGAGGTTATCTGCAAACGAGATCGTCTGAATAATTGCGTTCAGACTCTACGAAGCGGAAAGAACATTGACAACGATGTTTTAGCCAATTTTCTTCAGGAATATTACGATCTGCTCGGGGCATTGCCCGTAGGACATACGGAGGTAAAATGGAACGAGAAATTATAATCCAGCCGGAACGCCGGCTTTGCACGGTCAATGGAGAGACTGGATATTTCCACTGTTGGGAATATTACGCAACCGTTGTGGACGCAAGTCCTCTGCGAGGCGGGCACCCGGCGGGACAGATTTCTGAACTTCGCGGAATTGTAGAATTTGAAGACCGAGTCGAGCGCGTTGCCCCGCAGTTGATCCGATTCTGCGATGAAGAAAATGCGATGCTTGCCATGTTAAATAAAATGAATAAGGAGAACAACAAATAATGAAGCGATTCGTTTATATTCTTCTCGCCGTGATCATTCTGGCTGCGACGGTTCTTTTTTCGGGGTGCAACAAGACGGTTGCTGACCTTACCTATAAATATAACTATGCCTGGATCGAGCTTCCGGGCGGAGATGTCGTAGAAGGTCCGGTACAGTCATGGACAGATTTCGAGGACGGAGACCAAATCCAGGTAAAGATCAATGGTGTGATCTATCTGACGGATACGACGCGCTGTGTTATGGCACAGAAAGGAGATTGAATATGACCGTGCTTGACAGAATCTTGGAGCGTCCGTCATGGACACGGCCAATACGGGTGGATTTCGACTCGTGTGAAACGACATTGGAGAAGCCCACGCATGCAGAGCAAAAAATCGCTGAAATAGGAATCGATCTCTCTAATTCGGCAGATTCTTTAGAACAGTCTGTGGTAAAACAGATTGTAAATGAACAGAAAATACAATACGAAGGAGATCCCCGATTTATGTGCACAAGAAGAATAAACAACGGAGTCAGGGTTGAGTATTATAGCCCGGCCGAGTACCGCAAACTCTGCGATAAAATTCAGAATATGAAAGGAGACCTCCGACTTATGCCAGTGGGAGAAATGAACGCAGCTATCAAGTATCTGACTTGGGATGATGCCCATACCCGTAAACTCTACGATAAAATCCAGAAGGAAAAGAATAAAGCTATCTATGACAGCATGATCCAGCAGGTCATCTTTAATCCTCCGGCGACGATCGTAATCTGGAGAGACGGCTCCAAGACAGTCGTCAAATGCGGTGAGAATGATATTTTCGATCCGGAGAAGGGGCTTGCCATGGCGATCTCCAAGCGGGCCTTTGGTGACAATCGGGACTACTATGAAGTCTTCGCCAAGTGGGTTGGAAAGTACGAGTACCAGCAGAAGAGAAAGGAAAAGAAATGAGTCTTACTTGTCGTCGCGTTAAAGCGCAAGGCTCAGACAAAGAGTATTACTGGGTTCAGAATTCGGGCGTATCTCCGACAGCTGTAGACCTCTATGAGACGCTTGAAGATGTTCCTAAAGAAATTCGCCACTATTGCGAGAATCTTGATGTAATTACCGTCGGACCGGGCATGGCAGACTTTATGGGCATCGGGGATCAGCTTTTCCCCGATTTTCCCATCTGCGGTTTTCCTAAGTTTTCCAGTAAGCGTTGTTACGCTGAGATGTGCGTTTATATTGTCAAGGACGAATGGCCGATGTGCCCCTATTTGAAAGGAAAAGAAAAATGATTGTGACACTCCTTACGATTGCTATTCTTCTGTTCGGAATCTTTTGTCATTTTTGTGAAGAACGCAACAGATGCTATACTTGGCAAGATATTTGCGCGGTCTTGTGCCCGTATTTTGCGGGTGTTCTTCTCGTTGTCGAGTTAGCAGCCATTATCGCTCCACGTGCTAATGCCATTGGAGATAAGGCGGCTATGGAAGCAAGGCGAGAGACTATTATATACCAGCTGAAGAACAAAACATTTGAGAATGACAATAATCTCGGAACAACAGAAGTGCTTTCTGCCGTGGCAGACTATAACGGTGATGTTCTAAAAATGCGGGCAGGAAGAAAAAACCCATGGATAAACTGGTTTTATGCACCATACGGAGAAGATCTTGAACTGATCGAGTTGGACGATTTTCTGTAACGGGAGTGAAAGACAATGAAATTTGTAGTTGACCAGCTTCCTTATTATGGAGAGCTGTGTCCATTTCGAACGATGTGCAGTAAAAATGTGGCGAAACATGACTGCCCGAGATACTGGGATAAATACAAGGTCTGCTCGGATGAAAACCCGCACGAATGCGAGCACCTTATCGAGATGGAGACGAAAGCATGACATCGATTGAAAAAATGAAAGACGAAGCTATTCAGCGGATGCGGATTCTGAAGCTCTATTCGACCGTTCAACAAGATTTTGCAGCAAATGAACAAATCTATTATTCGTTCAGTAATTTTGGTTTCCTGTATCGGCTGGACAAAGCTATGGAGGAACGGGTACGCCGGTTTGAAAAAGAGTATGGATATTTAGTATACCATGTGATTGACAACCCAACCTCGATCGGACGGATGCACTCGTATCTCTATGTTTCGTCGAATGAAGAGGAATGGGCGCAGGATCAACAGGATCTCAAAGACGGCTGCCCAATCGTTTATGTAGAAAACGTGGACGATGAAATCCTGTCCGAGTTCGGCAGCATCGGGATCGAGCCGCGCAACGGGGGTGTGATCCGAACCGCATGACATCTTTGGAAAAAATGAAAGCAGAAGCTATTCAGCGAATGCGGATTCTAAGATTTCACCCAATGGCTATAAAAGATTTCGAAAAATATGGGCAAATCGGGTATTCTTTCCACACCTTTGGTTTTTGTTTCCTACGTGAACAGGAAAAAGATCGGATACGGCAGTTTGAAAAAGAGCATGGATGTTTGGTCTATTATGTGATCGACAGCTATGCCTCATACCCGAAGATCGGACGGACACTCTCGTATCTCTATGTTTCATCAAATGAAGAGGAATGGGCACAGGATCGTCAGGATCTTGAAGAGGGTCGCCCCATTGCTTATGTAAAAAACGTAGACGATAGGAGTCTGTCTGGGTTCAGCAACATTGAAATCGAGTTGCGCAATGGAGGCGTAATTCGAACTGTCGAACATGTCTGAACTCATAAGCCTGCGGCCGTACCAGATGGACGCCGTCAAGCGGATGCATAACGGCTGCATACTCTGCGGAGGGGTCGGGAGCGGGAAATCACGAACCGCGCTCGGCTATTTTTATGCCCAAAACGGTGGTGTACTCGGATCGGAGACGTACGTCGAGATGAAGAATCCACGGGATCTTTATATTATCACGACCGCGCAAAAACGGGATACGAAGGAATGGGAGGGCGAGCTTGCGCCCTTCCTTCTTTCTACCCATCCGGAAGCCAGTTATTACAAAAACAAGGTCGTGGTGGACTCGTGGAACAACATTAAGAAGTACGTGGATATTTCGGGCGCGTTCTTTCTCTTCGATGAGCAGCACGTCATCCGATACGGCGCATGGACAAAGGCATTCCTGAAGATCACAAAACAAAACCAATGGATATTGCTAACGGCTACACCGGGCGACTGCTGGGAAGACTATGCGCCGGTATTTCTGGCAAATGGATTTTACAAAAACATTACCCAGTTCCGAAGCGAGCATCTGGTCTATGCGCAGCGAGTCAAGTATCCCAAGGTGGAGCGGTACATTAACATCGGACGTCTGGAACGGCTTCGTGACCGGCTACTGGTGGATATGGACTTCCATCGGGAAACCATACAGCATCACATGGATATTTTCACGGGCTACGACCGGATCCTCTATAAGTCGATCGTCAAGGACCGATGGGATATTTGGAACAACAAGCCGCTGGAGAATGGGTCAGCCTATTGCTATGCACTGCGAAAGATCGTGAACAGCGACGAAACACGACAAACGACATTACTGGAAATTTTGGAAAAGCACCCGCGAGCAATCGTCTTTTACAACTTCGATTACGAGCGGGATATTTTGAAAGGACTGGATTATGGAAAAGGTACAGACATTGCTGAGTGGAACGGACACCAGCATCAACCTATACCGGACAGCGAGCGATGGGTCTATCTCGTACAGTATACAGCTGGAAGCGAAGGATGGAACTGTATTAAAACGGACACCATTGTCTTCTTTTCTCAAAATTATTCGTGGCGCGTACTTGAACAAGCCTGCGGCCGAATCGATCGCATGAATACGCCGTACATGGATTTATATTTCTATCATCTCAAATCCCATAGCAGCATCGATCTCAGTATCGCGAGAAGCCTGAAGGAGAAGAAAGACTTCAATGCCTCCCGATTCGCGAGATCACAGAATTTTATGCCGAGGAGTGAAACAGCGTAATGGAAAACAAGCTCTGTAAAGGGTGTCCGGATGCGAAGCCTATTACAGACAAAAGCGAGAACCCGAAGATCATTGGATATTTCTGTACCATGATGAAACGGAAGGTAACGACACCGCCGAAAGCATGTCCCATGCTGGAGGATGACTATTATGGAGAATGAACGGAAAGTTTCCTGGGGCAGAGAGCTGCCAAACTTGGAGGATACCCCGAATGGAGCAGTATATATTCAAACAACGGATGAACCACTAAGTAGCGGTGATGAAGAATTTCTCGATTCACTCGCAGCTATGTTTCGCACTATACCTGTACACGGCGTACGAGAAATTATCGAGTTGGAGGAAAATGTGTCACCATGATATATATGGACTTTGATTATTACTGTCAGGACTGCCCCCGAATCAGCACCGAAACGCGAATTGCTGAGTTGGATACCGGCAATATGGCCCTTCCGCCGGAGGAGCAGACAATAGTAGAAATAACAATCACTTGCTCTCATCGAAAAGAATGTGCTCGACTGATGCGGGAATTGGAAAAGCGATATAAACGCGAACAAAAGCTTAAAGAAAACGGAAAGTAAAAAAACATGGTCAAAGAATGCCCGATGTTAGGAGACAGTATTTATGATTGAGACCGATTTTCAATATTATTGCCAGGACTGTTCGAGGATCACGCCGGAAGCGAAAATCAGTAAATTCATCAACTGCGGCGACAAGCCCATACTGACGACCATCCGCCTCTTTTGCTCGCATCAGGAAGAATGCGCCAGATTGATGCAGGAGCTGGAAGCGAAATACCTGCAGAAGCAGGTCTATGAAGATTTAAAAAGATTGGAGAATCCGAATACAAATGGAACAAAACAAAACTAAGAAAGCCATGATATCCCAGCCGATGGCGGGAAAGACGCCGGAAGAGATTGTGGAGGCGCGGGATAAAGCCGTCAAGCATCTGGAGGGGCTGGGCTACGAAGTTCTCGATACCTATTTCCCAAACGATTTCAATGGTCTTCCCATGGATATTCTCAATAAGCCGCTGTTCTTTCTCGGGCAGTCGCTGATGTATATGTCATATTGTAATATGGTGTATTTCTGCAAAGGCTGGGACAAGACGCGCGGCTGCATCCTGGAGCATAAGGCTGCAGAAGCTTACGGGCTGAAACTGTTGTACGAATAACCGCGAAAAAAATTACTCCTGTTACGAAAGGAGTGATTGATATGAGTGACAAACCGGTATACGATACTTTGGATTGTATGCGACTTATCAAAAAGAAATATCCGTTAATACCCATTTGTATTATACGAAGAGTTCTTTTTGCTGAGGAAGTATACATGCACAAGATCGGAATAATCGATTGGATACCAAAACTCAGTTACTGGTCTTTTAAGAAATGAGGGTTAAAGACTTGGCCGAAATATGCCAGGTCTTTTCCTTTTTATATTTTTAATGCGCGAAAAAAATTACTCCTATTACGGAAAACAAAAATAGGAGGTTTTAGCTATGACAGTAAAAGATGGAATTGTATTTGGAATCGGTTTTACAATTGGGAAGATCTTGATAACTGATCTGGTAAACATCGGGGGTGTAGTTATGCGTCGAAGGACGAAAAAAGTAAACCTTGATTTTGCCGAATATATGGATCGGATTTACCCATGCGAAAAAAATGATAACAAAAACTATTCTGAATCAAAAGCAAAAATCGGATTCGAAATTTGAATTCCAAAAAGAGAGGAGTCTTTAATGAGACTCTTCTCTTTATTTTTAAGGAGGCATCAGAAATGGAATACCCGTACAAACACGTAGAATTCATGTTCTGCAAGACGTGCAAGCACTGGAAAACACCACCGGATGAAGAACCCTGCAACGAGTGTCTGGATGAACCGGTGAACCTTCATTCGTACCGGCCGGTAAATTACGAGGAAGAGGAAACGTAATCATGGAAACGGTGAACGAGCAAGGCATCGAAAATCTTATTTTTGCGATTGTCACTCAAGCGATCATCGATTACGAAAAGGCGCTGCAGCATATAGAGCTCACCCGAGGACCGGGCGGACTCGCACATGAAATAGCGAAATCCAAGGCTTTGAAGATTGAAAAGTTCTTTGAAAGCGAATTCTGCTATCTCATGACACAGGTTGATGGCGACCAGATCATTTACGCCTGCAAACAGCGGGTAAAAGACCCGAATTACAAACCGGACGGTCGGTTTCGTCCGCATTCTAATAGTAAACGCATATTGAAATAAAAAGGAGAAAAAATATGGACATGATGGAAACCATTAAAGATGCACAGAAGCTTGTTGAATCCCGCCTGATCGATCATCTGAGCGAGGAGACAATAATGGTACGTGTCGCTTGCATTCGCGGAATCATCCTTCGTTCGCTGCGGGACAACAATGCTACGGAAGCGGACATCGACTGGGAGAAGGTCAATGATATTCTCCTCTGCAACATTAACCAGTACGATTTCAACGTTATCGATCCGGTGTATTCGCTTGCCGATCTGTATGATATTCAGGATCGGCTCAACAGTGCGTCGCTTCTTCCTGGCCTCCCCTGGCGGCGCTGTAAGTGCAAGGACTGCAAGAAGCTTTTCTACATGGGAATCGATGAAGTGGACTTCTACAGAAGAAAGAAGCTGGATACGCCCAAACGCTGCCCCGACTGCCGCAAGGCACGCAAAGCGAAAAAACCCGAATAATTAAATAAAGAAAAGGAGATCTCTTGGAAATGAAAACTCTTTGGAAAAGCATAGACCAGAAAAAAACAGAAAGAATTATTATCGCAGTTCTCGTGGTATTGATATTCACGGTGTTCTGCTGCAAGGACGTCGCAATCACTATGCGCGATAAAGCACTCACTTACAGTGAAGAAGTTCGGGCAGAGGAACAGGAAAAAATGGAAGGTAAGGTTACGGAACTGAAAGTTCGCCTTCAGCAGGAGATCTCTTCGCACAAAATGGATATTCCGGAAGAGGACCTGGATGCGGCTTCGGTCGCCCGGGTCCTTTATGGTTTCCGGTACTACAATCTTTCAGACACAGCTAAAGAAGCAATCATTGACGTAATCCTCAACCGCGCTGCATGCAGCTACGGCGAATTCGGCAATGATATTCATGACGTGTGCGCCAAGGAAGCACAATGGCAGGGCTACGACGACAACGGCTGCTATATGAAAGCGGATTATGAACTGGCCTATGCCAAGCTCTATGGCAATTCCTCGATGCGAAGCATTCCGGAAAACTGCTACTGGGTCGTGGCCGAAGATGGGGCGGTCTGCGTACGGACGAGCTTCAATGTTACGAGTTCGACAAACAGCTGGAGGGTTGAGTGATGGTGGCCATGACGTTGATCGTTGTCTTTCTGATGCTGTGGATTCTGGATATTCTCGTAAAGGAGTGAAACATATGGCCAAATATACGTACACGTATTTTACGAGACCAATAGAAACCAATTGCGGATTCTCGGGGGTAGAATTTTGGTTTCCGGACTGGGGAGACTCATTTCCGCCATGTTCCATTTTTTCAACCAATGATAAAGAAATAATGCTGCGTATACGTCGTGTTCTTCTCAACCGCTGCAAATTTTTTGAAACTATGGGAATTAATTTACCGATAGCAAAAAATTATTCGCTTGCCAAATTACAATTAAATACTGCAATGCAAGCCATAACAATCGACACAGAAAGTGAGTGAAGTGATGGCAGAATTTACTTATCCGGTCATAGTAAAACCGATGCAAGGAAACAATGGGGTTCTCGGTATAGAATACTGGTTCCCCGATTTTGAAGAATGCGAGCATGTCTTCTATCCGGATATTAACGACGATGGTGCTGCCACAGATATGACGGCACATCTTTTCATGCTTTTAACAGATCGACAAAACGCCTGCGACAGGCGTCCAACGCCAAAATGGTATGGCGCGAACGATTACCCGCCGAACGCGCAGTTGCGTTTTATCACCGTCAATACAAACGATCATTCTGGATATTTTGCAGAAAAAGGAGAAGAAAAAATGAAGCACGGTATGTTCGACGAAATGAATACAAATTACGGCTCTCTAACGAACTCGTTCACGCCTGGCGCACCGGTAACATGCGGCAAGCCCGTAGATGATGCGGTCAACCATCCGCAGCATTACACGCAGAGCGGGATCGATTGCATTGATGCAATCGATTCGGTAACGAGTGGGTACGAACGTCCGAGCCATGGATATTACGCTGGCCAGGTGCTTAAGTATCTTTGGCGTGCACCGTTTAAGGGCCATTATCTGCAGGATCTGGAAAAAGCACAGTGGTATCTTAACCGGCTGGTGAAAAAGGTGCAGGATGAAGTGGAATGATATTATGCAGGCAATTGTGGGCACACTTTTGGCAATCGTTCCAGGAGTTGTGTACCCTTATCTACGGGATTATGCCGATCAGAAGAAGCGCGAATTTCAGGAGGCAAAAGATGACCGGATTCATTAATTATTTTCTGTTCTTTCTGCTGGCCTGGGTTAGTGCAATAGCGATTCGAGCGTATTTTGACGATCGAGGTGAGTGAGATGATCGTAAACATCATAGTCAAGGTGTTTCTGGCGCTGATCGGTGCGGGCCTGATTGTTGGTCTTGCAGGAACACTCATTTGTTTTGGTATTGATGCTATGACAGATATCGATGCATACTATGCGGCTGAAATATTTCTGACCATAGCGCTGATTTCATTTGGAATGTATGTCTTGCTGTTTATTATAGCATTCGTATTCCGTGTTTTGACTATTTGATTTTTTTTGTAAAGGAGAATAAAAACTATGTCTATGCGTACTCATATTCGGGCAATGGCCCACGAAAAAGCGAAGCGTCGGGGCGTTCGCAAAATGAACAAGATCCAGTTCAATCCTTCTACCGGGCATCGCGCACCGAGCTGGTTCGCGGAAAACTGGGAGCGGGCTGCGGCTATGGATATTTCCGGCGGGAAAAAGCAGAAGGAGACGAAAGCAGTCAAGGCCGAGCGCCGGAGAAGGAGAGAAGCGGCATGAGTGATGAAGACGGCGCAAAAGTCGGGCTGCTCAACCGGAATCTCATCCGCATACGTGGCTATCTCAAGGATGGATATTCCATCGGGGAGATCGCGCACAAGATGAAGCTGCCGGTCAGCGAGGTCAGCAAATACATTAAACTGATCGAGAACAAGAAAAAGAAGGATTGATATCCCCGAACCGCATTGCTATAATAGTGTAAATCTATAAAAGGAGTTGTTCTTATGGAATTGAAATCTTTGTATTGTCCTAACTGCGGCGCTGCGGTTACGCCAGTAGATGGTTTAGATACGTTCTATTGCCAGTATTGCGGATACCAGATCCATTTGGACGGCATGAGCGACGAGGCTTACAAAGCCCGTACGAAGGTGAAGCAGATGGAGCACGAGGAGCGCATGCAGGATAAGAAGGCAGCAAAAGAACTTAAGGACGGCGAACAAGACTATAAAGAATTGAAACTCGGGCTAATAGCCATGTTTGGGTGCTTTGGGCTTGCAATCATTCTGGGCATCATCCTTAGTCTTATGTAATTGAAGAGAGTCTTAACCGGCTCTCTTCTTTTTGTTAAACCGCGAAAAAGATTTACTCTTTTATGGAAAGAGAGAACAGGCGATGCCTGAAGGATAAAGGATCTAAGAAATTAGATCGTCCGTGAACCTAAACGGACTTCTCTCTTTTTTATTCCGCGAAAAAAATTCACTCTCTTATGGAATACAGGTAAAACTGTATTAAAGGAGAATGAATTATGTTTACAAGCATTTGCAGCATCGTATTTGGTGTTAGCGTTATTTATAAACTTTACTCGATTGAGAAGAGTTATGAACAGGAAGCTAAAGACAAAGAATATTGGAGCAACAGCAATGAAAAATAAACAAAGTTATAAAAAACATATACCTGTATTCTAAAAGAGATTCAGACGAATTGATCTGGGTCTCTTCTTTTTGTTCCGCGAAATAATATGACTCCTTTATGGAATACGGCAATATAATTAAAGGAGAATTTTTATGAAGGTTTATTTATATGGTCTTGGGGATGCGGATGTGATGTACAGAGTTCTGTATTATCGTTACCTTGCAGACTGGGAGATCTCATTCCGGAACATGAGCGCAGAAGCGGACTTTATGCACGCGGTGAATCCGTCGATAAAGGAAGTCTATGCGATCTTTGACCGGCGCGGATTGTACTGGGACTACATGGAGGCGCTGAAAAAGAACTCGATTGAGAGCTGGCAGGTTTTTAAGAGCATACTGGAATATGAGGGAATGAAAGTCCTCGGCTAATTGATATTCACGCCGTATTCTGAAGAGGGCGGAAGCAATTCTGGCTCTCTTCTTTTTTCGATTTTAAGGCAAATTCTCTGCCCACTTTTGGTTTTTGAAAATGGGCAAAAGCCCACTTTTTTCGGGAATGTTTGGCCAAGTGTCATTTTTGGATGGATATTCTGCCCACTTTTCTGCAACAAAAGTGGCCAAAAGCCCACTTTTAAAACAAAAGTGGCCACGAAAAAACCCTGTATTTTCAATGGTTTGCGGGCATTCTTCCAAGAACAGAATGCCCGCATTTTTCCGTATTCATTCATTTACGCCGCATTTCGGCCGATCAAGGCGTCATAGCGCATCAGCAAAAGCGCGACCTGCGCGCGGCTGATGGCCTGCGTCGGATACCAGACGCACTCCTTCTCGGTGATGAGCCCGTTGTTCCACGCCCAGGTCACGGCATCCCTGCCGCTCTCCGACACTTTGGGCGCATAGGGATAGTCGTCGAGCGTACCCGTGACCGAAGGCTCGCCCGCGAGGCGGTAGAGCACGATGATCGCCTGCTCGCAGGACAAAAAGCCGCTGGGGTCAAACG
>OLSQ01000424.1_pt1 | contig 42079 bp, 41 predicted proteins | sample 1672561 | NCBI WGS metagenome assembly OLSQ01 (sample SAMEA3136699, study PRJEB25190) | human gut metagenome | biome: human gut; feature: human-associated habitat; material: faeces | place: Austria | collected 2013
GTTATTAAATTTTAAAACTGATTGGTAATGCGGGCGATATGCCCAGGCATATGAAACATTTTGAACCTGTAATCGTTGAACTACATAAATAAATGCTATGTGCGCATTATAGCATTTCCAATACATTATGTCGAGATGTTTTTGAGTAGATTTCGTATTTGCTTTTCGATATAATAAAATGTAATGAGCTGGATAATTACGAAAAGAATCATTCAGACAAATAATAAAAAGATGAGGGGACAGAAGAAAAATGTTTAGTTTGAAAGAGAAAGATACAAAGCAGTTTCTTGCTGCGTTGGAAAAAGCACAGCAAAAGCGGGATTTTGAAGCTGTGGCAAAGAGTTATTTAAAGGTTGGAGAAGCATATAAAAAAGAAGAAAAACAAATTAAGGCAATCTATTATCTGAGACGTTTTGATAATCTTGTTGGTGGGAATGATAAGCTATACAGCAAGTTTGCAAGAAAAGATGAAAAAGCCATGGAATGGATTGATGAACTGGAGGGTTCGCTGGGGACAGAACGGGTGGAACCGCAGTTGCAAAAGCAGGTGGCACAACAGGCCATGGAGTTGGACTATTTGCAGAAGATGCAGTGGCTGTTGTTGACAATGGCACGATTTTGCAGATTGTTTCGTGAGATTTCAGTGCTGCAGGAATTCGAAATTTTCGGGAAACTGGATGAAATAATTTTGCTTTCATACAGGAACACCCGGACAAAGAAAAATTGCGGGAAAGAATAGAAACATATCGAAACCTTATGATCCTATAAGAAAGGAAAGCAGAGGTAATATAAGCCTGTGCGAATATGTTGCTGCGTTAGAAAAAGCCTGTCGATAAATAATTCTTCCTATTGTTGTTAAATTTTGTTATAATAAAGAAAGCTATAGGTAAAAATATAGAAATAGGGGGCAAGCATGAATTACGGAAAAACATCCTTAAAACGTCGTGCGCGTCAGATAGATCATAAGCCGGTAAAGGTACGCAGAAAAATCGGAGTGATATTCGGAAAGGTTCTTTTGATATGTATACTGATACTTGGCGTTGTTGGCGTCAGCACGGTAGTGGGGGCGGTGAAGGGAATCCTTGCATCCGCACCGGACATATCAGCGGTAGATGTTATACCAACCGGATTTTCCACGACGGTACTTGCCAGTGACGGAAGCGAGATTGCGACACTGGTGGCCGAAGGTTCGAATCGTCGTTCAGTAACGCTTGATGAAATTCCAAAGGATTTGCAGCATGCAGTTGTTGCGATTGAGGACGAGCGTTTTTACGAGCACAACGGAATTGATTTGAAGGGAATCGCCCGTGCGCTTGTGGCAGATTTGAAATCCATGGATTTTACGCAGGGTGCCAGCACGATCACGCAGCAGCTGGTCAAGAACAATGTGTTATCCGAGCAGTGGGAAAGCGAAAATACCGGAGATATCTCAAAAATTGAAAAAATGGAACGGCAGATACAGCGAAAAATACAGGAAATGTATATCGCTGTGGAATTGGAGAAGAAAGTCGATGATAAGGACTGGATTCTTGAAAACTATCTGAATTCCATCAATCTCGGAAATAATACGTTAGGTGTTCAGGCAGCGGCAGAGCGTTACTTTGGCAAAGATGTATCGGAGCTTACCTTGTCCGAATGTGCAGTTATTGCCGGAATTACAAAAAATCCGTCCGGATATAATCCGATTCTTTACCCGGAACAAAATGCAAAACGCCGCAAGATGGTTTTAGATGCTATGTTAAAGCAGGGATACATCACGCAGAAGCAGTATGATGAGGCCATGGCGGATGATGTATATGATCGTATTTCCGAACATAATAGCGGATTCGAAACATCCATGAACAGTTATTTTGTAGATTCAGTGATTGATGATGTGTTCAATGATCTGGTAAATGTAAAAGGCTATTCCGAAAGTGATGCATATAAGGCAATCTATCAGGGGGGACTGACTATCAAGTCCACGCAGAATCTGGATATTCAGAAGATTTGTGATGAGGAAGTTGCAAACGCAAGCAACTATGAAGTAGGAACAAAATACTCCTTTATTCTTTCCTTCCAGGTAAAGAAAGCAGATGGAAGTTTGAAAACATACACGAATCAGACGATGCTTTCTTATTATAAAGCGAAGAATAAGAATCAGGATTATTCCATCAATTACAGTTCGGAAGAAGCCTGTCGGGATGCAATTGCAGAGTATGAAAAGGATGTCCTTGAAAAAGGGGACAAGCTGGTGGATAATTCCGAATATATTTTTATCACGGCACAGCCGCAGGTTGCCATGACGATCATGGATCAGAGTACCGGAGAGGTACAGGCGATTGTCGGTGGACGCGGGGATAAAGCAGGAAACCGAACCTGGAATCGTGCCACAAAGACGACGCGGCAGCCGGGATCAACATTCAAGATCATCGCATGTTATGCGCCGGCATTGGATGCAGGTGGAATGACACTGGCATCGGTGGAGGATGATGCACCTCTGACCGTAGGTTCCAAGACCTATAACAACTACGATCACACGTACAAGGGATTTACAAATCTTCGTACAGCGATCACACGATCTATGAACATTGTTACTGTAAAAACTTTGCAGGAAATCGGTGTGGATCTTGGATATCAGTATGCCGAAGATTTTGGATTTACTACGTTGGATGAAAACGACAAGAACCTTGGTATTTCCCTGGGCGGACTGACAAAAGGCGTTACCAATCTGGAACTGACGAGTGCTTATGCAGCAATTGCCAATCAGGGAGAATATATCGCGCCGAGCTTTTATACACAGGTGCTCGACCATGATGGAAACGTGATTTTGGATAATACCAAGACAAAGGAACGTCACCGTGTCATAAAAGAAGAGACCGCATGGCTTCTTACGGATGCAATGAAAGATGTTATGACGGCCGGAACCGGAACCCGGGCATATTTTGGAAATGGAATGGCACAGGCCGGAAAGTCTGGTACGACAACCAGCAACCGTGATGCGTTGTTTGCCGGATATACACCATATTATACCTGTGTGGTATGGGGCGGTTATGATGATAATTCCAAGCAGATGGGTGGAGCAGGTACTTCTTATCCAAAGAATCTGTGGCGTTCGGTTATGAAACGTGTGCACGAAAATCTTGAAAGCAAAGATTTTGAAAAGCCGAAAGGAATTACGCAGGCTACGGTATGTTCAAAATCCGGACTACTTCCAAAAGATGGCGTCTGTGAAAATGATCCGAGAGGTTCTTTGAAATATACCGAATATTTTGCATCGGGTACGACCCCGAAAGAAGAATGCGACCACCATGAAGCAATCTCCATCTGTAAAGTATCTGGAGAGATTGCAGGACCGTATTGTCCGGAAGAAGATGTTCAGACTAAAGTGTTTATCGTAGGGGCAGCACAGGGATCAGCAGATTACCCGTATTGTGCAAGTGAAGCTTTTATGAATAAGACATGTTCAGTTCACGATGAAAATTACACCCCGGATGAGGAAGACCCGGAGAATCCTTCGGACGAAGATCCGGCAGATGGTGAGATTGATGAACCGCAGAATCCGGAGGATGGGGAGGATACTCCGGCGGATGAACCAGAGGAGTTGGATCCATCGCTTACCGCATTTGGCATCTGGAGATGGATACTGGCATTCCATCGATGAAAACTACAAGGAGAACAATAAGATATGGAAACGACAGCCAATGGATACCGCGTTGTCTATGAAGGCGGAGAGGGTGAGATTGTAGAGAAAAAATCACGCTTTATCGCAACCGTACGACCGATAGAAACAGAAGAGGAAGCGGTAGCTTTTATCAATGAGATGAAAAAGAAATATTGGGATGCAAGACATAATTGTTCGGCATTTGTGATCGGAAGCCGGCAGGAAATTACCCGTTGCTCCGATGACGGCGAACCGGCGCAGACTGCGGGGCGCCCGATGCTGGATGTATTGCTTCGGGAGGGGATTACCAATGTGGCTGTTGTGGTAACCCGATATTTTGGCGGTGTACTGCTTGGCACAGGTGGACTGGTACGTGCGTATCAGTCTGCCACACAGGCAGGACTTGCAGCCAGCAAAATTATCGAGAAACGCCAGGGAAAGAAATTGATCATTCATACAGATTATAATGGACTTGGCAAGTTACAGTATCTGTTCGGGCAGCAAAAGACAGCTATTCTGGATACAGAGTATGCAGCAGATGTGGTTCTCACCATTCTTGTTCCGTTGGAACAGAAAGATTTCTTATATAAAGAAATTACAGAACAGACCAATGGAACCGCACAAATGGAGTGGGGCGAAGATGCAGTATATGCGCTAATTGACAAAACTGTTCAAATTTTTTAAAAAATTTAAAAATAAGTGTTGACACAAGGTACCTATGTATGTATAATAGCTATTGTTGAAACAACACATTGGCCCATCGCCAAATGGTAAGGCAACGGACTCTGACTCCGTCATTTCAAGGTTCGAATCCTTGTGGGCCAGCTTTAAAGAACTTCGTTGGAAGTTCTTTTTTTTTACAATAATGTAAGGAGGTTGCGAATGTATAGTTTTGACAGTAGAATCCGTTATAGTGAAGTAGATTCCAATGGAACCTTAAACTGGCTGGCACTGATGGACTATTTTCAGGATTGCAGTGTATTTCATTCGGAAAGTCTGCACATTGGAGTAGATTATCTGGTGGCGAATCATCTGGCGTGGGTGCTTTCTTCCTGGCAGATCTGTCTGAACCGGATGCCGAAGCTTGCGGATGTAGTGACAACACAGACATGGGCGTATGGAATGAAGAGTTTTTATGGAATGCGTAATTTCACGATGAACGATGCAGATGGAGAGCGGCTTGCATACGCCAATTCGATCTGGGTCTTGATGGACACGGAAAAAGGACGTCCAACAAAAGTGCCACAGGAGATGGTGGACTTGTATGGACTGGAGCCGCAGCTTCCGATGGACTGTAGTACACGCAAGATTGAAGTGCCGGAAGAGTATGAAGAAAAGGAACCGTTTGTTGTTCCTCCTTATTTTATAGATACGAATCATCATATGAACAACAGCCGTTATGTACAGGTGGCGCTTGCTTATCTGCCGGAGGACTTTGCGTTTGAAGAAATACGGGTGGAATATAAGAAAGAGGCAGTTGTAAAAGATATTATGATTCCCCGTGTGAGCCGGATGCAGGACAAGACCATTGTTACCTTGTGCGGAGAGAATGGACGGGCATACGCAGTGATTGCGTTTTTACACAATCGTGAACAGTAATAAATGCAGAGAATGGAGTAGAGAATGAGATTAGGAGAATATCAGGAATTATACTATGTGAAAAAAGTTGATTTCGGCATATATCTTGCGGAAGATCTGACAAGTGAGACACATGTGCTTCTGCCAGCAAAACAGGTGCCGGAGGATGCGAAAGCAGGAGAGAAGATCCGCGTATTTTTGTATAAGGATTCGAAGGACCGTCTGATTGCGACAACCAATACCCCGAAGCTTACGCTTGGAGGATACGCTCCGCTTGTGGTAAAAGAAGTGGGAAAAATCGGCGCGTTTCTTGACTGGGGACTGGAAAAGGATCTGTTTCTTCCATATAAAGAGATGACCAGTCATGTGGAAGCTGGAGACGAAGTCCTTGTTACATTATATATTGATAAAAGTACCCGTCTTTGTGCAAGCATGAAAGGCTTGTATGATCTGCTTTCCAAGGACTCTCCTTATAAAAAGGATGAGACCGTTACGGGCCGTGTATATGAGTTTTCCGACAATTTTGGAACATTCGTGGCGGTAGATGATCAGTATTCCGCACGCATTCCGGTTTCAGAGGATCACAGTTTCCTGAAAGTGGGAGATGTTATTGAGGCAAAGGTCACAGCTGTCAAGCCGGATGGAAAGCTTGACCTGACACTTCGTGAAAAGGCTTATATTCAGATGGATGCCGATGCACAGAAAATTTTAGAACTGTTGGATTCTTATGCAGGCGTGCTTCCTTTTTCAGAGAAAGCAAGTCCGGAAGTGATCAAGCGTGAGACGGGACTGAGCAAGGCGGCATTCAAGCGTGCAATTGGCCGTTTGTATAAAGAAAGAAAAATTACATTAGACGGTGGCAAAATCCGGAAGAATTAAGTATAATGACACCATAGGTCTATGCGATGGGCGAAATTGTATGGACAGATGTTCTCAAAAAGATCAGGAGGAAAATAAAATGAAGAATGTAATCAGTACAGATAAGGCACCGGCTGCAATCGGACCTTATTCACAGGCAATCGAAGTAAACGAAATGGTATACACTTCCGGAATCATCCCGGTAGTTCCGGCGACAGGCGAAATCCCGGAGGGATCTGTGGCACAGGCAAAGCAGGCGTTTGAGAATTTGTCAAATCTGTTAGAGGCAGCAGGTACAAGTATGGATAAGGTTGTTAAGACAACTGTATTTATTAAAGAAATGAACGACTTCGGTGCAATCAACGAAGTATATGCTGAGTTTTTCCCGGCGCCATTTCCATCCAGAAGCTGTGTAGAAGTAGCAAGACTTCCAAAGGATGTTATGCTTGAGATTGAAGCAATCGCAGTGAAATAAGAAAACGCGTAACAAAAAAGTGTGCAATTTTGCACACTTTTTTGCTGTTTGTAACACTTTTGAAACAAATATGAATTTTTAAACGGAAATATCGATGTTTCCGCCTAAATTTGGGTATACGGAATTTTCCATCATTTTGGTAATTCCGCTACTCATTGCTGCATTCATGTCCAACGCGTTGTCCAACATCTTGATACTTACAGACTGTGTAAGTGAAGAAGTGTCGGAAATCTGCAGTGCACTGAGTGCAGAACTGACATTTGCAATATCCATAGCCGATACCTCCTGCACTATTTCGTATTTCTTAATATTATTTCATAAAAAATTAAAAAAATCAAGTAAAAATGGTCCTATGGTACTATACACGGACTTGACACATACAGGGGGCTTTGCTATAATAGCACCGTAACATTTGTAATAAATTCGTAACAAACGATAGTTCGTTAAAAGAAACTTACAAATTGGAGGAGAAAATGAAACGTAAAACGTTAACAAAATTGACAGCATGCGGCTTAGTTGGGGCACTGACCGTTGGCAATTTTGCCGTTGGGGTTGTCGCAGCACCGACTGCAGGAATTACCAGTTATACTACAAACATTGTGACATCGTCGGTATTGCCGACCGCAGGTATCTCACTTGCCATGAGCGAGTGTGCAGCAACTGTTGAAGATGAAGCTGTTGTTGCAAGCGCGCAGCCGCAGGTAAAAGAAAATGAGACGCCGGTTGTAGCATCTGAGTATGCAGATATTGCTGTGTCGACAGCTGATAATTTTGTATATATTCGAAAGAAAGCATCTACAAAGAGCAAAACGCTTGGAAAGTTATATGCAAACAATGTTGGAACTGTCCTTTCTAAGAAGGGCGATTGGTACAAGATTAAATCTGGATCTGTTACCGGTTATGTAAGCAGTGATTATGTAAAAGTCGGTGATGAGAAGCTTGCAAAGAAAGCTGGCCGCAGAGTGGCACTTGTCAAGACAGAGACTTTAAAGGTTCGTACCAAGGCTTCTAAGAAAGCTGAAGTAATTGGACTTGTTCCGGGAGGAGACGATCTTACCGTTGTAGATGAGTCACTCGACGGATGGGTTGGAGTTTCCACAGAGGACGGAGACGGATATGTATCTTCTGATTATGTGTCTTTATCAACAGAGTACACATACGCAGAGTCGAATGCAGAAGAGAAAGCAAGACTGAAGAGAGAAGAAGAGGAACGTAAGGCAGCAGATGCCGCTGCAGCAGCAAGCGAGCAGGAGAACGCAACAAGCAGTTCTTCCAGCAGCTCATCAAGCAGTAGTTCATCATCAAGTTCATCAAGCAGCAGTTCATCGGATCGTTCCTATTCTGCACCAAGCGGATCAAATGGTTCAGCAGTTGCAAATTATGCTTGCCAGTTTGTTGGAAACCCATATGTGTATGGTGGTACAAGCTTAACAAATGGAGCTGATTGTTCCGGATTTGTTATGTCCGTATATGCAAAGTTTGGTGTAAGCCTTCCACACAGCTCAAGTGCTTTGAGAAGCGTAGGATATGGTGTAAGTACTTCCGAGATGCAGCCGGGTGACATTGTATGTTACAGTGGACACGTAGCAATCTACATCGGAAACAACACAATTGTACATGCTAGTAACGCAAGAGATGGTATTAAACTTACTTCTCCGGCAAACTACAGAACAATTCTTGCAGTAAGAAGAATTTTCTAAAATGAATAAGAAATGATTATGAGGCTGTAGCGCATTGCGCTGCAGTCTTTTTAATTTTCTATAAAGATATAGGCCAATCCATTGACACGAAAGATAGAAAGAAGGTACTATAAAAGATACAGGAAATATAAGGAATAAATGGATTTTTTGAACATACGGAGGAACATATTATTGAAGATAAAGAACAGAAAATGGATAGGGGCAGGAATATTTGCGGTATCTTTGCTGGCATTGGCGGCACAGCCACAGAAAGTGCATGCTGAGGAACAGTTAGATGGTGTTATGGGGCAGAGCATTGAGGATGAAACAAATGTTGTTTCTGCGCAGAAAGAGCTGAACCAGCAGATTTTGAAAAATGCCGCATCACAGCTGACATTGGACAGCAAGCCGATGCTGGGAGCTTCTTCCTATACGCAGGCTTTTCTTGATGCGTCATTTACAACAGACAGCGATTATACAAATATAACATATTATCATAAAGCGGAGCTGGAAAGCTGCGAATTGTTTAATGGAATTGATGTGTCATGGTGGCAGACAAATGATAAGAAAAATACGACCATTGACTGGGCAACGGCACATGATGCCGGAATTGATTTCGCGTTTGTGAGAGTTGCTTCCCGTGATACCTCGGATGGCTCGATTTATACAGATACAAGTGCGGATTCTCATATTCAGGCGGCGATTGCCAATGATGTAAACGTTGGATTGTATATATTTTCTCAGGCTCTGACAGTAGATGAGGCTGTGGAGGAAGCGGAGTATGTACTTGACCTGGTAGATCAGTATAACTGGGATGTGACCATGCCGATCGTAATGGACCGTGAAGCAGGAAGCAAGAAACGATTGACTGCAGGAAAATTAACCAAAGCAAAAGAAACAGCAGTATGCCAGGCATTTGCGGATACCATTGCGGATGCGGGCTATGAGCCGTATGTATATGCATCTTTGAGCTGGATCAATAATTATATTGATACGAACAGCCTGAGTGATTGCGGAATATGGCTTGCTCGTTACCGGTATACCACGACAAGTAATTCGGTATCAGGAACACCATATGCAGATGTTCCGTTCGATTATGACTTCTGGCAGTATTCTTCTGCGGGGAAAGTAGATGGATATGCAAAGAATCTGGATATGGATTTCTGGTATAAGGATATGAGTGATAAGACGACCGGTCTGAAAATGAAATCCAATACAGCGAATTCCATCACACTCAACTGGGATGTTACGAGTGATGTACAGAAATATCGTGTGTATCGTTATGACAATGCAAGCGGGGCTTACAAATATATAAAATCGGTTACGGGAACGAGTTACACAGATGCAAATCTTACGGCGGGACAGGCATATCAATATAAGGTAAGAGGACAATGGACATATGGTGGAACCAATTATTATAGCGGATATTCCAGTGCACTTACAGCGGTGACACTTCCGGAACAGGTGAAGAATGTTACAGCAAAGGCGGGAAAAGACAATGTGGCTCTGCAGTGGGATGCAGTCAGCGGAGCAGATGGTTATCGCATATTCCAATACGATGAGGGCACACAGCAATATGTAAAACTTGCTGATGTAAAGAGTGATACAACCGGATATACGGTGGAAAATCTTGCGGCGAATACCGAATATAAATATAAAATCTGTGCATATAAACAGATGAATGCCGTAAATTATTGGGGGGAATATTCGGCGGAAGTCATTACAAAAACGCAGGCAAAGACTTTGGATAAGGTACAGGGACTTGCGGTGGAAACGGTTTCTTCCACATCTCTTGAACTGAGTTGGGATCCGGTGGAAGGCGCAGATGGTTATCGCATTTATCGTCTGAATACGGCTACAGGAAAATACCAAAAGATTAAGACGGTAAAAGGTGAAGATACGGTACTGTATAAAAACAGCGGTCTTTCGAGTGCGGCAAAGTATACCTACAAAGTGCGGGCATATGCGACTGCGGATGGAACAACTATATACGGTGCGTATTCATCGGCGACGAGTGCAGAGACAAAGCCGGCACAGGTAAAGGGATTGAAGCTTACAACAAAAAGATCTTCGATCACATTGAAGTGGACAAAACAAAGTAATGTTACCGGATATCAGATTTACCGCTATAATACATCAACCGGAAAATATGAAAAAATAAAGACAATCAAAGGAACATCGACGGTAACATATACCAATAAAGGTTTGAAAAAGGGAACGACCTATAAATATAAAGTCCGTGCATATAAGACGAGCGGAACGAAAAATTTATATGGAAGTTTTTCTACAGCAACGAAGATGAAAGCAAAATAGAAAGAGAGATACAAAGGAGTTATATGAAAAAGTTCAAAAGAAGCATTGTGGCAGTTGCACTTATGATAGGAATGCTGTTGTCGCTGAATCAGACAACCGTTTATGCAAAAACAAATACCTGTGACAAACCGATCGTAATCGTGTTAGATCCGGGACATGGGGGACATGACGGCGGAGCGGTACGTTACTGGGGTGGCCGCTGCTATCGGGAAAAAACATTAAATCTTGCCATTGCCAAGGCGTGCAAAGAAGAACTGGAAAAGTATTCTGGTGTGAAAGTATATCTGACACGTTCTAATGATTATTTTGTATCTTTGGAAGGAAGAGTGCAGTTCGCAAAAAACAGAAATGCAGATTTGTTTGTTGCAATCCATAACAATTCTTCGATAAATGGCAGAATGAATGGAGTAAGTGTTTATTACCCAAACATGAGTTACCGGTCTCAGGTCGGAAAAGACGGAAAGGATGCGGCGTCTTATATTCAGAGAGAACTGGTTGCATTAGGAATAAAAAATAATGGGACACATATACGCAATACGGAAAACGGAAGCAAATATCCGAACAAAAGTAAAAGCGATTATTATAGTGTCATTCGCCAGAGTAAAATGTGCGGATTTCCGGGACTTATTGTAGAGCATGCGTTTGTCAGTAACTCGTCGGACTGCACAAAGTTTTTCAGTTCTTCGGATAAGCTGAAGAAACTTGGAAGAGCGGATGCAAAAGGAATTGCCAAATATTATGGGCTTGTGGAAAAAGATACGCCGACATTGACGAGCGCAGAAAATGATGCGGATGGTAATGTGCATCTTCAGTGGGACGTCATGGATGAGATGGATGGATACCGGATTTACCGCAGAGCACAGGGAACTTCTTCTTATACAAAAGTTACGACACTGAATGATAAGGAAGTGACTGATTATGTGGATGCTTCAACGAAAAAAGGCACCACGTATTACTATACGATTGCGGGATACCACAAGGGACGGAAGAAAACAATCTATACCGATATGTCAAATATAATAAAAGTTGCAGCTTTTGAAACGCTGTATACGCCACAAAACCTGAAGGTATCAAACGAACAGGGTGCTGTGCAGATCACATGGGAAGCTACGGAACATACCGATGGGTATATTATCGAGCGGAAGACTGCAAATGACACGGAATACCAGGTGCTGACACAGATTTCAGGCGCCGATGTTATAAGCTATATACAGGAGGCAGATGCGGTATCGGCGGACTATCGCATTTGTTCCTATCGAAAATATGGTCAGAAAATATATCAAAGTGAATTTTCTGAAACTGTTTCTTATCAGCAGCAGTAAAAAGTGTATTTAAAAAAGTTCACGAACAGATAAAACAGAAAAAAGCAAAATGCACAAAAAATGGGCCGGGAACATATGTTTCTGGGGAATGTGGGGAAAACATGTGGAAAAGTTATCCACAATTTTCCCTCGAAAAATGCCATAAAATGAAGTTATACACGGAGTTATACACGTTATCCACATTTTTGGCCCCATTTTCTTGTGCTTTTTTTGTTGAAAAACAAACAGCTGTTTTGTAAACATATCATAAAATTTGACGGATTTTGTCAAAGAATAGAAAAACTATTGACTTTCTTAATGTAAAATAATGGATAAAAATGGATGAAATTGTCGCACAAAATCGGAAAACAGGATAAATTATGCGAGTTGCCAAATCTATACAAGTTTGATATACTATGAAAGCTATGATTAAAACAATTGATTTTGCAGGAATCGTGCTGGACAATTATTCGGTTCGTGAGACAATCATGAATGTGGAAAAGAATATGTCTGATCACGGATTTCATACAATTGAAGAAGTAAATATGGATACGCTGATGCAGGCAGAGACGGATGAAGTCATCAAAGATGCTTTGCAGATGGCAGAACACACCGTGATTGCGGAGGCTGGAATTCTGGATGCTGTGGGGGCAGGGTCTTACCAGCGGCGTCATGAGATCGAACATCATGACTTCTTTTACGAATTGATGAAAAGAATTGAACGCAATCATAAAACATTGTTTGTTATTGGTGATTCGATGGAGCGGGTAGAACAGATGTGTGAACGAATAGCGGATCGCTATCCGAAGTGCGAGATTGTGGGGATGGAAGCGTTGGATGAATGCTCGGGTGCAACGGATGCGGTTGTCAATGAAATTAATGCATTGGCACCGGATGTGATTCTCAGTATTATTCCGAGTCCGCAGCAGGAACATTTTCTTATGGAGAACCGTGAAAAAATGTCGGCAGAACTCTGGTATGGACTTGGAAAAATCGAACTTGGCAAACCGGGAAGCCGTCTGGCGTTGAAGATTCGCAAACTGGTCCGGACACACAAGCTGGAGAAACAATTGATCCGGCACAGTGATGAGCAGGAAGAAAAACAGAAAGAAAATGAGTGATTTATGCTATTTGGGCAATATTTATAGTACAAAATAACTAAGTTACGAAAAAATAAAAAGAGGAAATGCGTGAAAAATGTACATTTCCTCTTTATTTTTTTGTCGATATGCATTAAAATAATATGAGATGTTTATGCAAATAGCAAACCTTGGGGGGAGAAGGAGAGAAGACTATGATTTCCAATCAAATACTTCAAAATACAATTGATGGGTTAAAAGGTATAACACGAACCGATCTCTGCGTGATTGATGTGGAGGGCAAGATCCTTGCTGCAACATTCCCGGATGCAGAGCAGTTTATTACACCGGCGCAGGCATTCGTAGGTTCTCCGGCAGATAGCCAGGTAGTAAACGGATGTCAGTTTTTCAAGGTGTTTGATGATCACCAGTTAGAGTATATCCTCCTTGCTTGTGGGGACAGCGAGGATGTATACATGATTGGCAAGATTGCAAGTTTTCAGATTCAGAATCTTCTTGTTGCGTACAAAGAACGCTTTGACAAGGATAATTTTATTAAGAACCTGATTTTGGACAATTTGCTTTTGGTAGATATCTACAATCGCGCAAAGAAGCTTCATATTGAAACGGAAGTGCGCAGGGTTGTTTTCCTGGTGGAAACCAACCGTGAGAAGGATGGCAATGAATTGGAGAAAATTCGTGGTCTCTTCGGCGGAAAGTCAAAGGATTTTGTTACAGCGGTAGATGAGAAGAATATCATCGTTGTCAAGGAACTGACCGAGAATGAGACATATGATGATTTGAACAAGACAGCGGATGTTATCATCAACTTGTTTAAGTCAGATGCAAACTGTAATATTCATATTGCATATGGAACAATTGTCAATGAGTTAAAAGAAGTATCACGTTCGTATAAAGAGGCGCGTATGGCCCTCGACGTAGGAAAGATTTTCTTTGAGGATCAGGATGTGATCGCCTATTCACAGCTTGGAATCGGTCGTCTGATTTATCAGCTTCCAATCCCTCTTTGCAAAATGTTCATCAAGGAAATTTTTGGTGGAAAGTCACCGGATGATTTTGATGAGGAAATTCTGACTACAATCAATAAATTTTTTGAGAACAATCTGAATGTTTCTGAGACATCCAGACAATTATATATTCATAGAAATACGCTTGTATATCGTCTGGATAAGTTACAGAAAAGTACCGGACTTGATCTTCGTGTTTTTGAGGATGCAATTACATTCAAAATTGCGCTCATGGTAGTTAAGTACATGAAATATATGGAGACATTAGACTACTAAAAGGAGAAAAAATGATCAAACTGGAACATGTCAGCAAATCTTATGCGGCAGGGATTCCTGCACTGAATGATGTAAATCTGGAAATTGAAGATGGCGAGTTTGTTTTTGTCGTGGGAGACAGTGGATCCGGTAAATCGACATTGATCAAACTGCTTTTAAAAGAATTGGAACCGACAGAGGGAACCATTCTTGTAGATGGTAAGAATCTTGGCAGAGTAAAACACAAACAGATTCCGAAGTATCGACGAAACATTGGCGTTGTATTTCAGGATTTCCGTCTGTTAAAAGATCGTAATGTATATGATAATGTAGCATTTGCACAGAAAGTTGTCGGAGAGACAAACAGCCATATCCGCAAGAAAGTGCCGATGATGCTGTCGATGGTCGGACTGGCTGCAAAGTATCGCTCATTTCCGAAACAGTTATCCGGAGGAGAACAGCAGCGTGTAGCGATTGCCCGTGCCCTGATCAATGAACCGGATATTCTGCTTGCAGATGAGCCGACAGGTAATCTGGATAACAATAATGCATGGGAAATCATGAAACTGCTGGAAGAAATCAATAACAAGGGAACTACGGTGCTTGTAGTTACACACAACCTTGAAATTGTCAAAGTTATGAAAAAGCGAGTCATAACCGTTAAGAAAGGTACTATTGTCAGCGATAGTAAGCAGGGTGATGATTACGATGAGGATTAATACATTTTTTTATTCCATCAAGCAGGGAATTAAAAATATATGGCGTAATAAGATGTTTTCGCTTGCATCCATCGCTACAATGGCAGCCTGTATTTTTATGTTTGGTCTGTTTTATATTATTATAACGAATTTCACATCTACCGTACATTCCATTGAAAAAGGTGTTTCTGTTACGGTCTTTTTCGATAAGGGACTCGATGATACAGATATTCAGGCGATTGGAGATAAAATCGGTAAGCGTGCAGAAGTACGCAAGATGGAATATGTATCCGCGGAAGAAGCGTGGAAAGAGTATAAGAAAGTATATTTCCAGGGAAAAGAAGAACTGGCAAAGGGTTTTACAGACAACCCGCTTGCCAATTCCGCACACTATCAGATTTACCTTAATGATGTATCCATGCAGAATTCTCTTGTAAAGTATCTGCAGTCACTCTCCGGGGTGCGTGAAGTAAAAGAGTCTGCGAAAGTAGCCAATACACTGACGGATTTTAATCATTTACTGGGTTATGTATCCGGCGGTATCATTATTATTTTACTCGGTGTTGCGGTCTTTTTGATCAGCAATACGGTTACGGTTGGTATTGCAGTACGACGGGAAGAAATTGGAATTATGAAACTGATCGGTGCGACTGATTATCTGGTCCGGGCGCCATTTGTGGTGGAAGGTATGGTAATTGGAATGATTGGTGCAGCGATTCCACTGATTTTGTTATATTTTATGTACCAGAAGATTATAGTATATATTGCAGAGAAGTTTAACTTTATTGGTGCTATGATTAATTTTGTCTCTGTGCATACAGTGTTTAAGACACTGGTTCCGGTGGCAATTGTACTGGGTGCAGGTATCGGTTTCCTGGGAAGCCGGCTGACAATCCGCAAGCATCTGAAAGTGTAGACATAACGTATTATGAACCCCATGTAAGATCGGATGATTTTGCATGGGGCTTCTTAGAAGTAAAGGAGATTTTATCATGGAAGAAAATCAAAAGAAACGAACCGGCTTTGGCTCCGGCATGTTTGTGGGCTTTTTGCTGGGAGTGTTGTTGCTTGGTATCGGTGTGACGGTTGGCGCCCATGTGTATACATCAAGTACAAATCAGTATCTGATTATTTCGCCATCTGGCATAAAACAGACTGCAAAAAGCGACATTCTTACAAACAAAACGGTAAAGAAAATCGACGAGCTGATGAGCTACATAGATTTGTATTATAATGATGATTATGATGAAGAGGACATCCGTAATGCGATTTATGCCGGAACATTAGAGGGACTTGGAGATCCATATTCTGTGTATTATACAGCAGACGAATATAAGGATATGCAGATCAACACAAGTGGTAATTACTATGGCATCGGTGCGGCGCTTTCACAGGATGCAAAGACAAAAGAAGTGACCATCAGCAAAGTGTATGAGGGTACGCCGGCAGAAGAGGCCGGACTGAAAGATGGCGATCAGATCATCAAAGTCAATGATACGGAATCTACCAGTAAGGAGTTGTCGGCTCTGGTACAGGAGATTCGTGGAGAAGAGGGAACGACGGTTCATTTACAGGTGTATCGTGCTTCAAATAATAAGACATTTGAGATTGATGTGGAGCGCAAGAATGTGGAACTTCCAAGTATTACCTCAAAAATGCTGGATGGCGGAATCGGATATATTCAGATCAGTGAATTCCAGAGCAAAACAGATGAACAGTTTAAGTCTGCACTGGCCGATCTGAAAAAGCAGGGAATGAAATCCCTGATCGTCGATGTGCGAAGCAATCCGGGTGGATTGATCAATGCAGCGTCCAATATCCTTGATCAGATTCTTCCGGAAGGAACCGTTGTGTATACCGAGGATAAGTATGGAAAACGTGAGGATTATACTTCAGACAGCAATTGTCTGGATTGCCCGATTGCAGTGTTGGTAAATGAAAACAGTGCAAGTGCATCGGAAATTTTTGCGGGTGCGATCAAAGATTACAATTATGGAACTCTGATTGGAACAAAGACGTTTGGAAAAGGCATTGTGCAGACCGTATTTCCACTGGAGGACGGTGATGCGGTGAAAATCACGACGGCAAAATATTATACACCAAAGGGAAATTATATTCACGGAGTCGGCATTGAACCGGACATTGAACTTACATACAAATATTCCGGACCGGAGGATGAGGCTTACGATATGAAATATGATAATCAGGTACAGAAGGCAATCGAAGTTCTTAACGGAGAAATGAAGTAGGGTTTGTTTCATGAAGAAAAAAGTACAAAAGAATGAAAACAGACGGAAATATATGTTGCGTGGAATATTGACGGCTTGTGTGATTGCGTGGATGGTAGTGATCTTTTGCTTTTCTGCACAGCCCGATGTGGAGTCTTCGGAGATCAGCGGAAGTGTCAGTTATCGAATCGTGGAATGTTATAATCGTATCGCACATAAAAATATGACACAGACAGATATGCAGATGCAGGCAAAGCGCATCGAATATCCGGTGCGAAAGCTGGCACATATGAGCGAGTATGGGATATTGTCACTGTTGTTTCTTGCGATGTATTTTTCATATAGTAAGAAGACATACAGTCGGAAAAAGTTAAAGAGTCTTGCGCTTTTTTCCCTGTTGTCCACAGCGGCGTATGCCGGCACGGATGAGTTTCATCAGCTTTTTGTACCGGGGAGAGCGGGCCGGGTGACGGATGTGCTGATCGATTCTTGCGGTGCAGTGATCGCTTTGTTATTTGCAGGAATTTTAGTTGCCATAATAAATAAAAATAGATACAATAGAAATACAGTTAGATAAAGAAAGAGGTGATTCTGTGGTAGAATTGGATAATTTCAAGAGCCAGCTGCAAAGCTACAAGGCTCCACTGCAGGAAGTGAGGGATTCACTTTGACTTAGCAGGCAAAGAACAGAATATTCAGGAGCTGGAACGCGAAATGGAAGCTCCGGATTTCTGGAATGACCCTGTGGTATCCCAGGAGAAAATGAAAAAACTGAAAAGTCTCAAAAGCGATGTCGCAACTTACCAGGAACTTGCACAGCAGTACGAAGACATTGAGACGATGATCGAGATGGGATACGAAGAGAATGATCCGGAACTTGTGCCGGAGATCGACGAGATGCTTCAGGAATTTATCCGGACATATGAGGCGATTCGTATGAAGACGTTATTGTCTGGAGAGTACGATGGAAATAACGCAATCCTCTCCCTTCATGCAGGCGCAGGTGGAACCGAGTCCTGTGACTGGGCTGCAATGCTGTTTCGTATGTATTCCCGCTGGGCGGATAAGAAAGGATTCAGCCTTGAGGTGTTAGATTCTCTGGATGGAGATGAAGCCGGAATTAAATCCATTACATTTCAGGTGAATGGAGAGAATGCATATGGTTATCTGAAATCAGAAAAAGGCGTGCACCGTCTGGTGCGCATTTCACCATTTAATGCAGCGGGAAAGCGACAGACGTCATTTGTTTCCTGTGATGTGATGCCTGAGATCGAAGAAGATGTGGATATTGAGGTCAAGGATGAAGATATCCGAATTGACACATACCGTTCAAGTGGAGCAGGTGGACAGCATATCAACAAGACATCTTCTGCGATTCGAATTACGCACTTTCCTACCGGAATTGTGGTACAGTGTCAGAATGAACGTTCGCAGCATATGAATAAAGACAAAGCCATGCAGATGTTGAAAGCAAAGCTGTACCTGCTCAAACAGGAAGAAAATGCTGCAAAGGCGGCAGGTATCCGCGGCGAAGTTACAGAAATCGGCTGGGGAAACCAGATTCGTTCCTATGTTATGCAGCCATATACGATGGTAAAAGATCATCGTACAGGTGTAGAAAGCGGAAATGTAGATGCTGTGATGGATGGCGGCATTGATCCGTTTATCAATGGATACTTAAAGTGGCTGAGTCTCGGATGTCCAAAATCCATGGAGGATGAAAACGAATGATAACATTAGAAATCAGTTTTGGTGTATTCGTAGGACTTGGAATTTTTGCCGGAATTGCTGCGGTAGGAGTTGCCGGTGGCCTGGTGATACGGAACAAACTGAGAAATGTATCCAGACAGTTGTTTGGCACAGAATCAATTGTGGATGGCTTAAATAAGCAGGCGGATATTGCGGCTGAGACACCGAAATCCGTGTCGGGCATGACCCGTCTGATGGAGCCACAGATTATGCGTGATTTTCCTGATTTTAACTGGTCGGAATTTAAGCATAAGGCAGAAAATATGCTGACTTCTGCGTTACTTGCAATTTCGTCGGAACAGCCGGAGAAGCTGGTGGATGCTTCGGAGGATGTAAAAAATCAGGTATTAAATATTATAGCGGACAATCAGGCCGCACAGGTAAGGGAAGTATACAATAACATTAAAATCCATCAGACGGAAATTTCAAATTACCGTAAAGATAAGGGGAATTGTATTATTGTCATTCAAAGTGCAGTGGAATATTACCATTACAAAGTAAGTGGCGATCATGTGACAGAGGGATCTAAGGAACGCAAGGTGCAGACAAAATACAATGTAGAATTGTTGTATGTGCAGGATGGGGAAGAAAAAGAATTTGATAATGCTTTTACCACGACCTGTCCACAGTGTGGAGCACCGGTACGCGGACTTGGAAATATAATCTGTGAATATTGTGGAGCGCATGTTGTGCCGATCAATACAAAAGTATGGTCTCTTCACAAATTGTATCAGGTCGATTATAATCATGTTTAACTAAGGTTAAGTTCATTTTAAGGAGGAGCAAATGGGAATTATTAAAGCAGTCAATCAGGCAATTGGAGGCGCTTTTGCAGACCAGTGGTTAGAGGTCTATGAAGCAGATAACATGGGAGATCAGACCGTCTTTTCCCGTGGTGTAAAGATTCGCCAGGGGGAAAATCGTAAAGGAACGGAAGATACCGTTACCAATGGTTCTATCATTCATGTATATGATAATCAGTTTATGTTGCTGGTCGATGGTGGTAAAATCGTGGATTATACCGCGGAACCAGGATACTATAAGGTAGACAATTCTTCGTTGCCATCTATGTTCAATGGTCAGTTTGGCGATACATTAAAAGAGTCTTTCAATCGTGTGAGATTTGGTGGACAGACACCGACCGTGCAGAAGGTTTTCTTCATTAACCTGCAGGAAATCAAAGGCATCAAGTTTGGAACAAGACAGCCGATCAACTATTTTGATACATTTTACAATGCAGAGTTGTTCCTGCGTGCACACGGTACATATTCCATTAAGATTGTGAATCCATTACAGTTCTATGCGGAAGTAATTCCAAAGAACAAAGATCACGTTGAGATTACAGAGATCAACGAGCAGTATCTCTCAGAGTTCTTAGAGGCTTTACAGGCTGCAATCAACCAGATGTCAGCAGACGGCAACCGTATTTCATTTGTATCCAGCAAGGCACGTGAACTCGGACAGTATATGTCTTCGATTCTGGATCAGGAATGGAACCAGATGCGAGGAATGGAAATTCAGGCAGTCGGTCTTACGATTTCTTATAATGAAGAGTCACAGAAACTTCTCAACATGAGAAACGAGGGTGCAATGCTTTCAGATCCTACTGTACGTGAAGGTTATGTACAGGGAGCAATGGCCCGCGGACTTGAAGCTGCCGGAAGCAATGCAAATGGAGCAATGGCTGGATTCATGGGAATGGGTATGGCAAGCAATGTTGGCGGTGGCATGATGGGAGCCGCTTCCAATACAAATATGGCACAGATGCAGATGCAGCAACAAATGCAGCAACAGCAGCAGATGGGCGCAGCGCAGCAGGCGCAGGCACAGCCACAGCAACCGGTAAATAATGCACAGCCGACTGCAGGAGCAGGAAGCTGGACTTGCAGCTGTGGACAGGTGAACAGTGGAAAGTTCTGCAGCGAATGCGGCAAACCGGCACCTTCTGCCGACTGGACCTGCAGTTGTGGACAGGTGAACAGTGGAAAGTTCTGCAGCAATTGCGGAAGCCCACGTCCATAAAAATGAAGATTGAGGGCACTTGCGAAAAGGCAGGTGTCCTTTTTTCTGTTCTTCCCCGACGGGACGCACCTGATTCTTGCTGGAAAAATTATCCAGAATTACGAAGTTGTAGAAACCCTCCCCTGCCTCATCGATGATTCCTGTCCGTTCAAGTTTCGACACCGCTCCATATATGTCCGTCTCTCACAGATGCGCTCAGCATTTTTAGCCGGTCTAAGTGGTGGGGTTCAGAAATTTTATTGTGCCCGCTCTCCATTGTGTCGCCCCTCATAATATTACATATGCTCATAATAGAACGAGGGGCGCAAATGCGACCCGCGGGCACGGTATTCTTTACCACCCCCACTAAGGCTTGCACAAAATACTTCGGACGTCATCTGTGAGAGACGGACATACACGTGCCGGTGTCGAAACTTGAACGGACAGGAATCATCAAAGGAGGCAGGGGGAGGGTTACTACAAATTCGTAATTCTGAATAACTAGTGTCCAAAGGAAAGCAGTCCCCTATCGCAGCGCAGTATCCATCAAATATGCAGTCAAGAACTACAGCATCAAAAAAGGCGCATGCCTCAACATACACCTTTTCAGATTCACATGATTCAATTACTGTAAAAACAGAATATCCTTCTCCTGCACCCCAAGTACCTCAGGAATCTTCTGTTCCTTCGCATTCCACTCCTTCTTTGCAATCTTCCACTGTATCCATGCACTGCTTTCATCCGCCCGGAAAGATATATTCCACTCAAACGGATCTTCGATGATTTCATACTCTTTCACCTCTATTGTGTTCTGCATATCTTTTTCTTTGGCATCTTCAAAATAGTGTGCACGAATACCGATTGCCACCGTATATTCCGGTATCTTGCTGCAATGAAAAGTCACATTCCAGTCTTTTGCAAAAAGTGTATGTGCATCCACGATTTCCACATCCGATATATTTTTGCATCCGGACAGTATTGCAGCGGTCCGTGTCTTTGGGTTCTGAAAAAACTCGTGTACTTCCTCAATCACTTCCATTTTTCCCTGGTTGATACAGCTTACCATATCGCATAGGCGATAGACTTCATCACGATTATGCGATACAAACAATGCAGGCTTACCAACCTCCTGCAGCATTTTCTTCATTTCCTGTTCCAGCTCCCATTTCAGATAGCTGTCCAATGCGGAAAACGGCTCATCCAATAGAATGACTTCCGGTTGTGCCGCAAGCATACGCGCCATCGCCACACGCTGTTTCTGGCCTCCGGACAATTCCGAAGGATAATGTTTTTCCAGTTCTGTCAGTCGGAATTTTTCAATATAGGAAGTAACTTTCGCCTTGTCCGGCTTACGTCCCATGCCTGCCATAATATTCTGTTCCACCGTCATACTCGGAAAAAGCGCATAGTCCTGAAACATATAGCCGACTTTTCGTTTCTGTGGCGGAAGATTAATCTTCTTTTTGGAATCATACAACACGCGGTCATTCAAAACGATTCGTCCCTCATCCGGTGTCTCAATTCCGGCGATGCACTTTAAGGTCATGCTTTTTCCGCATCCAGAAGCACCAAGGATAGCAAACACGCCTTTTTCCATTGTAAATTCCACATCCAGCTGAAACTTACCAAGCTTTTTTTTGATCTGTACATAAAGAGACATAGGCTACCACCTCCTCCTGGAATTTGTGTTTTTTCCGGCGATGAGGTTCATCAGGAATACCACCAGAAATACGATCAGCAGTATAATGACCACCCAGAACCCGGCAGTCGCATAATCTCCATCCTGAATGACCATGGCAATCTTCTGCGAAATAGTGCTTGTTTTTCCCGGAATGTTTCCTGCAAGCATTGAAGTCGCTCCGTATTCTCCCAGCGCACGGGCAAATGTCAGGATCGTACCCGATAATATTCCCGGTCCCGCTGCCGGTATAACAACCTTCCAGAATATCCGTGTCTCAGACATTCCCAGTGTCCGGGCCGCATAAATCAGATTCGGGTCCACCTGCTCGAAAGCCGCGCGGGCATTCCGGTACATCAATGGAAACGCTATGATTGTTGCTGCAAAGATACATCCCAACCAGGTCTGCACAACTTTAATTCCCATGTTCTGATAGAGATAGGAACCAAATGGTCTGCGCAGACTAAAGATCAATAACAGAAAAAAGCCCGCGACTGTCGGTGGAAGTACCATCGGCAGTGTCAGAATCCCATCTGCGATTGCTTTTGTCTTCGGCCCTGCTTTCACTACTTTTCGAGCAGCCAAAATGCCCAGGAAAAAGGAAAAAGCCGTTGCTACAACACCTGTTTTTAATGAAATGATAAGAGGACTCCAGTCGAGTCCTCTCATATAAGTAATCATTTGTTCCATACACACTCCTGTATTTTTAGTTTTCTACATTGGTATCAAAATAGTATTTCTGGAAAATAGCCTTTGCATCATCCGATACGAGGAACTTGATAAAATCAACGGCTGCTGCCTTCTCTGCATCGTCTGCCTCTTTATTTAAGACCTCTGCAATCGGATAAATGACATCTCCCGTAAGGTCATACGGTACAACTTCGAGAATATCAAGCTTATCTTCCAATCCGTAAGTATCGGAATAATAAACAGTGCCAACTTCGTTGGATCCTTCTGCGACTGCAGATGTTACAGCTCCAACGTTTGCGCACTCGTTGATTTCCACACCGCCAAGTGCCTTAGAAACTTCATCGGCTGTGATGATAGAAACATCCTCTGCGCCCTCAAGCATTCCTGCATTGACAAGAGCCTGTCTGGTATATTTTCCAACCGGAACAGAGCCATCGGCAAGTGCAAAACTGGATGCTTTTCCGATGTCTGCAAGACCTGTAACTTTCGTGTTGCTTTCCTTATATGTAACGACGCACACCTGATTGTTTACAACATTGTATCTTGTACCGTCTACCACAAGTCCATCGTCATCTGCCAGCTGATCCATCTGCTTCTGTGCTGCGGAGAAGAAAATATCACAGGCTGCGCCTTCCTCGATCTGTGTCAACAGTGTGCCGGAACTATCGTAACTTCCTACGATCTTCACATTCGGATTTTTCTTATTGTACTCTGCGATCAGCTCGTCCATAACGCTGTTTAAGCTTTTTGCTGCAAAAAGAGTTACCGTTGTCTCCTCTGCTTTTGCATTCCCTGTGTTACTGTTTCCGCATCCTGCCAGCAATATAACTCCCATTGCAATACATAAAACAGATGCGAACAGTTTCTTTTTCATAAAACAGATCCTCCATTTATGCTATCACTTATTTGCGCGAAATTGAATCATTTGTGCCGCAATACTGACTGCAATCTCTGCCGGCGTCTCCGATCCAATATCCAATCCAATCGGTGTAATCACACGACTTAACTGTTTTTGCGAAAAACCTTCTGCCACAAGTTTATCATAGACAATTTTCGCCTTTCTGCGGCTTCCAACCACACCAATATAACCGGCATCCGTATGCAGGGCAAAACGCTCCGCATCCGTATCACACAAATGCCCCCTTGTGACAATCACAATATAATCTTCCGGGTGCACCGTGATAGATTTTTCAATTGCCTGAAAATCGATCTGCAACACTTCTTTTGCCTGTGGAAACAGTTCCGGCTTCGTAAATTCTTCCCTGTCATCTGCGACAATACAAGTAAAGTCAAGATGTGACAATAGCGGAACAAGTTCCTGTGCCAGATGTCCTCCACCAAAAATATACACATTTCCGTCATAAAAGAAATGCTCCGCGTAATAATTCTGACCGTTTTCTTCCACAATCAGGTGATGCTTTTTACTCTCAATATAATCTACAATTTTTGCCTGTCCCTCTGCCAGCGGAAGCATCAGCCAGCAATCTTTACGTACCTTTGCGACCTCATATGCCTGCACCAGAAACTGCGCGCTTGTTTCCTCTGTTCCGATATAATAAAACAGTACTTTCGCATTACCGCCACAGATCATACCAAGATCCGCCTCTTTATTCGGCGTAAGAATATATTCCTGTAAATGATTGTGCGTCTCCTGAACGAGACTCTGACCTTTTAAAATCGCCTGATACTCCATATTTCCGCCACCGATGGTTCCGTAGATTCTGCCCTCATCTCCAACGATCATATAAGCACCTGCCTTGCGCGGGATTGAACCACTGCCATCCACGACAGTAACAAGCATACTGGCCTTATTTTCTTCGTAACGCTCTTTTAATATGCGAAATAATTCCTGCATTTATTTCTCCTTTAACACGATACTTTGTCCCGCTTTTAAGATACCACCTTCGAGGACGATTGCAAATACGCCTTCGTGTGGCATAATGCATTCTCCCATCTGTTTGTATATCTCACAGTGACTGTGACATTCTTTTCCAATCTGTGTAATTTCCAACAACACATCTCCACTGCGCAACTGTGTTCCGATGGGAAGATTTCGCAGATCAAAACCTTCCACGATCAGATTTTCGCCAAATGCGCCAAGTGCAACATCTGCCCCCTTGGCCCGGAATTCATTGATTTTTTCCAGTGACAAAAGGCTCACCTGACGATGCCAGTGTCCTGCATGTGCGTCCCCTTCGATTCCCCAGTCCGGTATGAATTTTGCGGATTCCACCTCATGTTTTGCGGTTCCGCGCTCTTTGCTGATACAGATTCCTCTGATATATCCCATTGTGTCTTAACCTCCGATCTGTGCCATTACCTGCGTTTCCGTCATTTTTTCTTTTTCCGAAAAGCAGTGTTCCAATGGCTTACACGCAATCGCCTGCTGCATCTGCGCTTTTATTTCCTTCATGGATGATCCGTTTCTTAACAATTTCCGCAGATCCATACCCTGCTCATAACACAGACAAAGCTTGAGATATCCTTCGGAAGAAAGCCGGATACGATTGCATGTGTCACAGAATTTGTGATGTATCGCACTGATAAACCCAATCTCATCCGGATAGTTTTCAAAACGATAATACTTTGCCGGTCCGTTTCCTTTTCGCTCTGTCACAGGAATCCCTGTTCCATACAGTTCCTGTATCTGCGCAAATAAAATTTCGTTGGATGTACCCATATAGTCTTTTCCATATCCAATCGGCATCATCTCTATGAAACGCACAACCAGATGCTGGTCCTTTGCATAGGAAAGTATTGTCTTCCAATCCAGATCTCTGCGATTTACAGTATTGAGCTTTACCGGAATCTCTGCCTGTTGTACAGCTTTGATTCCCTCCAGGACAGATGACAACGGAAATGTATGCCCGGTCAGTTTTGCAAAAGCATCCGCATCAAGCGTATCTAAGCTGACATTGATTCCATCCAGTCCTGCCTTTTTTAATTCCGCTGCATAAGAGGAAAGAAGTGTTCCATTGGTTGTCATTGTGACAGTTTTTACACCCGGAATGGCTTTTAACATTTCCACAAGAACCGGTACATTTTTGCGGACAAGAGGTTCCCCTCCCGTCAGCTTGAAATTCACGATTCCAAGTTCCACTGCGCATTTTGCAATAACCGCAATCTCTTCGTAGGTCAGCAACTGTGACATTTCTATTTTTTCGATATCCTGCGGCATACAGTAACGGCACCGCAAATTGCAGCGGTCCGTCAGGGATATGCGCATATAATCAATGGTTCTTCCCGCCTGATCCTTCATGAAACAACTCCATTTCATTTATTACCAGCTTTTTCCAAAGCCGCAGTTCGGAAATGTGCACACCGGACACGACAGACAAAGTCCGCCTTCGCCAAGCGATGCCAGTTCCTCCGCCGTGATTTTATCATTTGCCATGATTCTTGGCAATACCAGATCAAAAATCGTCCGTTTTGCATACATGACACATCCCGGCAATCCAAGGATTGGAATATCGTTCTTATAATAAGACAGCAAAAACATGGCCCCCGGCAGCACAGGTGCTCCGTAGGATACAATTTCTGCACCTGTATTTTTAATTGCAAGCGGTGTCTTATCATCCGGGTCCACACTCATGCCCCCGGTACAGATCACAAGATCCGCCCCTTTTTCAATTGCTGTAAGACATCCTTTGGTAATCTTCTCATGATTGTCATCAAAGATTTCATGATAGATCACTTCGGTATCATACTCAGCAAGCTTTTCTTTGATCACCGGCGTAAATGTATCTTCAATTCGCTTATGATACACTTCATTTCCGGTCGTGATGATTCCTACTTTTTTCTTGTGAAATTCCTTCAGTTCGAGAATCGGACCATCCGCACATATTGCAGCCGCCTTGCGCATTTTTTCTTTTTCAATGACAAGTGGAATAATGCGTGTTCCTGCAAGTTTGTCCCCCTTTTTTACCGGGGTATTTCCATGACGGCTTGCAATCATCATCTGGCCAAACGCATTTACTTTCTTTAATTTATCACTATCTACTTTCAACAATCCATCGCAGTCGGCAATCACTTCGATTTTGCCTTCTTTCACATCGGATGGATGCATATGTTTATTTTTGCACATCGCATAGAGGATTTCTGCTGCTTCGTTTTCATGAAGCATTGTGTCATCTTTCTCCCAGATATAGATAGAGTCTTTTCCAACACTTAAAAGTACCGGAATGTCTTCTTCTGTGATGACATGACCTTTGCGGAATACAGCATCTTTTGTGACGCCTTTGATGATCTGGGTGATGTCGTGGCAGAGTACCTGGCCGACGGCATCTTCCGTCCTCATAAGTTTCATACGGCATTTCTCCTTTCGATGATTCGAAATTATTTTTCGGTGCATTGTGCGTTATGGTGCATCTCACAAGTTTCGTGTGGGTGCGGTTTTAGACGAAATTGTTAAAATTTAGCAAAATTGTTTCTGACTCCTATTTCATGTTCGGCTCGCGTTCCGACAATTCCGGCTGTGTGTCCACCCCCAACAATCACCAAAAAATATTTCTCATCTATAAAAGTGCACTGCAAACAACTTCGAGTACACTGCCTGCAATACACCGCGCCTTATCCGATATCGTAAAGCAGTTGCACAACTCTTCCTGCCGCGGATCAATATCCGCGATTTTAAAGCCCTGCGTCACCGGATAACCGTCACGAATCAGTCCACGTATAATTCCTGCGATGGTCGCATGTACCGGGAGGCATTCGGAAGATGTCTGAATATAGGCAATTTCTTCGCCCTGCGTAACAATATCGCCAATCTTGTGCACATTTTTGAAGATTCCCTGTGCATCTGCATGTATGACACGTTCCTTCGCGTAACCACCGATATTTCCCGGAATTCCTGTGTTTGGTACTGCCTGTCCGCTTCTTATGATGCGGCCGAGATTGTGGCCGCGCTTGGTTTCTATGACAATGTCCACATCTTCACCGGCTGTAAATCCCGGTCCAAGTGCAACGGTAAGTTCCGCCATCTTACGATTTGTACCGATGTTTTTCTTTGCGATGATGGCATCTACGACGATCTGCGGTTTCAACTGACGGATGCTTTTTCCCTGTGGATCTACCAGGACGGGCACCTCGCCGGCATCCCACGCCTGCTGCATCTGTTCGCTGTTTTCCACCAGAACTCCCGTCATACCTTCCACGGTGACTCTGCCCTCATATACGACTTCGGACAATGCCACCTGCCGGCGGATTGCTGCGGGATGTTCTGCTTCCAATGCAAGCACACGAAAGCCTGCCGCCCAAAGCCTGTGAATCGTTCCTGTTGCCAGATCCCCGGCACCTCTTACAATAATTAATGCATCTTTTTTCATCTTAATATAACTCCATTACTGTCATTGTCTCCCACTCCATCCCTGCCTGTTGCAGTTTGCCTGCAATGTGCTCCTGTTCCTGTGGTTCGGTTTTCCATGCCAGTCCGCATCCGGCCTTGATTTCTCCGGGTACCGGAATCATTCTTCCACAGATTCCATTCTCCTGACAAAACTTTTCCACACGAAGTGCCTGTGTTGTCGTGGAAAAGGTTATGATTAATTGTCTGTGTTTCTGACGCATTTGTTACTCCTCTGCCAATGTCCGGATTGCCTGAATTGCGGTATCAATTTCCTGTTCGGTATTATAATGTGAAAAGCCAAAACGCACCGCTCCCTGTGCAGTCGTGCCAAGCGCCTCATGGATTCTTGGCGCACAATGTGCACCGGAACGCACCGCAATCTGCTCATTCTCCCAAAGCCAGTCACTGACCTCTGCCGAATCATAATCTCTGATATTCAAAGACACGGTTGCCACACGTTCCTCCGTTGTAAAATCACCATACAAATGAACTCCTTTGATGTTTAAAACACCTTCGACAAACCGCCTGGAAAGTTCCATCTCACGCTTGTAAATGTTCTCAATGCCCATACGTTCCAGATAAGTCAGTGCCGCATGTAATCCGGCAATCCCATGTCCATTTAACGTTCCGGCTTCTAATGCCTCCGGCATTGCCGACGGATGTGCATGTTCGTAGCTAAGTATCCCACTGCCTCCTACCTTCAAAGGGCGCAGCGCAATTCCTTCCCGCACATAAATCCCACCGGTTCCCTGTGGTCCGAGCAGTCCCTTATGTCCGGTAAAACATAAGATATCAATGCCATCCCGCTGCACATCAATTGGTAAAATGCCCGCCGTCTGTGCTGCATCTACAATCAGAAACAGACCATGTGCATGCACAAAATCCGCGACTCGCGAAAGATCCGTCACATTGCCCGTCACATTGGATGCATGCGTGACAATGACCGCTTTGGTGTTCTCACACAATGCCTGTTCCATCTGGTCATACACGATCTGCCCTTTCGCATCGACCGGAAGAAAACTCAAAGATACTCCGCTTTTTTCCATCTGATACAGAGGACGAAGCACGGAATTATGCTCACAGTCCGTCGTAATGACATGATCTCCCGGCTCTAGCAGACCAAAAATCGCCGTATTTAACGCCTCAGTTGCATTGCTCATAAAACTAATTCGTGATGCATCCGGAACATGAAAAAGAACTGCCAGTTTTTCCCTGGTATCATAAATCATTCGGGCTGCATCCATCGTAGGTGCATGGGCGCCTCTTCCCGCATTTCCAAATGTGCGCAGTGCCTGCACGACCGCCTGTTCAACTTCTGGTGGTTTCGGAAGTGACGTTGCCGCATTGTCAAAATAGATCAAGGTTTTACCACCACTTTCGCCTGTGTCATTTTCTCCGTGATCACATACATATTGGTCACTTCACCTACCTGAAGCTTTTCCGTCAGTCCATAATGATTCAGACAGGTTCCACAGGTCAGAATCTCCACGCCCTGTGCCTCCAGCGACTTCAAATCTTCGAGTGTCGGTGCCCCTTCGCAGGTCAGAAAAGCACCTCCATTATAGAAAAGAATCGTAGAAGGAAGTTCCTCCTGCTGGGTCAGCGCATAGACAAAACCCTTCATCAGAATACTTCCAAGTTCATCATCGCCCTCGCCCATTTTGCTGGAAGAAATGACAACAACAACCTTATCGCCTCTGGCATCTGTCGCGCAAACTTCCTCTGCCGACTCCTTTTCTCCCTCATCCGAAGGGTTCACTTCTGTTACGGATAAAACAACCCGGTACTTTTGTTCCTCAAGTTTTTCAGATGTTACACCATATCCTTTCTGGTTTGCCATCTTGGTAAGATTCTGTACGGCAATCTCATTATCAACCAATACTTCCACCTCACCTGGCTGCTGTAACTGTTTGATTGCGTTCTTTGTTTTTACTACTGGGATCGGGCATGCATCGCCCATTGCATTTACTTTTACCATTTTCTTACTTCCTTTACCTTTATTTGTATTCATGTATTTGTTTTCATTTATCAACCTACATAACCACCGTTATTTCTTTTTCCGTCTTTAGCAGAACTTCTCCTACAATTTCTGCCGGCATTCCTGCCGCCTGCAATTCTGCAAGCATCTCCTTCGCCTGCGCCGGTGCAACTGCCAAAAGCAGACCTCCGGACGTCTGCGGATCAAACAAAACCTCCTCCATGGCAAACGGCACAGTTTCAAATGCCACATATGCCTGGGTATGATTGCGGTTTCGCTGTCCCGCCGCTGTAAGCAAAAACTCATCGGCATAATCAAGCGCCTGTGGAATCACCGGGATTGCATTTGCGTCAATCCGGCAGGAAAGTTTTCCATCCATCATTTCATGGAGATGTCCGAGAAAACTAAATCCTGTCACATCTGTACAGGCATGTACTTCGTATTTCCGGCTGATTGCAGAAGCATATTTGTTCAATGTTGTCATGGAAGCGATTGCCTGATCCATCGCCTCTTTGGAAGCTTCCTGCACACGGTTCGCCGTACAGACAATTCCGACGCCAAGTTTCTTTGTCAAGATCAACTGATCCCCCGGCTGTGCCGTATTGTTCTGGTACATATGCTGCGGATGTACGACACCTGTCACCGAAAGGCCGTATTTCACATCACTGTCCGCGATAGAATGCCCGCCTGCGAGTGTTCCGCCCGCCTCAATGACTTTTTCCGCGCCGCCCTGCATAATTGCACCAAGGATATTCAGATCCATCTGCTCCGGAAAGCACACGATATTCAGCGCCGTCTTTACCTCTCCACCCATCGCATAGACATCGCTCAAAGCATTGGCAGCGGCAATCTGCCCAAACGTATAGGGATCATCTACCATCGGTGGGAAAAAATCCAGCGTCTGCACAATCGCTATATCGTCCGATATGCGGTACACCGCTGCATCATCCCGGCTGTCATATCCTACGAGTAAATTTTCATCCATGGGACCCTTCGGAAGTTTTTCAAGCACTCGGCCGAGCACACCAGCACCTAACTTTGCCGTACAGCCTCCACCTTTACAAAATACGATTTCGTCACTCATCTGGCACACTCCCCCTCTCTTCCCAAAAGAATATTCAGTCCATGCGTGAGTGTGTCCAAAATATAGCCAAGGCTTTCCGCGACCGCCTTTGGACTTCCCGGCAGATTTATGATCAGTGTCTTTCCCCGTATCACACTGACACCACGGCTGAGCATCGCCCGTCTGGTAATCGTCATGCTGTATGCACGGATTGCCTCTGCGATGCCCGGCGCATTTCTCTCTGCAACCTGCATCGTCGCTTCCGGCGTTACATCGCGTGTGGAAAATCCGGTGCCTCCCGTGGTAAGAACCAGATCACAATGCAGCTCATCCGAAAGTCGGACCAGCTCCTGTTCAATCTCCTTCTGTTCATCCGGCAAAATCCGGTATGACAATACCTGATACAAATCATCCGGCAGCATCTCTTTTATTTTGACCCCGCTTAAATCTTCGCGATTTCCTGCGGCTCCCTTGTCACTGAGTGTCACAATTCCAACTGTAAACATCTTATTTCTCCTGTCTGATATAATGTCCGCTTTTTCCACCAGATTTTTCTACCAGGTGAATGTCACTGATTTCCATTCCCCGGTCCATCGCCTTGCACATGTCGTAAATGGTAAGAAGCGCAACACTTACCCCCGTGAGTGCCTCCATTTCCACGCCTGTCTTTCCCACGCAGGATGTCTTGCAAAAAGCGATCACTGCGGATTCTTCTTTTGACATTTCATATGTGATCTCGCAATTGGTCAACGGAATAATATGACAGAGCGGAATCAGCTCGGCATTCTTTTTTGCCGCCATAATTCCGGCAATCCGCGCCACACCAAGGACATCTCCCTTTTTGGCTGTATGGTTCGTGATTGCCGCATACACTTCCTGACTGACTTTTATTTTTCCGGTGGCAACAGCCACGCGATACGTATCATCCTTCGCGTGTACATCCACCATCACGGCATTTCCCTGTTCATCAAAATGTGTAAAATCACCCATTGTTTTCCTCATTATCTGTGTCTTTTAATTTTGTAACTGCTATATACTGCACGCCTGCCTGCTGCAAAGCGACTGCAATTTTTTGTGCACGGTGCATTCGCTCCTGCGTATCACATTTGTTCAGCACCACATAATATTCCCGTTTTCCCACAGATTTTCTCGCCCCCCGTTCCGATAAAAGAATCTGCACAAGATCCGCTTCCTCGATGCGATGTAGTAACGGTTTCTGTAAAAAAGCGGCGACCTGCCTGCTGCGAAAGCATCCGGCTTCTATCGTCTCTCCGAGGACATCCAGCCCTGCGACAGCCATTACAATGTCGCATTCCTTTGGAATGACCGGTTCGTGCTCTGCCGGTACTTTACAGGGACGCATTTTTGCACCGTCTGCTTCTACCAGTATCTGTTTCGCACGCTTTTGATACGCATGCAATTCTGTTTCCGGCAACGCTTTCAGTTTTCCTGCCTGATCCGGCATTCCCACTACCGCATAGCGTTGTGCATCCCACCGCCTGTATGCCGCTGCCATCGTAGCTACATAACTTCCATCTTCCGGCATCCGTATATGCGTGGTCGTCGTAATCAGCGTTGGAACATTCTGTTTTTCATAAGTATCTCCAAAGAAATACATAAGCGTTGTCTTTCCGCCACCACCAACAAGCGCAATCGTATGCTTTTTTCCGTCCACAAGAAACGGAAATGCCGCTTCCGGCAAAGTGGCTTCTAATATCTGATTATGCAAGGTGAAAATCTGTGGTTTCATCTTCCTCTCCAAAAGAAAAGCCCATCTGCGATTTCCTTCGCGACAGGCTTTTGCTCTTTATCCTAACAGGTTTCGTACCATCTTGGCATCAAATGTAACAGAGGTTACATGATCTGCTTCAATCTGATACAACGCGTTGGCTGCAATATGCTCTGCCGCCTGCTCCAAATCACGGATACCCGATGTATTTTTATATTTTTCAATGACTGCATCCAGTGCCTCCGGAGTAATGATGCATTCCTCCTTGCGAAGACTCATGCGCTTTAATACTTTCGGCAATGCAAACTTGGAGAAGATCACTTTCTTTTCTTCAGAAGTATAATCCGGAATATCAATTACTGCAAAACGTGACATCAACGGTGCGCTGATGTTCTCCTTGTCGTTGGCTGTAGCGATTGGATATACGCCCACGGTAGGAATCATACATTCCATATAGTTATCTGTAAATCCAAGATTGTCCAAAAGTGTCAGCAATACATCTGCCGGATTTCCATTTCCTTTTCCGGATGCTGCCTTGTCCAGCTCGTTGATAATAAAGACAAGGCTGGATTCGCCCGCCATCGAAAATGCATCCATAATGATACCCGGTTTTGCATTGGCATATACACGGGAGCTTCCGGTCAGCTGCTCCGGATCATTGATGGAACTCATATCGAGCGTTGTCCACGGCAGCTTTAAAATACGGGCAACTGCATAAGCGATCTGTGATTTACCGGTTCCGGCCGGTCCGACAAGAAGCAGTCCATAGGCCGGTAATGTATGGGTACGATTGATCTGAATGATCGTCTCGATAATTCTCTGTTTTACACGCTCCATTCCATAAAGTTCCTCATCGAGAATGCGACGTGCCTCCTGTGGATCGATTGCTTCAAAATAGTTGCTCTTCCACTGGATGTTCATCATGATTGAGAGCGCTCTCTGTGCATGTCTGCGCTCCTCCGGTGATACCTCGTTCGAACGTGCCACTGCCAGGTTTCTTCTCGCCCAGAGACGAATATTATCCGGAAGTGTTCTTCCTGCACAGGTCATGAAGTCCGTGATACTCTGTAAGCTGGTAAGCTTCATATCATCGCCTTCCTCTTCCTGCTCATCCTCATCGATTTCCTCTGTCGGCGCACTGCTTGCAAGAAGACGCTCAATCATAAACTGCAGGAAACCGTCCTCTGCCGACAATTTGGTTCCGCCACCAAACGCGATCTCACGAATCTTATATACGGCATATCCATCCTCTCTGTTTTCACCGGATAAGCGTACATTGATATGGTTTTCTCCCAGCCAGCGCAGCAGACTGGTAAAACGTGCATCGATGCGGATAATATCCGCACTGATGGTTCCTTCTTCCTCATCAAACGCGAATGAAGTGCGTTTGATTGGATTGGTAAATACACCACTCGAATGGTGCTTCCACTGTTTCTTTGTATTATCCAAAACCATGATCGGATGCTCCGCACTCGGCACGGATTCATTGGAATGGAATGTCTCGTAAGTGCATACGGCATCTTTCTTTTCATCTGGTGTATTGCTGAAATCAAATACTGGCATTTTATTTTTACTCCTTTGTGGATTGAAATCTGTTTATCGGATTTATTATACCAAATCTCAGACCTTAGGACTAGTGTCTTACGGTATAATTTCTCATACATCCGCTTTTTTCTTCCGATACTGCAATGGCGAAATCTCATATGCCTGCCGGAAACTGCGGATAAAATGACTGACATTTGGAAAGCCTGATAAAAGCGCAATCTCTGTCACTGAATTTTCTGTCGTTTCCAGCAGATTTTTTGCACAGCTCAACCGCAAATGCATAACATAACTGGAAAAAGCCAGCGAAAAATGTTGCTTGAAATAGCGCGAAATATACTTAGGCGACAAATGAAATTCCTCCGCTAAATCCTCAAGCGTCAGTTTTTCTGTAAAGTGATTCTGAATATAATCTAACATTTCCCTCTGCATATTAGTACTTCTTCCCTGCTCCGGCAGCAGGAACCCATCTTCCTTTGCAATGTACTGCACCATCTCAAGGAGCAGTATGCGCGTCTGTATCTGTCGTTGCATTTCCTCTGTCTGACTGCGCTTTTTATTTTTGTCATTGACCATGATGACTTCATCCAACAACCTTCTTATCTCTTGCTCGCATTTACAGTCACTTCCCTTTGCCGGAAAAAGCAGCTGCCCCTGACGCAGTGGCAGAAACAGATTGCTTTCCAGTTCATCCATCGTCTGAAAGGAAAGAAATAACAGTGGAAACAGCAATGTGTAATACCGCACTCCGGTATCCTGGCTTCCCATCAGATGCAGTTCTCTGGGATTTACAAAAAACATATCATTCTTCTTTCCCTCGTAATCCCTGCCTTCAATGCGCACATGAAGTGTACCTTCTTTTATATAAATAATTTCCATCTCTTCGTGCCAGTGTACCGGGATCTGAAAAGCGTGGGGAATATCCCGCAAATAATACTGATCATAAGGATATTGTTTTGTTCCGTGTGTCACATCTTCTTTTAATTCTGGAATCATAGTTTCTCCTCGAACGAACTTGCCTGTCTCTATATTTATTTGGTCATTAAGGTATACATCGACGATACCTTTTTCCCTTATAATTATATCATAATATCAACAATATAGAAATAGTGCAATTTTCAGATGATATAACGCAAGATTTTCCTTTATAAAGGGGGTAATATGGAAGAAAAGAAAAACTATTCAAAATCAATTATAAGAAGGAAGAATATACTTATGGACAATCCACGTAAAAACCTCACACAACTTTTTGTCCCGATTGCATTAGAAACCCTGTGCTACATGCTCGCCGGTATGATCGACACGCTCATGCTGTCCTCGGTCGGTGACAGTGCCGTCGGTGCGGTAGGTACCGCAAATACTTATATTGGCATTTTCATTATCATGTTCAACATTGTATCCTCGGGCATGATTGCCGTCATGACACAGTACATCGGTGCCAACCAGCCCGGTATCGCTTATCAGGCAAGACAGCTCGGTCTGCTTTTTAATGCGATTATCGGAATTGTCTTATCCGGATTACTGCTTTTCTATTCCGGTTCTGTGCTTACGCTTGTGGGTGTCGCCCCGAAACTGCTGGACTATGCCGGAACGTATTTAAAAATTGTAGGCGGTTCCTGTATCCTCAATGCGCTGATTCCTATTTTTGCAAGTTATCTGCGTGCGTTTGGCCATTCCAAAGAGCCTCTGATAGCAACGCTCTGCGCCAATGTGCTGAACTTTATTCTCAACGCGGTCTTTCTTTTTGTCATGGACTGGGGCGTTGCCGGAGTGGCTGCTGCCACGGTAATTTCACGCATTATGAATCTTGTGATTGTCATATGCCTTTCCCATTTTCTGGTGCATGCAAAGCAAAGCCCGGAGCGCCAGAAAAACAGCCTTGTCCTGCGTCAGATTGTCCGTGTCGGACTTCCTTCCGCATGTGAGACTGCATTGTACAATATCGCTATGACACTGACCATTCGTTTTCTCAATCAGATGGACGCTGATGGTGTCAATGTCACCGCCCGCTCCTACGCTGCACAGATTACGAATTTCTCCTACTGCGTAGGTGCCGCACTGGCGCAGGCAAACGCCATCATGACCGGCTGGCGGATTGGTGCCAAAGAATACGAAGCCTGTGACAAAGGCACAAAAAAAGCTGCTATCATCGGAGTGATAACAGCAACTATTCTTGAAGCGATTTTTGCCCTGGCAAGCGGAACACTTATGCATATTTTTACCGACGATCCTGCCATGATCTCACTGGTCGGTAAACTGCTCGCCATCGATATTGCACTCGAAATCGGACGTGTCACAAATCTCGTTTACGGTCAGGCGTTAAAAACGAGTGGGGACGCGATCTTCCCTACGATCATTGGTGCAATCTTTATGTATCTTTGTATGGTAGGAGGCACGTATTTCTTTGGAATTCATCTCGGCCTGCTGGTGGTCGGCGCCTATATCGGTATGGCAAGTGATGAATGTGTCCGTGCCGTCTGTATGTACCTCCGCTGGAAAAGCGGAAAATGGAAATCCAAAGGATTCCTATGATTTCTTACATAAGTCTTTTACAACTTCTCCTGCAATGATCAGTCCTGCTACGGATGGCACAAATGCCACGCTGCCCGGAATATCCCTGCGCTCCGTGCATTTATGTGCTGCCCCCGGCGGACAGATACAATGTGTCCGGCAGCTGATCGACATATCCTCAATCGGACGTGTCGGAACTTCTTCGGAATATACGACCTTCAGTTTTCGAACACCACGCTTTTTTAATTCCCTGCGCATTACTTTTGCCAGTGGACAGACCTTTGTCTTATAAATGTCTGCCACCTTAAACTGGCTTCCATCCAGCTTGTTGCCGGCTCCCATACTGCTGATGATCGGCACATTCAGTTCTTTGGCTTTCATGACCAGCGCAATCTTTGCCGTCACTGTGTCTACCGCATCTACAATATAATCATATTCCTCAAATGGAAATTCATCGGCATTCTCTGGTAAGAAGAAACATTTGTGAACGTTGACTTTCGCATCTGGGTTGATCTCTAAAATACGGTCTCTCATCACTTCTACTTTGTATTTTCCGATTGTTTTTCTTGTTGCGATGATCTGGCGGTTTAGGTTTGTTAAGCAGACTTTATCATCATCAATAAGGTCGAACTCACCGACACCGCTTCGTACTAAGGCTTCGCATACATATCCACCAACACCACCGATTCCAAAGACAGCAACTCTGCTGCCTGCTAATTTATCAAGTGCTTCTTTTCCAAGTAATAGTTCTGTTCTTGAAAACTGATTTAACATTTCTTTCTCCTTTTATTTAGAATAAAAAAGCGGATGCTTAGCATTTCTATTCTTGTTATGCTGCGCTTCCGCTGGTATTTTTGTATTTCCTACTATTTCTATTGGTTTTATTATATGCAAACGATGATTGGATGTCAAGACTGGTGTTGTTATTTTTATGTGTCAACAAACGATTGTTAAACTCCTTACAAATTCAACATTTTGTAGATTTCTTCTTTCTCTGCCTCTGGATTCTCTTTTATTAATGTATAAATAGGTTCAATTACTATCGTATCTTCTTCTGATTCTTCTGCAATCTGCGGCAAAGTTTTATTTTTCAAAATTTTCTTTTGAACTAATGAAATTAATTTTAATATTTCTCCTTCCTTACGTCCAATCCTCTGTGCACTTTGTATCTGACTTGCTCTGTCACTCTCTGCCATCTCTTCTCTCAGATACAAATATCTTTCCCTCTCATCCTGACTGATCTTTATCATCTCTTCCAGCGCCCTTTCCATATACTTATTACCTTTTGATTCCTGTTCCAATTCTTCCCATGTCTGTGCAGCTATCAACTTTGCCCATCGATATAATGGTTTTTTCTTTTGTTTCTCTTTTACGTACTTTAGTTTCTTCAATTCTATCATATGAAATTGAAATTTTCTACTATATATCTCTTTGGTTTTTTCATCCATCAGACTAAATTTATGGTAATAATTCGGACTTATCATTTGATTAAAATTTAAAATACCAACATGAATACATGGTGGAATTTCTCCATAAGGATGTCCTTTTTTTAATCCATCTGTAAACATTCGACAATTATAAAAAAGGCTTCTCTCTGTCCAATCATCTTGATAGGTGTTTTGCATTTCAATGTTAATCTTTCTGTTTTGATTTAAAATCAATTTGATGTCCAGAATTCCTTCTTTTTCTTCATCATTTTCTCCCAGTGTAAATGGATCTGTAATTTCAATTTTTTTGATTTCATATTCTTTTAAATCCAGCAATGCCATTGGAAATCCTTTTACAATTTTAGTATTTTTAAATATTTTTTGAAATGCATAATTGTTTGTTAGTTTTACTGTTATTTTTTCATCACTAATCGCTCTGATCTTTAATTGTTCATCATTGATTTTATTTTTTAGCTTTTCTGTCATATGTATCTCCTTATGTTTCTTTTATTTACATGGATTTATTTTACATTATTATACATTTATTTACAATATGTTTTTACATTTTATTCCATATATTTTAAATTCTTATTTGTAAAACAAAAATAAGGATATGAGTGTGAATTCACTTTCACGCTCATATCCTCATTTCTCGTAATCATTTCAAAAAATTCAATCATCTATGATAACATACTATCTCAGAAAAAAGCTACTGATATATCCATCCTTCCAAGATCCTTTGATAGCGATTTTACTGCTTGCTTCTAAATGCATTTTTTCTCCATCAAATTTATATTTATAGATACTATCATTACTTAGTATATACAAATAGCCCTCTTTTGTTTGACATTGAATTACATTATGCTTGAATTTATAAACTTTGCTTTCTCCTGTTTGTGGGTTTAACAATGAAATTGCTTTTCCCATTCCACTGATTAGATCACAGTGTGTAACAAACAATTTATTTTTATACGGTAAAATTTGCTGTGGATTTATTTCTTTTAATTTGAGCTTGCTGATCTTGTCTTTTTTTAAATCCATCTGATACAAGATTTTATCTGTATTTCCTGAAGAAAAATAGAGATTTTTATCATCTGAATAGAAAAACACGGATTCATCTTCGCTGTGATTTACCTTTATTTCTTTTACCTTCTTTAATGTTTTCCGATCGATCTTCATTAAATAATTAATCGTTCCTTCTTCCTGATCGACCTGTTTTTCTACATAAACATAATTCCCTGCACAATGTAAATATCCAAACATTCCAACAGGTTCCTCATATCGCTGTATCTTCCCCGTCTCTTCGTTATATTTTGTCAGAGTCGATACACCGTTTAGCCAGTTTGTTGTATAGATATCACCATCCTTCTCATCAAAAGCAAAAAGTCCCGGCCGTCCTATTTTATATAACTTTATTTTTTGTGTATTATGATCAAGCTCCATTACTTCTTCCCGCTCATTTACATATGGAACTCCTTTTGGGATCATATACACTTTATCATTCACTGTCTTTGGAATATCATACTGACTCGCAATATTTCCGATCTTCAACTTCTTTTGTCCTGTTTTTTGAAGTTCGTCATTATAATATAAAATATTGCTTTTATCTTTATTCCCTATTGAGATAATGACTCCAAGTTGATAGGAATTGTTTTTGTTGTGTTGTGGTTTGTAAAAATATATGACAGCCGATACAATGATTAGAATACTTATTAGAATTATGCTTCGTTTTTTCTTCATATCAAATTGCTCCTATTTTTCATATTCTTAAATCAACTAGCCTTGTTTTTTCTCATTGATTATATCAATTACAATACTCAAAACCAAATACAATAAAAATAGAACTATATCCTGCACTATAATTTCTTGTCTTGTATACGGAATATATTTTTGTGAGCTACTTAAAAAGGTAACAATTCCTAGAAATATTACCAATTGAATTATATTTTTACGAAATGTTTTTAATCGCAATTTTTTTTTCATCCTTTTGCTCCTTTCTCTTAACCAACAACATATCTTACTTTATTCATACTCATTACTGATTTATGAATTTTATAATATACTTTTATTCCTTTCTTTTTATAATAAGCTTTATGAACCGCCTTCTCTAAAGCTGAATATCCTCCATAGGATGATGCCAAGGAAACTGCTGAAAGCCCCCATCCACATCCAGGTACTGCTGATATCATTAGAATTACTTAGATTTATACCTCCTATATCATACAACTCATCTGTTACCATTTCTAGTTACCATTTGCAATAATATAAGAATTCATATGATACGATGCTCTTTTATGAACACTGGCTCCACCCAATATATTACATGAACTCTTGCTATTATTTTTCTCCTCCTTTCCTTTATTATTTTGTATAATTTCCGACTACATGTATTGTACTGTCGGATTTATTTGTAACAAAAACACTGTATTCCCCTGTTTTTTTTATATTAAATGTCTTTTTTGCCATATCTGTTGTCTCTACATACATTCTTCCTATACTTTTTGCTACAATTCCTATACGTATTTTCTTTGTTGGAAACACACTTGCCTCTACAGTAATTTTACTTCCTGCATTTTTATGAAATGTTTTCGTTTTCTTTTCTGTTTTTAGTCCAACTTTCCAGTTTACATTAACTCTTGTAGCAAATGGTAATATTTCTTGATTTTCCTCTACTTCTTCCTTATATCCATTTTCTAACATCCAATTAGGTGAAAAAATAATATCTTGTTCATTTTCTTCTGCAGCTACTGGAATATTTAAATTAATTAAATATATTACACTAACAAGCACTATCATTAATACCTTTTTTACAAACATCTTTTCTCTCCTCTACTCTTCTTCCGTTATCACCATATAATGTCCACCCGCTATCGCTTTTTTCGCCCCTAGATTTTCTAAAAATACCCGATACCGTCCATCTTTTTTTACCTTTAAGTGGCTTACCAGATTTACCCCATTCTCTATATAAGTTTCCTCTCCATCCTCATCAATAATTCCAATTGCTATATGTGTTTCAGGGTGTTCTTCTTCAAACCCCATACAGGCAGCCACTTGAACACAAGTTCCCTTTTTTAAGTGTCCTTCTTTTGTCTCTATTCTCTCTTTCGGCTCGATCTTCCATGTAAATGGTTTTCCATCATTCTCTTTTAATCTTTCATTTTTTATCATGCACTTTTTGATTCTGGTTTTATCATACATTCTATACTTTGCTTTCTGATCTTTTATATCACCTTCC
>OLSQ01000430.1_pt1 | contig 41777 bp, 35 predicted proteins | sample 1672561 | NCBI WGS metagenome assembly OLSQ01 (sample SAMEA3136699, study PRJEB25190) | human gut metagenome | biome: human gut; feature: human-associated habitat; material: faeces | place: Austria | collected 2013
ACTAGGGGCACCAGAAAGTCCGCTCATTGTCTGTGTTTTGTCGGACACACCCCGGGGACTGTCCAAACGTGGAAAGACACAGAACTCGATGTTCGACGCGGCACGGAAGAAATCCTCGGATTTTGCTTCAAAGAATTGCCGCCTCTGGTTGCATTCTGGAACTTCATATTCTCCAATATTCTTATAATGAAACGTATCCCATTTATAGTGCGATGCACGCGGGCGAAAGCCCTTTTTAATCTAAGAGCATCTCTACGCAGCCGTACATTCCGGCGTCATTCCCGAGTCCCGCAAGTACGAACTTTGTGTTGGCGCATGCGTGGAATGAAGTGGCAACAAAGTGCTTCTTCACTGCATCCGTGAGAATATCACCTGCTTTGGAGACGCCTCCACCGATTACGATGACCTCCGGATTCACAACACATGCGATATTGGAAAGTGCTGCTCCTAAAATGCCACATACCTCATCGACAACTTCAAGCGCTACTTTATCGCCCGCTTTGGCTTCGTCAAATACGTCCTTTGCGGTCAGATCTGCATGGTTTCTAAGCGCGGTATCTTCGGACGTCTTCTCGAGGGTACGCTTCGCCACACGCACAACTCCGGTTGCAGACGCATACTGCTCCAGACAGCCGTACTGTCCGCAGTTACACTGCTCCTTCTCGTGTGCATTCACTGTAATATGACCAATCTCGCCACCGGCTCCGTCAAATCCGGCTACGACTTTGCCGTCGACAATAATGCCGCCGCCGACTCCGGTTCCCAGCGTTACCATGATGACATCTCTGCAGCCTTTTGCCGCACCCTGCCACATCTCGCCGAGTGCCGCCACGTTTGCATCATTTCCTGCCTTCACCTTCAGTCCGGTCAGATCTCCAAGTTCTTTTTCTACATTTACAACACCCCAGCCGACGTTCACGCAGCGGTGTACCACACCGTCATTTTTTACCGGTCCCGGCACACCGACACCGATTCCCTGCACATCGTTCCTGGAGATTCCCTTTTCTGTCAGCTTTCCCTCAATCGCCTGAGCCACATCCGACAGAATCGATGCTCCGCCGTTTTCCTTATTCGTCTTGATCTCCCATTTGTCAATGAGCTTTCCATCCGTCTCAAAAAATCCGATCTTGCAGGTCGTTCCCCCTACGTCAACTCCAAATGCATATTTTTTCATGCTTCCATTCTCCTGTTCCCTATTTGTATCCTTGCATCGTTTTCTGTCCGTTATGTACTCTGCCGATGCCTTTACCCATGCTTATGATAACGTTTCCAGTCCTATCTGTCAATGTTAAGGTGTATTCTCTTAAGGTGCCCCGGGCGCTGTCTCCTGCGGCGTATCCGAAGCATTCTCCCCGGATGACTGCGCTGCATTTTCCCCAGATGACTGCGCTGCATTTTCCTGCGATACGTCGGATGCATTTTCCTGTGACGTTCCTGTTGTATTCTGCTGCGGAGCGTCTGACGGCTGTTCCTGTGTGGCATCCGGCGTATCCGATATCCCCTGCCCGTTTTCCTGTGAAGATGACGGAACATCCGTCGCACTTCCCTGTGGCGTGTCCGGTGTATCCGTCACATTCTCCTGCGGTGTGTCTCCATTCTCCGCCGGCGTTTCCCCCTGTGCATTTCCCTCATCCGTCGCTGCATCCTCTGCTTCCATCTCCCCGGAAGAAGCATCCGGAATCTGCGTATAGGGCAGAAAATCCAGCCATTCCAGTCCCTCATGCGCCTGCTCCATAAATGTCTGCCAGATTTTTCCCGGATAGGTATTACCCATCAGGCTGTCCATCTCTTTGGGCATATCGTATCCAACCCATACGCTGGTCGTGTAGTATCTCGTATAACCGACCAGCCAGCCGTCCTTGTGGTCGTTGGTCGTTCCCGTCTTTCCGGCGCACGGCATATCTGAAAGTCCCAGTCCGCGCCCCGTACCGTTGATAAATACACCCTTTAAAACGTCTGTCATCATCCGCGCCGCATTCTGCCGGTAGACTTCCTGCCCCTCCTGCGCTGCAAGATAAACATCCGCCCCGTCATCGCCGGTGATCCGCATAATACAGGTCGGCTCGCGGTACACCCCGTCATTGGCGAGCGCCGCATATCCGGCCGCCATCTCCAGAGGCGACACACCGTTGGTAAAGCCGCCCAGCGCCGTCGCCGGTACATAATCCGCCGCATCCAGCCTGGAAAAATGCATGTTCTCAAGATAGGACAGACCGACCTGCGGCGTCAGTTCTTCATAGAGCTTCCACGCAATGGTATTGATTGATTTTTCGACTGCGGTGCGCACCGTCACATTTCCAAGGTAGGTACCGTTCGCATTTTTCGGTCCGTCTTCCACCGGTTCATCCACAACAATGCTCTCCGGCGTATAATTCCGCTCGAACGACGGCGTGTATACCGTGAGCGGCTTAATCGCACTTCCCGGCTGACGGTAGCTCTGGTAGGCGCGGTTTAACGTGTATCCGTCAAAATCCTGCTCCCTGCCGCCCACCATCGCGCGCACGTAGCCGTTATCGTTGTCAATGCAGACTGCCGCCCCCTGCAGATCATAAACACCCTCGTCATTTTTCTCCGTAAAACCGGATAAGGTATCGTCAACTGCCGCCTGCAGTTCCTCCTGAAGCTGCAGGTCAAAGGACGTATAAATCTGATAGCCCTCCGTGTACAGCTGCTTCTGGCACTCGCTGTAGGATTCGCTGTAAGCCTGCTCGTAAGCCTCCCTCTCGTCCTCCGTTGCAAACTGATATTGGAACACAAACCCTTCCTGCTCCATCAGAGCACGGGTCGCACAGTAATAGGCGTACGTTTCCACGTAATTATTTTTTTCCATCGCCTCCGGCCGCTTTAAGGTAATGTTCTCCGCTACCGCCGCCGCATATGCCATCTGTGTAATCTTGCCGTCATCCCGCATTTTGCCCAGAATCCGGTCGCGCCGCTCGACTGCATGATCCATATGGGTAACCGGATCATACACGGTAGGATTGTTGGGAACCGCACATAAAAAAGCAATCTGCGAAAGATCCAGATCCCCGACCTCACTGTCGAAATAGCCGCTGCCTGCTGCTCCGATTCCATAATACCCGTTGCCATAGTAAATATTATTCAGATAAAATTCCAGAATCTGATCCTTGGTATATTTTTTCTCCAGATTCTGTGCAATAAAAATCTCTTCCACCTTGCGCTGCCAGGTCTTCTCCTGCGTCAGAAATACATTTCTGGCAAGCTGCATTGTAATCGTGCTTCCCCCCTGCGTGATCTTCCGGTTTTCAAGCAGTGATTTTGCCGCGCGCACAAGCGCTCTGAAATCCACGCCTCTGTGCTGGTAAAAACGCTGATCCTCCATACAGACCACCGCATCGATCACGGGCTGCGGTATCTCGTCGCGCTTTAGATAATAGGACGCTCCCTGGTCATTAAGCCTGGATATCACACTGCCGTCAGCCGCATACACAACGCTTGTGCGGTACCTCCGGAACGTCTCCTCCGTCGAATTCCGTACCAGACTGTCCGCTTCCTTGCGGATGCTGCCCACCTCTGAGGCATATCCGCCAAGGACATAGTAGCCCAGCCCGCCGAGCACCAGCAGGGAAAGGACAAACTGTACTTTGACAAATATCCAGAATCCCCGATATTTTTTCTTCTTTTTCTTTGCAGCCACCGTATTCCTCCCTGCCCTTTTCTCGCGTGTCACGCTGTGCCGTCCTGCCCCTCTTTGCCTACAACGTAAACGGTACTATAACTCTATCATGTGATATGCGATTCCCAGTTCCTCCAACAGCTTCTGCTCCCGTCTCTGGCAGGTAAACAGGATCGTCTGCGTCCCGTTCGCCGCCAGCAGCCGCAGCGTCTGCCGCAGACGGTCATCGTCATACATTGCAAAGGTTTCATCCAGAAGCAGCGGCAGCGGTTCTTCCTGTGTCACAATGCTTCCGACTGCCATGCGGAACGCAAAATAGAACTGTTCCAGCGTTCCTCTGCTGAGCGCCTCCGGCAAAACCTCTCTTCCCTCCGTCTGCACGCGGAGCTTTCCCGTTTCGTCCACTTCCGCCAGATCGTATTTTCCCTCTGTAATCGCAGAGACATATCTGGATACCACACTGTTGATCTCATCTCTCCGCTCGTCCCCGTATTCCCTTGACAGGCGGATGATCTCATTTTTTGCCATCTCGACGGCATCAAGTTCCAGCTGGAGTTCTCTCTCCCGTGCGCCCGCCCCGCTGCATACTTCCAGCTGTTCCGCCAGATTGCATCGTCTCGTTTCCTTCTCCGCGAGTGTTTCCTCCAACCCTGCAAGCAGGCGTCTGCTCTGCTTTTCCGACTCCGCAAGCCGGATGCGCACCGCGTTCTCCGCTGCCGCGCTCTCTGGCGCCTCCGCCGTCTCCTTCCCATTTTCTCCTGCACGCGCCTGCCCCACGCTCCTATGGCGCAGTATGCCTGCCACTCCGATGCCGAGCAGAATGGCAAGAACGCCTTCCGCCGCCGCAAACAGCTCCGGCGCATAACCCGCGCGGTGATACCACCATGCATTTCCTGCCAGTCCCACTGCTGCCGCCAGTCCCAGAAAAAGGCTTCTCACAGGAAAACCGTTTCCGTCAGCTCTCCTTTCCCTGTCTGACGCAGTCCCCGCATTTTCCGCAGTTCGGGCATCTTCCGGTCGCTGTCCGTCCCTCACCTGCGGGTGCATCCTGGCATACGCCCGCATATCCGCTGCCGCCTTCTCGATCTGCTCTCGAAGCCTGCCGCAGTCCTCCTCGAGCATGCGCCGCTCCACAGTAAGTTGCTGCAGCTGTTGTTCCCGCTTCTCCTGTTCACTTTTGATCTGCGACTGCAGGCTTCTCTTTTTCTGCTCCAGTTTTTCCACCGCACGCGTCACGCGGATTCCCGCATTGCCCCCGTCCGACATATCGGAAAGATACTCTGCCAGAAGCCCGGTCAGCTCTGCTCCCGTCACCGCCCGGCACTGCGGAATGTCACAGGTGTTCTCATACGCCTCCCGGGTGCCCCCGCCTAAAAGCATTCCAAGATCTCCGTACGCGACGGACAGTTCCTCCCCGTCCGCCAGGTTGCAGAGGCGTGCTCTCGGTTCTTTATGGTAAAAATTGCGTTCCAGATAAAACGGTCTGCCTCCGACGCTAAACTGCAGCGCACCGCTGTAATACGACGGTGCATGCCACGGCTCATAGCGCAGATAGCCCTCCGTCCCCTTTGCCCGTCCCCGGCCTTTTTCCAGCCCGAACAGCATCGCGGTCAGAAACGCGTGCAGCGTCGTCTTACCGGCTTCGTTTTTTCCATATACAATGTTGATCCCCGGGGCAAAATCCACGGTTCTATCTGCCAGCTTTCCAAAGCGAAAAATTGCGGCTCTGTCAATCTGCATGTCTGTCCCATCCTTTGCTCTTTGTCATACTTCAGGCATTCCGTCAGCAGTCATAGCCGAGCAGCGCATTCACACCGTACTCCAGTGCCTTTGCGGTGCAGACGCCCGGTTCTTTTTTTCGCATACTGCGTATGTATTCCCCAAGTATCGAATCCGCGTGCTCCTCCAGCAGCTTCTCGTAATCGTAATCCGGCACCGTCTGGTCTGTAATATCCACAATCCGGTCGAGCTTCCCGATCTCCTGCACATCAAAGGAATACTCCGGATCTTTTTTCCCTTTGATATACAGACGGAAATACTGATACTCCGGTCTCTGCTCCAACAGCTCCTTTGCCCAGTCCCACAGCATACGGTCTGTCGTGTTCCGGTCTGCCTGATACATCTCATGACAATATTCGCAATGGCGCAGCGGATAAAAATACACATCTGCCCCCGCTGCACCGAACGTTCCCATCCAGTATCCGTGCGGCCCGGTGTCGTTGCAGTCTGTCGGCTCCAGGCTTCCCGCCATTACCGCCTTGTGCGGCATGAGCCAGCCGCTCCTGTGAATGTGTCCCGCCGCAATATAATCAAATCCGTTCTGTAATATCCGCTCCGCCGAAAACGGAATATGGCGCTCATCGCCGCCATGCGCCAGCAGGATGTTGCATCTGCTGCGGTTTACAGGGCGCAGTTCATCATACAATCTGTCGTGGATCTCCCTGTGCCAGTAGCTCAGTCCATATACGGTCGTGTTGTATTCCGGAAAATCAACTGCTTCCGCTTCCTCTTTCTTAAATACCGTCACGTTGTCCGGCCACAAATCCGAGAGGTAATACGACTTTTCCCTGAGATAATCATGATTGCCGGCAATCAAAAGAACCTGTGTGTCCGGAATCTCTCCAAAAAGGCGGCTGACCTCCCGCACCTCCTTTTTCAGCGGCTGTGCGTGGAAAAGATCCCCCGTCACAAACAGAAACTCCGGTTTTTCTCTTTTTGCCACCCCGATCACATCTGCAAAAGAATCCCAGATCTGCCGCGCCCGCTGCTCACTCCACGGCTTTCCCTGATCCGGCTTTACCCCGAGATGTACATCTGCGATATGTATAAATTTCAAACTGCATCTTCTCCGTTCTGCGTTAATTACCTATATTGTACACTGTCGCGGCATGTTTCACAAGTTTATCCGGCATGTACCCTCTCCCAAAAATAACTGCCGGATTTCTGAAGCCGGAATGGACGATGTTTTATGATGGAGATGTCAGAAAATACGAAGTTCCAGAATACAGCCGGCAGCGACATTCTGATCGCAAAATCCGGTTTTTCTAACCATGCCGCGTCGAACATCCTCGATGATCTGTGTTTTTCCAAGTTTGGAACATTCCACGGGGGTGTCCGCAATCCGCAGACAATTTAAGGACTTTTGTGTGTGCCCCTTGTTGGCACCACTGAACACAACATAACCGCGCGAAGCCGATGTCTGAGTTATCATCTGCCTTGTTTTCAATAGCAGATGATAACGAGTTTCGGTTCGCGCGGTTTTATATTGTCTGTGAAGCGGTGCCACTAGGGGCACCAGAAAGTCCGCTCATTGTCTGCGGATTTTCCGGACACACCTTGTGACTGTCCAAACATGGAAAGACACAGAATTCGATGTCCGACGCGGCATGGAAGAAATATTCGGATTTTCCTCCAAAAAATTGCCGCCCCGGTTGCATTCTGGAACTACATATTCTCGAGTATTCTCATCGCAAAACGTATCCCATTTAAAATACAATATCGTGTGGCAGCCCCGTCCGCTGCTTCACATCTTAATCTTCATATCCGTTCGGATTGTTCTTCTGCCATCTCCAGGAATCCTCACACATCTCGCGGATACCGTACTGTGCCTCCCAGCCAAGCTCGTTCTTCGCCTTGGACGGATCACAGTAGCAGGTTGCAATATCGCCCGGTCTTCTCGCCTTGATTACATAAGGAATCTTCACACCTGTTGCAGCCTCAAAATTCTTCACGATGTCAAGCACGCTGTAGCCGTGTCCGGTACCCAGATTGTAGATGCAGAGTCCCGCTTTCTCCTCAATCTTCTTGAGTGCCTTCACATGTCCGATGGCAAGATCGACCACATGGATGTAATCTCTCACGCCGGTACCGTCCGGTGTGTCATAATCGTTGCCGAATACACCGAGTTCTTTTAACTTTCCGACAGCCACCTGTGTTACATACGGCATAAGGTTGTTCGGGATACCGTTCGGATTCTCTCCCATCGTGCCGCTCTTGTGCGCGCCGATCGGGTTAAAGTAACGAAGCAGAATCACATTCCACTCCGGATCTGCCTTCTGGATGTCGGTCAGGATCTGCTCTAACATGGACTTTGTCCATCCGTACGGATTGGTGCACTGACCCTTCGGGCAGTTCTCCGTGATCGGGATCTCCGCCGGATCGCCGTATACTGTCGCTGAGGAGGAAAAAATGATATTCTTGCAGCCGTTCTGACGCATCACATCCACCAGTGTCAGCGTACCTGCAATGTTATTGTTGTAATACTCCCAAGGCTTTGCCACGGACTCGCCCACTGCCTTTAATCCCGCAAAATGGATACAGCAGTCGATCTTGTGCTCCGCAAAGATTTTATTTAAGATATCACGGTCTAAGATATCCCCTTTATAAAAGGTTACCGGCTTTCCTGTCAGCGCCTCCACACGCTGTAAGGACTTCTCGGAGGCATTGCTTAAATTATCCAGCACTACCACGTCATATCCGGCATTCTGTAATTCTACGCATGTATGGCTGCCGATATATCCGGCTCCGCCTGTTACTAAAATCGTCATAATGATTCCACCTTTCCCCGTTATGATTCATTGTTCCATCTGCCTTACGAAAATTATATTACTCTATCCTCCGTAAAATGTATAGTCAAAAATGTGTGAAATATATGTAATAATGTTGCTTTTCGGCTTTTCTGTTTTTATAATAAACTTATATGAACCGGATTTTACCATCCGAAAGACAAGGAGTGTGCTCTATGCCACATCATTACAAAAATTCCTATAAAGTGACCGAAAAAGAACTGGTTTCCCTCTCCGTCTACAACGTCGGCTTCCAGAAATGCGATGCCCTCTACCAGTGGGGCCCCGGTATCCGCGATCACTATCTGATCCACTATATCATTTCCGGAAAAGGCACCTACCGCGTCGCCGGTCAGACTTACCATCTGTCCGGCGGAGATACTTTTTTGGTCTACCCGAACACCGAGGTTGTCTACTGTGCGGATGAGCAGGATCCCTGGGAATACGCCTGGGTCGGTTTTACCGGAAGCGACGCCTCCATGATCCTGAAGGCCACGGATTTCTCCCCGGAGAATCCTTTTATCCGGGGCACCCCACGCGGCAATGATATTCACCGGCAGATTTTACACATCTACGATGCGCGCGGCAACGAATTCGAGCACGCGGTGGAGATGACGGGACGTCTCTATACCATGCTCGCCCTGTTCATGCACGGCGCCACGCACGCCGGAAGCCATAATTCCGCGAACAGCTATGTACAAAAAGGCATTGAGTACATCTCCTCGAATTATTCCTACGCCATCACCGTGGAGGATATCGCCGGCTATGTCGGCGTGAGCCGCAGTCATCTGTTCCGCTCGTTTGAGGCTGTTCTGGGACTCTCCCCCAAGGAATATCTGACAGATTTCCGCATGAAGCAGGCGTGCTATCTGTTGGAGCACTCCAGCCTGTCAATCACCGCAATCGCAAACTCGCTGGGGTTTGACAACAATCTCTATTTTTCCAAAACCTTTCACCGGCAGAAAGGCATGTCGCCCAAAGAATACCGGGAAAAGAACCGCTCGTAATCACTCGCTTTGGCAGCCGTCCAACAGTTCCACCGCCTCTTTATCAAGCACCGCACGTGTAAAGTCATGGATATCTTTCAGTTTTCTTGGAAAGACCATACCGCCGCCGATCATATGCGTGGTGTGCTGGTCTGATCCCGCAGTAAACGGCAGATTGTGCTCTTTTCCATAGGCCAGCGCCCGCTCGTTAAACAGCGGGTTCTTGTGGCAGTCGCTCGCCCTGCTGGAATGCATGGCGTTTACGCCCTCCACCGCATCCACATATTCCGGAAACAGCCGGATCTCGGGAATATAGTCCTCCTCCCGGAACGGGTGCGCATGGCTTATGATGCCGCCGCCCTCATGCACCAGTGCGTACTGTTCCCTGATCGATGCATCCTTAATCTGCGGATGTGCAAGCAGCCATGCCTGATCCAGTCCGTATACCAAAAACTCCGTCCCCTCATAACATGCTTCCCATCCAAAAAACACCGAGAGCCCGATGCGTTCCCCCTCTGCCTTTGCATGCTCATATCCGAGACAGAAGCGCCGTACCCACTCCTCCCACGGCAGGGAACGGTCCACCGAAGTATTTCCGTAAAAAAAGTGATCCGTTACAATAATGCCGGTGTACCCTGCCTCTTTGTAGGCGCGCGCCATCTGGGCACCCGTGCTGCCGGCGCATGCGCTTGCCTCCGATGTATGCATATGTGTCTCATACAGGTATCTTTGTGTTTCCATCTTCATGCTGCTCCTTCTATTCTTCCTCATATCGGTCCTTCCCCGGTATCTCAACCGCAGACAGTTCCTCAATCGCTATGACGGTTCCATCTTCCATCCAAAGCGTCTTTTCGTATTCGTCTATCTTTTTTACCGCTCCGGTGACTGTCACATAGGCACCGCCCGCTTTTTTCGCGTCCGGGCGAAAATAGGTCACCGTCACCCGCTCTCTCGCATCCAGGTGCTCCCGCAGCCAGACGAGCTGCTCGTTTAACTCCTCCTTGCGGCTCTCGGAAAGCTCTGCGCGCTCCGTCGTAAGACGTGCCGTCTCGCGGATCGCGTCCTCGTGTCCGCTCAACGCGGCAAACGGAGAGAACTGCGCCGCCCGATCCCACAGGGACATCGGCGGATGCACGCGCGATCTGTGATGCACAAGCATCCGGATATCGTCATATTTGTGTTCCTCTGCCGCATGATCCCAGCCCATTATGCCTTATGCCCTCCAATCTGGCTGTTCCGCTCCATCGCGGTCGCGCCCTCCTGCAGATTCATGCCCTTAAGCATCGCGTTTTTCCCGTACTTTTTCTTCACGGAAAGCATTGCCTCCTGCAGGCTGCGCTCCTTTTTCAGCCGCAGTTCTTCCTGTTTTTTCTCTTCTTCCTGTCCGCCTGTATCTGTAAAAAGCTCCAGTTGTTCGTATTGTTCTTCCGCCTCGGCGCGGGCTTCTTCCACCAGCCGGTTGCCCACAAGCGTGATTCTCCGCACGAGAAGCTTTGGATTCACAATGTCGTCATACAGCCCCATCACCGCCTCCATGATCTTACGGGAAGAGGAAGTTCTGGTTTTCAGGTTGACCGTACCGTGCGCATGCTTGGGAATCTTTCTCCCGTAGCGGTCCGCCACAATCTCTCCGCGATAGTCTGCATAAAGTGCCGGATTTGTAATATTTTCAATGTCATAGCCGACGGTAAGCACAAGCTGATCCGTCACAAGACGCCGTTCCACCAGATCCAGCGCCAGCGCATCCGCCATCTCCTGCACCACCAGCCGCGCGCCCTTCGCGTCGTAGGGGCAATGCAGTACCTGCCCCGAACTTATGCTGTTCACCTGCGGTCTGTACGCCTTAATCTGTTCCATCGTCACCGGCTCCCAGCCCCATGCATGATCGATGAGCAGCTCCGCATTGATGCCGAACAGCCGGTATAACAATTCCTCGTTGTGGAACTCTCTGGCTCCTCCCAGCGAGCAGCGCGCAATGTCTCCCATCGTATACAGACCGTTCTCCTCCAGCTTCTTCTGGTAGCCCCGTCCCACCCGCCAGAAATCCGTCAGCGGACGGTAATTCCAGAGCAGTCTGCGGTAACTCATCTCGTCCAGTTTTGCAATGCGCACACCATTCCGATCCGGCTTTACATGTTTTGCCACAATATCGAGCGCCACTTTGCACAGATAGAGATTGGTTCCGATCCCGGCGGTTGCCGTGATGCCCGTCTCAGCAAAGACATCCTGTATCATTTTCGCCGCAAGTTCTCTCGCTGTCATGTGGTATGTCCCCAGATAATGCGTGACATCCATAAACACCTCGTCGATAGAATAGACATGAATATCCTCCGGCGCCACATAACGCAGATAGAGATTGTAAATTCTGGTGCTGTAATCCATGTAGAGCGCCATGCGCGGCGGTGCGATCTGATAGGTCAGCCGCTCTTTCGGATGCCCAGCATTCACTTCTTTTACTTTCTGTACGACCTCAAAGAGCCTCGCTCTTCCCGGAATGCCATAGGCTTTCAGGGAAGGTGATACTGCCAGACAGATTGTCTTTTCCGTGCGCTCGGGGTCTGCCACCACAAGGTTGGTCGTAAGCGGATCCAGCCCACGTTCCACGCACTCTACCGATGCATAGAAAGACTTTAAATCAATTGCAATATACACGTGTGCTTCGTCCATCTGCGCCCTCCTTTTTTCTCTATTATAGCAGAAAAAAGGACAGAGTATCCAACAACTTACTCTGTCCTTTGGCAAAACCATCAAAAATTCTTCTGTTTTGCAAAATACTGCTTCGTCTCGGCTGCCACCACACCGCTTAGCGCCACCAGTGCAATCAGATTCGGCAGCGCCATCAGTCCGTTAAAAATATCCGCAATCGTCCAGACTGCCGACACGGTCATAAACGGTCCGATCAATACCGCCAGAATATACAGCCAGCGATAGCATTTTAACACCCCGGGACGGTTGCCCACCAGATATTCCAGACATTTCTCGCTGTAATAATTCCAGCCAAGGATCGTTGTAAATGCAAAAAACACCAGACACAGCATCAGTAAAAACGAGGAGACGCGTTCCGGGAACGGAAGCCCGATCTGAAACGCTCTTGTCGTGACATCCACCCCGTCCAGACCGATGTTCCACGTATCCGTGATGATGATGGACAATCCGGTCATCGTACAGATAATCAGCGTATCGATCACCGTTCCCATCATGGATACCAGTCCCTGCGCCACCGGCTCATCGGTCTTCGCGGTAGCTGCAGCGATCGGCGCACTTCCAAGCCCCGCTTCGTTGGAGAAAATACCTCTCGCGATTCCCTTCTGCATCGCAACAAGGATTGCGCCAAGTGTTCCTCCTGCCGCTGCACGGAGTCCAAACGCGCTTTGTACGATGGTGGCAAGTGCTGCCGGAATCTCTCCCAAATGCGTCAGCAGAATGATCAGCACAGTCACCACATACACAAGCGCCATAAACGGCACAACCACCTGTGCCACGGAGGAAATCCGCTTAATCCCTCCGATAATAACGAGTGCCACGCACACGGTCAGTATCAGCCCGGATATCACAACGCTCCACGAATAGGTGTTGCTAAACAGATGCACCGAACATGCCGTCTCCGGATCAAAAAAGCCCTTTACCGCACCGGTAATTCCGTTGATCTGCGTAAAGGTTCCGATGCCGAGCAGACCGACTCCCACGCCGAAGAATGCGAAGATCTGTCCCAGCCAGCGGAATTTTCTGCCCATACCGTTCTCAATATAGTAAAACGGTCCGCCGACCACATGTCCATCCGCTTCCACCACGCGGTACTTGATCGCCAAAAGACATTCCGCATACTTGGTCGCCGTGCCAAACAGCGCCGCAATCCACATCCAGAACAAGGCGCCCGGCCCGCCTGCCACGACCGCCGTCGCCACTCCCACGATATTACCGGTACCGATCGTTGCCGACAGCGCCGTGCAGAGTGCGCCGAAACTCGACACCTCTCCGTCCTTGCCGTCTTTTTCGTTTGCAATAATGTGTCTGACCGCAAGCGGCAGCTTCGTGATCTGAAGTCCCCGCAGACGAATCGTCAGAAATATGCCAACCGCAAGGATCAGCACGATCAGGGGAACTCCCCAGACAAAATCATCAATGATCTTTAGCATAACCGTTCCATTCCTCTCCATGTAATACTGCACTGTTGCAAAGTAGCATAGCACGAATGTGCGCGGTTTGGCAAGGGATTTTTTCAAAGCTTTGAGAAAGATCTTCACTGGAAAATCAAGAAATTTATAGAATAAAAAGCAAGGAACATACCGCTTAAAGTATATTCCCTGCTTTTCAATTAAATACGATACTACTTAGAACTTACCAGCTTTGTGAGCTTCCTCAACACTTACTGCAACAGCAACTGTAGCACCAACCATTGGGTTGTTACCCATTCCGATCAGACCCATCATCTCAACGTGAGCCGGTACGGAAGAGGAACCTGCGAACTGTGCGTCAGAGTGCATACGTCCCATGGTATCTGTCATACCGTAGGAAGCAGGACCTGCTGCCATGTTGTCCGGGTGAAGGGTACGGCCTGTACCACCGCCGGATGCAACGGAGAAGTATTTCTTACCCTGCTCGATACATTCTTTCTTGTATGTACCTGCAACCGGATGCTGGAAACGTGTCGGGTTCGTAGAGTTACCGGTGATGGAAACACCTACGTTCTCGTGATGCATGATTGCAACACCTTCCTGAACATCGTCAGCACCGTAACATTTTACAGTTGCACGAAGTCCGTTAGAGTATGCTTTCTCATATACAACATTAAGCTTTGCAGCCTTGTAATCATACTTTGTCTCTACGAATGTAAATCCGTTGATACGAGAAATAATCTGTGCAGCGTCTTTTCCAAGACCATTTAAGATAACGCGAAGTGGTTTCTTACGAACTTTGTTAGCCTTCTCAGCGATACCGATTGCACCCTCAGCAGCTGCGAATGACTCATGTCCAGCTAAGAAACAGAAGCACTCTGTCTCTTCCTCAAGGAGCATCTTTCCAAGGTTACCATGTCCAAGACCTACTTTACGGTGATCTGCTACAGATCCAGGAATGCAGAATGCCTGAAGTCCCTCTCCGATTGCAGCAGCAGCGTCAGCAGCTCTCTTGCATCCTTTCTTGATTGCGATTGCAGCACCTACAGTGTAAGCCCAGCAAGCGTTCTCGAAACAAATTGGCTGAATCTTCTTAACCTGATCATATACGTCAAGTCCAGCGTCCTTTGTAATTTTCTCAGCTTCTTCGATAGAGCTGATACCATAGCTATTTAAAACAGCGTTAATCTGGTCAATTCTTCTTTCATATCCTTCAAATAATGATGCCATTATATCGTTCTCCTTTCCAATTATTCCTGACGTGGATCGATAATCTTAACTGCATCGTCCACACGGCCGTACTGACCCTTAGCTTTCTCCCAAGCTGTATTAGGATCATCACCCTTCTTAATGAAGTCAGTCATCTTTCCAAGAGAAACGAACTGGTAACCAATAACCTCGTTGTTCTCATCAAGAGCGATACCTGTAACATATCCCTCAGCCATCTCAAGGTAACGAACACCTTTCTCTTTTGTTGCGTACATTGTACCAACCTGAGAACGAAGTCCCTTTCCTAAATCTTCAAGACCAGCACCTACTGCAAGTCCGTCATCAGAGAATGCAGACTGTGTACGTCCGTATACAATCTGTAAGAAAAGCTCTCTCATAGCTGTGTTGATAGCGTCACAAACTAAGTCTGTATTTAAAGCTTCCAGAATTGTCTTACCCTGTAATACTTCTGCAGCCATAGCAGCTGAATGAGTCATACCAGAGCAACCGATAGTCTCAACGAGTGCTTCCTCGATGATACCGTTCTTTACATTAAGGGAAAGCTTGCAGGCACCCTGCTGTGGTGCACACCAGCCAACACCGTGTGTAAATCCTGAAATGTCCTCAATTTTCTTGGAATGAACCCATTTTCCTTCTTCTGGGATAGGAGCTGGCTCATGTTTTGCGCCCTTAGCAACAGGACACATGTTTTCAACTTCCTTTGTGTAAATCATTTTAAGACTCCTTTCGCATGTTAATTGTATATGATAAACTTTGTTACCATTTGACATACCGATAGTATTTTTGCATATTTTTTTTCATAAGTCTAGTACTTATTGGCACTTTTTTTCGTACATCCGCGTTTTTTCTGCATTTTCTTTTATTTTTCTATTTTGCATCCTTTTTCACAACATGCTGTGCATCTTTAAAAATATGCCCTGCCGGAATCACCCCGCGCACAGATGAAAGCGGATAGACATTGCAGTTTCTTCCAATTACAGTTCCCGGGTTCAATACAGAATTGCATCCAACCTCTACATAATCTCCAAGCATCGCACCAAACTTCTTAAGTCCAGTTTCAATTTGTTCTCCGGAATCACGGCTGTCCTTGACAACGACCAGAGTTTTGTCAGATTTCACATTGGAAGTGATAGATCCTGCTCCCATATGCGATTTATAGCCAAGGATAGAATCTCCGACATAATTGTAATGCGGCACCTGTACGGAATCAAAAATAATATCATTCTTGATTTCCGTTGAATTTCCTACTACAGAACCTTTTCCAATGATGGCACTTCCACGGATAAAAGCACAATGGCGGATTTCTGCCTCTTCATCAATGATCAACGGTCCGTTCAGGCATGCGGTTTCTGCAACTGTTGCATTCTTTGCCACCCAGATATTTTCTCCACGTTTCTCGTATACTTCTGGGTCAAGTGTCGGTCCAAGTTTTTTAATAAAATCACTGATTCCTTTTAATGCCTCCCACGGATAGGTAAACTTTGCAAGATACTCTCCCGCGATTGTCTGTGACAGATCATACATGTTTGCTATTTTTGCGTTTTCCATTTTTCCACTCCTTAATTATACTTCTATTTATTTTCTGGAACATCAGCTGGAATCTGTTCATTCAAATCCCGTACTTTCTGTTCCGGTTCCTGCTTTTTCTCTTCTTCGCCCGGATTATCAAAATCGAATGTAATCTGCTCATTTTCATATTTCAGACAGGTGTCAAAAACATTTCCCGCCTTAGATGTAAAGCCGGTCACCTTCTTCTTTGTTTTTCCGGTTGTCAGAAGTTCATTCATGATTTCTTCTGAAAGTTCCACTTTTGCGACCGTATGCCATATTTTGAATCCACAGTCACACTCATAGCGCCACTGGCTCTTCATCAGCATTTTGCCGCATCGCGGACATTTCACTTTTGTTTCTACCGGTTTCGGTTTCTCCGGGAAGTCAAATGTAATATCGCCTTCCTCCGTCAGCTTTAACGGCGCGTCAAATTTCATGCCTGTTTTGGCAACAAAGCCTTCAATCACATCAGTTTTCTTTTTTGTTAAAAGTTCTTTTAACTGTGACTCTTTTATCTTTACACTGGCGATTTTTCCAACAATGAAGTTACAGCTTTGCGGATCGTCTTTCTTATTGTTTTCACACACAAAGCCAAATGGTGCAACAACAATTGCTCCCCCACACTTCGGACAGACAACATCCTTGACTTTTTTTGCTTCTACATTGTCAAAATCAAATTTCAATCCGGTAACTTTTCCCGCCTCATCTTTGTTCAAAGCAACTCTGGCATCAAACCGTTTTCCGGTTTTGGACTTAAAGCCACGGATTGTCTCTGTGACACCTTTCGTCAACAGCTGACGTACCTGCGCTTCTGTAAAAGATTTGTCTGCCATTTTTCCAATGGAAAAACGACAACTCGTCTCATCCTTTGGATCATAATTGGCACAGCCATATCCAAAAGAAGTTGCGACAATCTCTCCGCCACACAATGGGCACTTGACATCCTTGACTTTCTTCTGTTCAACATGTTCAAAGTCAAACTGTATCCCTGTTTTTCCCGCCTCATCCTTTTCTAACACAAGACAGGCATCAAATTTTTTCCCGGATTTTGATTTAAATCCGCGAATCGTATCTGTCTTTCCAGTCGTAAGTAATTGTTTTACAGCACTTGCCGGAAGTGTCTTTCCTGCAATCGTTCCAATAGAAAAACGACAGCTCTTCTCGTCATCCGGCCGATAATTCATACACCCATATCCAAAAGCGGTCTTTTTGATCTGTCCGCCGCAAACCGGGCATACCACTTCCGGAAGAATCTCTGGTTCTACCTCATCGAAATCAAAGTTTATCGATACGTGATTCGTTTCCTCATCTTTTTGCAGTTTCAGACAGGCATTAAACTTCTTTCCGGCCTTAGATTTAAAGCCGCGAATGGTACCGGTATGTCCCTTCGTGATCAGCTCTTTTACCTGTTCTTCTTCCATGTTTACCCCGGCAATCTCTCCAATATTGAAATTACATCCTGATTTATCATTTTTGTAATTACTGCATCCATAGCCAAACGGGGTCGTGACCATTTCACCACCGCAGACCGGACATGCCACTTTGATTTTCCTTCTTGCTCCCGCACCTTTCGCATTCTTTCCCGCGAATTCACTGATGCGTTCTGCGAGTGGCTGCCTGAGATTCTGCTCGATCATCTTCTGCGTTTCCGCCCGGATAAAGGCTTCAAGTTTGTTCCGGTAATCCCAGAAATCAACCGTTCCCTGCGTGATACCGTCGAGTCCTTTTTCCCAGGAAGCAGTCATCTTGGGATTGAGCAGCGCCGGGACCGTCATATGGACGACCTCATAAACCATCTCACCCAGGTTTTCCGGCGTCAGCACCTGTGTTTTCTTATTTAGATTTAAATAACCGATTCGAACCAGTTTTTTGATAATCTCCGCACGCGTTGCAGATGTTCCGATACCAGATCCTTTGATCTGTTCGCGGAGTTCTTCATCCTCAATCAATTGTCCGGCATTCTCCATGGCAAGTACCATAGAACCGGAGGTATAGCGTTTCGGCGGAGAAGTCTTTCCCTCTTTGATCTGTGGATCCAAAGCAGATACTTCATCGCCTTTATGTAAAGAATCCGCCAAAGCAATCAGCTTCTCCGGATCTGCCTCTTCCTCTTCGTTGTCTTCGTTCGCATTGTATGCCCCGCCTGTAATACGATCCAGTCCACGCTCTTCGTTTCTCGGATCGTTTTTGTCACGTTTCTTTTTTGGTATCCCTGCAATTTCAAGATATCCCGGAGTCTTTAATACTTTTGCAGATGCAAAAAAGTTTTCTTTGTGTTCTCCCGTATCTATCGACACAACCATCTTAACATTCTGGTATTCTGCTGGAGGATAAAAAATGCTTAGGAACCGGCGAACGATCAGGTCAAAGACTGCTTTTTGCAACGAATTTAAAGAGTTTAATTCCGTAAGCTGTCCGGTCGGGATAATTGCGTAATGGTCGGTTACTTTGCTGTCATCCGTGTACTGAGTCTTTCCAATATTGGCAAAAAGCTTCTTTTCCATAATCTTATCAACGAATGCCGAAGTTGGCTCATAGCCACGAAGACGGCTGATATTTTTATAGATTTCTTTTGCCACTGCACTGGATAGTACTCGCGCATCCGTTCTCGGATATGTGGTAAGTTTCTTCTCATACAGGTCCTGCGCCACTTGCAGCGTCTCATCCGGACTGATTTTAAACCGTTTTGCACATTCTGCCTGCAGTTCCGCAAGGTTAAACAGTAATGGCGCGCGCTTTTTGCTGATATTTTTCTCTATAGACTGAATAACTGCAGGACAATCCTGCAGCTTATCGATCAATGCTCTCGCATCTTTTTGTTCTTTGAATCCATTCTCTTTGTAAAGCAAAGGTGACTCAAAATACTCTGAGCCTTCCACCGCTTTCCATTCGCCTTCCACGCCGGCATCTGTAAATTTGCATACCACACGGTAAAACGGTGTCTCTTTAAAATTACGAATCTCGCGTTCCCGAATAACAACCATTCCAAGGACGCACGTCATAACACGCCCCACCGCTATCGCTGTGTAGGAACGTGTTCCGGCCGCGTCATTTAAAAGATTGCCATATTTGACTGACATTACACGGGAAAAATTAATTCCCATCGCATAATCTTCTATCGTTCGCATAATTCCGGAATTACCGAGATTTGCATAATCAGACATTGGTTTTGCCTCGTGGATGCCACGGAGAATTTCTTCTTCCGTCTGAGAGTCAATCCAGACACGAAGTTCCTCCATACCATCTCGTACACCGCCGAAATTACGAATGTTCTCTTCGATGGTCTGTCCTTCTTTTCCGGCATCGCCTGCCCAATACACACGTTCAATATCTTCGCGCATCAACATTCCGTGAACAATGTTATATTGCTTGCTTACGTCTTTTATTACATCGTATTTATATTCTTTTGGAAGAAATGGCAGGTCTTCCAACCGCCATTTCTTATACTTCATATCATAGCTTTCCGGATAAACCAGTCCGACAAGATGACCTACACACCAGGTAATGACATAATTCTGGTTTTCAATATAGCCATCCTTACGTCCGCTGACATTCAGCACCTTGGCAAATTCCTGCGCAACCGACGGTTTCTCCGTTATAATGAGTGATTTTCCCATAGATTCCTCTATTACAGTTCGTTCATATCAATTAATTCAAAACGGGTATCGCGTTTCGCATGCTCCACGAGATCCGCCTCGAACGATTTTGCAGAAAAGAGATAAAAATGCGCCGAATTGATCTTCGCTTTCTGCATGGTTTCATACATGTCTTCACACATCTGCATGGTGAGTTCCGGCTCTTTCCAGTTGCAGAGTCCAACAATATTCTGTCGGTCCGAACTCTGTGCAACAATATCTACATTTCCTGTCTTACCGATCCATGTTCCCATTTTGTGAATTGGGAATGGCACTTTTCCAATCTGATTCAAAAGCTGCAGATACTCCATACATACATTGCGGAAATACCGTGACAGATAATCATCCAGTTCTTTTGCGATATGTGCGTCATAAAAAGCCGATGGTGTCATCAGATACAAATCCGACAAATACGGGAATACAAATTTAAACCAGAAATTAACATAAGTGTCCTTGATCTGGTAGATACCTTTCTTGGCATTGTCCCATCCGCCTGTCTCAAAAGAAACAACCTTTTCTACAATATCAAAATGGCTCAGGTTCTTCATATAAACACTGATCTTCGCACGGGAAAAACCGGTTGCCAGAAACAGATCATTCAGTTTGTTGTGTCCCTGGGCAATTGCAGATAGAATTGTATTATACACCGACAATTCACGAAGTTCCGAAGAAATCAACCGCTCCGCCATATCAAACAGGTAACCGCCTTCTGTCAGTGCCAGACGGCAGATATTATCCTTAAAGGAAGTACGAGGATTCCACTCATCCATATAACCTGGGACACCGCCGATCGATCCGTATATTTTAATACACTCGCTTACCGGCAGAGAAGGGAATGCACGTACTACCTCAAGGAAATTCAGATCTTCTACTTTGATTTGTCCGTTAATCTTCTTAAATTCATCTCCAAATGTCTCTTCCAGATCCTGTTCTACCCATACGATCGAAGAAGATGCAAGTACGATCATCACCGGTCCCGGATACAGACGTTTTGCCTTAAGTTTTAATATGCTTTTAAGAAGCGTCTCATCCTTCTTCATCGCATACTGTGCTTCATCAATTACCACAACAAGCTTGGAACCATCCCCACTTTTGATCCGGTTAAAGAACTCATCATATGTCTCTTTCTGCAAACGCACATCATACTGTCTGGTGATTTCTTCCCCCATCATGCGCAGCTGATCCTGTGCAGAAGCCTGTCTGCAACGATAATAAAAGAACTTCTTGTCCTTGACAAATTCTCTTATTAATTCTTCTTTTTTACAATCTTTCCGTCCGTACAGTACTACCAGCTGATTACCGCTTTTCTCATAATAGCTTTCTAATTCTTTGATATCTGCTGTTTTTACGTTCATAACGTTTCCTCCGTAATATTGACATATTAGAAATTATATCATTTTTTAACATCACTCTCAATACTATTTTCATAAAAAAAGATAGCAAAACCACCCTTTTGGCAATTTTGCTATCTTCTATGCTTTCAAGCAATCATTTTTATTTCTTTGTGATATAACCCTGTGCTTTCAAAAGCTCTGCACACAGAACAGCTCCACCTGCGGCACCACGAACTGTGTTGTGGGATAATCCTACGAATTTCCAATCGTATACGGTATCCTCTCTCAGACGGCCAACAGAAATTCCCATTCCGTTCTCGAAGTTTACATCCATGCTTACCTGTGGACGATTGTCCTCTTCCAGATACTGGATGAACTGCTTTGGAGCGCTTGGAAGATTTAATTCCTGTGGAACTCCACTGTAGTTCTTTAATGCTTCGATCAGCTGCTCCTTGGTAGGATTCTTTTTGAACTTAACAAATACAGCTGCTGTATGTCCGTTCAATACTGGAACACGGATACACTGGCATGTGATAACCGGTGAAGTTGCAGGAACAATTTCCTTCTTCTCGTCATCAATGTGTCCCCAGATACGAAGTGGCTCTTTCTCAGATTTCTCTTCCTCACCACCGATGTATGGAATGATATTTCCAACCATTTCCGGCCAATCCTTGAATGTCTTACCAGCACCGGAAATAGCCTGATATGTAGTAGCAACTACTTCGTATGGCTCGAACTCTTTCCATGCAGTAAGTACAGGAGCGTAACTCTGAATAGAACAGTTTGGCTTAACAGCTACGAAACCACGCTTTGTGCCAAGACGTTCCTTCTGGTATTTGATTACTTCCATGTGCTGTGGGTTGATTTCCGGAACTACCATAGGTACATCCGGTGTCCAGCGGTGTGCGCTGTTGTTAGAAACAACTGGTGTCTCTGTCTTAGCGTAATCTTCCTCGATCTTTTTGATCTCTTCCTTTGTCATATCTACAGCAGAAAATACGAAATCAACTTCTGATGCAACTTTTTCTACTTCATTTACGTTCATAACAACGATATTCTTTACAGCCTCAGGCATTGGAGTATCCATTTTCCAACGATCACCAACTGCTTCTGCATAGGTCTTTCCTGCACTTCTTGGGCTGGCTGCAATTGTGGTAACCTCAAACCATGGGTGATTCTCTAATAAAGAGATAAATCTCTGTCCTACCATACCTGTTCCGCCAAGGATACCAACTTTTAACTTCTCGCTCATTTTACTTTAATCTCCTCTGTTTTCTTTTCATACACGGACACCTGTCTCTCCCAGAAAAACTCTTTTGCATTTTGTCCGCGATTGACGAACATGTGTCTTTATAGGAAATATATTACTTGAATCTCATGCAAATTACAAGGAACAAATTGTCTTAAATATATAAAAAATTTCATCATTTTATGTAAATTGTGCACAATCCATGCCATACAGTCCCTGTTTTCTCTCGTTTCCGTTCCGGATTATGCCTGAATACCATCACGCCAGTTGTCCGCAAGATAAGCTTCCTCTGCCGCGATCACCTGCTTCATAGCCTCCTCGCCCGGAGCTCCGATTGTCAGTCTCTTATTTACACAAGTCTCCATAGAGATTGCATCATAAATATCTTCCTCAAATACCGGAGAGAATGTTTTCAGTTCTTCAAGGCTCATATCATCAATCGGCATCTGTTTGTCAATGCAATACAAAACAATTCTTCCGATGATTCCATGTGCATCACGGAATGGCACGCCATGATTTACCAGATAATCTGCAGCATCTGTTGCATTGGTAAATCCGTGTGCTGCGCTTTTACGCATTACATCATTATTAAACTTCATTGTATCGATCATACCGGTAAACAAAGCAATGCATCCTTTTGTTGTATCAATCGCATCAAACGAAAGTTCCTTATCTTCCTGCATGTCTTTATTATAAGCAAGCGGAATTCCCTTCATTGTAGTAAGAAGTGACATAAGCGCACCATAGACACGTCCTGTCTTTCCACGTACCAGTTCTGCGATATCCGGATTCTTCTTCTGCGGCATAATACTGCTTCCGGTACTGTAAGCATCATCAATCTCTACAAATTTATACTCATTGGAATTCCATATGATAACTTCCTCTGAGAAACGGCTCAGATGCATCATAATGGTAGACATTGCTGAAAGATATTCAATCAGGTAATCACGATCCGATACACCATCCATACTGTTCAATGTCGGCCCATAAAAGCCCATCAGTTTTGCAGAATACTCACGATCCAGCGGATATGTCGTACCTGCAAGTGCGCCTGATCCCAGCGGACAATAATTCATTCTCTCATAAATATCATGCATACGGGAACGATCGCGTTTGAACATTTCAAAATATGCCCCCATATGATGTGCCAGTGTAATTGGCTGGGCTTTCTGTAAATGTGTAAATCCAGGCATGATTGTCTGCGTATTTTCTTTCATAATACGAAGAAGTACCTGTAAGAGCTTCTCAAGAAGCTCGTCTGTCTCAAGCACCTGTAAGCGGGTATATAAACGCATGTCCAAAGCCACCTGGTCATTTCTGCTTCGTCCGGTATGTAACTTCTTTCCGGTATCTCCCAAACGGTCAATAAGATTTGCTTCTACAAAACTGTGAATATCTTCATATTCGGATGTAATTTCGAGCTTACCACTCTCTACGTCTGCCTCGATTTCTTTCAGGCATGTAATAATATCCTGCATTTCCTTTTCTGTCAGGATACCCTGTTTTCCGAGCATGGATACATGTGCAATCGATCCCTGGATATCCTGCTTGTAAAACTTCTGGTCAAATGAAATTGACGCATTAAAATTGTAAACTAACTGATCTGTCTCTTTGGTGAATCTTCCACCCCATAACTGAGCCATGGTAACTCCTCGCTTTCCTAATAATAGTTATTCTTTATGATTATCTGCCGCAATCTGTCTGTCCCGGTCTCGTTTGGAATAGACGCATCCGCAGTAATACTGTCGGTACATATGGTACTCTTTTGAAATTTCTGTAGACTTTTTATAGCCATCTTTCTTTTTAAAATCAGAATATAAATATTGCACAGAATACTCTTCTTCCAGCTTCTTTCCGATTTCATTCAGCTTCGCTGCATTCTTGAGCGGGCTGATGGAAAGAGTTGTAGTAAAAAAATCAAACTCATGCGCTTTTGCATATTCTGCCGCCTCCCGCAGACGTAGCTCATAACAGGCAAAACACCGTTCCCCGCCCTCCGGGACATCTTCCATTCCTTTTGCCATAGCATAGAATTTGTCTGTATCGTAGACACCTTCCACAAACTGCACCGGATAGCGTACAGGAAACTCCTGAATGAATCTCTGCTGTTCTTTTGCCCGCATATGATACTCTTCCGGCGGATATATATTCGGATTATAATAAAATACCGTCACATGAAAATGCTCCGCAAGACAGGCAATACAATAGGAGCTGCATGGTGCACAGCAACTGTGCAGCAAAAGCCTCGGAACCTTGTCCTCTCCACAGGATTGTGCAATCAGATTTTCCATTACTTTCTGGTAATTTGTCGCATTCATGACTTCTCTGATTCTCCAAAAAACATTTCTTCAAAAATGCGCTTGCCGGTATCCGTGCGGAAAATGTTTTTGTATGCACTTTCGATGCCGCCTCGATTTATATCATCCTCATATAAGTTTACAAGGAAATCCGCTTCAATCAGCACCTGATAATCCAGACCTTCTACATTATCATATGTATGATGGTGGCCGATAAGATAGCAGATACGGTCAATGATGTAATTCTCAAAGCCAAGTTCCGAAAGCATTTTCTGTGCCACGATCGGTCCTTCCTGCTCCTGAAGCTTTCCATCACAGCTTCCGTATTTTTCTTCTGCCGGTTTGATTCCGATGTCATGGGTATAGGTCGCTGCTTCAAGAATAAACAAAGAAGCGGCGTCCATCTCTTCCCCCACACCGATAAGTCTCGCAAAACTGTGCACCTTTGTAAAATGCTGAATCCGTTTCGGATCTCCGGCATAGTACGCAATCATTTTTAAAAACAAATCATCGAGCTGCTGTCTACTGTAGCTACTGTCATCCATTTTATTTTTCTCCTCTATCTGAAACCTGTAAGCATGCAGTTGCAGCAACATATACAACTGCGCACAACACAACCAAAAGAATCTTTGAACACAAAATACCTGCGATCACTTCCGCAAGAATAACGGCTCCATGTAACCATAATTCTGCATGATGAAGAAATACCGCAAGCGCCGTCTCAAGAATCACAAGCAGACACATTGCCACAACCGGTACATGAAGCACGCATACTCCAATGAGAACCATAACCGCCACAATAACAGCGAATGCGGCAATCGTCATTACCATTTTCTTGTCACTTAAATTCAGGTTTTCTTTCATTTCCTATCCTTTCTTTCGCTTATTTTCCTTATTATAAATGTCGCTTTGCACAACTGACGATATTATATCAATTTTCCTTTCAAAGAACAACTGATTAATCAGAAAATATCAAAAAAAGCCGCTTATCAAATGATAAACGGCTGAAAGAAAGCCAATAAGGGGATTCGAACCCCTGACCTACGCATTACGAGTGCGTCGCTCTACCGACTGAGCCATATTGGCATTTATTTTACTGCTTGTTTTCAAGCACTTAACTATACTATCAAATCTTTTCGATAAAATCAACCATTTTTTCTGTAAATCTATTGACTTTCCAAATTTATGCGCTAGAATGTTTTATTGGGTTTATTTTTAGTAAACAAAAAATCAATTATTAGAATTGTAGCACAATAAATAAACCAAAAATCAACTATCAGGAGGCTTTGTCATGGATATCGGACATCGGATGAAAGAACTTCGTATCCAGTACGGACTCACCCAGCAGGAACTGGCAGACCGTGCCGAATTGACAAAAGGCTTTATTTCACAATTGGAGCGAAACCAGAACTCTCCGTCCATAGGAACGCTGCTGGATATTATCCAGTGCCTCGGCACAACCCCGGCAGAATTCTTTACCGATGAAGAACCTGAACAGATTGTGTTTAAAGCTGACGATTATTTTGAAAAGATCGACGAAGAAAAGAACAGCCGCATTGAATGGATTGTCCCCAATGCGCAGAAAAATGCAATGGAACCTGTACGGATGACGCTTCACGCAGGCGGAACCTCTGAAGTATATCTTCCACACGAAGGGGAAGACTTTGGATATGTGATCAAAGGAAGCATCCGCATTACATACGGTGGTAAAACCCACACGGTACGATCCGGAGAATCATTTTATTTCAAGGCGGGAAAGAAACATTTTCTGGAAAACACCGGAAGTCGTGATGCCATACTCATATGGGTTACTACTCCACCAAGCTTTTAACTTCTATATTAAATATAATTATAACAAAGGACATAAAAACCATGAGCAAACATTTAATTGATTTTATTGACATCTCCAAATCCTACGACAACAATCTCGTATTGGATGAACTGAATCTGTATGTGCGTGAAAACGAATTCTTAACGCTTCTCGGACCATCCGGATGTGGAAAGACAACAACACTTCGTCTTCTGGGCGGATTCGAAACCCCGGACAAAGGAAAAATCCTTTTTGACGGCGCTGACATTACAAATGTTCCGGCAAACGAAAGAAAACTGAATACCGTATTTCAGAAATATTCGCTTTTTCCACATATGTCGATTGCCGAAAATATTGCATTCGGTTTGAAAATCAGCAAAAAAAGCAAAGCCTACATTAATGATAAAATTAAATATGCATTAAAACTTGTCAATCTGGACGGATTTGAGAACCGTTCCGTGGATTCACTTTCCGGTGGTCAGCAGCAGCGTATCGCAATCGCACGAGCTATCGTAAACGAACCAAAGGTACTCTTACTGGATGAGCCGCTTGGCGCATTGGATTTGAAACTCCGCCAGAGCATGCAGTATGAGCTGATCCGTCTGAAAGAAGAACTCGGCATCACTTTCGTTTATGTTACACATGATCAGGAAGAGGCACTTACCATGTCCGATACAATCGTGGTCATGAACCAGGGATATATCCAGCAGATCGGTACACCGGAAAACATCTACAATGAACCGGAAAATGCTTTCGTTGCCGACTTCATCGGTCACAGCAACATCATCGACGGAACCATGATTGAAGACAAACTTGTAGAAATCCTCGGCGTAAAAATGCCTTGTGTTGACACTGGATTTGGAAATAACAAACCAGTTGACGTGGTCATCCGTCCGGAGGATGTCGAGCTTGTCGATCCGTCCGAAGGATATCTCGAAGGTGATGTTACATCTCTTATTTTCAAAGGTGTACATTACGAGCTGGATGTTATGGCAAATGGATATGAGTGGCTTGTTCACACAACCAAATTTGTTCCCGTAGGAACTCATGTCGGTATCAAAGTAATTCCGTTCAATATCCAGATCATGCACAAACCAGAATCTTCTGATGAAAAGGCGGTGGAGATCGATGAATAAATTCAAACAGCAATTTCTCGCCGGTCCATACCTGATCTGGATCATCGGATTTATTGTTCTTCCTATGGTCATGATTCTGTATTACGCTTTTACAAACAGCGACGGTGGCTTTACCTTCGAGTATGTCGCAGCAATTACCTCTGCGACCAACCTCAGTGCCATTGGACTTTCCCTGAAACTGGGAATCATCTGTACCATCATCTGTCTGGTACTCTCCTATCCGCTGGCAATGATACTGAACAATATGCAGATTAAAAATCAGGGACTGGTCGTATTTATTTTTATGCTGCCAATGTGGATGAACTTCATGCTGCGTATTCTTGCATGGAAACTTCTCCTCTCAAAAAATGGAGTATTCAACTCCATTCTCACGGCACTAGGTTTGTCAAAGATAAATATAATAAATACTCCATCGGCAGTTGTTCTTGGCATGGTTTATGATTTCCTTCCATTTATGCTTCTGCCGATCTACAATTCCATGACACGAATCCGCAAAGACTGGATTGAAGCTGCAAAGGATCTTGGTGCAAATAATGTGACCATCTTCTTTAAAATCATCCTTCCACTGACCGTATCCGGAATCATCAGCGGAATCGTAATGGTATTCGTTCCATCGCTTACGAGTTTTGCAATCTCCCAGGTATTGGGCGGCGGTCACGTCCTGCTCATCGGAAACGTCATCGAACAGGACTTCATGCAGGGCATGCAGTGGAATGCCGGAAGCGGACTTTCCTTTGTCCTGATGATTTTTGTTATCGCAAGTATGGCACTCGTAAACATGTTTGATAAAGAAGGGGAGGGAACAGCGATATGGTAAAGAAATGTGCCTCACGGTTCTATGTGTTTTTAATATTTTTATTCCTTTATCTTCCGATTATTGTATTGATTGCACTTTCCTTCAATAACTCAAAGACAAAGGTTGTGTGGGGCGGATTTACGTTCCACTGGTATGCAAGCTGCTTTCAAGACGAAAAAATTATGTCTGCATTTATTACTACCCTGCAGATTACCTTCCTGTCAGCCATCATTTCGACACTGATTGGAACACTGGCAGCACTCGGAATTGCAGCCATGAAAAAAAGAAAACAGACCATCTATCTCGGAGCTACCAACATTCCTCTGCTGAATGCAGATATCGTAACCGGTATCTCCATGATGTTACTGTTTGTTAAATTCATTGATCTCGGTTTCGTAACCGTTCTGATTGCACACATTACATTCAGCATTCCTTACGTAATACTGAATGTTCTGCCAAAATTAAAACAGGCAAATAAAAGTACCTACGAAGCAGCACTTGACCTCGGTGCCACACCGCTTTATGCATTTTATAAAGTAACCTGGCCGGAAATCCGTTCAGGTGTATTCTCTGGATTTATGATGGCAGTGACAATGTCACTGGATGATTTTTCCATCACTTACTTTACCAAAGGAGCTGGTGTCAATACACTTTCCACCATGCTCTATACGGAATTACGAAAGGGAATCAAGCCGGAATTATACGCGCTTTCCACCATATTATTCTTTGCCGTACTGATCATTCTCCTGCTCGGAAACATCCGACCTGGAATGAAGAAACCGGCGACACAGAAAAATTAAATCAAAAGGAGTATTATTATGAAAAGAAAGATTTTAAGCACAATCCTCATCCTCGCCTTAGCAGCAACCAGTGTTACCGCCTGTGGTAAGAGCTCCTCTGCTGACAAGAACAAGGAAACACTTACCGTATTAAATTATGGTAAATACATCGACGAAGATGCCGTAAAGACATTCGAAAAAGAAACCGGTATCACTGTAAAATACGAAGAATACGAAAGTCCGGAAGAAATGTACACGAAATACAAAGCCGGTTCCATCGACTATGATGTCATCTGCTCTTCCGAATATATGGTAGAAAAACTCATCAACGAAGGGGAAGTACAGGAAATGGATTATGCAGGTATGGAAAATTATAAAAACCTCGATCCTACTATCATCGATATGACTTCTTCTTATGACAAAGACCATACATATTCCGTTCCTTATTTTTACGGAACCCTCGGACTGCTCTATAACAAAAACGAAGTAGATGCTTCAGAAGTAGCAAGCTGGGATTGTCTGTGGGATGCGTCCTACAAAGATGAAATCATCATGGAAAACTCAGTACGTGATACCTTTGCACCAGCACTCGTTTCTCTTGGTTATTCCATTAACGAGACTGATGAATCCCATCTGCGTGAAGCATTAGATATCCTGAAAAAGCAAAAAGACAACGGCATCGTATATGCTTACTATGTAGACGAAACCGCTGATTCTATGATTGCAGAAGACGCAAAGATTGCCTTATGTTACTCCGGTGAAGCTGCACTCGCTATGAACGAAAATGAAAATCTTGCATACTCCGTTCCAAAGGAAGGCTCTAACCTCTGGATTGACTCCTGGTTCATTCCAAAGTCAGCAAAAAATACCGATGCCGCAATGAAATTCTTAAACTTCATATGCCGCGATGATATTGCAGAAGCCAACTTTGAATATGTCCAGTATGCATCTCCAATCACATCCGTTGTAGAAAATCAAGATGCTGACGTAAAAGAAAACGAAGCGATCAACCCAAGCAGTGACACTATCAAAAACTGTGCCATTTACACCGCTTTAGATGATAATGCCAGCAAATTATACAGTACACTCTGGCAGGAACTTCTGTCCAACTAGAAAAATAAACTACGAAATCATAAAAAAATGATTGCAAATAAAACCGAAACATGGTAAAGTAAATCCACGATGTTGATGCATCGTGGATTTTTCTTTATCCGGTACAAATCGTACCAAGATCCCATAATTTATAAATTGCATACTTCTCCATAGGCCAAGGAGAACTTATGAATTATCAGGAATTTTTAACAACCATTAAAACACAGTTATCTCTTCGCATTGACGCTGATGCCACTTTAGACATCCGCCGATTCACCAAGAATAACGGCACCGATTTGGACGGGCTCATCATCTTTCGCCCGAATTTAAATATTTCCCCGACCATATATTTAAATCCATATTATCACCGCTATCTGCAGGGCGTTCCTATGGAAGATATCTATACCGATATTCTTATCACCTATCAGGAACATCTGCCGGAGGAAGATATCGACGTAAGCTTCTTTACCGACTTTGTAAAAGCGAAAAAGCTTGTGACCATGCGTCTGGTCAATTACAAACAGAATGAAAAGATGCTGCAGGAAGTCCCGCACTTCCGCTATCATGATCTGGCAGTCATCTTTTACTGCCTGCTTCATGCCAACGAAGAAAATAACGCACATATACTGATTCACAATTCCCATCTGGATATCTGGAAGATCAGCAAAGAAGAACTTTATCAGGTGGCAAAGAAAAACACACCAAAACTCCTCCCGCATCAGCTTATGCCGCTGACGGAAGTGTTGCTTCAAAGTCATTATATCTGTGCGGAAGACATCGATAAAGATGATCCACAGATTTATATCCTCACGAACCGCTACCGCACCAACGGCGCAACTGCTCTGTTATACGAAAAACTGCTCGCGCAGATTGCGGACAACTTCGAAAAAGATCTTCTCATTCTGCCAAGCAGCATTCACGAAGTATTAATTATACCGGTTGATCATATCAGCAAATCCACGCTCGATCACTATGCAACATTCATACGTGAAGTGAACGAGACACAGCTTGCAGACGATGAAATTCTCTCGGATCACGCTTATTACTTCCAGCGTGCCACGCAGATGATCACTTACTGATTTTCTTTATTATAGAAAAAGGGACCTATATAGTACTTCTATATAGGTCCCAAATCCTTCTTCAACTTCATATTTTAATATAAAATAATCAACCTTATTTTTATAATCCTAATTTAATTATCACTAATTTTGTTGTACAATGCCTCATACTGTCTTGCTGAAGCATCCCATGAAAAATTTTCATCCATGGCTCTGCGAACCAGATCCTGCCATGCTGCCTTATTATTTGTAAAGACATTCTCTGCATAACGGATAATAAAAAGCATTTCATGCGCATTGTAGTTGCTAAACGAAAATCCGGTTCCTGTATTTTCGTATTCATTGTACGCATCCACCGTATCCTTAAGTCCTCCGGTCTCCCTGACGATTGGGATGGTTCCATAGCGCATGGACATCATCTGACTGAGGCCACAAGGTTCAAACAGTGACGGCATCAGAAATGCATCTGCTGATGCATAAATCTTGTGGGCACGTTCCTCGGAATATCCGATATAAGATGAAATCTTATCCGGATACTTATTCTGAAAGTGGTGGAACATATTTTCATACTGACTTTCGCCAGTACCGAGAACCACCAGCTGTATATCCACTGTCGACAACAACTCATCCAGTACATAAGCAATCAGGTCAAATCCTTTCTGGTTTGTCATACGCGATACAATACCAACCAGAAAAGTGTCTTCTCTCTGTGGAAGACCAAGTTCCTTCTGAAGAGCTGCTTTGTTTTTCTTCTTTCCTGTAAATACATCCTTACGGCTGAAATTTGTATCAATATAAGGATCGATCTTCGGATTATACTCTTCGTAATCAATTCCGTTAAGGATACCATAGAGACTGTCTCTTCTGGCACTCATGAGTCCATCGAGTCCCTCTCCTCCTTCAACGGTCGTAATCTCTTTCGCATAGGTCGGGCTTACCGTTGATACTGCATCTGCATATACAATACCGCCCTTCAGATAGTTTGCCTCTCCATAAGATTCCAGTTCGCTGGCATTAAAAATCTGTTTTGGAAGTCCTGTAATATCCATAACTTCCTGTATTCTCCATCTACCCTGAAATTTCATATTGTGGATGGAATAGATGGTCTTTATTCCGGCATAGAAATTGTCATCGCCATATGTGGTACGTAAATACACCGGAACAAGTCCTGTCTGCCAGTCATGGCAATGAATAATATTCGGTGCAAAATCCAGATATGGCAGACTTTCCAGAACCGCCTTTGAAAAATAGGCAAATTTTTCTACATCCTCGTAGATATTGTTATACGGAGATGGTCCTGCAAAATAGAATTCATTGTCTACAAAATAAAAATGAACTCCTTTGTATTCCGTCTCAAAAATTCCAACGTACTGTCGTCTCCAGTTCAAATTCACATAAAAATGACATACAAACTTCAGCCCCGGGAGAAAAGATGCATCCATGCATGCGTACTTCGGCAGTATCACACGCACATCATACTCTTTTCGATTAAAATACTTTGGCAGAGAACCAACAACGTCTGCCAGACCTCCCGTCTTAATAAAAGGAACAGCTTCTGATGAAACAAACAGAACCTTCTTCATAATAACCACCTCCACAATATAAGAGTCTTTCCCTTATTTGTTCTTCATCTGTAAACGAATCTTATCGGTAATCAAGGCAATAAACTCAGAGTTGGTTGGTTTTCCCTTTCCGTTGCTGATGGTATATCCAAACAAGTCATCGAGCGTATCCATCTTGCCTCTGCTCCACGCAACCTCGATTGCATGCCGGATTGCTCTCTCCACACGACTCGGTGTCGTCTGGAATTTCTTTGCAATACCCGGATACAAAATCTTTGTGATCGAATTGAGCATATCCATATTATTGACAGACATAATAATGGCTTCACGTAAGTACTGATATCCCTTGATATGTGCCGGTACTCCCACTTCATGGATAATTTCGGTTACATCTTCTTCAAGAGACTTCATCATATCCTGTTCTACGTATTCTTTCGTTCCATTGTTCGATTGAACATCCTTTACATGACGACGCTTGCGCACAGATTTGATACGGTCAAGTATCGTTTTCTGATCAAAAGGCTTCATAATGTAATAGTCCGCGCCTTTTGCGAATGCATCCTCCGTAATTCCTTCGTTGCCGACAGCGCTCACCATCAGCACACTGGGGCGATTCTTTACCGCCTGATCGGAACGGATTTTGTCTAATACACCAAGTCCATCAAGCTTTGGCATGACAATATCCAACAATACCACATCCGGTTGTTTCTCTTTAATCAAACGATAAGCTGACTCCCCATCTTTTGCAGTTCCAACTACCTGAAGCTCACTGTCACTGGAGACAATATCTCCCAATAAGTCCAAAGTAAGCTGATTATCATCTGCGATTGCGACATTTAGTTTTCCCATAATAGGCCTCCTAGATGTCAAATTCAGTCATATAAACTATAAACAAGTCATGTCAGTAAATTTTGTCGAAGTCTGTCGATAAAATTTAATATAAATATATCACAGTGCGTGCCTTATTTCAATGTTTCTTCCGCCGCAAGCACTACAACATGACAAATTTTCTTCTTTCCGCCAAAGGAAACCGTAATATCCGCTTCTCCGATTCCATTTACCTCTAATGAAATTTCTCCGTCGGCAATATCATATACTTCGACCACATCAGAATCGGAAGATACCGCACTAACATTATAATAAGCAAAATAATCTTCATCGACATCTTCTAAAAAAATATACTGTAACTCCTGTTCGTCGCTATACAATTCCATATTTGAATCTGATAATGAGAAGGTTTTGATGACCGGTTTATTTACTACCACTTTGCAAGTATATGTTTTTCCATGTACCTTTGCCTTAATTGTCGCTTTTCCCGGTGCATAGGCATATACCGTATTATTATAGATTTCACATATGTCGGAATCAGAAGTATACCATGAAACATGATGCTTGCATCCTTTCAGTTTCAAAGTCTTCTCTCCATCATAATTTATGCGGATGCTTGTTGCAGAGAGCTTCGGATCTTCCACTGTAATTTTACAAGTCGCTTTCTTTCCATTACAAACAGCCGTGATGGTTGCTTTTCCTGCGCCTTTTGCAATCACTTTTCCATTGGAAACTGTTGCGACTGACTTCTTATTGCTTGACCAGGTGATTTTCCCCTTGGCATTCTTTGTTGCTATTTTTTTGGTTTTCCCTTTCAGCAAGAAAACAGAGGTTGTTTTCAGTTTAAATGGTGCTGCCTTATATGTTGTCTTGTTTGATGCATGACTTGATGAACTGGAGGAACTTGTGTAACTATAGCCGGATGAGCCTCCAAAACACTTTGCACAGGCAGTAAGTCCTCTTGCTATCGCCGCAGAAAGCGTCGATGCATAATAAGTACCGTTGCCACATTTGTGGGTATGATATTTGCTTCCGGTCCTGGTAACGTAAACGGTTGTATCTGCATACACCGGTGTCAATGTAAGTGTATCGCCCACTGGCATTGCAATCATAACCAATGCCAATACAATACTGATCACACTTTTCTTAATTGTTTTCATAAAAAAGCCTCCTTTTTAAATTTATAGTACTATTGTACCACATTTCATTCAAAAAGGAGACCATTATTTTCTAATTTATTAGTATCGTTTATTTTAATGCTTTCCTATATGCCCCACATAGTTACAGCGACAGCAAATACACAAAATATCCGGCATATGCAAGTAACATGATCACTCCGCACGGCCGGCGCAACTGCCGATGCCGAATCGTTCCTATCCAAAGCAATATGCCACAAAGAATTGCAATGACGGTATCCATCAGGAATCTGCCTTCGAACGGCACCGGACAAATGAGTGCAACGGTTCCAATCACAAACAGAATATTAAATATGTTGCTTCCTACAATATTTCCAATCGCAATACCAGCATTTCCTTTTCTCGCTGCTGAGACTGATGTTACAAGTTCCGGAAGGGATGTACCGAAAGCAACAATCGTAAGTCCAATAAAACGCTCGCTCATGCCACATGCTCTAGCAATCGTAGTTGCTCCATTTACTACAAAATTGCTTCCTGCGACGACAAGCACAGCTCCTAATACAATAAACAGTCCACATTTCCATAATGGATACTGCTCGAACGACTGGTTGTCATCTTCTCCCGCATCGCCCTTCTTTGCCAGAAAGTACAAATAGATCAGATATGCGATAAATAACCCCCATAGCACGATTCCTTCTACAAAATTGATTTCATTTCCGGTCGCTCCCATTACCAGAAGCACAGCGGTAATGAAAAGCATGTACGGAATTTCATATTTGAATGTAGACTTTTGTATGGCCACATTCGTGATCAGTGCGGTTACTCCGAGAATAATCAGGATATTAAGTATATTGCTTCCTACTATGTTTCCAACCGTGATCCCGGCATTTCCCTTTAGTCCGGCGGTTATACTTACGGCCGCTTCCGGCAGCGATGTGCCCATCGCTACGATCGTAAGTCCGATCACAAGCTGGGGAATACCGAATTTTCCTGCCAGCGCCGCGGCACCATCCACAAAAACATCCGCGCCCTTTACCAGCGCTGCAAAACCAATTACCAACATTAACATTGCTACAAAAATCATATGCGTTCCTCCTTTTAGGACTATTAAAATATAATTTCGTTTACCTGCAGAAAAACGCAAAAAAGGCGAGACTTCTGCTGTGTAAACAACAAAAGTCTCGCCATTTGATCACTTCCCGGATTGTTTCCAATCGTACTGACGGGTGAGTAAACATCTTTTGATGCCGGCTACTCCCTTTCACTTATATACTATAATATGCAATGCTGTTTTATTCGTCAAGCGTTTTTTACTTTTAAATGATTGCTTCATACGTTTTTGCAAAGATGTCCTTTTCGATGATATATACATCCTGCAGATCATCCTTCCGGCATGCCAGATAGTCACCTTTATTTCCTCGCATATATTTTTCCCGGTCCCACGTAGTAAATACTTTCGCGCGGTTCTCCAGTTTTTTTGCCAATATCGATACTTCTCCATTTGCAATACAGCTCTTCGCAAACGGAATCAGAGATATTTTCTGTCCCATCTTATTTTCTTTGATTGACGGTTCATACTCTCCATCAAATATATATGGATCTTCTACCGGCTGATAGCTTCGAGCAAATTTTTCTTTTTTACACGGATAGACTTCGCCTTTGATTCCGATCATGATATATACATCGTCTTCAATCAATACCTCCAGATCTCCCTCTAAGGTACGAATGAGTACTTCTGTCCCGCTGCTTACCAGATCCGTACCTCTGACATAGCCGATCGGAAGATGTTTCTTTCGATATTCTTTGAAACATTCCGGCTCACATTCATATGCAGAAGCATATATAATCTCAACATCCGCGAAGTATTTTTCCATTCTCTTTTTAATAAACGATTCCGGACTGGTACCTTCCTTTACGCACTCTTTCTGGATAAAACCGCCTGCTTTCCCCATATGGCCGCCACCGCCGCCGACACCGTCCGCAATAAACTCTGCCAGTTCACCTGCATTGACTTCAATCACACAGCTTCGAACCGAATACTTGATTCCAAACGATAAAACACTGTATACCAGGCAGCAGTCCACTTTGTCAACTTCCAGCGTCAGATCACTGATAATACCCAGAATATTCGGATCACATGGCTTTGCTTCCACCAATGCGAAACGATTTTTTTCATCGTATTTATAACCCATGAGCGCTTCTCCGGCTATCCGCAGCTCTTCAAGCGATAAATTGGAATTGCGGAAAAGGTTGATCAGAATATGATCAAATTTAACATCATCCCGCATATCTTTATCCATCGGATGCGATATTTCCGTGAAATTACAGGTATCTGTCATATGACCATAATACAAAGCCGTAGCCACCTCTATATTATCATTTACGTCAATCCCTTCTCTTTGAAGCAATTCACGAACCAGTGTGGAACAGGAACCCAGATTACTTCTCACTTCGTTCAGTTCCGGCAATGATCCGGAAACCTGATGATGATCAATGACCGCAAGTGTGTCTCCCTCCAGTTTTGTCACATTGCTCTGACCATACTGACAATCAACGGTAACCAACAGCTGCGGCCGGTCGATTTCTGTCACATGCGCAATCGGAATATGAAGTTTCTCAACCATCAAAACCAGATTACTCTTTTGTATTTCGTTTTTACCACTGTATACCAGCCTTACATTTTTGTCTCTATTCTTAAAATATGTATACAACGCAAATCCGCAGCCGATTGCATCAGCATCCGGGTTATCGTGACATTGTATGACAATATCCTGATACGCCAGTAACTCCTTTAATCGCATAACTATTATCCCCTTATTCTATGTTATATTTTATCTTCTGTGTTTTTGCCAGTCCGACATCTCCATACTGATTTTTCACTTCCTGCACAAGCTTTTCGATATCCATATACGGAAACTCATACAGACAGGACCCGCTTACACTCAGCACTTTTTGTGATTTGTCCAAAAAGCTGCATCCTTCCGATGCATACTCCATGACATCATATGTCGATGCATCTAAAAGAAACAATCCACTTTCTGTAGAAAGGACGATTTTTTCTGCATCCCCACTCATTGTTATATCGTCGATATCATCACTCATTTCCGAAGAACCAATATAGGTATATTTCTGTTCCATATAATTGTAGACTTTGTAAAGATTGTCATCGCCCTTATACAAAATATTTTTTCCGTCCGGCATAAATGCCAGAGTACAATGAAATCTTCCATCAAATGGTATCTCGCAAACCGTTTTCATACTCTCCAGATTCAGAACACGAAGCATGGAATCGCTGCAGGATACTGCTAAATATTTTTCCTGGAGATCAATATCCATCGTTTTCTTCAGGCCGTCGCTGTATAGCATTTCACAATCCGCCACCTGTAATTTTGTACTCTGGTTCTTTTTCACGTCCACACAGTACCAGCCATCCTGCATCGCGTATGCGTAAATACATTCTTTTTTCGGTGCATATACAATATTGTCTACCTCTACGTCAAAAGTTCCCTGCTGTGTAATCTTCTGCTTTTTACAATCCACAATGCAATATCCTGTTTTCGAATAGTAAACAATTTTTTCATGATTCTGTGTTATATACCACTTGATGCCAGTAAAATCTTCTCCCGCAGATATTTCATTCACGCTTTTTGTATCGGGATCAACAAAAGCGGTCCTGCCATACGCGCCGGCCAGCACCAGTATATGCCCACTGAAAAATGCGCGGTTTCCAAATAAATCTGCATTCAGATTCTCTGTTTCATATAATTGTTTGTCGTTTTCGTCAAAGAATGTACATTTATAACCATTCTCCGCTTCTGTGAATAATGCATAGATAGATTCATCTTCACTCACCAAAACATCCTGTATCTTCTCATCCATCTTCTGACGAATCTTCATTCCCGGGCCCTCAGCATAATTCATCATGAGCAAATCATTGCTTTTGCTTCCGAGAATCACCAGTTCTCCATTTGAAAATTCAAAACTATTGATATCAAACTCGGCACCGCCAAAGTCATAGCTGGCAACTTCTCCGGTGTCCGCACGAAACAGCTGAATTTTTCTCATAGAGTTGGCGAGAACGCCCCATTCGTTTTGCGGATTCATCTGGATATATTTTATCTGCTGTCCATAATTCATCTGGTTAATAACTTTACCGTCGTCTGCTTTCAGTACAGACAACTCATCCCCGTTCGACAACGCACAGGTCTTTGCATAGGAGCTGTATGCGAAGTTAAGGAAATATGTCTGCACCCCTTTGTAATCAAAATTATGACACCATTTCTCTTTTGCACTTTTTGCATCAATCCATTGAAACGCTCCGTCATTCTTTTCCTTTTCAGCGGTAGCCATATCATCAGAATTATCATAGGAAATGACTGCCAGCTGCCGGTCATCGACGAATGAGCACTGTGAAACATATGCTTTCTGCACTTTTATCGTCTTTTCTTCTCCTGAACCGACATGATACAGACATATCTGATTGCTTTTTTCATCATTGTCCATCAGGCAGGATACTGCAACAAGGCTTCCATCACTGTTGATACTGCACTGTGAAAAGAAATCTTTCTCTTCGCCGGAAACTTCCGCAACAATCTTTCCTGTTTTTGCATCAACCACAATGTATTTATGAAAACTTGCCGCAACGATCCATGCATCATCCTCTGAAATCTGACAACTTACCACTTCATCGTCCCGATCCACAGACCATAGCTCTTTTCCGGCATCATCATACATGTATAATCCATCCTGATATGCCACAAATATGCCATCTTTTGTTCTGGATGCCTGCACCACATTCATGAGCATTCCGCTCTCGTTGGTATGATTGTCAATGGTAGCAACACATTGCGCAGCTTTCGTATCCCATAACCGGACACGTTCTTCGTTATCCACGGATACCAGAGACGCTCCATCCTCTGCCAGATCAAACGCCACAACGGTGGCATCATGATGCAAAATTCCATCTTTGACCATCTTATTTCCTGTCGCATAACAATGCAACGCATTGGAAAGTGCATATTGGGCTGACGGGACATACGGTCTGTCATTTCCTTCATGTGCCAGTGCTTCCAACGCAACGAACGCAGCCGTTTTCCGGTCTCCATATGTAAGAAGAGAGGCCGATGTATCGGCGAGATATCTGGATTGATTCATTTGCTTTTGTTCGTAATTTTGCCTTATCATAGAGGCACTGATTGTGCTGAATATGCCAAACGCGCACCCCAGCACGGCAATCGTGGAAAGCGCAGCTGCCATCTTGCGCATTCTTCTCTTCTGATGTCTTTGCTTTAAATCATCATAACTACAATACAGAAGCGGTGCTGCAAGCCTTACAACTTCAGACTTGATCTTCCGGTTCACTTCTCTTTGACTCATGCCCCGGACATCCGCCGCAAGCGGTTCGACCCGCTCTCCATTCTCATTCACCAGAAGACTTTTTGGAAAAGCCTCATCCGGTTCCCCTTCGATCAAAACCGCAAGGACATGATCCCTGTCATGTAATTTTATAAACGTATCAATTTCCCGCTGCACCCATTCTGACTCCGGTGTCCTTGGAGAGCATATCACGATCAGAAACTCCGACGCTTCCAGTGCCTGCTCAATATTATTCGTCAGACTGCTTCCAATCGGCAGTTCTTCCTGATCCCGGAATACACGTGCAATTTTCTTTTTCCCACTCCTTTTCCGTATGCCATATGGCACCGGAAATGTTTCTAATAATTTGTGAATTCTTTTTGCAACATAAGTATCCAGCCTGGCGTGCCGGTAACTGATAAATGCATCATATTTCATAACATCCTCTTTCGTATACTATTCAACACTGTAATGTCAGATCTTCCTGAAATCCAACATACTTTCTAAACTCAATAAAAAAGTATACGGTATCCGCACGGTCTATTCAATAGGACATTATTCCTATCACTTTTTCTTTCGCATACTGACAATAAGGGCATAAATTTCCGGATTTTTTTCTTTCATATGTTCGTCCATCATATGACGCCTCTCCTGAAAACGTTCCGCGAGTTCCGGATGTTCCCTTGCAATTCGCTCATACACCTCCCGACGATGCGCCTCAAAATGTGCCGCAATCGTCCTCTCATCCTTGCCTGAAATATGCACAATTTCTTTTAAATGCTCTTCCAAATGTTCCAACCACTCATCTTCATCCAATTCTTCCATATGTGACCAGCGTCCATGCAACAGTTCTTCAACATCACCTGTTTTTTTCAACTGCTCAATCTGCAGACGTATTTGCTTTTCAATCTGTTCTTCCGACTCACTTCCAAACGCCCATACAAGTTCCTGTACACGATTGTCCGCACGTTTCCGGGATGCACTTCTCATTTCATTATCAACCCCATCAAGAGGATACGGGCGATGAATTCCCATATCCTTAAGTGCGATATGAATGGTTCTGCGCACACATCCTTCTTCAATCAGATATCCCAGTCCCAACTGACATAATTGTTCGTTTACAGCTGCAATATGCTCTGTCATATAAAAACGAATTCCGCGTTCTTTCAAAGAGCGGTACAAAATTTCCAGTCGATCTGCCACCGTAATATCAATACTCCCTATTCCACTGAAATGATCTGAGCCTATTTAAAGAAAAAGCGCAGGCAGTCATTGCCAACCGATACAATGCATGCCTGGATGATATCAAAGAAAAAGTTTATACCAGAGACTTATTCCAACGTGATTAATACAAAAAACTCATGGATTCTGTATTTATTCTATACAGTCATCCATGAGTTTTTATATATTACATATTTATTTTCCAGCTTTGAAATAAACCAACACTGCTACTCCCGCAGTCGAAAAAGCCATTAGAAATGCAAGCACACCAAGTAACGGATCTATACAATTCCACAACAGTACAGCAATTAAAATAAACATAAGACTTCCAATTATTTGTTTCACGAAATTACGTTTCAAACTCATTTTACAATTTCTCCTGCATAATTAATAGGCATCATCATG
>OLSQ01000436.1_pt1 | contig 41527 bp, 42 predicted proteins | sample 1672561 | NCBI WGS metagenome assembly OLSQ01 (sample SAMEA3136699, study PRJEB25190) | human gut metagenome | biome: human gut; feature: human-associated habitat; material: faeces | place: Austria | collected 2013
CAACAGCAGGCGATTGTGGAGCTGCAACAGCAGGCAATCGTGGAGCTGCAACAGCGAGAGGAGAAGCGTCCGTAGGGGAAAACGGGTTAGCTGTTGCGAGAGGTAACAACGTCAGAGTCAAGGGCGGTCTCGGTGCAGTCCTTGTTATCGCAGAAGAAAACGAGTCTGATTATGATATTAAAGATTGGACGGCCGTTTTAGTTGACGGCGAAACGATCAAAGCAGATACATTCTATATGCTAAAAAACGGTGAGTTCGTGGAGGTGAAATAACTTTCACTTACCGTTAAAATATTAAATTTAAAGGAGATTTTTACAATGCTTGAAATGAACATAACAATTACAGCCGCAGGACTTGAGGCGGCAATCAACAACCTTGCAACCGCTATCGGTGGAAATGCCGCTGCGAATAAAGCGGAAACAACAGCGATGACAACTGATCAGACTACACCGACTGCACCGTCGATACCCGTTGTTCCTACTATGCCTGCACCTCCTGCGGTGCAGCCCTCTGTACCTGTAAACCCGACGCCGATTCCGACATCTGCGCCTCAGTACACATTTGATATGATTTCAACCGCAGGTTCGACACTCATCGATGCCGGAAAGATAGATCAGCTTGTGATGTTGCTCGGCAAATTCGGCGTGCAGAGCTTGACCGATCTCAATCCCGAAAGCTACGGAGCGGTCGCAAATGAGCTCCGTGCGCTCGGTGCAAAGATCTAACGGAGGTTAGCTGTAATGGACAGAATAGAACTCAAGGTGTACAAACCTAAAGCAAAAGAGGAACGCCGATGTGTTCAGATCAGCGGTGAGGCGGACGCAATTCTGCGCCGCTTATGCAGAGCAACAGGGCTTTCAAACGGATACATCGTATCGCAGATGATTATACAGGGTGAAAAGCTCGTTGATATCGTGGAGGTGACCGAATAATGCCTACACCTGAAGTACATGCACTGCTTTCCGCTTCATCTGCTTCAAGGTGGCTGCATTGCACGGCGGCACCTCGCTTTGAAGCGCAATTCCCCGAAAGTACGTCCGAATATGCAGAAGAGGGAAGATTGGCGCACGCTATATGTGAGCTTAAAGTAATCAAGCACTTTACTGTTACAATAAAGCCCAGCACTTTCAGATCTCGACTTAAAAAGTTGAAAGAAAATCCGCTTTATCAGGACGAGATGGACAAGACATCTGATTTGTACTTGGAACATCTCGCCGAAAAGGCTATGCAATATAACACGAAGCCGAATGTTGCGGCAGAAGTAAAAGTCGATTTTTCGGAATATGTACCCGAGGGTTTCGGCACATGTGATTGCATTATGATCGGCGGCGATACGCTGAGTATTACCGACTATAAACACGGTGAGGGTGTTCCTGTTTCTGCCGAAAACAATCCGCAAATGAGACTGTACGCCCTCGGAGCCTTAAAGCGGTATAAACCCGTTTACGGCGACAGTATCAAAAAGGTTTGTATGACGATAGATCAGCCGCGAATTCAGTCAGAGCCCGACAGTGAGACAATAACGGTTGAAGAATTACTCGCTTGGGGCGAGAGCATTAAGCCGACAGCGGCGAAAGCGTATATGGGCCTCGGTGAATTCATGCCCGGTGAACATTGCCGCTTTTGCAGAGGCAAGGCAAAATGTAAAGCCCGTGCCGATCAGAACACAGCACTGGAAGAATTCAAAAACTGCACACCGCAGAATAAGGCTAATGCGGACGGTGACAATGTCCTTTCCGATGCCGAAATCGGCGATTTACTTATAAGAGGTCAGGAGCTTGTAAAGTGGTACAAAGACCTTGAAGAATATGCACTCGGAACCATTCTTGACGGTGGTTCGATACCGGGTTGGAAAGCTGTCGCAGGCAGAAGTAACCGAACCTTTACCGATACCGATGCGGCGTTTAATGCCGCAATGGCGGCAGGATATGACAAGTCGCTTTTGTATGACCTCAAGCCGAAAACGCTCACCGAGCTTGAGAAACTGATGGGCAAAACCGAATTTGCGGACAAACTCGGCAGTTTTGTTGTAAAACCGCTTGGCAAACCGACGCTTGCTTTGTTCAGCGATAAGAGAGAGGCGTACAATCCCGCTGTTTCGGATTTTGCAGAGGTGGCGAAAAATGGCTGATCAGATAACAGTGTTGCTAAAGAATTGTATATTGCAGATAGATCTTGACCTGTTCTTTACCCAAACAACACTTGCAAAACAAAAGAAGCTGCTTGAATATACATTTCGGGAAGCTTGGAGAAATGAGAAAACAATAATTGTTCTCGGCGCATATTTAGCAAAGAAACAAGCCGAGACTAAGGACGCCTGGACGTCTGCAAGCAAACAGTATCAAAACGAATACGTGTGTACACAATTCCGCTGTGATCTCGCCGTAGGACAAAAGAGAGCTGCAGAAGCGGCAAACCGCAAAATGCTGAATGATGTTAAGCGATGCAAAAACAAATATGAGCGCTGCGTCAAGATTTTTGACTACTACAAAACACTAAAAATCAAAACTAATAATTAAAAAGGAGACTATATTATGTATCAGAATATTGCAACAAAAGTATTAACAGGAGAGGTTAGGCTCTCCTATGCTAACCTCACAACACCGAGAGCGCCGCAGCAGGGCGGCGAAGCGAAGTACAGCGTTACGCTTCTTATCCCTAAGACGGATGGTGCTACGCTCGCAAATATCGACGCGTCAATTAAAGCGGCGTATGAGGACGGCGTAAACAAGAAATGGGGCGGCGCTCACCCTACACCGAAAACTATCTTACATGACGGAGACGGCCTCAGAGAAAACGGTACGCCTTACGGTGACGAATGCAAGGGTCATTATGTTATTACAGCGAGCACAAAGAATAAGCCGCAGGTCGTCGGAATTGACAACATCGAATGCGAGCTTGCTCCGTCGGACATTTACAGCGGTATGTTCGCCCGTGTAACCGTCAATTTCTTTCCGTACAATACAGCAGGCAGTAAGGGCGTCGGCTGCGGTCTCGGTAACGTGCTTAAAACCCGTGACGGTGAGCCTCTTTCGGGCGGTGCTTCGGCGGCAAGTGACTTTGAAGGTCTCGGTCAGTCTTTCAGTGCACAGCAGACAATACTGCAGCCGCAACAGGTAGCTCCCGTATTTCAGCAGGCACCGTATAGCCCCGTGGCACCGCAGCCGGCAGTACCGCAGGCATACGCCGCACCGACGCAGCCGCAGCCACAGAGCCGTCCTGCAGTAAATCCGATAACAGGTCAAGCTTGGTAAATCCAAAAGGAGGTAAAAGGCAATGGATCATCTTAGTATTGATCTTGAGACCTTTTCAAGTGTGCCGATTCAAAAAGCCGGGGCGCAAAAGTATATTCAAAGCACCGACTTTGAGATTCTTCTCTTTTCTTATTCTCTCAACGGTGCAGAGCCTGTTTGCTGTGATCTTGCACAAGGCGAAGCACTCCCGCAATGGGTTATGGACGCTTTGCATGATCCGCATTGCCTGAAGCATGCATACAATGCACCGTTTGAGTGGGGCTGCCTGTCTAAACTTTTAGGCAGGCAGCTGCCACCGTCACAATGGCGCTGCACAATGTTTCACGGCTTGTATGCAGGCTATACGGCAGGATTGGACGCAACCGGCAGGGCTTTAGGCTTGCCAGAAGATAAGCGCAAACTTAATACGGGTAAATATCTCATACGTTATTTCTGCGTGCCGTGCGCGCCTACGAAAAGCAACGGCGGAAGAACACGCAACTGTCCGTACCACGACCCTGAGCGCTGGGAGCTGTTCAAGGAATACAACAGACAGGACGTAATTACGGAAATGGAAATCGAACGCAGATTATCCGCTGTCGAAATTCCCGATTTTGTTCAAAAAGAATGGGAAACGGATCTGATAATAAACAGCCGAGGTGTTGCGGTTGATATGAATATGGTAAACGGTGCGCTTGAACTCGGATCGACCGTGCGTAACACACTTATGGAGGAGGCTGTACAGATATCCGGGCTTAGCAATCCGAACAGTGTTGCACAGCTTTCCACTTGGCTTGAATCGGAAACAGGAGAAGAAATATCGGGGCTGCGTAAGGATACAGTGACGAAAATGCTTGCCCGTGATGATAATACACCCGAGGTTCGGCGTATGCTTGAAATCAGGCAGGAACTCGGCAAGACAAGCACGAAGAAGTATGACGCTATTGAACAGGCGGTATGCTCCGACAACCGTGTTCGTGGACTTTTGCAATTTTACGGAGCTAACCGTACAGGTCGTTGGGCGGGTCGTTTGGTGCAGGTTCAAAATCTTCCCCGTACATATACAGAGAATTTAGAGCTTGCGCGTAATCTTGTAAAAGAACGTAAACTTGATAATCTGAAACTTACATATGGAAGCGTGTCCGACACGCTGTCACAGCTGATACGCACGGCTTTTGTTGCCGCTCCCGGTAACGTACTTATTGACGCCGATTTCTCGGCTATTGAAGCCCGTGTTATATCTTGGCTTGCCGGTGAGGAGTGGAGGCTTGAGGTTTTTCGCACCCACGGCAAGATATATGAGGCCTCCGCATCTCAGATGTTCGGAGTGCCGATAGAAAAGATTAAAAAGGGAAATCCCGAATACTCGCTCAGACAAAAAGGCAAGGTCGCCGAGCTTGCACTCGGTTATCAGGGAAGTACAGGAGCGCTTATCAATATGGGTGCACTTGATATGGGAATACCCGAAAACGATCTTTCCGATATCGTGAGCCGTTGGCGTGAAGCTAATAAACGCATACGGGATCTATGGTACAAGGTTGATTCCGCTGCCGTGCGGGTTATTGTACAGGGCGGAAGCATAGGAGTAAACAACCTTATTTTTTCTCACGAATGGGACGCTAATCAGAATACCGATTACCTGACAGTTACGTTGCCGAGCGGTAGAAAGCTGTATTATAACGCTCCGCAGATAGGAGAAAATCAATGGGGGAACCCCTCCATATCGTATATGGGTATGGATCAGACGACAAAGAAGTGGAAGCGCATTGAAACCTACGGCGGAAAACTTGTTGAAAACTGTGTACAGGCGATCGCCCGTGACTGCTTGGCACAGGCAATCGAACATCTCGAAGCGGCAGGGCTGCCCGTGGTGTTTCACATTCACGACGAGGTTGTTATTGACGTTAAACCGTGGGCGGACAGAGACACTATGCTGAATACAGTCGTTAAAATTATGAGCCGTCCCGTTCCGTGGGCTCCGGGGCTTCCGCTGAATGCCGACGGCTGGGTTGGTACATTTTTCAAAAAGGATTAAGGAGTGAGCGTTTTGCAGAATGACAGAAAAATCAACATAGCTTCGGGCGCAAGCCGCAGAGCGACACTGTGGACGACACAAGCGCTTATGGTGTCGGAGTTGTGGGAAAGACTGAAGGTGCCCGTAAGAAGTTCGGAAACGCTTGCCGAATATCTTGATATGAAAAAGGCACAGCAGGACGATTTAAAGGACGTCGGCGGATTTGTCGGCGGCAGTCTGAACGGTACACGTCGCAAGGCAAACAACGTTTCGGGACGTGACATCATAACACTTGATCTCGATAATATTCCTGCCGGACACAAGGATGATATACTTCGCCGTGTTGATGCTTTGGGCTGTGGATACTGTGTTTACAGCACAAGAAAACATCAGCCCTCGGCACCGAGACTTCGTGTGCTGCTGCCGCTTGACAGAACCGTAACGGCGGATGAATACGAACCGCTTGCAAGAAAAGCGGCCGAATACATCGGTCTTGAGTTTACCGATCCGACAACATTTGATCCGTGCCGTCTGATGTATTGGCCGAGTTGCTGTTCGGACAGCGAATATGTTTACATTGTCGGAGATAAGCCTTTTATTTCCGCTGACGGACTTTTTGCACAATATGCGGATTGGCACGACGTTAGCAGCTGGCCCGCAATGCCGGGACAGAACAAGTTTACTAAGCTGGCAGTCAAGCAGGGCGATCCCGAAAGTAAAAACGGAGTTGTCGGAGCATTTTGCCGCACATATGACATCAACCGTGCAATGGACGAGCTGCTTCCCGGTATTTATGAACCCGTTGACAATATGCCGGGTAGATATACATATCTTGGGGGCTCGACGACAGGCGGAGCGGTTCTGTACGATAACGGTAAATTCTTATACAGTCACCACGCAACAGACCCTTGCGGCGGACGTCTTGTCAACGCCTTTGACCTTGTACGTTTGCACAAATTCGCCGATAAGGACGACGAAGCAACAGCAGGCGCACCTACAAACCGTTTGCCGTCGTATTCGGCAATGTGTGAATTAGCTTGCGGATTGCCCGATGTTGCCGCACTCATAAACAAAGAACGTTACGACAGCGCTATAAAGGACTTCGGAGGTGTAAATGCTGACGAAAACGACGAGACAGACTGGATGATGTTACTCGAAAAGAACGTTCAGACAGGCGCTGTGAAGTCCACAATAGATAACGTTCGTATTATTCTTGAACACGATCCATTACTCAAGGGCAAGTTTGCCTTAAACGAATTTGCTGGTCGAGGTGAGGTTCTCGGTGCGTTGCCGTGGGATAACAGAGACAAACGCCGCTTATGGGATGATAATGATAATCAGGGACTGTATTGGTATCTTGAGAGAGTGTACAAGATATCAGGCAACGGAAAGGTTGATGGTGCGCTTTCGCTCCATTCAAACGCTCACGCTTTTAACGATGTAAAAAATTATCTCTTAGGACAGAACAGTAAATGGGACGGCGTTCCCCGTCTCGATACTCTCTTCGTGGATTATCTCGGTGCAAAAGATACGGCATATAACAGAGCCGTAACCCGCAAGGCTTTTGTTGCCGCTGTTGCCCGTGCTATGAACCCCGGTTGTAAATATGACAATATGGTTATCCTTTCGGGGCCTCAGGGCATAGGCAAAAGCACCCTGCTTGACAAAATGAGCCGAGGCTGGTTCAACGACAGCATACGCACTTTCGAGGGCAAGGAAGCATCGGAACTCTTGCAGGGCGTATGGATCGTTGAGGTGTCTGAGCTTGACGCTTTCAGGCGTACAGACGTCAGCAGAATAAAGCAGTTTTTGAGCCTGCGCGCCGATAGGTTCCGCGCAGCTTACGGCCGTAACGTCAAGGAATTGCCCCGCACTTGTATTTTCTTCGGTACGACGAATACATCAGAGTTTTTGCAGGATACGACGGGTAACCGCCGTTTTTGGCCGATAGATACAGGTGAGCAGAAGAGCACGAAAGACGTGTGGCGAGATCTTGAAAATGAAGTTGATCAGTTGTGGGCAGAAGCATTCACACGCTGGCAGGCGGGCGAATCCTTATATCTTACAGGAGAGATCGCCGAAGCCGCAAAGGAAAAGCAGGAGGAACACCGGGAAGCGTCAAGTCGTGAGGGTATTGTCCGTGAGTTTATGGAGCGTGATATTCCCGATGATTGGAGCAAGTGGACACTTGACAGACGCCGAATGTATTGGGGCGGTGTTGCAATGGGCAGCGATAAAATCCGATTGGTAAAGCGTGATCGTGTATGTGCGCTTGAGGTTTGGTGCGAAGCGTTTGGCGGTAATGCGCGAGATATGAAGAAGTCCGATACGAGAGAGTTAAACAGCATAATAGCAATGGTGTCAGGCTGGAAAAGATCAACAGGTACAATGTATTTTGGAATCTATGGAACGCAAAGAGGTTTCATAAAGACCTAACATTCGCAAGAAAATTTCTAACATTTGGCGTATTTTTTCTAACATTCGGTGGTTTAATAAAAAGAATGTTAGAAATGGTAATTTATGGAATGTTAGAATGTTTTGAAAATGTTAGAAGAATGTTAGACCGCAAAGCCGCTATAAATAAGGATTTTTGTCCATTTTCTAACATTCTAACATTTTTTCCTATTGATTACTAAAATAGAGAGATAGAGAGTAAAAATACTCTCTAATCCGCCTAATGTGACGCATATATACGCGCGCGTGAGAAAATGTTACATTTCATAAGGAAGGAGGTTTTTCGGTGCTTGAAAAAGAAGTCGAAAAATATCTGTGCAGGCAGGTAAAAAATGAGTTGTTCGGTTGGGCTTTGAAGTTTGTAAGTCCGGGTCAGAACGGTGTGCCGGACAGGGTTGTTCTCATACCGCAAGGCAGGATCTATTTTGTCGAGACTAAAGCCCCAAACAAAAAACTGCGAAAGCTGCAGGGTTATGTTTGCAATAAAATTCGAGCACTTGGTTTTTCTGTTTTGAGGATAGATACGATTGAGAAGGTGGATGATTTTGTAAGGGAGGTGAGGACAGGTGGAATACAGACCGCATAACTATCAAGCGTATTGCATTGACCGAATAGTAAACGATCCCGCGGTAGGGTTGTTTCTTCGTCCGGGTCTCGGAAAAACGTCAATCACGCTTTCGGCGATAAATATTCTGAAATATTTCAAGTGGAGTATTTCAAAGGCGTTGGTCGTAGCGCCTAAAAAGGTTGCCGAGGGTACATGGAGTAAGGAGGCTGACAAGTGGGATCACTTACGACACTTACGGGTTGTGACGGTCCTCGGTTCTGCTGCAAAGCGCATAAGGGCTTTAAATACTACAGCAGACGTTTATGTTATCAATCGTGAAAACATTCCATGGCTGGTGGACTACTACCAACAGGCGTGGCCGTTTGATATGGTGGTGCTTGACGAAAGTACAAGTTTTAAGAACGGCCAAAGCAAACGGTTTAAGGCTATGAAGCTTGTAAGGCGGTTTTGTAAAAAGGTTGTGCTGCTTACGGGCACGCCGTCCTCAAAGGGTCTGATGGACTTATGGGCGCAGATCTATTTGCTTGATGAGGGTGCAAGGCTGGGTAAAAACATCACACAGTTTCGTGCGAGGTATTTTGATGCGAATACGCACGGCGGACATTTTACCGACTACAAGCCAAAGGAAGATGCCGAATTGGTGGTTCTTAACGCAATAAGCGATATATGCGTTTCGATGAAAGCTGAGGATTATTTGGAGTTACCCGATTGCATTGAACACGACGTGCCGATAGTGCTTGACGACAAGACGATGAAAGCATACACGCAGTTTGAACGGGATCTTCTTCTTGAGATCAACGAAGATGTCATTACAGCAGGCACGGCAGGAGTGCTGACAGGCAAGCTGTTACAGTTTTGCAGCGGAGCAGTTTACGACGACGAGCGGCGCACGGTACATATTCACGACTGCAAGATTGAGGCATATATGGAGCTGCTTGAAAGTCTGAACGGCGAACCGTGCATAACGTTCTACGGATATCAGCACGACAGAGAGCGTATTCTTGAAGCGCTGAAAAAGACAAAACTCCGTGTGTGCGTTTACAAGGGTACCGACGATGAGGACGCATGGAACAGAGGAGAGATTGACGTCCTGCTTGTTCATCCGAGCAGCTGTGCCTATGGATTGAACCTACAAGCGGGCGGCAGACACATTATTTGGTTCACACCGAATTGGAGTTTTGAGCTTAACGATCAGGGCAAATGCCGCTTGTGGCGACAGGGTTCGCCTTATGACAAGGTGTATGTGCATTATCTGATTGTGCAGGGCGGCGTCGACGAGGACGTGCTTGCTGCAATACGAGAGCGTGCGGGTACGCACGAAACGGTAATGCAAATTTTAAAAGCAAGAATTAAAAAGGTCAAAAATGAAACTAAGCGTTGAAAGGAAGATTTATTTATGAAGAAAATTATTAAAGTTGTTGCAGTTATATTTACTATGCTGATTATCACAGTATCGGTCGGCATTACTTTTACGGGTTGCACCGAAGCAGAGCGCGTAAATCACAACTTGAATAAGCAGGCGAACTATTTCGATTGTGAACGCAGGGTAACTGTTTACAACGCAAGAACCGACAAGGTGATTCTCTATATTGAGGGCTATATAGATATATCCAACAATACAACTAACGAGCTTGTTGTAACGGCTAAAACAGGAAACGGCACATACAAAAAGAATTATGTGTATCTGAATGATTACACCTTGTATGTGGTTGAAGACATAGGCGGTACACATACAGATCCTTATCATTACAAGGTTTATTTCGATACAAATGTGGTTCCTGATATCGAAGTTAAGTGAGGAGCGTGATTGACAGTGACAGCGAAGGAATATTTGTCGCAGGTCCGCAAGATTGATATTATGATCAATTACAAGCAGAAGCAGCTTGACGAGTTACAGCATACGGCGGACTCAATTACGGCAAACGCAAGCTCTGAGAGGGTTCAGAGTTCAGGATCGCAAGATCGTGTCGGTCAGATTGTCGCCAAAATAGTTGATTTGCAGAATGAAATCAATCGAGACATTGACCGATTGGTTGACGTTAAACGTGAGGTAATGACAGTCGTGGATCAGCTTGACCCTACTTGTATTGAGCTTCTCACAAAGCGGTATTTTGATTTTAAAACGTGGGAACAGATTTCCGCAGAGATGGGCTATTCGTATCAATGGGTCTGCGGAATAGTTAACGGAAAACCCGGCTTACATATTCAGGCATTGGGAAAAGTTCAAAAAATAATTGATAAAAATTGATTTACTTGATAGAACTTTAGTATCCACCTGTGGTATGATATATGCTGAAAAATATGTCAATGAAGCTGTCGCACATCGCGGCGGCTTCTTTTTATGGTGGAAAATATGAAAACACTCGCCGAGCTTGCCGAAGAATATTTGCTTCAGGCAAATCACTTGAAATCAGAATTGAATAAAATTCCGAAGAACACGGATAATTACAAGCTGAAATATAAGCGTGCCGTGTTTGAGGATATGTATAACGAAGTTATGAGTAATTACTGTCGGCTGAAAAATTATTATGAAAAATAAGAAAAAACAATAGACGGAGGTGATGTTCTGTGACCGAAAAACAAAAACGTTTTGCTGATGAATACTTGAAAGATTGCAATGCTACAAGAGCATACAAAGCGGCTTATCCAAACGTAAAAAACGATAGCTCGGCTTCGGTCTGTGCGGCTAAATTGCTAAGAAATGCTAAGGTTCAAAGCTATATTGACGAGCAGCTTGAAGCTTTACACAACGAGAGGACAGCCGATGCAAGTGAGGTTATGGAGTATCTTACCTCCGTGCTTCGCGGTGAATCGTCTTCGGAGGTTGTAGCAGTTGAATTTATAGGAGACGGCATATCCCGCGCGAAAAAAATCCAAAAGGCACCTGATGAAAAAGAACGGTTGAAAGCTGCGGAACTTCTCGGACGAAGATATCGAATGTTTACGGATAAAGTTGATATTGAAGGAGCTGTGCCGGTGATTATTACCGGGGAGAATGAGCTTGAAAACTGAGGCAAGCAGGGTTTATCTTCCCGACGTGGTCGGCAGAGGATACAAGGACTTTTGGTGCTTTAAAGGCAGATACAGAGCTGTCAAAGGCTCCCGCCGTTCCAAAAAGTCAAAAACAATGGCACTTTGGACGATCTACAATCTGATGAAATACCCGGAGAGCAATATGCTCGTTGTTCGCAAAACATATCGAACGCTTAAAGACAGTTGTTTTACGGAGTTGAAGTGGGCAATCAAGCGGCTGAAGGTTGAAAAGCAATGGACTGTAAAGGAATCACCGCTTGAAATGACATATATTCCTACGGGGCAAAAGATTTATTTCAGAGGTCTTGACGATCCGCTGAAAATCACTTCAATAGCTGTTGAGGTTGGCGTTTTATCCTGGATGTGGATTGAAGAAGCATACGAAATCACCAAGGAGGAGGACTTCGATACCCTTGCCGAATCTATGCTCGGTGACTGTCCTCCGGGGCTGTTTAAACAAATTACATTGACCTTTAACCCGTGGAATGAGAAAACATGGCTGAAAAGACGTTTCTTTGATAACCCTGACGAAGATACATTGGCGATTACGACAAATTATAAGTGTAATGAGTGGCTGTCAGCGGCTGATTTGGACATTTTTGAAAAGATGCGGAAAAGAAATCCGCGACGATATCAGGTAGCCGGATTAGGCGACTGGGGCATTGTGGACGGCCTTATTTATGAGAATTGGCGGGAGCAAAGCTTTACTCTTGACGGAATTAAAAACTGTAAATCGGCATTTGGACTTGATTTCGGCTACACGAATGATCCAAGTGCCTTTTTTGTCGGCTTCGTTGACCTTGATAACAGGCGGCTGTATGTATGGGATGAATTCTACGAAAAAGGAATGTCGAACAGGGATATATACGCAACGGTCGTGCATTACGGGTATTCAAAAGAGCGTATTACCGCCGATTCGGCAGAGCCAAAGAGCATTGACGAGTTAAAAGGCATGGGGTTGAGAATATCCGGGGCAAGAAAGGGCAAGGACAGCGTCCTCAACGGTATTCAATGGATTCAGGATTTTGAAATTATCATTCATCCCCGATGCGTGAATTTTATTACCGAAATATCGAACTACACATGGGATACGGACAAGTTCGGAAATAAGCTGAACAGACCGATTGACGCTTTTAACCACCTTATGGACGCAATGCGTTATGCTCTTGAATCGTACATTAAACAGAGAGGTTGGATTTCATAATGGACGAAAAAATAAAAGAATACTTTAAAATCAATAAGCTGCCGAAGCCGAACGTTATTAACTATGTCGGAAGCTGGGCACACGGTGATTGCTACGCCGTTACCTGCGGTTGGTTCAGAATAAAGAAATACTGCGTTTATTGTATAAAAGACGAAATCCATTCAGTACGGCGGAGGTGATCAGATGCTTGAAAACAGCGAAATTATAAATTTTATAAATGAAGATCGGACAAGTCAGAAAAAGCGCTTTGCTAAAGAGGGCGAAAAATACTACGAAGGTGAACACGATATAAAAAATTATCGTGTTTTTTACTATGATGCCAGAGGAAATCTTGTTGAGGACAAAATCAGATCTAATATCAGAATATCACACCCGTTTTTCACCGAATTGGTAGATCAGCAGGTGCAGTATATGCTTTCGGGTGACGGTGGATTTGTGAAGTCCGACAACCCGGAGCTTCAGACAGAGCTTGACGCATATTTCAACGAAAACGAGGATTTTACTCAGGAGCTGTATGATACGCTGACAGGGTGTGTCTCCAAAGGCTTTGATTATATGTATGCTTACAGGAATGCAAGCGGTAAGCTCTCTTTTCAGAATGCCGATTGTGTCGGTGTCGTTGAGGTTGAGGCTAAATTTGCGAGCGACGGCAAGGATCACATAATCTATTGGTACATAGAGAGAATTGACAAGGACAAGCACTGTGTTAAGAGAATACAGGTTTGGGACGATTCTCAGACCTATTACTACACTCAGATTGAGGACGGAAAGCTTATCCTTGACGAATCAACCGATGAGAAGCCGAACCCTCGTCCGCACGTTATCTACAAAAAGGATAATGACGACGATACATATTATGAGGGCTTAGGATTTATTCCGTTTTTCAGACTTGATAACTGCCGTAAGCAGTTAGGCGGTTTAAAGCCGATAAAGGACCTTATCAACGATTATGATCTTATGGCTTGCGGATTGTCAAACAACCTCCAGGACGCCGCCGAATATTTGGTGGTTGTCAGGGGCTTCCAAGGCGACAACATGGAAGAGCTCATCGGAAATATCAAAAAGAAGAAGCACGTCGGCGTTGACGAAAACGGCGATGTTGATTTTAAGACGGTTTCCGTGCCGTATGAGGCAAGAAAAGTAAAGCTGGAGCTTGACGAAAAGAACATTTATCGCTTCGGTATGGGCTTTAATTCGGCTCAGGTGGGCGACGGAAACATCACAAATATCGTTATTAAATCACGTTATGCCTTGCTTGACTTGAAATGCAACAAGCTCGAAATCAGGTTGAAGCAGTTTTTGAGAAAAATCTTAAAAATCGTTCTCCAGGAGATCAACGACAAAAACGGCACCGATTATCAGCAGAAGGACGTTTATTTTGAATTTAAGCGTGAGATTATGACAAATGCCCAGGACAACGCTCAAATCGAATTGACGGACGCACAGACCGAACAAACAAAGATCAATACGCTGTTAGGACTTGCGGCTGTTCTTGGTGATGAGACCGTTGTCCGGCTGATTTGTGACATTCTTGATATTGACTATGAAGAAATCAAAAGCAAGCTTCCCGAAAAGGACGATTATTTACAGACGGCATTAAATGAGGTTGAAACGGATGAACAAACGGCAGAAGCAAGTAATCCAATCACAACTGAATGACGAGAAAGCAACGCTGAACAAGCTGAAAGGGATTTACAAAAAAGCTCTTGACGATGTTAATGACCGTTTAGCCGCACTCAAGGGCAGAGCAGAGACGGAAAATCTGCAAAGTGTGATTTATCAAATTCAATACCAGGAAGCCCTCAAAAAGCAGATAAACGGAATACTTGATACTCTGAACGGCGATCAGTTCAGCACGATATCAGAATATCTTGCCAAGTCTTATGAAAGCGGTTTCGTCGGAGTAATGTATGACATTCACGGTCAGGGCGTGCCGCTGATATTTCCGATAGATCAGGATCAGGTCGTTCAAGCCGTAACGCTCGATACGAAGCTGTCAAAGCCGTTGTATAACAAACTCGGTGAAGATGTAAATCTGCTGAAAAAGAGAGTGGCAAACAATATATCACGGGGTATTGCACAGGGGCAGAGCTATTCCGACATTGCAAAGAATATCGCTGTCGGTATGGTCGGAAATTATGCAAGAATGAACGGCGGCGCATTGTATAACGCAATGAGAATAACAAGAACCGAAGCGCACCGAATCAGTCAGCAGGCGGCGTATGACGCACTGAAAAAGGCAAAGGATAACGGTGCCGATGTCATGAAGCAATGGGACGCAACGCTCGACAAGCGAACAAGACCGTCACACGCAAGAGTTGACGGCGAAATACGGGAGCTTGACGAGCCTTTCTCAAACGGACTTATGAAACCCGGCGATCCGAACGGAAGGGCGGCTGAGGTTATAAACTGTCGCTGTCAGATTCTTCAGCGTGCAAGGTGTGCGCTCGATGAGGACGAACTTGACGAGCTGAAAGAGCGTGCGGCATATTTCGGACTTGATAAGACCGCTGACTTTGAGGATTTTAGAAGAAAATATATGCCTGCAAGTATTGCAAATTCCGAAAATAGTGGTATAATAAATTATAAAGAGGTCTATCGTAAAAAGTCTGAACAAAGCAATTACGGAATAAGTCAGAAACGTTTTGATGAATTAACCATTGAAGCCAAGAAAAACGGAGCAACCATTTTAAGAGGTACTGATGAGATAGAAAAACATTTGGACTCCGTTAATGCACAGGCTGCTACTTTGGGAGATACGATGCTCTTTAGGAAAAATGTACGTGTTTGTGATGTGTTGGAAGAAAGCTATCATTTTATGCAAAATAAGAAAGGCATTAACATTGATAAGACAGAACCGCTTCGTACATATTTGAACGAAATTGAAGCAAAGCAATTTATAATAGACAATGAAAGAAAGTATAAGGTTCCGAGGATAGAAATTGAGGAAACCAAAAGACAGCTTTCAGAATATCAAAAAGCTTTAAAGAAATGGAGAGATGACAATGATTTATAAACCGTATAATGAAATGAAAATAAACAATTATACCGTTTTGCAGTTTAAGGAATTGCCGACATCTCCATATAGGAGAATAAGAATTGAGGGCAAAATTTATGAAATTGTTCCTTCGTATGATATGAAAAATTGCATTGTTATAAACAGTAACGCCTCTTTTTTGAATAAAGAAACAGAGTTTATAATGTGATTTACCTCAATTGAATACTTGTAAGCACCCTGAGAAATCAAGGTGCTTTTTTCATGCAACAAAATATTGATTCAAGACATCCGAAAGGGTGTCTTTTTTCATATCTCCACTTCAAAAGTCAGTGGTAAAAGAGAGTAATTCAAATACAAGATGTAACTTGTAAAAATCATAATTTGAAAGGACGGTCATTGAATATGACACTACAGGAAATTTTAAAGGCAAAGGGTCTTTCTGACGAGGATATCGAATCTGTTATCGGCGAAATGAAGCAGAATAAGATTTTTACCGCTGCAGAGGAAAATCTTGATATTCGATACGGAAAGCTGAAAAGTGAGCACGATACGCTGACACAGCAGTATTCACAGGCAAATGCGCTTATTGATCAGCTAAAGAAAGGCACAAAAGCCGACGAGGAGCTTCAAGGCAAAATAACAAGCTATGAAACACAGGTTCAGAGCCTGCAGGAGCAGCTTGCCGAGACGAAGCTCAAATCCGCTCTAAAGGTGGCGCTTCTTTCCGAAAAGGCGGAAGACGTTGATTATCTTACGTTTAAGCTGGAGAGCAAGCTAAAAGACGAAAGCAAGAAGCTTGAGCTTGATGAAAACGAGAACATTAAGGGCTGGAAAGATATTGTTTCTGGTCTTAAAACGCAGTTCCCAAACCAGTTTGAAAAAACAGCCGACAAGAAAATCATTGAGAACAAGCTGCCGAACAATTCGGACGATAAGGTTCTTACAAAGTCGGATGTTTTGAAAATGCCATATACCGAAAGAGCAAAATTTCAGTCGGAAAATCCGACAGAGTATGAAACAATAATGAAATCTTAAAAAGGAGACGAAAAATTATGCCAAACACAACTATGAATGATGTAATCAATCCCCAGGTTATGGGCGATATGATATCAGCAAAAACAGAAGCTATGCTTAAAATCACACCTTATGCAAAGGTCGATACTACACTTCAGGGCGTTCCCGGTGACACAAAGACCGTTCCGTCCTGGAAGTATATCGGCGATGCGGAAGATGTTACAGAGGGCGCGGAGGTTGGCCTTACCTCAATGAAGGCGTCAAGCACTACCTTTACAATCAAAAAGGCGATGAAGGCAGTCGGAATTACTCAGGAGGCAATCAACAGCGGTTACGGCAATCCCGTTGATCAGGCTGAGACCCAGCTTGCAAAGGCTATTGCCGGCAAGGTTGACAACGATGTCTTTGCGGCTGCACTCAAGACAAGTCAGGTAAGCGGCGACGGCTCGTCGGCAATTGCTTATTCGGGCGTTGTTGACATTGTTGACGTTTTTGACGAGGAAGAGATCACCGACAAGGCTCTTTTCATCAATCCTAAGCAGCTCACGAAGCTCAGAAAGGACACCGAATTTATTTCCGCCGATAAGTATAACAACAACGTTATGGTTTCGGGCGAAATCGGTATGATCTGTCAGTCAAGAATCATTCCGTCAAAGAAGGTGCCGAAGATTACAGCAAAGGTCGGTGCATCGAGCGATCAGGGCGCAGTAAAGATTACTGCCGACAATCAGAAAACGTATGCGGGCCATGTTTGGGACGAAACAAACAAGGCTGTAATTACACCTGCGGTTGACAGCTATGTTGTGCCCGAGACAAACGCTTACTACCTTTGCCCATGCCTCAAGCTCGAGCCCGCCGATCCGGAGACAGAGTTCACGGAAACAGAGCTTCCCGCAGTTACAATTTTCCTCAAGAAGGATACACAGACCGACCATGAGTGGCTTCCGAGAAAGCAGACACACGAAATCACAACCGCAAAGTATTACGGTGTTGCTCTTACAAACGAGGCTAAGGCCGTTGTCGGAAAGTTTAAGGCTTAAAGGGGGCGGCCCTTATGATTTTGACCGTTGCAGAGCTCAAACAGCTGATAACAACGGATAAGCCCGAATTTGCCCTTCAAGTTATGCTTGAGGGGCTTGAGGAGCTTATTATCAAGTACACAAACAATAATTTCCGTAACCGTCTGACAGGAGAGCCCGAATATCCGTCGAGTATTAAGACATCTGTTGCCGAGATCATAGCGTGGAAGCTCCGAAACGAGGCTATAAATTCGGACAACACCGAGCATAAGCCGATACAGTCCGAGACAATTTCCCGTCATTCCGTGACATACGCAAGTGACAACACAGAAAGTGACATTGATGAACGTTTCGGCGCACCGAAAAAATATACTGCCGTTTTCAATCAGTATATGAGGGCGAGGTTTTGATATGAAGAAAATCAAGGGCAATATTACTGCTCAGTTGCAGACAAAGACAGGAGCGGTTAAAAATGAAATTGGCGAGGTCGTTCCGAAATGGGAAACGGCATATACTCTCGTCGGTTTTCTTGATCTTTCGTCAGGCGATTCAAAGTATTCCTCATATAACGCCAAAATTCAGGAATCAACACATATTTTCGTTTGCGATTATCAAGAACTGACAGCCGTTACGGCTGAAAACAGCAGACTGATAATCAATGGCAAGGTATATGACGTTATGCTGATTGATGATCCGATGGAGCTTCATTATCAGCTTGAATTTTATCTCAAATTCACAGGAGGTCAGTAATGTCGGACGTTGAATTTCAGGACAATTCTTTGCAGGTCAAAGCTGCCATTGAGAGCGCCTGTATTGCATGGCTTTACGAGGCGGCAGGCGAAATACGGTCACGAACGCAGAGGAACGCCCGTGTTGATACGGGGCAAACAAAGAATTCGTGGCAATATAACGTTGATGCCAACGAGAAAAAAGCAGTTGTCGGAAATCCTCTTGAAAATGCAATCTGGGAAGAGTTCGGAACGGGTCAGTACGCTTTGAACGGTGACGGCAGAAAGACACCGTGGTATGTTCCCGTTGACGGATATTCGGGCAAAAAGAAGCCTACATATCAGGGAAAAGTAATCATTGTGTATGGAAAAGACGGCAAACGGTTTTATAAGACCGACGGTAAAAAGCCGCAGCGAAATTTGCAAAAGGCTTTTGACAGTCTTAAAAACAAACTGCAAAAAGACCTTGAATCCCGTATGAAAGGAATTGGTTAAATGTCAATTTCAACATTAAGATTTATATCTGAGAAACTTGAAAAGCTGAAAATTCCGTATGCTTTTGAAGAATGGACAGCGAATGAGGTGCCCGACCCGTATTTCGTCGGTGAATACAACGAGGTTGAAAGCACTGAGCGAGAGGAAAACGGCTATCAGGAAACAACCTTTATTTTAACGGGTACGGGGCGAAAATGGCTCGGACTTGAGCAGGCTAAGGAAATTATTGAAAATAACATAACAGAAACGGCGATTCTTCCAAACGGTAACGGAATTGCCGTTTTCTATTCCAATTCATTTCCTGTTCCGACGGGAGATGCGGAATTGAAACGAATACAAATCAATTTAACAATTAAAGAATGGAGAGTGAACTGAATATGATTATTGGTTCAGAGTTTAAAAGCTCGGGAATTACCGAAAATACGCCGAAAACCATAATGCTCGGTGCAGGAACAATTCATAAAGATTTGGTGTTCGGTTATACCTTGCTTGAAGCAAAGCCCGAGGATTGGGAAACGGGCTTTGCAAATTATTATGCCAAGAGCACATCGAGCGGCAACGACGCATATACGAAGCTTACGGCAAAAACAGAATGGGCAGCTAACAAATATTACCGTCCGGGTTGGAATTTCAAGGAATCCCTTATTTGCGCTACTTCGGGCGGTTCAAAGGTTTCTATTACTCCCGAATTTTATGATGTGCCCGTTGACGGCGCACTTGTTAAGGTTAAGGGCCTGACCGTTAAGACGGGTGAAACGGCAAAAATGGAGGTAAACCCGATTGAGCTTACTCCTGCAATTCTCAAAATGGCTCTTATCGGCGACGAGAAGGTATCGGATATTGCTACGGGCTACAGTGAGATTACTTCGAGAGCTATCATCAATGAGGGCGATTATCTCATGCACATGGCATATGTCGGAAAGACAATCAAGGGCGATCCGATTATCATAATTTTTGACTATGCGCTTTGCACCTCGGGTCTTGAGCTTGAGGGCAAGAATAAGGAAGCGGCGGTTCCGAAGTTCACATTCGAGTGCTTCGCCGATCTTACGCCCGAAGCCGACACGCTTCCGTATCATATTTATTATCCCACGCCTGCGGCGTAAGAAAGGATTTTGAACAATGAGTGAAAAAAACTATGAGTTCAGAAAATTGAATTCCACAGACATTTTCCCGATGGCAACTTTAATTAACAAGATCGGTATCAGACGTTTCAAGGAGGCGTTTCAAAACGACGAGTTCAGAGATGCTCTGAGCGGTGAGGACGGCGATAACGCCCTTGAAAAGGTTGGAATCAGCGTCGCTTTTGACGTTGCAGGTATCGTCCTTGAAGCTCTCCCAAGCTGTAAGAACGATATATACGGTCTTCTCGCCGATGTGTCAAATGTTGAGCGTGAAGAACTTGAAAAAATGGAGCCCGCCGCTTTCTTTGAAATGATCATTGATTTTATCAAGAAGCCAGAGCTCAAGGATTTTATGAAGGTTGCCTCCAAATTGTTCAAATAAGCGATATAAAATTTATGGACTTGCTATTCAGACGATATGCAAGTCCTTTTTTATTGCTTGATGAAGTTATTAAGAATAACCGCCTCTCGGAATTTGTTACCGAGGTGATGAAATCAGAAAACGAACGGCAGACCTGGGAATTTTATCTCCATAAGGTATTCGATAAGTCGTATTCGGATTTTAAAGAATCGCTCGGCACGGTGGAAGGTACGGTACCTCCTGAGGCGGATTTGGAAGCAACAGTAAAATCATCTGAAAACATTTTAAATAATTTCAAACCGATATAAGGGTGGTGAATTGATGGAATTATTTAAGCTATTCGGCACTATCGCCGTTAAGAACAGCCAGGCAAACGAAGCTATTGACGAAACAACAGGTAAGGCTGCTCAATCGGAAAGTAAAATGTCAAGTGCCTTCAAGAAAATCGGAAGTGCATTTACGAAGGCATTTTCTAACAACGGCAAAGTCAAAGAAACCTCGCAGTCCTTAAAGCAGTTGACCGAAACGGTTGATAAGCAGGAATCGGTTCTGACACAGTTAAAAAACAAATATCGAGATCTATACCTGACACACGGTAAAAATTCAACCGAAGCTAAGGAATGTGCAAAGGAAATTGACCGCCTTTCATCTGAGCTGAAAGAGAACAAAACAAAGCTTACCGAAGCGGAGAGAGCAGCAGATAAATTTGACAAAACCCTTGATGATGTGTCTGATTCGTCAAACGATGCAAGCAATTCAATGTCAGATTCATTCAAAAAAATCGGTGCCGCAGTTACAGCATATTTTGCGGTTGACAAAGTTGTTTATTTTGGCAAACAGGTTGTAGAAGCGGCGGCGAATGTTTCTGCCGAAGCGTCGGCATTTGAACAGATTATGGGCGGATATTCGGACACAGCTCAAAAGAAAATGAATGAAATCGCCGATAATACAGGCATGGTTGCAAGCCGATTAACGCCGTATATGACAAGTATGACGGCAAAATTCAAAGGCTTGGGATTCGATATCGGAGAAGCGACGGACCTTGCGTCCGACGGTTTAAATCTTGCTGCAGATGCGGCGGCATTCTGGGATATGTCTCTTGACGATTCAATGTCGCATTTAAATTCATTTATCAACGGCTCATACGAGGGCGGCGAGGCAATAGGATTATTTGCGAACGACACACAGATGGCTTCCTACGCTGTCAGCCAGGGGCTTGTTAAGCAAACAAAAGATTGGGCAAGCCTTGATGAAGCAACCAAACAGGCAACACGACTTGAATATGCACAGAACATGATGAAAGCTTCAGGTGCTGTCGGACAGGCGGCAAAGGAATCAAGTCAGTATGCAAACGTTCAGGCCAATCTAAACGAGAAATGGCGGCAGTTTAAGGCTCAAATCGGTGAACCGCTGCTTGAAAATGTTGTTAATCCTGCAATGCAGAAGCTGAGCGGTTTGGTTGATAAAGCATCGACGGGATTTCAAGATCTGCAAAAATGGGTGAGCGAAAATAAAACGCTGCTTTCAGTGCTCGGAGGAGTCATCGGAGCGGTTGCTGTTGGAATGACGGCTTACAGCATTGCACAAACCGCTATGACAGTGGCTTCAAAATTACACACTGCGGCAACTGTGGCTGAAAAACTTGCCGTATTAGGCTTAAACGGCGCAATGCTTACAAGTCCTGTAACTTGGATTGTTGCCGGTATTGTGGCTTTAATTGCTGTTTTTGTGATTCTTTGGAACAAGTGCGAGGGATTTCGCAATTTTTGGATCAATTTGTGGGACAAAATCAAGACTGCGTTTGCTCCCGTAATAGAGTTTGTCAAAAGCTCATTTGAGAGCTTTAAGGAAAAACTGCAAACGGGAATTGTGCCGGCGTTACAGGACTTATGGGCAGCTATCAAAGAAAAGGTACTTCCTGTACTCAGCCTGATATGGGACTATGTTCAAATCTACATACAACCGGCATTTGAATGGCTGAAAACAGGTCTTGGAAACATTAAGATCGTTTTCCAAACTATTTTCACAGTTATAAAAACAATCGTTTCAACCGCTTTTGAAAATATTAAAACGGTAATTACAACCGTATGGAATAACATAAAAATTGTTATTTCAACGGTTTTAGATGTTATAAAAAATATTATTAAGCTTGCAACGTCCATTATTAAAGGCGATTGGAAGGGCGCTTGGGAAGCTATCAAGGGCATATTTTCATCAATTTGGAATGGCATCAAAGGTATTGTTTCTAATGTTTGGAATGCAATCAAGAGCATTTTTTCCAATAATCTTAACGCCATAAAAAGCAGTGTATCAACCGTGTTTAACGGTGTAAAGGCTGTTATTCAGAACACGATTAACGGTGCGAAGAATATTGTAAAAAGCGGATTGGACGCTATTAAGAATTTCTTCTCAAAATTAAAATTAAAATTTCCGAGCATAAAACTACCGCACTTTTCAATTAAGGGTAGCTTCAGCTTGAAGCCCCCATCAGTTCCGAAATTGTCAGTTAAATGGTACGCAAAGGCGATGAAAAATGCTATGCTTTTGAATCAGCCGACTATTTTCGGAGTAAATCCGAACGGAAATCTTATGGGTGGAGGAGAAGCAGGGCAGGAAGTTGTTGCGGGTTCGAGCACACTTATGGCAATGATTCGCAATGCTGTTCAGAATGAAAACGCCGGCATTATTTATTATCTCGATAAGCTGATATCAATGCTTACACAGTATTTCCCTGAAATTCTCGGTAATCTTGAGCGTGAAATGGTGCTTGACGACGGTACGCTTGTCGCAAAAATCACGCCGAAGGTCGATAAAAAGCTCGGCGATATTAACAGAATGAAGGAGCGTGGACAGTAATGAATACGGTAACATTCGGAGAATATAACTCTTACTCTGACTTGAATTTAATACTGTCCTCAAAAACTATCGGTTCGCCGTCTGTAAAAACCTCGACAATAGATTTGCCGGGCTCAGACGGCGAGCTCGATTTTACAGAGTATTTCGGTGAGCCCAAATATTCAAACAGGACGTTGAAATTTCAGTTTACGGCTATAAATCCCACGACATCATTTGACTCAACGGTAAAAAATCTTTTGCATGGGCAGAAAATGAAAATTGTTTTGTCCGACGATCCCGATGTATATTTTTACGGAAGAATTTCGGTTGGCGACTGGTATGTTAATAAAGGCATATCCACAATTGACGTTGAATGTAATTGTGAACCTTATCGAATGAAGAAAAATGAAACCGTTGTACAGGTCGCGTACGGTACTGCCGATAAAAGCAATGCTAATATTTGTCCGCATTTTAAGCTGTGGCCTGCCGGCACTGTTTATACGGTGGCAAGCGAGGACGAAATTATCTTTAAAAATGCGAAGGATAATGCAACGTCTCCCGGTTTTCCAATAAGCGGACAGACATGGGTTACGGTTAAATTCGGGACCTGCGGCAACTATTACGTGGGTCAACACGACAAGGACGGGAACCATTTGACGTCGGTATTAAAGACGGACGCTGTATATACGTTTAAGACGGTATCTAAGGCTGCTTTCCTTCGCATCACACTAATGCCGGCTCAAGACTCAGTTTTTCCTTTTTCGTACACAAATTTAATAGTGTACGAAGGTCAAGATGATAGGTCATATATCAGATACAGTCCCATTACGGAACTGTTATGCGATAATGCCAGAAAATCGGTTGTTCCGAAAATAACTGTCGATAAAGCCGCTTCTTTAAAATGTAACGGAACTACGGTTGCTATGTCGGCGAATACAACTCATTCAATCCCTGAATTTGAATTTCGCAAGGGGACGAATAAACTTGAAATTGTCACAGCGGATTTTGGAACGGTTGTTAAAGCTGTTTATCGGGAGGGGGATTTATAGTGAAATATCGTGTTGTATGCGGCAATTATTTATTGCTGGACACTCAGATTGAAGCATTGAAGCTTGTTGACCCGACGCTTGAGCTTGAACTCAATAAAACCGGGTCTTTCACTTTTACAATTTATCCAGATCATCCGAATTTTGAAAGAATTCAAAAGCTGAAGCCGATAATCACGGTATATCAAGATGAAATAATTCTTTTCAGAGGGCGGATTCTGAATGATGAAGTTGGATGGCATAACGAAAGGCAGGTCACTTGTGAAGGTGAACTTGCCTTTTTACTTGACTCTGTGCAGCGCCCGTTTGTATTTCCTGTTTCCGATACCTCTCCGGCAACGCCCGAAGCGTACTTGCGTTTTCTGCTTGCAAATCACAATGAACAGGTTGATGAAGAACATCAATTTAAGCTCGGCAATGTAACAGTCAAGGACGATAATGATTATATCGCCAGGTCCGATACCGAATATTCGACCACTTGGAATTTGATCAATCAGGGCTTGATTTCGACACACGGCGGCTATTTGTGGGTCAGGCATGAGGCGGACGGTAATTATCTTGATTATCTTGCTGATTTTTCAACGCTTAGTAATCAGCCGATTGAGTTCGGCAGAAATTTACTTGACCTGAAAAAGGAACGTAAGGGAGAAAATATTGTAACAGGAATTGTTCCGATCGGAGCGACATTAACCGAAGATGTGACGGATGAGACGACGGGGGAAACAAAACAGATTTCAACGATCGTCACAATATCGGATCTTGACGATGAAACTACGGATAATATCTGTAAATCCGGCGATTGCATTTTTTCAAAGGCAGCGCAGAATACATACGGAAAGATTTTCAGGATGATAAAATGGGAGAATGTCACTGAGCCGACAAATCTGCTGAGAAAAGCAAAACAAAAACTTGCAAAGAGCATTTTGCTCAGTCAGTCAATAGAGCTGACAGCCGCCGATCTATCCGCAGCCGGGCAGGACTTCAACGCTTTTCGACTTGGCAGGTATGTCAAAACTACAAGTAAGCCGCACGATCTGTCAGAAAACTATCTGATAAAGAAGCTTTCAATTAAGCTTATGAACCCTGCCGACAATAAGCTCACTTTAGGTGAGACATTCTATTCTTTCACGGAGGATAACAGAATAAAATCGGATGAAACGAAGCGGTACATTGATACGAACATCGAAAAAAGCCGTTCGCAGACAATTGTTGACCTTGAAAGAAAAATGGACGCTAAGGTTACGGCAACCGAAGGCTCTATTTTGAGTACTGTATCGGATATCTATTATTCAAAGGAAGACGGTCAGGAGCTTATGGGCAAGTGGTCGGAATTTGAGCAAGCGGCTAACGGTTGGGAAATGCGCTTTAATTCACTCAATACCGACCTCAAAAATTATCAAAGCGGCACAGACAGTCAGTTTGAATTGATACAAAAGTATATTCAATTTAAAGACGGCGAGATCATTCTCGGTCAGAAGGGCAATAAGTTTGGACAAAGAATTTCAAATAATAAAAATTCTTTTTATGAGGACGGTGCTGAGGTTGCTTATTTCAGCGGACGAAAGCTTAATGTTTATGACGGTGAATTTATCAATTCTTTAAAATTAGGAAAATTTGCATTTCTTCCCCGTGCAAACGGAAATTTATCTTTCAAAAAGGTGGTGGAATAAATGGGAGTATCACAAAATTTAACTGTTACGCAGAAAAGCAGAGATTTTGCCGGGAATTTTTCAAAAGTCAGAATAAGATGGACAAGCACACAAAGCGGTAGTTCATGGAACGGATATAACCGAACCGCTTATTATTATGTCTCTGTCAACGGCGGCGCGGAAAAGAAATATTCGGTAAAATACACGTTGCCTCAGAACACAACAAAAACAATTCTCGACACAACAATCGTTGTTCCGCACAGAGCAGACGGAACGGCTTCGGTAAAAGTCAGAACATGGATGGATACCGACATTTCAGCGGGAATTATTCAAAAATCCCAGGCAGTAACGTTAACGTCAATTCCGCGTGCGACGGTGCCGACATTTTCAGCGACAAGTACAGAAATCGGATCGAATGTAACGATCAATCTTAATCGCGCAGCGGATTCGTTTACTCATACGCTGACATATGCTTTTGGCAAAGCTTCGGGCACAATCGGCGCAGATATCGGTACAAGCGTGGTATGGTCGATTCCGTCAGACCTTGCAGCACAAATCCCCAATGACGTGAGCGGAACATGCGTGATTACTTGCAAAACATTTAACGGATCTACACTTATAGGGACCAAAACGGCAAAACTGGCATTAAAAGTTCCGTCATCGGTAGTACCGGTTATAAATTCTGTTTTGATTGTCGAGGGTACAGAACAGTTGAAAAATCATTTTACTGTATTTGTTCAAAATAATTCAACATTGGCGGTTTCGGTGAGCGCTGTCGGTGTTGCCGGCAGCAGCATTGCAAAGGTTGAAACAAAAATACAAGATGTCATTTACAACGGTACATCTTTCGTTTCGGCGTTGATTACTGCTGCGGGAGAGATTACCGTTAATACCACTGTAACGGATAGCAGAGGGCGTACGGCGAAGTCATCAAGCACGGTGTCAGTTGCGGAATATGATTTTCCGACGATTTACAGCATGTCGGTCAAGAGAATTGACACCGCAGGAAATGAAACCGAAGACGGTGAAAGAATTTCTGTAAGAATCCATTATTCGACGAGCAATATTGACAACCAAAACGGTGAACATGAGAATCCACGAACATATAAGCTGCAGTACAGAAGATCCGATGAAACAGAGTTCACAACTTTTGAATCGGGGGAGGCTTTCCTTATACATTCTCAATCTCATGCATACAAATCAGCACCTGTAATTTCCGGCGATAATTCGTATGTGATAAGGCTCGAAGTAGCGGATTTCTTTAAAACAACGGTATGTGATATTGAAGTGCCGACGGCCTTTACTTTGATGGACTTCAATTCATCAGGCCAAGGCGTTGCTTTTGGTAAGGTGTCCGAAAAAAACGGTATGGAAGTTAACATGAACACCGACTTTTTAAAAGAAGTAAATGTTTACTCCGACAGCAATAACGAAAACGGAAACTATATAAATTTCCGAAAAAAGGACGGAACGCTGACAGCCAAAGTTAATTCTTCGGAAAATGGGGAAGGTTTGAACATAATTATTTACGGTTCTGACGGCGCAACTAAGGAACTAACCGTTTTCAAAGACGGTGGAATAACATTGCCGATAGAAGAAACATTTTTTACAGCAGAAACAGATGTTACTATCAACAGGTCAACAGTTTCACGTCAAGGAAATATTGTTCTTTTTTATGCTTATGTTACGGCTTCAAATGCAATCGGCTCAGGAAATGCCAAACATGTAGGAACGGTCCCGGAAGGCTACAGACCTAATTTATCAGTCGCAACAATAGGAATTCAAGGAAATACGGGTGTGTGTTCTGCATGGGTTCAAAATACGGGGGATGTATGGATTCGTCCCCATTCAGCGGCATCCGCAAATACTACTTTTGAATTTATGCTTGTTTATAATAAAGCCGCAACTTGGGGAATACAACAGGAGGTGATCACCGATGATTAACCGAATTACAGTCAGCGAAAAAAGGGGATTGTTTCCCGAATATTCAAGCCTCGGAACGATAGGGGAGAAGAACGCAACGACGCTGTTGTTTCTTCTCCCTTCATCGTTGCAGGGATACAGCGAAAATATTGTCTGTGAGACCGCACAGGGCAGTTTTAATTATACGGTAAACGATACCTTCAACCTTCCGAGTGAGGTTCTGACGGACAATACGCTTGCTTTACAGCTTGTTCTCAAGGACGGTGACAAGGTAATTTGGAAGTCAATTCCGTACACATTCACATTAAATCCTACCCTTGACGATTCGGGCGAAAACGTCGTTGAAAAGGCGAAATCGGAGCAGAAAGAAGCGGACAGGACGGAGCTTGGCGAAGCTTTATCCGACCTCACGGGGCAGGACTTAAAGAAAGCGGATTGGAACGAGCTTATTGACATTGCCAATGAGCTGCCGCTCAAGAGTGAGCAGGATGTGCTTGACCTCAGAAAATGCAGTGAGTTAACCTATGCTTTTGCACATGCAACGACACCTCCGAGCTTGATCACAGGCGGATATAAGCTCGACAAAGAAGAACCTGATGTTCCTGACTCGCCCGATGTTTTGATTAAGCTGCCATTTTTGGAAACGCCGAACGCAGTGTACGGTAAAAGTACCCGTGTTTCACAATCTGTCGAGGAGTGCGGATTCAGCGTTAAAGGCTCGGCGAAAACAATCGCGGGGAACGAAAGAAGTATGTTTAATTCTCTCGGCGGAACGGTTGCGGCAAATCTAAAGAAACTTACACTTGCCGACTCTGAATGTGTCATTGACCCCCGTGGAATGTTTAATGATTGTGGTTCTATTGAGGAAATAACGTTGATTGAAAGAGGAAACAATGCAGAAGAATATCACACAAACTATTGGTATGAATTCTTCCGAAACTGCTCAAATCTGCAATCAATTCTCGGAACGTCGCTTGATATGAGCCGTGGAACGGGATACACACGAACGTTTCAGAAGTGTTCAAAGTTAAAGTATGTTCGGTTTAAGCAATTTACAATAAGTCATGATCTTGACTTATCAGACTGCTCAGGATTGATGAAAGGAAAGTACGGAGCAAACACCGATGACCCCGGAACGCTCTTGTCAATTGTTAATGGTGTGCGTGAATACCGTTCGGAATTGGGGCAGATTACGATTAAATTCTCGGCACTTGTAAAGGACTATTTAACCTCGTGGCGTTGCGTACAAGACTCCGAAACGGGGTTGTACGTTGCATCCACGCAGGGCATGACCCTTGCAACCGTTTTGACGAGCTACAAAGGAGTGATTATCGCATGACTTACGAAAAGCAACCAATCAAACACGCAACCGTATCAATCGTTGAGGATAGCGGCTTTAAAATGCTTGTGATTGAGCCGAACGAGGGCTACAAGCTCAGAGCAAACGGCGACAACACATACAGCACTCAGCAGATAATGTTTTCGGCAGATTTTGAAAGCTTACTGAATAATTATCACGCAGTTCCTATTGATACACCTGATGAGCAGGTCGAAAAACCTCCGATTTTGCCGACAGAGGACGAAGAACTGTCAGCAGAAGAGGCGTTGTCTATAATTACAGGAGGTGTATCGGATGAAACGGTCTGAGGCTAAAGCTTACAGAAACAAGGTCGTACAGGGTGAAACGGTTGAAAAGCTCGGCGGCATTACGGAGAAAATCGAGCAGTCAGATAAAATCGGGTATGATTGGCACAACTATTATGTCGGAGACAAGCTCGTGAAATCTATATATGTTGAGCAGGACAACCCGATCGGCACACAGGACAATCCGTTTACATGGTCGCCCGGCATGCGGCTTATCCAGAACGGCTATTATACTTATAACGGTAAGAGGTATGTTGCAATTGCCGAGGGTTCGCCTGAAACAATCACAGAGGAATATCTCGTTGAATTTTAAGGAGGAGTCAAAATGACACCAACAGGAAACAGACTAATTGACACGGTTATATACATTGTCGGCAGTGCAATCGCATTTAACGTTGTGCTGCCGCTCTGCGCCGTTATCCTTAAAGCCCTCGGGCTAATGTGAGGTGCGGCATGGAAGGAATAATCGCAGCAATCATTACGGGCGTCTTGTCGCTTATCGGCGTTGTAATAAGCAACATTGCGGCAAATGCCAAGATGTCAAAGGAACTTGAAAAGGCACAGGCGGTAACGGATACCAAAATTGAAGAATTAACACGAGAAGTACGGGAACATAACAACTTTGCGAAGCGTGTTCCCGTGCTCGAAGAAAAGGCAAAGGTCGCAGATCACCGTATCAGCGATTTAGAGCATATCAATCAGAAAGACTAAGGAGGAATCACAATGAAAAAGATTAACATTAAAGGTGTAACGGCGCAGACTTGGGCGAGAACACTCGTTCTTGTCCTCGCACTCATCAGCCAGCTTGCCGTTATCCTCGGCAAGAGAAGCGAAGCGATCGACGTCGATCAATGGCAGGAGTATGTTACATATGCTTTCACCGTTGGCGCTTCTCTCGTTGCTTGGTGGAAGAATAACAGCTTCACTAAGAACGCACAGACGGCTGATGACGTTCTGCACGGAGGTGACGACAATGGCTAAGAGAGTATATGTTGGCATCGGTCACGGCGGTTATGATTCCGGAGCTGTCGGCAACGGCTTCAAAGAAAAGGACTTGACACTTTCAATCGGAAAGTATTGCAACGAACGCTTGAAGCAGTACGGCATTGAAACGAAGATCAGCCGCACAACCGATTGCGACTCGTCAATCAATTCAAAGGTTGCCGCTTCCAATGCGTTTAATGCTGATGTCTGCATGGATATCCACATCAACGCGGGCGGCGGTGACGGCTCTGAGGTTTACTACTCCCACGTTTCCCCGAACGGCAAGAAGCTAGCACAGTCTATTGTGGACGCTACACTTGCTATCCGTCAGAATACAAGAGGCATTAAGACGAGAGTTGATGATGACGGCACTGACTATTTCGGCATGATTCGCATGACCGATGCTCCGGCGGTGCTTGTTGAGTGTGCATTCATCGACAACGCAACCGACATTCAGATCATCAATACCGAAGCCAAGCGCAAGGTGTTTGGTTATGCGATTGCTGACGGCGTTGCAAAGTATCTTGGCGTTAAAATGCCGACTGCAAAGCCCACCACGCCGAGTAAGCCGACAACCGCAGCAGTCAAGATCGAAGCACCGAACCTCAGCGAATACCTTAAGGAAGGCGACAGAAATCTTGCTGTCTATTCATACAAACAGCAGCTTATGCTCCTCAAGAAAAAGGGTATAATCTCGCAGGGCGTTGACAATAACGAGATCTTCGGCGCAGGCACCCGAACCGCCACAAAGCAGGTACAGAAAGCCGCAGGCATAACCGTCGACGGTCTCGCAGGTCCGCAAACAATAAGAGCTTGCTATGTCCTGGCGGCGAGGTAATCTAACTTGCAGAAAAGATGAGATAGACCCCGACGCGCCTCTTCACAATGCGTATCATGTCGGGGTTGAATTTAAAAAGTGTTTTAATTTTTTTGTTAAAAGTTAAAAAGGCACTTAACATAGATGGCTTGAAAAAAGTTATCAATAGGTTACGTATGGTAACAAAAGGTTAAAATATGTTGACTTATTTACGCAAATATCTTATAATATACGTGAAAAAAGAATAATTTTAACGTGTTTTATGTTCCCAATGTATATTTGTTGTATTATATTTTAAAATTATAATATAGTATATGTATTGGAGGCGAGGAGATGTTTAATTTTATGAATGATGTTAGATTCGATATTGCATTTAAAAAATCAAACCAAATATTAGAGAAAATAGATACTGAGAATAATAAAATGATTGACACCCAGCAAGTAATTGATGCGGTTTCGGAAGTTACAAAGACAGAAATATATGTATTAAAAGCTGACTTTTCTGGAATAGAAAATGCAGGTCGCTATGGCGCAATGATGAGCGTTGTGGAAAGAGAAAAGAAGAGAAAAGCAACTATAATTTTAAATTCGGATGAAAATATAGACGACAAATTCAGAAGATTCTCTTTAATACACGAATTGGGACATTTAATAACAGATAAAGCTAATGTACAGGTTGATGTGGATGAAAAAAACACTAAATTCACCTTAAGTACGCATATTGATTATAATTTAAGTCACATCGATAAAGAAAAGTATGAAAATCCATTTTTGTTAAATGAAGAAATAGCAAATATTTTTGCATTAAGAGTATTATTGCCTTTGAAACCTTTAATGGATGAGATTACCAAATTGAAAGATTTGAAGAAAGTCGCTGCACATTTTGGTGTACCCGAAGAAGCTGTAAATTCACGGCTAAATTTGGAGGGCTAATTTGTGTTTGGGAAAAGGAATATTAAAACAGATGAAGTTGATGTTTCGGTTGCACAACATTTTGTTGAAGATTTAAATCCTCAGAAATTTGATACAAGTGCGATGGATCGGAACATTATAGAGGATGCAGAAGTTGAATCGGACATTGAATACAGAAAAATTGCGAAAAGCATTGTTGATATTTCAAATGATCAATTAGGTAAACAAAATAAATCGAAAATAGATTTGAAAGAATCGTTTGAAACGTTTTTTAAATGGCTTTTGTCTCTCCAGTTAATTGCTATTTTTGCTTTGTTAATAATTAAAGGCTTTTTTAAGGATTTTAACATAACGGATAGTGTACTGATTGCTGTCATTTCTTCGGTTTTTGTGGAATCCTTAGGGATTGTCGCTGTAATGGTAAAATATGCGTTTGATTCTGAACAAGAAGTGAAAATTCTTGAAATACTTAAAGAACTTATAAAAAATTATCAAAAATACATAGATACGCACAGATAAACTTATCCCCGAACTATCACACGATAGTCCGGGGATTTTTTGCGGTTATGGGGGTGTGAAAATGACTGCAATAGTGACTGCAATACGGTTGATTTTGGGTTAATTTCGGTTTAAGTCGGTTTTTCTGCAAAATGCCAAAAACGTTGATTTTACGTCGTTTCGGGCAAAATCAGCTTAATTCGGACAAAACAAAAAGACAGGTAAAAACCTGCCTTTTGGAGCTGCTAACCGGACTCGAACCGGTGACCTCATCCTTACCAAGGATGTGCTCTACCACCTGAGCCATAGCAGCACGTCACAACGCATATTATATTATCATAATCACGGCTGCTTGTCAAGTATAATTTTTAACATAAAAAGACGTTATTTTTTTCGTGTCAAAGATGTTTTTTTGGAATTGAATTGTAGATTTTTTTTGCCGTTTATGATAGAATTATTTTTATAATATTTTGATTATTTTTCATGCAAGGGGATATTTAAATGGATAAATCATATATAAGTGTAATTCTGCCTCAGGTGTCCGATGAGGGCAGACTGGCAGGCTGGTTGGACAATGTTTTTTCGCAGGGAGTTGATGTCGAGGTCCTTATCTGCGACAGGATCGATCCCGAAAGGCTTGCCTCTCTCGGTGAAGATATTCTTGCCAAGGTCAAGGTTTTTCCGGCGCAGGATAAGGCGGTTGCTTTGAAAAAGGCGATCTCCGACGCGCAGGGCGGTTATATTCTCTTCTCCGATGTCGGTATAACCTATGCTGACGATGCTTTTGCCGCATTACTTGCAAGAGGTGTATGCGTGTTTAACGGTGCCTCGGCAGACGGCAACCTTTTTTCCGCTGACTTTTTATTTGATGAGATTGCATCGAAGAACGGCTATTTCTGCTGTCTTATGAATGCCGAAACCGTGCAAAAAAATCAAATCCTGCCTGTAGGAGGCACGGCATTTTCAATTATGAACATGATAGCCGACTATGCGCGATATGATGAGATCACGCCGATTCACGAAAGCCTTTTTAATATCACGCGGCTGCCTGAGGCTTCGGCCGATGCCGAGGACATTGCAAGCCTTGAGAATTATTCGTGGCTTTTTTCTCAGACGGCGAGCGACCGTGTGACGCTTTTTTATATCCGCAACGTGATGTCGGTTTTCGGGTCGTGCGAACAGAAGGAAAGCTTTGAAATGCTCAAAAATGTTTTGCTCCCGTTCATGGGCAGCTATGCTGTTTGCGCATGGTTCAAGGAGGCTTACGGCTGGGATGCCGAGCTTCTTAAGACCGATATAAGTGTTGAGGATTTTCGCAGGCTCGGAACGGAAACAAAATACAGCGAGGTAGTTATGCCTATAAAGGCAAAGGATGCGGTTGTCAGCTTTTATTTCGGAAAATTCGGCAAGGTCGTTCTCAAACAGTGCCTTTTTGCCTACCTCTATTACAAAGCATATCACATGAAACCCGGCGCTCTTAGGGACAAGCTCTGCACGTTCTTCAAGAGCAGGCTCGGAGGTGACTTCAATGCCTAAATACAAGGCGACGGTGATTATTCCCGTCTATAATGTTGAAAAATTTGTCGAAAGCTGTCTTGCTTCTCTGACCGAGCAGACGATCGGCTTTGAGAATATCGAAGTCCTTCTCGTTAACGACGGCTCGACGGATAACAGCAAAACGATTTGCAAGGGCTTTGCCGATAAATATGAAAATGTTGTGCTTTATTCCAAGGAAAATGAGGGGCTTTCGAAAACGAGAAATTACGCTCTCGCGAGGGCGAACGGAAAGTATATTTTCTTTCTTGATTCCGATGACAGGCTCAGAGCGGACACGGTAAAATCCGTGACGGATTTTTTTGATACGGTTTACGATGAGGTCGATCTTGTAACATATAAAATAATTCAATACTTTAACGGCGTTCCCGTTATTACGCATTACAGATATCGAACGCTCCTTAAAACCGGTGTTTATGATTTGCTTGACCCGGAGAACAGGTTTATCACGCAGACAAATGTAAATATTTGCATCAAGAACAGGGGAGCGGACAATTTCCTTTTTGATACGACGCCGAATTTTCGCCACGAGGACGAGAAATACTGCTGTGAGGTACTCAGAGCGAAAATGAAAATCGGTTTTTGCGACAAGGGCGAGTATATATATAACCGTGACAACATGGACAGCATTGTTTCAACGAAATTTTCACCCGAAAATATATTTGACACGTCAATGGATTTTTACGAGCAGCTTTTTGACAGCTTCGGACGCTTTGCTCCGACATATTATCAGGGCATAGTGTTCAACGATTTCCGATGGAAGCTCAAGGACGGGAAATTTTTACCTGTTCATCTCGACGGCGAGGAATGGGAAAAGGCTGATATGCGAATTGACCGACTGCTTGCGAGAATTGAGGAGGACACAATCGTTCTGCATCCGTCCGTGCCGGAGCTGCAGCGCTTTTATTGGCTTATGCGCCGCCCGAACAGTCATCCGATCGTGCTTTGCGATGACGGTAAAATAAGCATTGTCCTGAACGGCAGAGAGCTTCTCTCGGCAAAGAATATCAAACTCGATGCCGAAAACGGCAAGGCAAAGCTGATGTCGCCCGTGTTCTTTTTCCTGAGAAAGAGTCAGGTTAAGATTTTGGTTAACGGCAAATCCGTTGATTTCTGCTTTGAAAAGAACATGAAAAATACAGATATGTCTGATTTTATGCCGAGCTTCGATTTTGACGGTCAGACTGAAAACGGTATCGCGGTCGTTATAAATTCAAAAGAATATAAGTGTGTTTAACATGAGTACATAGCATTATGATGCCGACAAAAAAGATGGCTTTTCTTTTAAGAAGCCATCTTTTTTTACTTTTTAACTCAAAAAGAACCGTCGGGTAGAATTAATGGCGAATTGATGTCAAAGAGAAGACTTTGTCATTGCGTCTTTAATCGACGGCATATAAAGCTTTTATTTTTTACATTTTTGCATTTTTGTCATCTATGCCTTGCGGACAATACTGTATTGCTACAGTTAATATATTATATAAGAATTAAACAATTTTCCATATTGAAAATTATGCAATTATGGTAAAAAATGTTAGTTCTTATATAAAACTAAATTGCGGCAAAAATATTGTTTTTATGTCGAATTATACAGTAAATATAATTAAATAATTTGAAAATTTATATACAAAAAATTGAAAATAAATGTAAGTTAATGAACATTGTTGAAACGCTATAATTATGTATGCTAAAATTCCCATTAAAGTTGGCAAAGTATATTTTTGCGACAGTTTTCACAAATTGACAACTTGAAAAATGTAGTAAATTACCAAGTTTGCCGCAGTATGGGAGGTAAAAGAATGATAAAAAAGCTTACCAAATTCGGAAGGAGCACATTGAGCTTAATCCTGTGTCTCACTATGCTTCTGACGACCTTCTGCTTCTTCGATATCGGTTCCGTGATATCGAACGCGATGGTCACCGTAACAGAAAACAACAAGATGAAGGGTTCACTCTCGAGCCAGTTTATGTATGCGCCAGAGATTGCTTATCTCAAGCCCGGCAGCAGTGCGGTTCAGTATTTCAGCAACTATGATCCGGCAACCGGCAAGGCGATAAGCACGAATGACGCAACATCGAGACTTGAATTTGACTACAAGGGCGCAACAGAGATTGCCATTGGCGTCAACAGAGTCTATTACAAGAACGGCGAAAACGATGTTGATTTTTCGGGAACGCTTAAAATCAACAATGTTACTGTTACGCAGAATAAGGTTGCTTATAATGCGACAACTTCAACCTCGTTCAGCTCGATTGCAAGCAGTGCAAGCGGAGCAATTTCCGTTACGCTTAATGCGAGCCAGTGTTCGCTTACGGGCGCAGCAACGGGAACTACATATTACATTCAGTGGGTATTCCGTTACAAGGTTGACGGAGCATACCATTTTGCCTTTATGTATACGGGCGTTTATGTTCCGCTTCTTGATCAGGCAGGTACTTCGACCTCGCAGAGATATATTAAATCAGGATCAAACCCGACCGAGAACCATTCATGGTCATTTATCACGGGTGCGATGAAGTATTCGGGCGGTAACAGAAAGTCTCAGTTCCTCGGTACAACGGCGAATACGCTTTTGGCAGCTCCGCTTGTATCGTTTGTCGGACGTGCGCAGAATGAGAATAACTATACCATTCCTTGCGGCGACGGACAGGCATTGAACGAAAACAACTTCTCGTCTTCCCAAACTCCTTATAATACCTTTGTTTATAACAGGCCGACAAGAGGTTCTAATGAGCTTTATTATGATACGACAAGTATCTCCGTTCCATCAAGCTATTCGGGTACGGTTGCAGGTAATGTATCTATTACCAACACGAACGACGGTGTGATCGGCTCGGGAATTACCCTTGGAATGGCTTACATTGTCGTTGATACCTCCAGATATACAAACTATAATCAGATCCCTTATCTCAGCGCAGGTTATGCACAGTTCTATCATGACCTTGACGGTAACGGAAACAAGCTTAACTCTATCAAGAGCGTTAAGAGATATAACAAGGGCAGCTCAACAAGCATTGCATATGACGGAACAATTTATTGCGATGTTGATACTTCTAACTATACAGACCATGACAGCTATTCCGTTGCAAGGGGTCTTTATAAGTTTAACGGTTCGGTTATAGACGGACTCGTTACCTTTGATACATGGTTCTATAACGGATATAAGCATTTCGTGGGATATACCGAGAGTATCGGTGTTCACCACTATAACGGACTTTACACCGAGACGGTCAATAAGCAGACGCTTCGTACTGTTTATAACGATGCCTCACACTCCCATATTGATTACAAAACATATTCAAGCGGCTATTCGGCATATTATACGGAGCTTAAGTCGGTAGCGGAAACTCTTTGCAATCCGCAGCTTTATTCCAAGACGACTACATCTCTGAGCGGAACGGCTTCGGGTTCGGTTAAGGCGATAGAAACATCTATCATTAATTCGACTACGACCGCAGATAATTATGTTTATTTCTATGTTCCCGAGGTAATTTATCTTACACCGGGTAAAACGACATTCCAGTATTATTCGGATATGTCATCGGTATCTTTGAGCAACGGCGTTTGCACACCTACCGTAAACAGTGCTAACAAAGATACAACAGGTAATATATATTTCTATTATAAAAATGCAAGCAAGGTTAAGATCACCCAAAGCGGTGCGTCGAGTGTTTCTTTGAGCGGAGGAAATGTTACTTCCTTTAACTCATATGTAAACACATCGCAGTCTGCCGTTACGACAGCAAACATTTCCGGCGGTTCGGTTTCTTCGGCAGCTTCAACATATATTACATGGACAGCAACGTATGTTGAGGATAACATCGAAAAGACTGTTACGGCTAAATCGTATGTTTACAGTCCGTACACAAGTGCGTTTTCGGCAGCCGCAAGATACAAATGTTCTGACGGTACGAACCATTTTTGTGACAGCTTCGCATATTTAAGCGGTGTGCATAGTATTACAGGTATGAATGATGTAAACCGATATGCGAGCGCGACCAATCTTACTCCGTTGTTAGGAAGATTAAAAGAACCGGTTAATAACACTCACATGACGCCCGATGGAACATGGATTGACGGTTCGAGTACATCTAATGCTTACGCATCAAGATTTTCCGATGATTCCGGAAGTAGCGACCGTGTTGTTGTTGCACATGCCGGAACAGGAAAAATATATGTTGATACAAGTAGATTTACTGATCTTAATAAGATCCCGAACTTAACTTTTGGCTTTGGCGTTACAGACCGTCAAAATGCTAATGAGCTGTATTATTTCGTTGCTGACTATACCGGTATCAACACAAGAGGAAACGGCTCTACTACAAGCCATTTTGACGAGTGGAACAGAACTCCTAATTATGTAATGTGGGGCAATAAGAACACCAAGCAGACTGTTTCCGAAGGAATGAAGTATAACAATGGTGTTGTCCCGGGAACGAATACTTTATCGACAACTGACGGTACGGAGAATAAGGTTATCGGTACACAGGTCTATACTTATCAGAGCGGTGACCGTGCACTTAATGCATTGTATTTGCATCTTGATATTGTTCGTGCAAATCGTTCCGGTCTCCGTAAGGCAGTCGAGTATGCCGCAAAGTACAGCTATGCGCTTCAGGCAGAATACTTCAACGGTTCAACACAGTGGACTAATTATACAACCGCTCTTGCCAATGCACAGAATGCACTGACAAAGGTTGACGGAACGGCAAATTTCGGCATTTTCCCTGAGGGCAATGTAGCGGGCAGCGGTCTTGCAAAGACACTTAAAGACGCTGTTGACGTTCTTCTCAATGCAAACAGAGGAACTGCTCCGAGAAACACAAACAACTACACCGCAACACAGAAAAATGTCGGACTTGTTGCAAATTCCAACGGCACTTTCACGGTTGCAGCTATTGCCGAGGCAGCTTCTGACGGCACAGCTTCGATCTCCAAGACCTTTAAGGCATACGATAAGGTTGAGTTCTCTGCCGAGCAGTATGAGGGCTATAAATATGTCGGTTATATAAAAGACGGAGCATCGTCCAACGGAGACGCCTTCTCCGCAACCGATTATAATAATATGGTTAACAGTACCGATCCTGTTTCCAAGTCAAAGAACGAAACCCTCACATTCGGCAATGCAAAGAACGTTAATTATTCATATACATTCTATTACATTTTAAATCCCGATGTTCTTTTTGATAATGAGTTTGATTTCGACCAGTGGGCATTGAAGGCTACATTCAGCGGAGCTTACAGCTTTGATATGGCTACCAATACTGCCACAATCACAAACCCGGGAACAAGCACGGATTATTCAACAAGTAATATCAACGGAACAGGTTCATATTACATGAATGTTCTTCCGAACCATACTTACAGAATAAGTATGAAAGTTAAGATGGGCAGCACGGCCGGTACTGTTGATTACATGGCATTTGCCTTTAGAGACGCAAATCGCTCTAATCCGTCGGTGGGCACATCACCTTATTATTCAAGACCTTCAATCAGCCTTGCGGCAAATGCCGAGGGAACCTTGACAAGTGAATTTAAGATTCCGTCGGATGCAAGCTATATGACGCTTCGTCTCGGACTCAGAACGGCAAGTATTACCGCTTCATTCAGCGATATCTATATTCAGGATATCACAACTCCGGGCGGATTTAAGGATGATGTTACCGATGCAACACCACATGCAAATCTGAGCTTGATTTCAGGCTCACAAATCGGCAATGTTGCAAGTATATCAAGAACGGGTTACGCTTTTGACGGTTGGTATAATAACCAGGACTCAACCGGCAACGGTACGGGAACGAAATATACTTCGACATCAACTGTCGGAAACAGCAATTTAAGGCTTTATGCAAAGTGGACTGTTGCTCCCGAATTGATGTTTGATAATGAGTTCCAGTTTGACAAAATCACTGCTTCGGATATTGTCTCCGGCGCAAACAATTCAACGTTCGACATTGATTACGGCTCAAACAAGCTGAGGCTTAATGCAAAAGGCGCCGATGCATACACAGGTCAGTGGTACGGAATTAAATCGGGTGCTTTTGCCGTAACGCCGGGTCATACCTACAGAATAAGGACTACGGTTAAGAACACATCTTCAAGCGCTAAATATGCGGTAGTTTATATCTTCTGCTTTGCCGATTCTAATCTTAACAGCACAGACACCAACGGAAACAGAAAGAGTGCAGGCGTTACCGTCGCAAGCGGTGCCGAGTCAACAATTGATTTTAATTATACAGTGCAAGCAGGCAGATATTACGGTGCACTTCGCTTTGGAATAAATGATTCTGCCAACGGTGATACGGCCGAATTCAGCAACATCTATGTTCAGGATACTACAAGTCCGGGAGGTGTTGCGGATGACGTCACTCCGGCCGACCCGATAAATAAGGTTAAGCTTTCAGGTGAGACCGTAGGTTCACTTGCCGATATCGAAAGATCCGGTTATACATTCACGGGCTGGAACACAGCTAAGAACGGTACGGGTACAACTTATACCGAAAGCACAAAAATGCCTTCAAGCAACACTCAGCTTTGGTCTCAGTGGGATGTAAACAGTTATACCATTACTTTTGCTCCCAACGGCGGAAGCGTAACTCCGACTTCCAAGACCTTCACAATCAATGATTCTATTTCTCTCCCGACGCCGACGAGAACAGGTTACACTTTCTCGGGCTGGAAGGTAACAGAAAAGGCAGATGTAAGCAATTGGACTCTCAATGATGTTTACACAGGCACAAGCATTCCCGCAGGCAAGTATGGCAATGTAACTCTTACTGCACAGTGGACTGTAAATACCTATACAATAACGTATAAATACAATAACGGCGCAGCCGATACAACAGCAAAATACACAATTGAGCAGGCGATTACACTTCCGAGCCCGTCCAAAACAGGCTACACGTTTGCAGGTTGGAAGGTTACAACGGCAGGCGGAAACTGGAAGACGACCGACTCGGTATATAAAGGAACGGTTGCGGCAGGCAAGTACGGCAACGTTACTCTAACTGCACAGTGGACTGTAAATACCTATACAATAACGTATAAATACAATAACGGTGCAGCCGATACAACAGCAAAATACACAATTGAGCAGTCGATCACACTTCCGAGCCCGTCCAAAACAGGCTACACGTTCGCAGGCTGGAAGGTAACAACGGCAGGCGGAAACTGGAAGACGACCGACTCGGTATACAAAGGAACTGTTGCGGCAGGCAAGTACGGCAACGTAACTCTAACTGCACAGTGGACTGCAAATACATATACAATAACTTATGTATATAACAACGGCAGTGCAAATACAACGGCTACATACAATATTGAACAGGCGATTACACTTCCGAGCCCGTCCAAAACAGGCTACACGTTCGCAGGCTGGAAGGTAACAACGGCAGGCGGAAACTGGAAGACGACCGACTC